>ERZ772986.2245-NODE-2245-length-10632-cov-4.026189_pt1 | contig 10632 bp, 5 predicted proteins | sample MGYA00511898_ERZ772986 | MGnify/ENA primary metagenome ERZ772986 (study PRJEB29015, sample SAMEA2737934) | human oral metagenome | biome: human oral; feature: human-associated habitat; material: dental | place: China | collected 2148 ... | reverse complement strand
GTTTCAGCCCCGTGACGGGGAACTGGGCCTTAATCTCCGTATGCACGGAGCTGTCTGGGACTCCGCGTGGCAGGGCGTGGCAGAGGTCCCTTAATCTCCGTATGCACGGAGCTGTCACTACTGTTTCAGCCCCGTGACGGGGAACTGGGCCTTAATCTCCGTATGCACGGAGCTGTCTGGGACTCCGCGTGGCAGGGCGTGGCAGAGGTCCCTTAATCTCCGTATGCACGGAGCTGTCACTACTGTTTCAGCCCCGTGACGGGGAACTGGGCCTTAATCTCCGTATGCACGGAGCTGTCGACTGCTCCAGGTCGGCGGCGGCCAGGGTGGACCCTTAATCTCCGTATGCACGGAGCTGTCCCCACGTCAGAAAGGCCCCGCCCCCCAGAGGCGCCTTGATCTCCGTATGCGCGGAGCTGTCCACGTCGGGGCCGGCGGGCGCGTTGTCGGCGGCCCTTAATCTCCGTATGCGCGGAGCTGTCGCCGAGAAGGGCGGCCTGAAGAAGGACCAGGTCCCTTAATCTCCGTATGCGCGGAGCTGTCGATGGGAGCGGCGTCGAGGCCGAGGCGCAGCACCCTTAATCTCCGTATGCGCGGAGCTGTCGTCAGGGTATGGGGCTGCAGGAGGCGGTCGGTGCCTTAATCTCCGTATGCGCGGAGCTGTCGCCCGCCTGGCGGGCAGGACACGGGACAACTACCCTTAATCTCCGTATGCGCGGAGCTGTCAGCAGGACCGCGGCGCCGCAGGAGGGCGCCGGGCCTTAATCTCCGTATGCGCGGAGCTGTCGGTCGCGCGGTATGCGGCGATCGAGATGCGGTACCTTAATCTCCGTATGCGCGGAGCTGTCGACATCCGGCGTATACGACACGACATCAACCTGCCTTAATCTCCGTATGCGCGGAGCTGTCAGCAGGACCGCGGCGCCGCAGGAGGGCGCCGGGCCTTAATCTCCGTATGCGCGGAGCTGTCGGTCGCGCGGTATGCGGCGATCGAGATGCGGTACCTTAATCTCCGTATGCGCGGAGCTGTCCGCACGATGTGGACCAGGGAGCCCACCATGGTCCCTTAATCTCCGTATGCGCGGAGCTGTCCCGACCACGCCGGAGCGCGTCTCGGGCACCAGGCCTTAATCTCCGTATGCGCGGAGCTGTCTTAATGAGAACTCCAATTCCTCGCTGACCGACACCTTAATCTCCGTATGCGCGGAGCTGTCCGGTGCTCGATGGTGTTGCAGGCCCTGGAGGCCCCTTAATCTCCGTATGCGCGGAGCTGTCTCGCTGACGGCGGGCAGGTACTCGGCGACCCCGCTTAATCTCCGTATGCGCGGAGCTGTCGGCTTGAGGATGGTGGTCGCGTAGTGGGCGCTGGCTTAATCTCCGTATGCGCGGAGCTGTCTGAGCCATGGGTACCATCGGCCGGGGCAGTAGGCCTTAATCTCCGTATGCGCGGAGCTGTCGGTACTTCCATAATCTTGCGTTTGACGGTAGCTCCTTAATCTCCGTATGCGCGGAGCTGTCTACCGCATTCGCCTTGGAGTGCTCATTAAAAGGCCTTAATCTCCGTATGCGCGGAGCTGTCCGCGAGGCCTCATCAGAGGTCATAAAAAACGGGCCTTAATCTCCGTATGCGCGGAGCTGTCGATTCCCGGATTATCGTGATTCCGAAGGAGAACCCTTAATCTCCGTATGCGCGGAGCTGTCGGAACTAATCGTCGTTATGCACCGCTGGGGGAACCTTAATCTCCGTATGCGCGGAGCTGTCTCACTGCTATTAGCCTCGCTGCTACCGCCGACACCTTAATCTCCGTATGCGCGGAGCTGTCCAATAGGGACACTAACCGCGCCTACGCCCAGTACCTTAATCTCCGTATGCGCGGAGCTGTCTTCAACGTCGTCATGGACGAGATGTGGCGGATCCCTTAATCTCCGTATGCGCGGAGCTGTCTCCTGACATTTTGCGTTAAGCCCGGCAATTGCACCTTAATCTCCGTATGCGCGGAGCTGTCATAACTTTTGTCCGTGTGCGCGCAGCATTCGCCCCTTAATCTCCGTATGCGCGGAGCTGTCGCTAGCTGATCTGCAGGTTTGTTGGGCGGATGGTCGTCGTGCATTTACTGCCGACCTGCTGGCTGCCGCGGACCCCGCAAGGGTACCAGAGGCGTGCCCGCGTCGCACCTCAGTTTGTGCACTTAGCGACGTTAAACGTGCTGATATCACAGCACAATGGGCATGCCATACCCAAAGGCCTTTCCTCGGCCGATACCACTGACGTAGGCACGTACTGCCTCCTCTTGTACTGCTATCACGGTAGCTGTGAGGTCACGGACCATGAAGGAGCGTTGCCCCCGGCTTCCCAGGAACCAGCGGGGACTCACCTTGAGGTCGCATACCTCAAGGCCGTGGCGTCCCAGGAGCGCGCGCGCCCAGTCCTCCGCCTCCTCGTCCCGAACCGCCCGGATACGGGTGCGTCCGCTCTCGTCCTCGCGTCGCTTCTCGGCAACCGCGCGGACAGTCAGCCGCTGCCCGACCGCCAGTCCGTCAGGGGTCTCAAGACTCTGCGCGTCCTTGATCGGGGGCGCCCCGCGGTAGCGAATGGTGACGTGTCCCGCCTGTCCGCCTAGCTCGGTGGGCAGGGCCAGACGGAAGAGGACACCCAGGGAAGCCCGGGCTGTGCGTGAGACCCCCCGGAGGTCGGGCAGGTTTCTCAGTGCCAGGTGGTGGACGCCGTCGGGGGTACTGAGGTACTCAAGTGCCTCAGTCAGAGGGATTGCGAGGACCTGGTCTTGCACAGAGGCTCCTAAGAGGTTGAGGGCGGACGTAAGTGGTGCGGGAAGGACGTGGTCCTGGCCGCGAGCAGACCGCCTGTGCCCGGACCCGGTACCGGGTGCCTCGACGGCGGTGTCAGCCCAGGTACTGCGCTGCCCACGGGTGCGGACAGCCTGGGCCTGTCCTGACGAGGGCGCCTCTGACGGTACTACGTGTGGTACTTGCCCCGGGCCACTGCCAGCCCGCTCGCGCCAGCTGGTACGAGCAGGGCCCCGTCAAGGCTGACCGGTCCGGGGACGGCGGCGTCGACCTGCACGGTGACGTGCCGCAGCCCGTGGTCGCCGTCCACGTCCACGGCCCCCTCGGACCGGGAGGCCTCATGGGCCTCGACGCCGGTCAGGACGACCCCCAGGGAGCGGGCCAGTGACCGGGACGCCTCCAGCAGCGTGGCGTCGTCGACCGGGGTCGGCACCACGGAGGTCCACGTGCGCGCGGCCCGGGTGGCCGCCCACAGCACCCTGGGCAGGGAGCGCAGGGACCTGGCCTCGTGCAGCCTCATCTGCCACACCCCTGTGCGCGTGGCCAGCTCCAGGCGGGCCGGGCCGCGGACCTCGCAGACCACCACGCCGCGCAGGACCCTCAGCCCACGTCTGCCCTCCGGGCCGACCAGCGGCAGGATCCAGCCGCCGGGTCCGAGGACGTCCCGGACCTGTGAGACCACCGTGGCCACGTCCCCAGCGTGCAGGAACCGCTGGTCCCTGCCGCTCCCGCCACCCCCGACCCGGTAGAGCGCGCAGGAGCGCAGGAGCGTCGGGACCGCGGCCCCGTCCCTCGCCCCCTCCCGGGCCGCCCCCACGAGCAGGTAGGGTGCTGTGGGGCACGTGGTGACGACCGGGTGCTCACCTGTCATCTGGCTCCGACGGCGCTCCTCCTCCCGGGCGGCCAGGGCCTCCAGGAGCGCGGGCGTGCCCACGCGCAGGTGGAGCCAACCGTCCGGGTGAGGTTCCCAGCGCAGGTGCCCTGCCGGAACCCTGGCCTCCGGGTCCCCGGCTCCGGGGGACGCCAGCTCCGCCGCCTCTGCGCCTGCCACCTCGGTCCCCTGGTGCTCCGGCCTCATGGTTCCGGTCCGGGCGCTGGCTCCCGGGGCTGACTGGGCGCTGGCCCCCGGGATTGGGTCCGGCTGGGGGCCGGTGGACACGTCCAGCAGGACCGGGGAGGTGGGGCGCCCCAGGTACTCCACGGAGCGTGCCACCCGGCGCAGGACCCTCGGCGCGGCCCCGTCGGGCACCTCCCACGTCCAGCGTACGACGTCCTGGGGGCCGGTCCCCACCAGGACCCCGCGCTCAGGGGCCTTCTGCTGCCTCTCACCAAAGCGGTGGGCACGGTCGACAATGCCCATGGTGCCGTCCGCGCGTACCTGCAGCTCGTTGTTCACCGGCACCCACCGCCCGAACCCCGTGTCCCGCAGCCCGACGACGGGCCCCGTAATGAGCGGGGCGGGGGCGCTGAACAGCGCCTCCACCTCGGCCACGCCCTCACCGAGCCGGTGCGCGGCCCCCAGGAGGGCGGCCAGCACCCGGGCGGGGGCCGGTGGCCACTCGGCGTGGCCGTCGGCGTCGTGGGCGTTGAACTGGCCGGTGGGGAAGACCGCCGAGACCGTCAGGGCGGGCATCACTTGCCGCCGTCGACAAGGTTGAGGAGCTTGCCCAGAGGTGAGGTGGGGGACACAACGATCGTCGTCGTCTTCCCCGGCCACCCGGCCTCCCGTCCCAGAGTGCGCACCAGCTTCCTGAGCTCGTCCGGGGCGGGCAGCTCCAGCGGCTCGGGGGCGGCGCCGGGCCTGGCCACCTGCGCGCGCGTGCCCGGCTCGACCACGCGCAGCTCGGCGCCCGCCCGCAGGTCCAGGTGGTGCTGCAGGGTGGTGTGCAGGAGCAGGGTCAGGCAGACGACGAGTGTGCGGGCGAGCACCTCGTCCACCTGCTCGAACTGGAAGGACCGCAGGCCCGTCAGGGACAGGAAGGCGTGGCCCTCGATGGTGCGGTAGGTGAGGTCCGAGGGCATCTTGTCCTCATCCTCCGTCGGCGGCAGCGAGCCCAGGCCGAGGACGGAGAGCCTCTTGCCGCCCACCTCGCCCCCGGCTCCCCCGAACACCCGGTCCACCCGGCCCGCCCTGCGCCGCCGTTCGGAGACTCCCAGCGCCATGATCTCGGAGGTGAACAGACGGGCGGAGCGGGACCGGGAGGGGTCCATGACGTAGTAGTCCAGGTCGTCACGGATGGCCTCCATGGCGTCGTCGTCGACCTTCTTGGTGCGCCCGGGCTTCTTGGCGGAGCTGTTTTTCCCAGGGTTGTCGCCTGCCTTCTGAGAACGAGAGCGCTTGGTGTGTGAGTGCCACCACCCGAAGGGGATCGCGGTGGGGAAGCCGATCAGGAGAGCGTCGGCACTGTCCCGCGTGGCCTGCTGGATCCCCTTGAAGTCGACCTTTTCGGCCTCCAGCTCGCCCTTGAGCAGGCGCCAGGTGGCGTCCGCCTGGCGGTGGGAGAGCTCGGCGGAGGTGGTCAGGGTCCTGCTCTCCTCGTCGGTCACGATCACCAGCGGGTAGCCGATCTCGTCGGCCAGGAGCTGGCCCGACGGCGTGCACCGGGTTGCCAGGAGGGCCTCGCAGCGGGAGGCCTGGGAGCCCCAGGAGTCGATGGTCGCGGCCGTCTCTCCCGTGGCGGTGGTGAAGAGGCCGACCACCTCGCCGCCCTGGCGGATGGTCCCGGCGGGCGGGGTGACGGTGACGCCGGTGAGGGACTCGTAGACGGTGGTCAGGGTAATGCCCGCAACCGCCTCGTCGTGAATGAGGGACTCGATAAGTGGGCGGAAGTTCATAGGGTCTCCTTATTTAAGGACGTGTGGGACGGTGGGCGCCACCGGCTGGGCAGGACCGGGCCGCCCGGGCCCCCCGGCGTGTCCGGGTGGGCGGTCCCCAGGGCGGTCACCCTCGTGCTGCCCCCCAGGGTCTGGACACGGGCGGTCCACCGGGGCCAGGGCAGGCCCGCGGGAGGGGACTCGTGCAGGTCCAGCAGGACATCCAGGGGCAGCGGCACGGGGTTGAGGACCCAGCTCAGGGCGCTGACGCCGGGTCGCCCTGGGGCCGGGACGGAGCGCTGGCGGGGCAGCAGCAGGGTCTGCCCCACCCAGGCCAGGAGGTCAATGAGCGGGTGGACGGCACAGCGTTCCGAGCCACTGACTCCCCGGGGCTGGGCGAGCGTGGCGGAGAAACGCAGGCCGGGCTTGGCCAGGGCCACGTCCAGGACGCCGTAGCGCAGGTGCTCCAGGCTGCGTCGGGCCTCTCGGTAGGCGGTCTGCCTGTCCTTAGCCCCCCGGCAGGTCCAGGTGGCCCTGACGGTGCCGGGGGCGTGGCTGCGGCCGCTGAGCAGGGTCAGGGCCGAGGCGCCCACCTGGAGATCCGCCACCGTACCGGACCGCTTGGCGGCACGGGAGACGTCAAAGACGGCCAACGGGTCCCGGTGGCCGTACAGGCCGGTGGCCGGTACCTGCCCCCAGGCCTGCTCGGTCAGGGGGTTGACGACGCTGCGGGCGGGCGTCGTCGTACTGACCCCCCGCAGGGGGCCGTGGTCCAGGTCCCAGGTGCGTTCCACCAGCCCCGCGGCGGCGGTCCCCGCCAGGTCCGCCCCGTCCCACCACAGCACGGGCACGTCCTGGTCGGTGAAGGACAGCCGGGCGCCGGGCAACAGGTCTACGAGCCCCCACACCGCCAGCACGTGCGCGGCCCGGCGCCCTGACAGCGCCCGCAGGGGGTAGGTGGTCTCAGCGCCCATGGTCCTGCTCCTCCCGGGAGACGTCCCAGTCCGCCAGCCGCAGCACGGTCTCGGCCAGGGCCAGGGTGTAGGGCCCGTAGCGGTCGTTGAGACGGTGGAAGCGTCGGGTCGCCTCGGCCCACAGCGGGTCGGCGGGGTCCTGGTAACGTGGCCCGACCCCGGGCGGGGTGAGCGGTCCCGGGCCGCGGAAGTAGCCGTGGTGGCTGAGGACCAGATGCAGGACGAGGTCGACGTCGTGGGCCCGGGCCCGGCCCTGCTCCAGCGCCACCCCCAGGAGCTCGGCGGAGAGCGCCTCGTGGCGCCACCTGGGCGGGACCCCGGCCAGGTCGCGTGAGCGGCGCCAGTACCGGTAGGGCAGCCCGGACCTGGCCACGGGCTCCGAGGGAGGCCGGTCCGGCGGCACCAGGTAGCCCTGCGCGTCCAGACCCATGGTCAGGGCGGCTTGCGTGCGCGGGTCGCGCTTGCCCTCGTCGTGCCAGGTCCCGGCCAGGACCAGGTCCGCGACCACCGCCGGGGGCAGGCCCATGGCCCGGGCCCAGGCCCCCGCACGGGCCCCGACGGCAGCCCCGTGCTGGCGCAGGTTGCGGCTCCGGCCCGGGACAGGCCCCGCGGTGGCAGGCGTCAGGGTCAGGCGGAGCCACGGCGTAGGTGTCTCCTCCCCCAGGACCTCTCTGCCCAGGACCGTCCCGGCAGGGGCGACCAGCTCCACGCTGGCCTCCAGGAGCTCACCATAGGGGTCCTGGGACCGCCTGGCGCCGGTACCCATGTCGGTGAGTACCGAGGTAGCCGGGTCCTGGCCGGCGGCCATCGCCGTGAGCCGCTCCTGGGCGGCGCGCAGGCCCCGGTCCTCCGCCTTGAGCGGGACCACCTGCCCTGAGAGGTCGGTGGCGGCGTGGAGCGCCCCCAGGAGCGGTCCGGCGTACCCCGGGTCCAGCACCAGGACCTGGCCGGGGCGCAGGCCGGGGACGGCGGTGTGGTGGCTGACCGGCTCGGGGGCGGTGGGGTCCATGACGACGAGGCCGACGGGCTCCCCGCCCTGCTGGCGTAGGGACTCGTCCACCAGGGTGTGCGCCTGGTCTACGGACATGGTCCAGCCCTCGGCCCGGAGGTCCGGTGGCCACTGCCTCAGGTCGTCCAGGACCACCCCCGGGCGCACGCCCCACCGGAGCAGTCCCAGGCTGTCCCGGAACACCAGGGTCACGTCCCCGCGCTGGTCCTGCAGGGGGCGGATCCAGGGGGAGACCGGCTGGTCGTTGCGCGAGCCGAGGGTGCGCAGGTAGGCGCGCAGGCTCGCTGGGGGCAGCAGGACGGGCACCTGCTCGGGGACGGTGAGCTCCGCCCCGCCCCGTTCCAGGCCTCCCAGCAGTCCCGACAGCGTGGTGGCCCCTCGGACGGCCGTCCCCACCGCCATTGCCGCCTCCCCGTGGATCGGGTCTACTTGAGTGGCACAAACCACATCTACTTCTCCGTCCGTCCGGTCCCCTACCCGGTTGACCCGTCCCAGGCGCTGGACGAGGGAGGGTGCCTGGCAGGTCTCGGTAATGAGGAAGGTGAAGTCCAGGTCCGCACCGACCTCCAGGGTGGAGGTGGCCACGACCACGACGGGGGCGGCCTCCGACCGCTGCGGGGAGCCGGTGCGGTAGGGGGCGAGCGCGTCCATGAGTGCGTCGGTGTGGCGTGTGGGCATGCCTCCCACGAGGACCTTGAGGGCGGGAGAGCCCGTGGTGCCGCAGGCCCTGGTGACCTTACGGGCGACCACCTGCACGGTCCTGATCGTGTTGCAGAAGACGACCAGGGACTGCCCGGCCCCCAGGGTCCGCGCCCGCCGTGCGGCGAGGTCCGCCATGGTGGCGGCGGGTCTGCCCACGGTGTTGTGCACGTGCACCGGCGTACCGGCCCGGGCCCGACGGCGCTGGGCCAGGCCGGGGTCGCGGGCCTCCTCCTGCTCCCAGTCGATGGTGAGCACCTCGTCGCCCGACGGTGGCCGGGGGGCGCCAGGGAGGCGGGGGGCGCCCGTCGCGCTCATAGCGATGACGCTCAGCGGGGGCACGGCGCCGTCGAACCGGTCCTCGAGCCCAGCTGCGTGCGACTCCATCAGGCGCAGGGTGGTGTACGCCTGGGTGGACAGGTGCGCCTCGTCCAGGACCCACAGGGAGTCGGTCCCGGTCAGGGCGGCGTCAATGCTCCGTCGGCGTGCGGAGAGCTGGTAGCCGCGGAACAGGAGCCGGGAGACGGTCATGTCCAGGGTGCCCAGGACAATGGTGGGACACGCCGGGAAGCGGGTGTGCTCCGGGCGGTCCTCCAGGCCGCCACGGAGCCGCAGGACCTCCAGCGGGCTCCGGGAGGCAGGCCCCACCCCGGTGCGCAGCGCCCCGGCCAGCCAGGAGACCGCCGGGGAGGTGGGGCTGGCGAGGCCGTCACGCAGGTGCCCGGCAGCGGTGAAGGCGGTATCGACGACGGCGCGGCGGTCCACCACCAGGTGCAGCCTCAGCCAGATCCGGCGGGTGCCCCCCTGCTCCCGGACCTGCTCCAGATCCGCGGCCAGGGCGTAGAGCCAGGCGGTCATGACCGCCAGGGTCTTCCCCATGCCGGTGGGGACCTCGATCACGGTCGGAGGGCGGCCCTCAAGCAGGCGCCGGGCGAGCCGGACCTGGTACTCCCGGGGCGCGTGACCGGTGAGCTCCCGGAAGACGGTGTCGAAGGACGGGCGCACAATCAGCCTCCAAGGCAGAAACACACTGCACATTGAAAGTTACGGATCCCCGATCCCTCGGGGCTGACGCAACCCTGACGAGGTTACGGCACACGGAAAGCCGCGATCTCCACGGTATCGCGGAGCAGCTCACATACTACACGCCACGCTCCCTCTCGGCACCTCCCTCCATTAAGTGACTTGAATCACGATAAGGAAGGGGTGTCGCCGACGAGTCAGAGACTGAGGACTGGACCAAACAGAGGATGGAGAGGCGACCAAAAGGTTAGTGGGGAGGTGACCAAACAGAGGACCCAGGCCCCCGGGGTCGTACCATGGCGTACGTGAGGGAGTACCGGACCCGTCTGGTCGATCAGCAGCTGAGGCGGCTGCTGGCCTCGGTGCCGGCAGTGAGCGTCAACGGGGCCCGCGCCGTGGGCAAGACCCGCACCGCCCAGGCCGTCGCGGGCAGCTTCTTCCCCCTGGACGACCCGACGGACTGGGACCAGGTCGAGGCCCTGGACCGCCACTTCTCCGGCGTCCCGACCCCCATCGTCCTGGACGAGTGGCAGCGCATGCCCAGGCTCTGGGACCGGGTACGCCGCGCCGTGGACCAGGACTACACCCCCGGCCGCTTCCTCCTGACCGGCTCCTCCACCCCCTCCCAGGCCCCCACCCATACCGGTGCAGGACGGATCGTCACCCTGCGGATGCGCCCCTTCTCCCTGGTCGAGCGCGGCCTGGAGACTGCTCCCACCGTCTCCCTGGCCGGGCTCCTGGCCTCCGACGCCGGGCAGGCGCGTCAGGAGGATCCGACGACCCCGGCAGCTGCGCTGCCACCGGTCTCAGGCCGTACCACGGTCACCATCGACCAGTACGTGGACGAGATCTGCCGTTCCGGCTTCCCCGCCATCCGGGAACAGGACGCCTACGCGCGCGAGGAGCTCCTGGAGGGCTACATCGAGCAGACCGTCACCCGTGACCTGCGTGACGCCGGGGGCCTGAGCCGGCGGCCGCGGTCGGTCCGGGAGTGGATGACGGCCTACGCCAGCGCCGTCGCCACCACCGCCACGTTCGCCGATATCAGCCAGCTGGCCAGCAGGCCCCTGGGCAGGACGCTGGCGGCCGACACCGCCCGGGCCTACCGCGACCACCTGGTCGGCATGTGGATCCTGGACCTGGTGCCGGGGTGGAGCGCCAGCGAGAACGAGTTCTCCCGCGCGAACCTCCAGGGCAAGCACCAGCTCGTTGATCCCGCGCTCGCGGCCCGCCTCCTGGGACAGGGGCCCGCGGAGATCCTGGGTGTGAGGGGAGCACGTGTGGTGACTCCTCCTGGGCAGCGGCGTC
>ERZ772986.2244-NODE-2244-length-10632-cov-5.462891_pt1 | contig 10632 bp, 10 predicted proteins | sample MGYA00511898_ERZ772986 | MGnify/ENA primary metagenome ERZ772986 (study PRJEB29015, sample SAMEA2737934) | human oral metagenome | biome: human oral; feature: human-associated habitat; material: dental | place: China | collected 2148 ... | reverse complement strand
AACTCTCATGCGTTTCTTTCTGTCTGTAGCCATGCGGCTGCCACCTGTTCGCTGCGCCATCTTTTCCACCTTATATATATAAAGGGGCTGAATTTCAATCTTGCTGCCCTGCTTTACATAGGCAAGGCGGCACTCAGCCATTCGAACATTCATGTTCATGGCGCTCATTGGCACTTGCTTATGCAAAGGTATAGTTTTTCTTTCATTCTTTTCTTCGTGGGCACATCTTTTCCGCTTTTTCTCCATTCTGCAAGATTGTTTTCAAAGCCTTTGTGCTGTTTACGGAATGAAGTGCAACGGCTGCATTAAGAACGAATTTATAAGCGGCGCGCACTTATTTTGGGGTTTCTCTAAGCCTTTTTACGTTTAAACTTTTGATTTATATCAAGAAAAAGCAAAAAAGTGCATCATTTTCGTTCAAATGCTTGCGGGTTTCTCAGCAATCCCCTAACTTTGCAAACACAAAAGGTTAATAGATTGTTTAGGTTAGTAGTATTTAGTTTAGGTTTTAGTTATTTAAAAGGTAAAGTTTAATAGATTGTTAAAAGGATAATAATGGGGACCGTGAGGTTACCATTATATTTTGAAAGAGTTTTTCTTTAAAATAAAAAAGGTCAGCATTCATTTTTGATTGTTGGCTTTTTTTATGCCCATCATTTTATAATTCCACACCGATGATGGCGCAGCAGAAGTTAGAATGCGGGAAAGCGAAACGCATACCGGGTTTATTCCTCACGCACATTGCACTCCACATAGGCACATTGCATCCGCCAACGCGGCCAATCAGAAGCACAACGCGTGCCGAGTCGCCACCCCTGCACGTCCCTATTATCTTTCCACCCGGCTCCTATCACCAGACAATATCGTAGAGATTGCCCGACAACCTCCATGCTCTTGCCCCGAAAAATGGTGCATATTACCCGCCAATCTGCACAACTTTCCGCCCGCCTTTGTCCCACCTCAACAGAAAAAACGAGATTAAAAATTGGTGCTCTACCATAAAAAAACTATCTTTGCAAAACAATCGTTAGAAGCGTTACAACATGAATCAACTGAAAAAAGATTTTGCATCGAAACTCTTACAGGTGCAAGCCATCAAGCTACAACCCGCAAATCCCTTCACATGGGCATCGGGTTGGCATTCGCCTATCTATTGCGACAACCGCAAAGCGCTCTCGTTTCCCCAGCTCAGGAGTTATGTAAAGTTGGAACTGGTGCATGCCATCTTGGCGCAACATCCTCAGGTTGAGGCCATTGCCGGCGTGGCAACGGGTGCCATTGCGCAAGGAGCTTTGGTGGCCGAAGAGCTGCATTTGCCCTTTGTCTATGTGCGCTCGAAACCCAAAGACCATGGTTTGGCCAACCTCATCGAAGGCGAATTGCCCGCAGGAGCAAAGGTGGTGGTGGTAGAAGACCTCATCTCGACGGGCGGAAGCAGCCTGAAAGCCGTGGAAGCCTTGCGCCAACAGGGGGCCGAGGTGTTGGGCATGGTGGCCAGCTTCACCTATGGTTTCCCCGTAGCCCAGCAGGCTTTCAGCGAGGCTCACGTGGCACTGACCACGCTAACCGACTACGAACATGTGATTGAAGAGGCGCGGGCCACGGGCTATATCCGCGAAGAAGAGGTGGCATTGTTGCAGCAATGGCGCAAAGATCCGGCTCACTGGAACGTGTAACGCCCACTTTTCCCCAAACACCTGCGTGGCTTTGATGCCAAGGCAGCATGTAAGCATAAAAAAATGACAACATTTGAAAGTACAGTTCGACAAATAAACTACCCCCAACAGCAAGTTTTCAACATGCTGAGCGACTTAACCAACATCGAAAAGGTGCGCGACAAGTTGCCCGAAGACAAGATAAAAGACTTGCATTTCGATGCCGACACGCTGTCGGTGCATACGCCTGTGGGCGACATCAAAATGCGCATTGTGGAACGCGAGGTGCCCAAAACCATCAAGTTTGCCAGCGAAGAGAGCATGGTGTCGTTTAATTTCTGGATTCAGTTGGTGGCGGTCGATGCGCAAACCAGCAAGATGAAGCTCACCATCAAGGCCGACCTCAACCCTTTTATCAAGGGTATGGTGGCCAAACCGCTGCAAGAAGGCATCGAAAAGATTGCCGATGTGTTGCAGCTCATCCATTATGAATAGGCGCATGGAGCAATCTTTCAGGTTGCTCTTCATCGGTCTTTCTGCATTGCTGTGGGCAGCATGCGGCCACGTGGAGAACGAATTTAGCAGCGAACGCATCTTTTTTGTGTTCGATAACGGTCTGCACCACAACGATGCTTTGGCTGAAGCCATGGTGCCCAACAGTGGCATTTTCTGCACCATCCGCCAGCAGATGCAAGGCGGAGTGAATCAATATGTGTGCCACAACACGGCCGGTCGCACGACAGCCACTCCCCTTTCGGCCGTCGATTTGCAACGCACCCACATGTTAGGCCTTAACAACGGACTCATTGTGGGCTACGGCAATCTCAACGATCCACCCACATTTTATGCCTACGACCGCGAGTGTCCCAACTGCTTTAACCCGCAAACGATCCCGCTAAGAAGTCGCCCTTTGCGCCTTGAGGCAGGCGGATTGGCCACATGTGACGTGTGCCATCGGCAGTATAGTCTCAACAACAATGGCCTGATTGTGCAAGGCGAAAAGGGCAAAAAGCTCACCCGTTACCGTGCCAACACCACTGGCCCCTATGGCGTTTTGTCGGTGAATTGAGGACGATTTTCCTTTCGTAACCTCTCCTTTGTTGAGAAAATCATCCTATCTTATGGATAAAATAGAAGGAAGAAGATAGATGCATCCACTCATCCTATTCATCAGTTAAGAAGAGAAATGAAAAATATCGAAATAGGCAATCATAAAAATCTCTGTGCAGACAAAAGAGGATGGCAACTAAAAAATATTGAGATTGGCAGGCATTCCTATCAACTTTGTAGTAAGGAGTTTCTGCCACTATCTGATTTATCAGTCTACATGATACCAAAAGCCTGCCTTGAAATAGAGAAATATATTAATTTTCAAGATAAATGTCTCTTCTTCTGCATAAAGGAAAACTATTTGTTTATTATACATCATAGTGAAGAAGCATATTGTCGGTATAACACTTATCTTGTAGCTGCCTATGAGATGAATCCCAAGGAGAAAAAAGTTTGTATGAAAGAGAGGAATATAAGTTGGCTCAGAGTTTTCTTTATTCTTACAGCTATAGGTCTCACTTTTATTTGTATTTGGTTTATATTCTTCCGTATATTTTTCGCTTAACATGTTCCTTATATGATTTGAAAGGAACGGAGATAAATGATTTCCAAGGAAGCGTGACCATAGACGAGATGGAGAACGAAGGATTATTCGAGAGAAAAAGAACCGTCTATCGTGCTGCACTTGGGCTATTTCTCTCTGCTTCAACGTTTTAACACAAGCCTTACGAGCACGAAATTCAGGGGCACGGTGATGGCAAACATCGGCAAAGGAGCGAGCGTGGGTGCCATACCGAGGGCGATAGCGGTGTGGAGGATGAGCTGTTGCAGGCCATAGTTGACCACATGGCAGAGGGCGAACCCCACGCCCTTGCGCGCCGATCCCTTCACTTTGAAGGTGTAACGCGTGCTGGCTAAGAAGTTGAACAAGAAGCTCACGCCATAGCCTATGGTGTTGGCTATGAACGCGTTGACCACCAAAAGCATGAGCACATAGACGCCATATTGCAACGCTACGGCCGTGATGCCCACCACAACGAAGCGCAACACCTCGCCAAGGAGCGCGCGATGCTCAGGCGCGAAAGGGTTTAAAATGGGCTTCATCGGCATAGGTTAGGAGTTCTTTGTCGCCCCGACTGTCGCCAAAGGCCACGATATAATAGTGTTCGCGGGGCTGTTTGAGCACGGCTTTCACACGGTTTACCTTCTCTTCGCCATAGCAGTTGGGCGTGAGAAACTTGCCCGTGAGGCGGCCGTTGCGCACATCAATCTGCGTGCCGAGCACCAAAACGTTCTGAAAAAACGGTGCCACCCAGTTGTCGATGCTGGCACTTACGATCATCACCAAATGGCCTTTGCGCTGCACCTCGCGCACAAACGCTGCCCCTTCGGGACGCAACAACGCCGCATGTTGCAAGGCAAAATTGTGGCAATGCACGTTGAATTGCTCCACGGGCATGCCGCGAAAACAATGGGCAAAAAGCCGTTCTTTGGTGCGACTGTTGCTATAAAGCCTGAGTTTCATCAGCACCAAGAGGGGCGAAAACAGCAACAAGGCGGCACAGAAGCGCAGCCGTCCCACGACAAACGGGATGAACTTCAGCAGCGTGTCGTGCGTGGTGAGGGTGCCATCGAAGTCAAAAATGTAAACCTTTTCTTTCATATTTTTTTTAATCTTTTGGGGTTATCGTTCGTGAAAGGTGCCCCTGTGTGGAGCATCTCCGCAGCAATCATGCCGCAAGGGCAGCATGTTGGCGCATTCCCATCGCAACGGTTGTGGGGCAAGCATGCGGCCATGGTGTGCACATCAAATGGCTTTTGCGCATCGCTCCCCCACGATTTGCGCTCAAGAAGTGGCTTTCAGCCGTCGCTCTAAGGGCGAGATGAACCAGCCGACCGCCGCATTTAACAGCCAAGCAACGGGCAGCGTGATGCCCAAGCACACCCAGAATTTGGCCCAATAGCCCCAGTCACGCGGCAGATAGGCCAAGACAAAATGGATGTGGAGCAAGTAACATTCCAAGCTCAGGCCGCCCACAAAGCGGAAGATGCGGTTCGCACGGTCGGGCAAACGACGGAAGATGCGGTTTAACAACAGCACGGCCGTCACCGTGAGGGGGATGTAAAGCATGCGCTCAACGTACAAAGGAAACAGCCCATGACGCTGCTGTTCTAAGAAAATGCTCGAGAGCAAGGTCATCAAAAACAGGAGGATGATCATCCAAATGCCTGTGCCATCGATGGTTTCCTTGCGTCGAATGGCCTCGCCCATGTTGATGCCTATGAAGAAAATGGGCATGCGGCTCCAGAAAATCTCAATGTGTCCGACGGCCTGATGAATAGGTGTGACATATTGAACGAGCACGCACCACAGGATCATCACCACGGGTAACCACCGATAAACAGGGTGCCGGCGGATGAGCATCATGTAGAAAGGGGCCAGCGCATAGAGCATCATCGTGGCCGGAATATACCAAAACGTGAGTTCGTCGTGCAGCCAAAAGTCCCAGTTGAGGGCGATGTCGCCCACGAGGTCGAGCCACATCCAGGCATCGCCTCCATGGAACCGCGGGATGTAGTAAAGGCAAGCGACAACGAGCCACGCGGGATAGATGCGCAGATAGCGGCGCAGGAAGAAATGTTTGAGCGAGGCATTTTTCGTCCACGCATACCACAAGCCCACGCCACTGAGAAACAAAAAGATGTCGACGCCAATGTTACCCATGCGCCGAAGCCCAAAGAACAGGTCGTTGCGGGGCAGACTCACGTGGAAAAGAATGATGAAAAGCATGGCCGCTCCCATCAGCTCGCCCCGGTATTTCGAGATGTTGAAGAGTTCGATGTCGTTGATTTTCATAGCAAAGGAATGCGCTTCATGAGTTCGCGAAAGAACCAAGCCAAGGCCAAACTGGCCACCACATAGAGCAGCAAGCCCGCATAATAGTCGCCTTGCCGGCTCAAAGGAATGAAGATTTTGCGCGTGATGGGGTGGCAAACGAAGAGGGCTGCGCTCACACCGCCCATCCAAATGAGTCCCGATTGCAGCCAGTGGGCGTGGAAATAGGTGATAAGTTTCACCAAAGTCACCGTGGCGATGCACACCAACAGGGGCACCAACGTCCAGCCCACCATCGTGATGCTGCCCACCAACACGCCCACCGTGGACACCACAAACAGGCAGCTCACGGCACGACTCGACAGCTCTCGCCCATAACGCGCATAGAGAATGCCGAAACCAAAGGGCAACATGCCGCCCATGAAATTATAACGATAGCGGTTCATGGCCTCGCTCTCGGGCGGCAACAGCAGCTGCACCGCCACGCAAACCACCATCAACCCCACCACCACTTTCCACGAACGGCGACACACCAGCAGGCGGAAAACGAAATAGCATTGCAGCATGAGCCCGAAAAACCAGTAGGGACCCGGCCAGATGATGTCGTCGGGATGGGGCAAAAGATTGTTGAACATGCCGAGCATCGCCACCACATCGAGCACCTGATAATGGTGGGAATGGGGCGTGATGAGGTCGAGCATGGTGAAGGCCACGAAGCCCACAATCATCATCTTAAACAGCTTTTTATAGTGAAACAGCATGAAAGTGTTCAGCCCTCGCCACGGTTTCGACGCGATGATGGGCGGCAACACGGGGCCATTCTCATATTTCATCACCAACCCATAGGCGCTGAGAAACAGGAAGATAGGCACACCATAATGACCAAAGAACGACAACACATGCAGCGGCAGCAGCGCATCGGGGTGGGCGATGGCGCGCAGAAAGTCGCGCACGTTGGTGCTGAAAAACTGGTATTCGTTTTCTTTCACTACCGGATTGAGCCAATGGCAATAGTTATGCAGAAAGATTCCGATGATGGCCAGACCACGCATGGCCTCGCATTCACCGCGCGTCAACAGTTCATTTCTCATGTTTAGCTTTGTTTTTTTGCTTGAAAAATTGGGTGCGCAGGGCGTCATAATCGGCCGTTCCCTTGAGCAATCGGGGGCGCGCCTCGTCATATTCGTCACTCAAGACGTTGTATTTTGCGTGATAATCCTTGGCCGAAATGCCCGCCAAATAGAGCAACATGTGGGGCAAGGCATCGGTCATCAGCCGGCGTTTGCGGGCTTGAACGATGGCCCGAAACAGCTCGGGACGCCGATGGGCATAGCGTGGAGCGCAATAAATCCAAAACGGAATCTCGAACTCATAATGCGCCAACGGCCAGTCGATTTGCGCCGAATGGTTGCGACAAAAGAAGCCGCGATTTTCCTCATAGCACTCCTCGCCGTGGTCGGGCATGTAGATAACGATGGCATCTTTGTTGGCAAAACGCCGGCAAATCTGGTCGACAATCGAGTCGTTGTAGCGCACGGCGTTGTCATAATCGGCCAAAATCATGCGCTGCTTCTGCGTGAGTTCGGGGCGCAACCGCTCGTAGCGTTCGGCCACAAACTTGTTGCGTTCAGGCGGATAGCGGTCGCGATAGTTCATGTGCTGGCCGATGAGATGGAAGATGATGAGGTTGTGTTGCTGCAGATCAATCTTGCCCGCTTTGAGGAAATCGTCGTAATCCTGCAACAAGCCCGCATCGTAACGGTGGAGCGCGGTGTTGCGCAAGTCAAACTGAGCACGGTTCAACGTGGGGTTGTTGAGAAAAAATCCGCCACTGAAATCAAACACAGCCGCGGCAGGCTTCATCAGGAACTGGTTGGTGAGGAACGTCACCTTGTAGCCCGCCTTCTTGAAAATCTCGGGGAAAAGCGGATAGTCGCACCACTCGCCTTGCTGCCCCACGACGTGCATGGAGAACACGTTTTTAAACACATAGCTCGTGAGGTTCCACGGCGCAACCACGTCGGTGAACGGCACCAAGAACCCTTTTCGGGCGCGCCGCTCTTGCCTTGGCGTGGTGGGCAGCTGGTAACCATACTGGTGGGAGTGGTGCCTGCCATAGCTTTCGCCAATGATGAGCACGATGGTGGGCGAGCGAAACGAGCAGCTGTCAACGCTCACCTTGTCGGCAGCCGCCACCAATTTGTCCACCTGGTGGCTGGCTAAGTCGTTGGCATAGAGGCTAAAAACCAAGCGCAGCATGGGGTTGTAGAGCACACCGTGGTGCTTATTGGTGAGCGTATGTTCCACCTCGCCGATGGTCTTAGCGCTCATCAGCCGATGCACCTTTGCCTTGTTCTCCCACGCATCGCAGCCACAGGCCACCCAACCCGCCACGGCAAGCACGGAAAAAGCTACTTCAACGGGCAGCGAAAGCGCATATTTTGGCCAGTAAAACAGGCGGTATCGTGGCGCGAAATGCAGCAAAAGGTTGACGCCGATGAGCAGCAAAATCCAACCTAAGTCGCTGAAAATGAGGTCGGGCGACACCAGCGTGGTGAGAAACTCCCATGCCTCGCGGCCGTTGGTTTCGCCCACTAACATGAGCATCGAGGGGTTGAGCGTCGAGGAGAACGTCACGTAGCAATAGGCATCCACCAAGGCCACGCCATAGAACACCACATAGAGCATCAACCGAAGCCAGCGCCGCCACCGCTCGGGCACCAACGTCAAGGCGGCCACCAGCAAATAAAGGTCGAAGAAAAGTTCGGTGTAGAGGTGGTCATAGAGCTTGGCATCCTTGTAAGGACCCAGCGTCACCCAGGCGCTGACGCACCCCAACAGGTACATCATCACGAAGAAAAGCGCATTGCTTTTCAGCGGTTTCCAGCCCACCGCGAGCCACTTCATCCATGTTTCTTGTTTCATCATGCTGTTTACATCAACCTTGTCTTCCGAGCGTTTAGTTTTGCAAAGTTAATGGAAACGCCGCAATCGGCAAAGGAAAGTGGGCACACAAATGCGAAAAACATGAAAAAGATGGGGCATCAGGAGCCGCCGTTGCCATTTTTTGGGCCGAAAAACTTGCAAGCCCGATGCGCGATTTCGTATATTTGCACCCAAACAACCTGATGCGAAGTGCGCTGCAACCCACCGGGAAAAGCTGCCCCAAGCAGAACGAAACAAGCGCAACAAACTGTCGCACAGCGCGTTGCAACTTAATAATTTTAACAATGCAAAACAAAGAAATCCACACCAGCGGCTCCCACAAACGGCCGCACCAACCCAAAGTCTCGGGCAAGTTTCTGCTGCTCGACACACGTCTTCTCAACAGCCCCGACCTCTTTCGCCTGCGCGAAACGATGGGCATGGAGGGCTGGGGCATGGCACTCTTCGTGCTCAACTATCTGCTGGAACACGGCGAATGGGGACGTGCGCCGCTGCATGCCGTGACCGATTTGGCGCGCATGTGCCACAAAAACAAGCGCTCGATGATGGCGTTGCTCACCGACTATCCCACGCTGTTCGAAATCGAAGCGGGCGGAAAGGTGTTCAACAGCCCCTACCTGCGGCAGTGTTTGGGCGGAGAAAAAATAAAAATAAATCAAAAATCCTGCGGTTTAGAAACATTAACAAATGAGCCATCTGATAATCAAGCCCTTACCCTCCATAGGATAAAGGATAAAAGGATAAAAAAGAAAAACGACGAAGAAAAAGAAACCACCGCCGCCGATGCCGCCGATGCCGTTGCAAAGAAAGCGGAAAAGGGCGCAAAACAGCCCGCAGCTTCGGACACCGAAGAGGCGGAAGTCGTTTGTCGTTCAGTCGTAAAGGGAGCAAAACAGCGTGTGACTTCGGACACCAAAGAGGCGAAAATGGTTGGTCGTTCAGTCGTAAAGGGAGCAGAACAGCGTGTGACCTCGGGCACCGAAGAGGTGAAAATGGTTGGTCATCCGGTCGTAAAGGGAGCAGAACAGCGTGTGACCTCGGGCACCAAAGAGGTGAAAACGGTTGGTCGGCCGGTCGTAAAGGGAGCAGAACAGCGTGTAGCTTCGGCCGCAAAGGCCTCGCCGGCAACCAATGCTTTGCCCCATCCTCTGACAGAAGTGACACCCCTCGCGTCCGCCAAAGCTGCGGAAGAGAATGCTCAACACGTAGAGCAAGCAACAGCTTCGCCCACCAATAGCGCCGCGATAGCCGCAAATACGTCCAAAAAAGCTGCGGAAGGGGGTGCTCGGCACACGGAGCAAGCGATAGCATCGCCTACCAACAGTGCCGCGAAAGCTACAAATGCGCCCGCCAAAGCTGCGGAAGAGAGCGCTCAGCACGTGGAGCAAGCAACAGCTTCGCCCACCGACAGCGCCGCGAAAGCTGCGAATGCGTCCGAAAAAGCTGCGAAAGGGGGGAGCAAACATGCGGGGCAAGTTGCAAAACAGCCTGGTTTTCGGTTGGAAACGGTGTTCACCGACCTTGCACAAGCCGCCCGCAAACTGCCCGATGATGAGCGGCAACCGCTGCGCATCACGTGGGGAATCCTCACCCAACTCTACGCCGACAGCCTCTATTGGCAAAGCCTCGAACGCTTAGTGGGGCTCGAAGTCTACAGCCAAGAACGCTGGAAGCGCTTAGCCCTGCGCTGGTTTTTCACCTATTGTGTGACGCAGGCCAAACCCATTGCCGCGCTCAACGATGCCAAAAGCTACCTCAACCACCTGCTGCAACCGGGCAGAAACACGCGCCAAGCCTTTGAACACTATGCTCAAACGCAATACGAAGCCGACTGCCGCGCCTGGCAACACTATCGCCAATGGTGCATCGACAATCATCATTCCATTCCGTAATTACCGCTGATGGCATGCCTTACCCCATCGGAATGGTATGATCACCCTCCACGTTATGATATGATAATAAAGAGCTGTGGTGGCGCAACCCCATCGGAATGGTATGGTTATACCCCGCGTTGTGGCGTGATGATAAATGCCATGTCATGCACCATCCTCGCGTTGTGGTGCGGTAATAAATGGGCAATAATGGGCGCAACTCCACAACAATGTTATCCTCATCTCCGTGGTTGTGGTTATGGCAAATGGGCAA
>ERZ772986.2234-NODE-2234-length-10651-cov-6.759626_pt1 | contig 10651 bp, 9 predicted proteins | sample MGYA00511898_ERZ772986 | MGnify/ENA primary metagenome ERZ772986 (study PRJEB29015, sample SAMEA2737934) | human oral metagenome | biome: human oral; feature: human-associated habitat; material: dental | place: China | collected 2148 ... | reverse complement strand
GCGATCGGAGCACAACACGAGCCCACCGCCTGTTTCCTCCTGCCGATCACCCACCACCGCAACCGTGCAACGCCATGACCGAGCCCTCATCCCAAACGCCCGCCCGGACACGACGACATCATGGGAGAGCATCCACCACCAAGCCGACCGGAACCTCAAGCCTCCCGACACGAACCCCCACCCCGGAACAACGGAAGCCCTGACACGCACCCCACCACGAAAGAGCCCCGCAATACACCGGCCCGCCCACCGGAAGAAGCACGCAGAAGCACCGCAAACTCCTCAGAGTAGCTCTTCCCCGGCCACGCTCAGATCATCCCACTCCCCCAGCCCAAAGGCCGGAATCAGCGTGCCCAAACAACAAGATCAAGCCCCGTCACAGCCCAGGTGCTCGCTCAAGCCAGGCGGTCAGCCCCCGCTCCAGGGCCTCCCTCGGCGCAGGGCCGGCAACAGACCATCAGCCCCAGTCATCGTCACCCGCCCGGCACCAGGTCTGCTCCAACAACCCATCCAGAGCCCCACTCCGGCGCACCTGGTCAACCACATCCCGCCCACCAGCACGAGCCCTGTCGTCGTCATCACTAGCAGTCATCAATGTCAGCCCTTCCAACGGAAGCGGCCCACACAAACCATTGAACACGCTCTACAGCGAGTTGAGCGCCTCGGCTCGGCGATCCGACGAATCCGCGCCCCTGAACCTCTCCGGGTCCCGACGGACCTCCACAGCCATCCGGGCGGCCCGCCCCTCAGCTCCTCGGGGCTCCCTCGACACACTCATGACACCGATCCTTCCGCGCATTCACCGCCTCCATCAGACCCGGGACGATACAGGGTCACATACCACAACCAGCTCAACCCCGCCGCCATCACCCGCCGCATCACCGAGCTCCAGAACGCCCTCATCCGCCTGGCCAAGGACAAGACCGACCAGCGCCCGCCTCACCCAGATCCCCAGCATCCCGCCCGACGCCCACAAGGGCGTACGAGTCAGGCAAGCCTCCTGACCACCCCCGGACTACGCGGGCATACCTATGTGAGACACCGACAACATTTCGCGGGAACCTTGACACGAGGCACCCCGGGTGCCGCGGGAGACGACCGGAGCGGACCGGCCCCGGCGCGGGCCGGGCGGCGGCGTCACAGCCCGGGGACGGGATCCTGCGGGATGCCGAGGCCGGGCAGGCGGGCGCCCTCCAGGCGCAGCAGCCGGGTCTTGCGATCGGTGCCGCCCGCGTAGCCGGTGAGGGAGCCGTCGGCCCCCACCACCCGGTGGCAGGGGATGATGACGCTGATCGGGTTGCGCCCCACGGCGCCCCCGACGGCGCGAGCCGAGCAGCGGTGGCCGATCTCGGCCTCGACGGCGTCGGCGATCCACCCGTAGGCGCGGGTGGCCCCGCGCGGAATGTCGAGCAACCGGCCCCACACGCGCTGCTGGAAGTCGGTGCCGCGGGGCGCGAGCGCGGGAGGATCGCCGGGGTCCTCGCCGGCGAAGTACCGGTCGAGCCAGGCCCGGACATCTGCGAGGACGGCCGGGCCGTCGTCACTCCCGGGCCCGATGACGAAGGCGCGCTCCGCGCCCCTCCCGTCCATCCCGGCCCGGTCGTGCCGTTGACCGTCGAACCACACTCCGACGAGCACCCCGCCCGCGGACAGATCCTCGCCGGTCTCGGCGGCCAGCGTCATCGGCCCCAGAGGGGAGTCGTAGGTGAGCATGACGATACGGCGCATGCGAGCAGTCTCCCAGGCCTCATGCTGCCGCGGCGACCGGTCGCCGGCGAGGCGCACGCATGACGAGGATGCGCGGGGAGAGGCGGCGCGCCGGCGGCAGCCCGAGGAACGGCGCCAGGTGAGGGCGGAAGCGCGCGATCGTGTCGGTGAAGGGGACGTCGTGGAGCAGCGCGTACTCGGGGGCGACCGCCCGGCGGAATTCATCGGCGTCGGAGCACCCGTAGGTGAAGCGCGCCCCCGTGCCCTTGACCGAGTGCTCCCGGCCATACCTCTGGAACAAGCGCGGCATGAACTCGATGAGGACCGTCGCCCCGGGCAGGCCGGCGGCGATGATCTCCATGAGCCCCCGCAGCTCCTCCTCGACGAGGTACATGGTGAGACCCTCGACGACGACGACGAGCGCACCACCGGGCGCATCGGCCGTCAGCTGGTCCGGCCAGGTCGGGTCGAGGGCGGAGGCGGCGATCGTGCGATTCCGCTCCCCCTCCCCCAGCAGTCGTCGGCGCATGTCGATGACCTCGGGCAGGTCGAGGTCGTACCAGGTGACGCGCCCGTCGTCGAGGCGCTGGAAACGGGTGTCGAGACCACATGCGATAGTGACGACGGTGCAGCCGGGGTGCGTGGCCAGGTATCCGGCCACCAGGGGATCGAATGCGAGCGTGCGCACGACGACCCCGTCGGACATGAGACGGTCGCGCCGGGCCGCGGAGAAGTCGTAGTCGAGCCGGGAGACGAGATCGACGGCGGTCCAGTCCTCGAAGCGCGGATGGGCGGAGACGGTGTGCTCGGCCCTGGCGCAGAGGGTCAGCAGCATGGTCTCACTGGCACCGGTCAGATCCACGGACTCGTGCGCACTCATGGCACCATCCTGCGACGCCGGCACCGGCCCCGCCAGATGCGCCGGTCCGGCGGTCCGGTCCGGCCCACCCGCGCCGCCGGACCGGACCGGTTCCGCACCGCGTCCGGGCCTCAACGGTAGGCCTCCGAGGAGGCGTTCTCGTCGTAGTTCGCCACGAGGACCAGGCCCGACAGGGCATAGGGGCCGCCGATGTAGGGCAGCACCTGGACGAGCGCCGCCGCGACCCTCTGCCTGCTGTTGCCCGCCTTGATCGCCCCGGCGACATGGGGACGCAACTGGGTGGCCGCCCCGAGGGCGGCGATGGCCACGAGGGCGATCAACTCGCGCATGGCGATGTCCAGGCCGCTGCGGGTCTCGATGTCGCCGAAGGCCCCCGTGGTCAGCAGGCGCGGGAGGACGCCGTCGAAGGGCTCGGGCAGCGCGGAGAAGACGTCCTTGACCTCGTCGCCGTACAACGGCGCCTGGATGGCGCCGCCCGCCGCCTCCCGCTCCTCGTAGACCACGGTGGCGGCCCCGGGCAGGGGCAGACTCACGTCTTCGGCCGTGAAAACCTCGTTGGCGGTGGCGGCGGCGTTGAGCGTCTTGGGGTAGCCGATGTACGGGGCGCACTGGTAGATGGCCTCGCGCACCTGCAGCGGCGTGGCGCCGGTGTTCAGGGCGGCCTTCACGTGGGCGGCGAGCTGCGGGAGCGTCTGCATGGCGGCCAGCACGGTCACGGTGAGCAGCTCGCGCTCGCCGTCGGTGAGGACCCCGGTGGCGAAGACCTCGCCGAAGATCTGGTTCTGGAGGATCTCGTAGAGCTCGGGGTCGGTGGGGTGGGGCGACGGCTCGGTGCCGAACAGACGGGTGAAGGTCTGGTGCGCCTCGGGCGTCAGGGCCATAGTGGTTCTCCTCGGATCTCGGTTTCCCGGTTCATCGGCCTGTGCGCAGAGCATGGCACCCGAGCCGCGCCCACGACAGGCCCTGAGAGGTCCTCGCAGCGCGGCCCTCGGGAGAAGGGCTCCGGATCCCGTCATCGGAGCTGCGCCGCGACGGCCCCGGAGGCCGCCCGCACGGTCCCGCCCGAACGTTGACGGGCCGACCGCCGCCGAGGACGCCGGAGCCGCTCAGCTGCCGGCGAGCGCCCAGACCATGCGCACGACGCGCGCGGCCTGCTTCTCCAGCTCGGAGCGACTCAGCTCGACCTGCTCGTCCTGGCCCCGCAGCGCGGACAGGATCCCCTGCCGGTCGGTCTCGCAGCCGGGCATGAACAGCTCGTTGCCGGCCTTGATGGTCGGCGCGGAGGTGGCCGCCGGGTGCTTCAGGTCGTGGCGAGTCATGCCGGCCACCACCCAGTCGGTCATGACCAGGCCCTCGAAGCCCCACTCGTCGCGCAGGACGGTCTCCAGCAGCTCGGCCGACTCCGAGGTGTGCACGCCGTTGAGCAGGTTGTAGGAGGTCATGATCGCGTGGGGCCGGGCCTCGCGGACGACGATCTCGAAGCTGCGCAGGTACAGGTCGCGGGCCGCGCGCTTGGAGACGTGGCTGCACGAGTTCAAGCGGTTCGTCTCCTGGTTGTTGAAGGCGAAGTGCTTGATCGTCACGCCGCGCCCCGGGTGCTTCTGGACGCCGCGGGTGATGCCGGCGGCCACGCGCCCGGCCAGCAGCGGGTCCTCCGAGAGGTACTCGAAGTCGCGCCCGCACAGGATGGAGCGGTGCAGGTTGAAGGCGGGGGCCAGCCACAGATGCGCGCCGAAGTGATCCATCTCGGCGCCCACGAGGTCACCGAGGGCCTCGGCCAGCTCGGGGCTCCAGGACTGGGCAATGGCGGTGCCGATGGGGATGGCGGTGGCGTACTGCTCGACGAGGCGCTTCGGGGTGCGGGGCCTGTCCGAGACCCCCATCATGGAGTCGAACATCCCCCGGGACTCCTCGTCCATGAGCTCCTCGAAGCCGGCCGGCATGGACGAGTCCAGCGCGAAGGCGCCGTCGTCGTCGATGCCGACCCTGGGGGCGATGCGCAGGCCCGCCGGGCCGTCGGGCATGATGAGACTGGGCAGGCCCTCGAAGCGGCTGGTGGACTGCCCCGCCGCGCCCACCAGGGTCTGGGCGGCCGAGCCGATGATGGACTGGGACTCGGCCCCGTCCCGGTAGTCGCCGAGCACCATGTAGGACAGCTCGTCATCGGACAGCTTCTCGACGAACTCCAGGGCGTCGGTCAGATCGACCGGCTCGCAGCCGTCCGCCCGGCGCAGGGCGGCGGGCTCGACGGCCAGGCGCGGGGCACCGGCGGGCGCCTCGACGGCGGCGGGGGCAGCCGGCCTCCAGTCGGTGAACCCCGGATCGCCCAGGACGTCGTGGAGCTCGCGGACGACGGCGGTCTCGGCCAGGTGGACAACGGCGGCGGGAGTGGTGTCGCGGCTGGAGGCGCCCGCGCGGACCACGTAGTCGCCGGCCTCCAGGACCGTGGCCGCCCGGCCCTCGTCGTAGGAGGCGAGGTCGGCCAGGTCGAAGGCGACGGCGACGTCCTGGCTGGAGCCGGGGGCGAGCTCGTCGGACTTCCGGAAGCCCGCGAGCACCTGATAGGGCTGGTCGAGCTCACCGGCCGGCACCGAGACGTAGACCTGGACGACCTCCTTGCCCGCGCGCCGCCCGGTGTTGGTCACCCGGACCCGGACCGTCACCCGCGAGCCGTCGATCGCCGCGGTCGGCTCGCCGAGCTCGAAGCTCGTGTAGCCCAGGCCGAAGCCGAAGGGGAAGAGCGGGCTGACGCCCTCGGAGTCGAAGTAGCGGTAGCCGACGTACACGCCCTCGCGGTAGTGGGTGTCGTCCGGGTCCCCGAAGTCGCCGACGGTGGAATAGTCCTCCCAGGCGGCCCAGGTGGTGGACAGCTTGCCGGAGGGGTACGCCGCACCGAGCAGGACGTCGGCGAAGGAGTCGCCGATGGCGGCGCCCAGCTGGGAGAGCAGGAGGATGTTCCTCACGTCCGCCAGGGGGCTCAGGTCGACGACGCCGCCGACGTTGAGGACCAGGAGGAACTTCTCGTAGCGCTCGTTCAGGGCGCGGATGTCGCGGATCTCGGCGTCGGTGAGGAGCACGTCGCCGCGCTCGGGGCGCCGGTCGTTGCCCTCGCCGGAGACCCGGCCGAGCACGTAGACCGCGGCGACGGCGCTCTCGGCGCCCTCGGTGTCGAGAGGGAGGTCGTGCTCGGGCTCGGGCATGACGGCGCCCATGCCGTAGACGACGGCGGGCACGCCGGCGGCCTTGGCCCGGGCCTTGAGATCGGCGATGAAGTCGGCATGGGCCCGCTCGTGGACGGCGTCGTAGGCGTCCAGCCACGCCTTGGTGGTCAGCGTGAAGCCGGCCTTCTCCAGGCCCTCCTCGACGGTGACGACGTGACGGGAGTTGACATCGCCGGATCCGGTGCCGCCCTTGATGGTGCGGCGGGCGCCGGAGCCGTACAGGGCGAGCCGATCGGCTTCGGGCAGGGGGAAGGATCCGTCCGACCTGAGCAGCACCATGGACTCGGGCGCGCTCGTGCGCACGGTGGCGAGATGGTCGATCTCATACTGGTTCATCGGCACGTGGAGCTCCTTTGCTGGTGTCGGCGCCCGCGCGGGGCGCCTCTCGGTACGGTGCGCATCGGTGCGTCTCACTGCGCATCGTCATGGATGATAATGCGATCATAATGTACCGCACGGTCGAATTCCTGCCCAGTGGGTTCGCCGTCGGATTCGCGACGCGGACGGCGGCGGTCGCTCGGACCGGCCCCGCGCCTGAACGCGCTGCGGCGATGGTCTGGCTCAACGGCTCGAAGCGGGCTCAACCGGTGGTTGAGCCGCTCGCTCCCGGCGGTCCTCCCTCACGAGTCCGGTGATCAACGGATGCGTGCTACCCGTCTGCGGAGGCGGCCGACATCATGGTTCCGGCCACCGGGCCCGTACCGGCGAACGCCAACGACTCCAGCGCACCGCCGACGAGCGGCGAGCCGAGAGCGAGCAGGAACAATGGAGAACTAAGGAGCACAAGGAGACCACGATGAAGCACTCAGTCGGACGCAATATCGCAAGGCTGCGGCTGTCGCAGGGGATGACGCAGGAACGTCTCGCCCAGCGGATGGGCGTCACACCGCAGGCGGTCAGCAAGTGGGAGAACGATCTCAACTACCCGGACGTGGCCGCGCTGCCCGCCCTGGCGGCGCTGCTCGGCACGAGCGTCGACTCGCTGCTGACGGTGCCGGACGACGGCGCAGAGGCAGAACCCGAGGACGCGGTCCCGACACGGGCCGGCCTCACCGCCTCTCCGGCATCGCCGGCCTCGGCGCCCTCCCCGGCTTCGGCGTCCTCCCCGGCAGCACCCGCCTCGACGGACTTCGCCCTCATGAGGCCCGAACCGGCTCCGAAGCAGGATCGGGGCGCCTCCGCGGCCGCCGGGCGCAAGCTCCGCATCGAGATCCGGGGCCCGCGGAACAATGTCGACCTGGCCTTCCCCATGCAGGCCGTCGCCGCCCTCACGAGCCTGACCGCCGCCGTGCCGCAGGTGCGCACCGCCATCGACGCCCACGGCCTCGACCTCGACGCGGTGCTGGCCACCGCCTTCGGCTCCCTCGACGCCGTCGGGAGGAGCACGCTGCTCGACATCACGGACGGCGAGGACCGGGTCCGCCTCTACGTCGAGTGACGGGACTGGCGGTGCCCGGGCCCGAGCGCCGTCCGGACGCGTAGGGCCCGCCCCGTACAACACGACGTGCCCGGCAGTGCGCGGGCCGGGGTCCGAGCGCTCGCCCTTGAGGGCCGGCGAGCGGGACGTGCCCGGCCGTGCGCGGGCCGGGGTCTCTCCACGACCTCAGATCTCGAGCGCCTTGCCCTCGTAGCAGAGCTCACTGTGCTCGGGGCCGCCGGACCGGGGCCACAGGCGAGACAGCAGTGCCCTCATCTCAGGGAACTCGTCGATCGAGCCGAGCGAGAAGAAGGCCTGCTCGACGTCCTGGAACTGGCCCGCGTACTCCTTGTCGAGGAACTGCGCCAAGAACTTCGGCGTGATCTCGATGGCGACGCTCTGCGCGGGGATGCCGCCGCGGGCCGCCCCAGGGACCGCCTCCGATGCCCTGACCCCACACGCCGTGGGGTCCGAAACCCGCAGCCCGTCCCGCCTCCGACCGGGACCGCCTGACCCCACACGCTGTCGGGTCTGAGCCTGCGGTAGGGGCTGAACTCCTCGCCGACGATGGACTTGAACCGTGTGACCGTGGGATAGCTGGGCGGCTCAGCATCCATCATGAAGTCGCTGCGCATGGTGAAGTCGTGACGGCTGATGCTCCACGGCGCCGGGCCCGGCGAGAGGACGTGGAACCAGCCAGCGCACTCCCGCCCCTCGCACCGGTACGAGTGCCAGAGCCCGCCGAGGCCCTCCGACGACGGCACCTCCACATGGTATCGGCAGCGCCCTATTCGCCCCCAACCCAGTCCTCACATTCTGGATGCCCGCCGCGGCCGCCCCTGCTGACCGGTCCCGTCTACCTTGCGTCTCATCGCGAAGGTCCCCAAGCACGGGTCCCTAACCATCCTGGGCGTGGTCATCGGTGCGATCCTGTGCGTCACGGGCATGTACCGGGGGTGGACGGCGGTCTCCGCAGTCCTGGACGTCCTGGCCGATATCATCGCCGGCGCCGGGAGGTTCAGAACCAAGCCCCTCAACCTCATCGCCTTCGTCGTCCACTCGCTGTCCCCCATGGGCTCCTACATCATGCTGTGGTGAATCCGAGCGGCTACACGGCCTATCTGACCGGCAGGGGCACCGAGCAGGTGTACATGAGCACCATGGAGAGCACGGCCACCGGCTGGCTGCTGCCCGCCATGACCCTGGCCACGGTGGTCTGCGCCCTCATCAGCGGCCTGGCCGGCATGGGCAGGACCAGGGCATCGCGACCATGCTCCTCCTGTACGCGGCGATCATAGCCGCCACCCAGTTCCTGCCGTACCTGGACAGCGTCGCCGCGCGCACCATCGATTGCATCTACGTCCGGCGGCTCACGAGCGCCAGTCGCGTGTCCGACGAGCTGTCCCACGGAGGTCATCGTGCGCGGCATCGAGAACCCCGTCGCCCGCACCTGCTACGTGCGCATCGCCAGGCGCCAGGCGGACTGGTTCATGCTCGCCCTGGGCCTGTGCGCCGTGGTCTGCACAGCCTGCGGGGTCCCTGTTCCAGAACCCCCACACGCGGTTCTTCAACGCGGGCACCACCGGCGAAGTGGCCTTCGCCCTGGAGAGCGCCGGCTGGCCCGAGGAGAAGATCCGCGCCCGCGCCGGCCGGGCCTTCCACGAGCTGGGCCTGGAGTCCCTGGCGAGACGCAGCATCTTCCGTCTCTCCCGGTGGGCAGCGCCAGAAGATCGCCCACGCGAGCATCTGGGCCCTGCGGCCGCCGAACCTGCCGCTGGACGAGCCGACGAGCAATCTGGATATGCCCTCCATCGCGGATATCACGGTCTTCGTCGCGAGCGCGAAGGCATCGGGCCGCTCGATCCTGGTGGCCGAGCACCGACTGACCCGGCTCTCCGGCATCGCCGATACCTATGTCCGCCTCGACGGCGGCCGTATGGCGCGGGCAAGACCACGCTGTGCCGCACCCTGTGCGGCTTCGAGCGCAAGGCGCGGGGGACGCTTTTCCTGGACGGGCGACGCCCCTCGCGCAGGCATCGGATACGCGCCTCCTCCACGGTGTTTCAGGATGTCCGTTACCAGCTCTTCGCCGAGAGCGCGGCGGCCGAGGTGACCTTCGGCCTGTCGCGCCGTCAGGCCAGTGCCGTGGACACGGACGCCGTCCTGCGCGAGCTCGCCCTGGACGACGTGGCCGGCAGGCACCCAGCAACGCCGTCCGGCGACCAGAAGCAGCGCCTGGCCGTCGCGACGTGCGTGGCGGCCGGGAAGCGAGTCCTCGTATTCGACGAGCCCACGAGCGGAAACGACCTGGACGGGATGCGCCGCGTCGCCCGTCTGCTGAGACGGCTCGCGGACCAGGATCGCGCGGTCCTCGTCATCACCCACGACCTGGAGCTCATCGCGTGCGCCTGCGACCTCGTCCTGCACATCGAGGACGGTCGCATCGCCAGTCGGGCCCGAGTGCACGACGACTTCGACACCGTCCGGGCGACGACGGGGACGACAGCGCGAGCGCTTCAAGCCTGCGTCTCGTCACGCGTCAGCGACCGGATCCGCAGCAGCACGAAGGCCGCGCCGGGCAGACCCGGGACGATCGACGTCGCCGTGCCGGGCATGAACGACCGAGTGCGCCAGGACACGCCCAGGTGCATGCAGAAGGCGGCGCCCCAGCCGAGGGCAAGAGCCGTGGTGACGGCGCGGGTGCGCGCGGCATCGGCCCGGGTGAAGCGGTACAACCCGTAGAGGACGGCGCCCTGTCCGGCGACGACGGCCATGCGCCCCCACGGGTCATAGCCCGCCAAGGGGTTGCGCCGTATGCCCGCGTCAAGCAGGCGGCAGCCTGTGGAACCGATCCGGTCGCTCCATCGCCGCATGGACAGGACGACCTCCTCGGCCTGGTGGATCCCGAGCAGGGCGGCGGTGAGGGCCCATGCCTTGTCCGTACTCCTCGCAGTCACGATCCTCTCCTCCAGATCCACTGCTCATGGCGGCGGAATCAGTATCGCACTCATGTCACGTCGAGGTCCTGCGGCACGCTCGGAGCCGGATGCGGGCAGCCACAGGGCTCCGGGGCTCCCTAACGTCACTCAGCTGGCCCTGTCCTCTGTTCCGCCGGGCTCGGAGCGCCGCCCGCGCACCCAGTCGAAGACCTCGTCGGCCTCTCGACGGCCGCCGTCGCGCACCAGCAGGTGGAAGGTCGCATGGGCCATGGCGTCGCGGATCGGCACGACCGTGCGGCCGGGCATCGGCGCCGAGAGCGAGGGCGCGTCAGTGACGAAGTGGGGCAGCGACGAGCTGCGCGCCAGCTGCTCGAAGACCGCGCGATCCTCCTGCACGACGAACTGCGAGTGCGGGAAGTGCTGGTCGCACAGCTCGCGCCAGAAGCCGATGCCCTCGAAGAGCAGGAAGGTCTCGCCGTCGAGCTCG
>ERZ772986.2233-NODE-2233-length-10655-cov-3.098113_pt1 | contig 10655 bp, 13 predicted proteins | sample MGYA00511898_ERZ772986 | MGnify/ENA primary metagenome ERZ772986 (study PRJEB29015, sample SAMEA2737934) | human oral metagenome | biome: human oral; feature: human-associated habitat; material: dental | place: China | collected 2148 ... | reverse complement strand
AGCGACCCCAAGGGCCTCTACGACCTCGACCGCGAGTACCAGGCCCGCACCTTCGCCGCACCGACCATGGCGATGTAGGATCTTCTGGCTGGCTGCCCCCGGTGGCCATGTCCACCGGGGGCCTCGGGGCACCGCACCAGGCAAGGGTGCGGTGCCCCTCTATTTGCAGCCCACCAACGTGAACATCGTCCCACACACGCAGACCGTCTCCCCCTGCGAAAGGGATGTCGGCCCCGCGACGGGACGTCCGTGCAACATCGCGGGGTTCGTCGCGCCTTGGTCCGCAACGGTCGCCCCTTCCCCGTCTGGCTCGAACACCACGTGACGGCGCGACACCGACCCAGAATGCAGCACCACGTCGTTGGTTAGCATGCGACCAACCGACACCCCCTCACCCAAGGGAATCGTCACGTCCATGTCCCCGCCCCTGATCCACAGGCTCGGGACCGTCGCCCTGCAGGCCAGGGACAGCTCGGAACAGAGGGGCATCGTCTCGTCCGCCGAAAGCTCCAGGTCCATGGGTGGCATGCCGGCATCCCAGGGCAGGTCGAGGTCATCGGGCTCGTCTAACCCGAACAGCTCGCCCATGTCCTCGGCATGCGCGTGCGTGAAGTCATAGAGGCAGCCGTAGCAGACGTTCATGTCCGCGAACAGCTCCTCGCCACAGCGCGGACAGACCTTCGTCTTGGTTGGTCCGCCCTCGTCAGATATCGTCGCTTCCATCATGTCTCCCCAACGTAGTCGAATCCTCCAAGGTCACGAGCCGTCTGCCCATGGGGGGCCAGGGTTCCCTCGATGCGGGCCTCTCCAGGACGACCTCGGCACCCGACCCGTTCAGGAGACTCCCAGGACAGACGCCCGAAGCCACGCAGACCACCCTCCCGCTTGCATCCAGAAATGCCACGTCGATCGCGTAGCGCATGCCAAGGCAATGTACGGACGAGCAGTGCCGGAGCAGAAGGGGCCGCGCGTCCGCGCAGGTCCCCAAGAGTCCCACAAGGCGTTCGATCCAAGTCCGCGCCACACGGAACCTGCCATAGCACCAGCTGGTCTCGGCATCGACAAATGTGAGGGTCGGCACGTCACACCACCACCCCAGGCCTGAACCGGTCCACCGTCAGGGTGCGTTCGTGCGTGAGATACGCAGGGACCCCGCCCTCCACGCCCCCGATGGAGAGGGACAAGGGCCAAGGCCGGTACCGTAGCACGCAGGTGTACGTGGTCAGGAGCGGAGAGACGGCAAACGTCCGGCCGTCACCGCCCGTCTCGCCCCTCACCAGCTGGGAGCTGACCTCCACCTCGCAGCTGTCCGAAGCCAGGTTTGTCCTGATGGCACCACGTACCTCCTGCGCCGCATTGGCACTGCTCTGCTCGCCTGGAGGGGAGACCCCAAAGGACACCACCGCCTCCCGCGCCACCCGGTCGAACAGGGCGCAGGCCTGGGCAAAGCGCACGACGTTGTAGCCGATCAGCGCCACGACGACGATCACGGGGATGAGGGTCGCAAGCTCCACGGTCATCTGCCCCGATTGGGAGCGCAAGGCGATGTGGGAGGACGGCCGGCACGTCATGCCCCCACCCCCAATGTCGAGAGGTCGATGGTGAGGGGGACGGATCCCCAGCCACCGGGGATGGGGATCTCGGCGATGGTGAACCTGACCCCACCCAGCTGCCGCAGGACCTCGTCGATACACGACCGCTCTATCGACGCGCCGCCCTCGTGGAGGGATTCGACGAACGTTCGCACTTGCGCCACCTGCGACGCCCCCGCCTTGTCGAGTACCTTCTGGGAGTTAACGAGGACGGGCTTTCTCATGCGCATGTCAGCGGGTTCCAGACCGGCGCTTTCCACTGCTTTCGCGATCTTCCCCTTGAGCCACGAGGCCACCCTCTGGCCCAACACGCTGCCGACGCCATCCAGAAAGTCGCTGGCCGCCGATGCCACCCCCTCGTATGCGCTCCCATAGCCCACCAGAAGACTCCCCCAGAGATCAGCCACGCCATCGACAAGTCCCGACATGATCGACCGATCATCCGACTTGAGGCCGTCGAACACGCTGGAGAGGGCGTTGTGCCCGTCCGTGCCGTCATCTGGTGCCAGGGTCGCCGCAGATATGGCGGCACCGGAGGGCAGAGGTGCCCCCGACAGGAAGGCCCCCGTCAACCGACCAGGAAGCTCCTCCTCTGACCCCCTCATGACAAACGCTATGCATCCGTACGCCCCGGGAGGGCAGAGCTTGGGACGGTCGACCGCGAGCGCATCCATCGCCCTCTGGAAGGCACTCTCGCTCTTCTCGGCTGCCTCCTGCATCCTTTGCTCGGCCTCCTTCCCGTCCTCGACCGCCTTCTGGTAGTCTTTGGACGCCTCCGACACGATCCGCCAGTAATGCTCGAAGCCGTTGTTGATGTTCGTCGACGCGTCGGCGACATTGCCCATGGCCGCAACGTCCATGCGACAGGTCCCGCAGCGTGCCACGACCCCCGCATCGATGTCTGCCAACGAGGCATTCCCGTCTCCAGTCCCCGTCGCGCCGGGGCAGTCGAGCGAACAATGCAGGGTCCGCACCCCATCCTCGGCCGTGCAGGGCCAGATGGGGTCCGTATAGAGCGTCGTCGCCTTGACCATGTCGGTCGTATGCGGCAGCTCTGGCAGGTCGAGGACGACGCTGTCCCCCTCTTCCACACACGTTGCCTGGGAGAGGGTCTTCGCCGCATAGCGATAGAACTCCCTGCGAGCGGCAGAACGCTGGACATCTTCCGCGGAACCCGAGGACGGATGCTCGCTTTGGGTGCGCGTTCGGTAGTAGTTGACCGCCCGTATGCGGGCGTAGTCGAACTTCCAGGTGCGGACGTCAGGGTAGTCGGGATTGCTCGGGCCAGACAATCCCGCAAGGCTCTCGGCCCGACTTCTCATGCACATGGGGTCGTCCACACAGTCTGCTCGCCAGGCCCTCTCCCTCGCCTCGTTGGCACGGCGGTCCGCCTCCTCCTTCTCGGCTGACGCGCTGCGCAGCTCCTCGGCCGCCTCCTTCATCTCGCTGTCGTCGACATCCGCCTCCAGGCTCGAGAAGTCGCTTTGAGACTCCGTGGGATACGGCACGGCGAGGCCGGCGTATGCGACAGGCCCCTGCGAGTTGGCCTGCACGCACGAGGCCGAGTTGGCGGCGATGAGGGCGGGCAGGGCGCCCTCAAGCCTGCGTATGCCCTCAGCTGCCGAGCGGGCGAAGCCTCGGCGGGCATCGAGTATCTTCTCCCCCGCCTCGAGTATCGCCGGAGCGCTCTCCTGCAGGATGGGTATGGCCGCTGCCACCATGCCCGCACCATAGACGATCACGCCGAGGAGCCCCATGCTCAGCACGCAGGCGTCGAGCACCTGTGCGATGGTCGAGAAGGCCGCCACGCAGTTTGACCCCGACAGGGCGGCAGCATCCGCAACCTCCTGAATGTCGGCTGCACGGGAGGCGCCCCACTGCACCGACGCGGTTGCAAGTACGAGGGAGAGGCTCACGAGCAGGGCGACGGCGACGGCGACCGTCGTATAGCCGTCGCGACGCACGAACATGCCGATGCCAAGCCGCACGATATCGATGGGCCCATCCTCACGCCCACACTTCCTGCCACGTCTCATATGTGCCTCCCACCCATGAGGGCCTCGTCTCCCCACTTGCCTCTGCACGCAGCACCACGCCCTGCGCGTCGCTTTCCCCGAAGGCTGCTGCCAGACATCCCACAAGGGGAAGCGGCCGCACGTGCCCGGAAATCCTGACCTGGGCCTTTCCGTCTCCCCCGGAGATGTCGACCGTCCAGTCCCGCTGTCCCCCCACGTGAAAGAGGGGGACTTCCGGCACGGCCCTGAGCCTCCTCAGGACAAAGCTCCTGCAGTCATCGAAGTCACCGTCGTAGTCCGTTCCCGCCACCCGGACCGCCTCGGAGGCCGCCGAGCACATGACGCATCGCGTGTACCCCATGCAAGCGGGTTCGAGGAGCAGGGCAAGGAGCAGCATGAGGGTGGGGAGGAGCACGGCGGCCTCCACGCTTGCCTGGCCCTCCTCCCATCTCCCGGCGTCCCCCCGCGCCCTAATACAGAAGGATGTCTTGAAGTGCACCCTCGAGTCCCGGAGACAGCAGGTGTGACGAGGAGTCGACGGCAGTGGAAAGGAGCGTCCCGTCAGCCCAGGCGCGCCACACGGCCGCAAGCGCAAGCAACGAAGCGAGAAACGCCACGAGCACCAATGCGTATTCCACCGTCGACTGGCCTCGCCCGCACCGCCCCACCGCGAGGGGCCGGACCCTGGGCCACCTGTCGCGCTTGCCATGCCTCACTTCCTTTCCACCCCCATCGCGCCCAGCTCGGCGCACCAGGCCCTGCCGTCAAAGCGAACCCTCCTGACACTGCAGCCGCCCTCACGCTCCACGACGAGGCACACCTCCGACCAGCCATCCCCCTGTACCACGCAACTCCACACCCTGCCACCAAGATCCAGATAGCCATGGCGCGCCAGTGCACAGTCCTTGCTGTCCATGTAGCCCTGGAGCACCGACCGGGCACCTCCTTCCAAGTCGACGCCCGGCAGATACTGCGACGTCTCCGCACTAGAGGATGCTCCGGCGCTATCCGACTCCCCGCCAGTCGGATCCTCCCCCTCGGTGGCCGAGACCGTCGTTTCGGACAGGTCCCCGCGATACGCGTGACCCTGGCCCCGAAGCAGGACCACAGCCGCAAGGACAGCCAGGACGAGGATGCTGGCGAGTGGGAGCATCCTGTTCTGGAAGCGATGTCGACGTACAGCCATCCCTTACAAGGAACCGATTCCGCTGGCGATGGCATTCCAGAGTTCTTGGACCTTGCCGCGGAATGTGATGATTGACAGGATGGCTATCACGACCAGTACGCCCACGAGGATTGCGTACTCGGTGGTGCCCTGTCCGCGACGCGCGCGGGCCCCGCCCCCTCGACACCACATAAGTGCCCAGAGAGTCCTTTGCATGCACCCCATACCTTCCTCCTTCTCCACCGGGACATCCCGGCTATCCGATTGCCGCAGACCCACTGACCAAAGGCCCGAGTATGGCGACCAACATGGCGGGAACGATGAGCGTCCCCAGGGGGATGAGCATCCTGACCGGAACCTTCTCTATCTCCTCCTCGACCTGCGAGCGTTGCTCCTCGCGGATCACCTCCGACTGACGCTCGAGCACCTCCGCAAGTGGAGAACCAAACTCCAGCGCCTGGACAACCGACGTGGAGAAGGTCCTCAGCGCCGCCAGATCCAGTCGCTCCGCAAGGCCAAGCAGGGCATCGCCTCGGCCGACGGCCCCTACACGCCAGGAGAGCAGGGCACCGCCAAACTCGCTCGACAGCTCCGTCTCGTAGTTGTCACAGTACAGTTCGAGGGAGGCATCGAAGGAGAGGCCGGCAGACAGCCCGAGGTTCACGACATCGAGCATCGTAGGGAGCTCCGACAGACACGACGAGCGGAGCTCGCGCGATCGTGCGGCCAACTCCAGAGAGCGGACGGCCGGAATCTCCCTGATGCGACCGGCAAGCTCATCGGCCATCATCGAAAGCCTCTCGTGCGACCGCGAGCCACCAGTCCCCACCACGACGAATGACCCCAGAAACGAGGCCGAGGCCATGCCTGCGACGGAAGCGACAAGCGCGGCGTCCATCAGACGACCCCCCTCATGAGGCGACGGATGATGAGGATTGCCGCACCGTCCATCAACGCGGCGACAAGGATGCAGGCCGCGCCTACGGGGGTGGAGAGGCCTCGCTGAAAGTCGCTCGAGATGAGGCTGAGCAGGGCGATCATGATGACGGGGAGGCCGGAGACGACACGGACCGAGAGGCGGACCTGGGCCGTCTTCACGCCAAGCATGCGCTCGAACTCCCCCTGACGCTCCACGAGACGGGCCGAGCGTCGGAACAGCGACCTCAGGGGACTCCCCGTCCTCTGGGAGATGAGCAGGGCGGTGACCAGCAGACCGACTCCCGGCGCATCGAGCTCGCGCGCGAGAAGGTCGAGCGACTCTCGCGCCGGGTAGCCACAATGCATCCTGAGGGACGTGCGCGTGAACGCCTTTGCCACCTCGCCCCCGCCGTGCGCCGCAAGGTAATCGACCGCCTGGGAGAGCGTCTCGCCCGACCCCATGGCCATAGCGAGCGTCCTGAACACGGCCGGCATCTCCCGCTCTATTGCCCGCCGGCGCCTCGACTCCAGGGCAGCGGAGGCGATGGGCATCGCCACGAAGGAGAGCGCGATGGCGATCGGCCCCAGGACCAAGACGCGAGAGGTCGCCATGGCGATCAGCGCAAGCGCTGCCGTCGAGACCCAGAGCAACGAGACCGCCTGGCGGAGGTCCAGCGAGACTGCATGGGCAGCCAGCAGCGTGCTGACCCCACCGGCGACCCCATGCCACGAGGGAAGGCTGCCGAGCCATCGTACGAGCCCCGTGTCACCCAAGGCATCCAGCACCCTGGTGGCCCGCCTCGTCATAACCAAAGCGCGAGCACCACCCCGCAGCGTAGGACCCACCCTTCCGAGCAGGGCAAAGCCCGAGAGAAAGGCCGTCAGGCCGCAGGCGGCGCAGGTAACGAGCCCCTCCATTGCTCCACCTCCCTTCCGCCTATCGTCCGGAGCCTCATCGCGACATCGAGGAAGTCGGGCTCCCTCAACAGGGACCAGGTCCGGGAGGGCCTGTCAAAGCTCACGCATTCGACGAGGTCGACGCCACCGGAATCCGCCCGTCTGACTTCGGAGAGCGAGGTCACATAGCGCGACCCGTCCGGAAGGCGCTCGGACATGACCAGCAGGTCGAGCGCCGAGGCGATCTGTTCCTCTATGATGTCGGCGGGCAGGTCCATGCCAAAGCGCGCCATCAGGACGAGCCTGAGGATGGCCTCGCCCGCAGTGCCCGCGTGGAGCGTCGTCAGGGACCCGTCATGGCCCGTGTTCATGGCCTGGAGCATGTCGATGGTCTCCTCGCCACGGCACTCCCCCACGACGATCCGGTCGGGCCGCATGCGCAGCGAGTTCTTGACCAGGTCACGTATCGTCACCTCACCTGACCCCTCGATGGATGCGTCACGTGCCTCCAGGCGCACGACGTCGGGATGAGACGAGAAGCGCAGCTCCGCAGAATCCTCGATGGTGATGATGCGCTCGGACAGGTCAATCTCGCAGGAGAGGGCATTCAGGAGCGTGGTCTTGCCCGAGCCCGTGCCACCGGCCACGGCAATGTCCTGCCGCGATCTCACCGCCCACGAGAGGAGCCGCGCATACCACCTGGGAAGCGAGCCTACCTCGACCAGCCGATCGAGCGACGTGATCCGATCGGAGAACTTACGGATGTCCACTATCGGACCGTTTATCGCCACGGAGTCCGAGACGGCGTTCACACGGTCCCCGTTGGCGAGGCGGGCGTTCACGATGGGGCTGCTGCGATCGAGCCTCCTGCCCAAGGGGGCCAGGATGCGGTCGATCACCGTCATGATCTGATCGGACGACTCGAAGACGGTCTCGGCGGGACGGACCCTGCCGTCCTGCTCATAGAAGAGTCCCCCGGTGCCGTTGACCATGATCTCCGAGACCGTGTCATCATCCAGCAGGCGTTGTATGGGGCCATAACCACAGATGTCGTCCAGCGTCTCCGAGATGACGCGTTCCCGGTCCTCGTTCAGGACGCCGGCGAAGTCGGACCCGTTCAGAAGGGCGCGGCAGGTAACCGCCAGCTCCTCGCGCGTCCGCTCGGGCGCCTCCGACTGGACCATCCCCGCAATGGCGCCCAAGCCAAGACGCTCTATGAGGCTTCTCTTGAGTCGATCGACGAGTTGACGATCCTGTCGTGCCACATGACCGACCGCGTCTTCGCCCTCGGCCGCACGGACCCGCTCCAGCACCGACATCAGACTGCCTCCCTATGGTGACCGAACAGAGAGAACCTGCCCTTCTTGCCCTTCCCCTCGCCCGCAGGCGCACGCGCGGCCTTGTCCGGCACGCAGCCAAGCTCGCCCAGCACGGTCGAGAGGAGCGACGCCACGGACTCGACGTAGCGACCTCCACCGGCAACGAGGTCGGCGGTATGGCCGCACGAGAGGAGCTCCGACACCTCTTCCCCGCCATCGAACACCCGAAAGGCGCGGGCGCCCTCAAGCCCAGCCTCCGCTCGCGCGAGGTCGGCATCGAACTTGGAGCGCGGCTCAGAGAGGTTCTCCACGCGCGCTATGCGCGTGCGTGCCACACCCAGGCGGACTGCCAGGGCACTCGTCCTACCCAAGGACGAGGCCGACCCACGGGCGCCGTCGTGCACGACGAACAGACGATCGCTCTGCTGCGCCGCCTGGGCGACGGCATCCGTGAACGTGGTCGAGGTGTCCACGACGACCAGGTCATATCGGCTTGCCAGATAGCCCAGCAGTCTGCCCACGTGCGGCATCACGGTCTCGGCCATCTCGGGGCGCTCGCATGGCCCCCAGAGAAAGACTCCGTCCGCGCAGCGTACGCAGGCACGGCCCATCGCCTCGCACGAGGGCGGAGTCGGTCCCCCAATCCGAGACAGGTCAATGGGCCTCACCATGCTGAAGCAGCTCGAGAGGTTGCCACACGAGAGATCGAGGTCGACCAGGGCGCAGCTCATGCCCCAAAGGCCGGCGACGGAGGCACAGGTCGCGGCAAGCGTGGTCTTTCCTACCCCGCCTCTGCCCGAGACAAAGCACAGCACGGGCGAACGCTCGCCCACCCCACCGAGATCCATGGAAGGACCCTGTGCGTCTGGGGCGACCTGCCCCGCCAGGACGTTCCGCTTGGCCGCGTCGTCGACCGGCGCAGACGGGACGGGCGGCACGTCAGGGACAGTTCGCACGGACGGCACCATGTCCCGCCCCCCTCCTCCCGCCTCGGTGGACGCCTCGCCCAAGCGACCCCCCGCACCTTTCTGGGACCGCGCCACACCGGAGGCGGGAGACAGTTCTGCAAGGTCTATCACCTGGTCAACCCCCGCCTGGCGTGCACGGGAGCGCAAGGATCCAGAGACATCGCGCGCCACGAGGACGACCCGCTCCGCACGTCCATCGCGAACCAAGGCCGCTGCGAGGTTGACGTCCGACACGCCCTTGTCAGTCAAGCCCACGATCGCGCCGACAGTTCCTGGCTCCTCATCGAGCAGACTCAGCCTGAGGTCTCCTCCATCCGACGCGAAGCCCAGTGCCGCAAAGGGTTCAATCTCCCTCAGGGCACGTGCAAGGTCCCTCCTATGCGCCAGGGCCGCATACCCCATCCACATGTCCGTCATCGCTCGGCCTCCGCAATCTCCTGGGGAGCACTCGTCCGTAACCTGTCCAGACCCTCGACATCGTCCGCCGGCACCACGATGCGCAACGTCCCCGCAGCGCTCGCGGAAAGCACGGCATCGACGTCCTCGGAGCGTATCGCCAGCGTCAGCTGGCCCCCCGTACCGAGTCCGGATGTCTCGCCAGGGCTTGCGAGCACGGTCGCGTCTGTGGCTATGGGGGTTGACCCCTTGTCGTCCACCACGTAGCCGATGACACCCGTCCCGACGCCAATGCTTCTGGAGACTCCCAGCTTGTCTGTGATGGGAATGCTCAGCGCCACATGCCCGGCCGGAATGTCCGCCATCGCGGCGACGTCGCGAAAGGCCAGCGCAGTCACCGGCGCATTGGCCGCAACGGGAACCGTCACCTCGCGGCCGACCACGTCGTCCAATGACGTGAGGGCATCGGAGGGGGCCAGATCCGTGACCCAGTCGCGCTCCGACACGTCCGCCTGGTCGACCACGTCCCCCGGTTCGAGCGGTCCCCTGGACACAACCAGCCGCACGACCTCGCCGCCATAGCGCGCTATGGCCTCGTCCCTCGTTCGCTCGGCTTCCGCGCGCACCGACTCCGCGTAGTTCACGCAGAGCAGCGCAGCGAGCGCCGCACATGCCAGCGAGAATGCAATCCTGAACTTGAAAGACATGCGAGGACCCCCACGGTGGCTTCCCAAAGCAATCGCCCGTGGGAAAATTGTCCCGTCAAGACGGGTCCATGGCGGCGTCTTTCGAACTCTGCTCTGCCGCAGTGTCGTGCATATCTCGCACGTCTGTCACACGCCCGGAAGGAGCAGGCCCTAAACGGGAGTTTGTCGCGTAGGCCGCCTTGCATGGCACCTCTCGCGCACGGCCATCGCGAGCAACCCAAGCGGATGCCCCACAAGAATGACTGGCAGGACAGGCACCGAGGGCTCGGGTGATTTCGTCAGAGCGTGACGTCGGGATCGAGCGACCGCGCCGAGAGGCGCATCTCGGCCGCAAGGGAAAGGTATGCATCGGCGCGTGCGGAGGGGACGAGTCCGTCACCGATCAGGCGCCGGACGGCACAACCCGGCTCGTGCGTATGGGTGCAGTCCCTGAAGCGACAGTCACCCGCAGCGCTCGCGAGCTCGGGAAACACGAGAGCCAGCCCCCGCTCGTGTCCCACCAGAGGAAGGCTCCTGAGGCCAGGCTCGTCCACGATCACGCCTGCGCCGGGAAGCGACACCATCCTGCGCGCGACCGTCGTGTGGCGCCCCGCATCATCAGAGGCGCGGATGGATCCCGTCTCGAGGGACTCGCGTCCCAAGAGGGCGTTCAGTAGCGTGGACTTTCCGGCTCCAGAT
>ERZ772986.2231-NODE-2231-length-10664-cov-5.746065_pt1 | contig 10664 bp, 7 predicted proteins | sample MGYA00511898_ERZ772986 | MGnify/ENA primary metagenome ERZ772986 (study PRJEB29015, sample SAMEA2737934) | human oral metagenome | biome: human oral; feature: human-associated habitat; material: dental | place: China | collected 2148 ... | reverse complement strand
CTCGGAAACGGGGTGTCCGTTCATCGTTCTCACCCTATTATCGTAGTACGAAAATGTGGCGAGGGGAAGTGGGGCCACTGTCGATAGCCGACGGCGCGCTCCCCGCCGGGATCCGCGGACCGGCGGTCGTTGACACCCCTGTGGCGAACGCCCTCCAGGCGAGTGTGCACTGGGATACACTTGCGGGGAATCCATCGGCCTGGGGAAAGGGATGAGAACGTGGGGAAAGCGGAGGAGCGCGCGCAGCTGCACAAGGCGATCTGGAAGATCGCCAATGACCTGCGCGGCAGTGTGGACGGCTGGGACTTCAAGGCCTATGTGCTGGGGTTCTTGTTCTACCGCTTCATATCGGAGAACCTGGCGGACTACCTCAATGCCGAGGAGCGCGCGGCCGCGGACGGCGACCCCGATTTCGACTACGCCCGCCTCGACGACGCCGATGCCGAGTTCGCCCGCGAGGAGATCGTGAGGACGAAGGGCTTCTTCATCCGTCCCTCGGAACTGTTCTGCAATGTGCGGGCCGTGGCGCGCTCCGACGAGAACCTCAACGAGAGGCTCTCCAGGGTGTTCCGGTACATCGAGGGCTCGGCCCAGGGCACGGGGTCGGAGTCGGACCTGCGGGGCCTCTTCGACGACATCGACGTGAACTCCGCGAAACTGGGGAACACGGTGGCCGAGCGCAACGCGAAACTGGTCAAGATCATGGATGCGATCGGCGACCTCGACTTGTCCTACGGGGAGTCGTCGATCGACGCATTCGGCGACGCCTACGAGTACCTGATGACCATGTACGCCTCCAGCGCGGGCAAGTCGGGTGGTGAGTTCTTCACCCCGCAGGAGGTCAGCGAGGTCTTGGCGACGATCGCAGCCGACGGGCGCGCCCGCGTTGGCCGCGTCTACGACCCGTGCGCGGGCTCGGGGTCGCTGCTGCTGAAGTTCGCGAAGGTGCTGGGGGCGGAGAACGTGGGCGCGTTCTTCGGCCAGGAGATCAACCTCACGACCTACAACCTGTGCCGGATCAACATGTTCCTCCACGACGTGAACTTCTCACGGTTCGACATCGCTTTGGGCAACACGCTGACGGCCCCGGCGCACTGGGACGACCAGCCCTTCGACGCCATCGTCTCCAACCCGCCGTACTCGACGAAGTGGGTCGGCAAGGACGATCCGGCGCTCATCAACGACCCGCGTTTCTCCCCGGCGGGCGTTCTGGCGCCCCAGGGGAAGGCGGATCTGGCCTTCACGATGCACATGCTGGACTGGCTGGACGTGGCGGGCACGGCCGCCATCGTCGAGTTCCCGGGCGTGCTCTACCGCGGAGGAGCGGAGGCGAAGATCCGCCGCTACCTGGTGGACAACAACTTCGTGCACGCGGTCATCCAACTGCCGCCGGACTTGTTCTTCGGGACGACGATCGCCACCTGCGTCATCGTGTTGAAGAAGTCCAGGCCGGACTCCCGTGTCCTCTTCGTCGACGCTTCGAAGGAGTTCGTGCGCGAGGGCAACAAGAACCGCTTGGCCGCGCCGAACCGGGAGCGCGTCCTCTCCCTGCTGGCGGCCAGGGCCGACGAGGCGCACGTGGCGGCCATGGTCTCCCAGCAGGCCATCGCGGACAACGACTACAACCTGTCGGTGTCGAGTTACGTGGAGCCGGAGGACACTCGTGAGGAGGTCGACATCGTCGCCCTCAACGCCGAGATCGCGCAGATCGTCGCCCGCCAGGAGCGGCTGCGCGCCTCCATCGACCAGATCGTCGCAGAACTGGAGGCCGACGAGGCGGGGGCCGCTCCCGCGCAGACCAGTCCTGCCGACTCTGACACGCCGGGCGCCGCAGAGACGGCGTGCGCTGGCGACGGCGCTGCGGAGGGGGAGCGATGAGCCATCTATCCGAGTTGATTCGGGATCTGTGCCCGGACGGGGTGGATAAACGACCACTTGGTGAACTACTTGCATATACGCAACCTGGTCCGTATCTGGTCTCGTCAAAGAAATACAGTCCGCGATTTCCTACGCCTGTGTTAACCGCAGGAACTACGTTTCTGCTTGGATATTCAAGGGAAACTGATGGTGTGTATGAGGCGTCGAAGTCTAATCCTGTCATTATTTTTGATGACTTCACTACTGATTCGAAATGGGTTGACTTTCCTTTCAAGCTCAAATCGTCTGCAGCGAAGATTCTGACCTTGGCGAACAGTGAATTGGCTGATATAAGATTCCTGTTCTATTCGTTGCAAACAATTCGTTATGAGGTGGGCACGCATTCTCGACATTGGATTTCAAGATTTGCAAAGATGTCGGTGTTCTGCCCGCCGCTTGAAGTGCAACAAGAAATTGTGAGAGTATTGGATCAGTTCACGACGCTGGAAGCGGAGCTGGAAGCGGAGCTGGAAGCCCGGAGCAAGCAGTACAAGCACTACAGGGACAGCTTGCTTTCGTTTCATCCCGAAGATCGGAGTGTTCGCTGGGTGTCGATTGGTGACGTCTCCGATGTGTTTGGTGGTTTGACCGGAAAGAGAAAAGGGGACTTCGGTGTTGGTGACGCCCGGTATGCGTCTTATAGGAATGTGTACTCAAACATTGCGCTTGATGTTGATCCAGAGGATCGTGTGCGAATTCGTCCAGGTGAAAATCAAAGGCGGTTACTCCTTGGTGACTTGGTTCTCACGGGATCTTCTGAAAGCCGTGGCGAGGTTGGAATGTCGTCTGTTGTTGTGGATCAACCTCCCCACGATCTGTACTTGAACAGTTTCTGTATCGGAGTGCGGTGGAGGAATCCGGAGGCTCATTATCCGAATTTTGTTAAACACCTATTCAGGAGCGGCGCGATGCGAAAGCTGATATCGTGTTCAGCAGATGGGGTTACTAGGTTCAACTTATCAAAACGGAAACTGAAAAAAATAGTTATTCCTATTCCGTTGATCGAGGAACAGCGCCGTATCGCCGATATCCTCGATCGTTTCGATGCGTTGGTCAATGACATTTCGTCAGGCCTGCCCGCGGAGATTGTCGCACGGCGCAAGCAGTACGAGTACTATCGAAATATGGTCTTGACCTTTCCTGAGAGGAGAAGATAATGGCTAAGGGCCTGATGAAAATTGGCGACAGTACCATGGGTTTCGTCTTTGATGGTAAAGACGATGGGGTCGCGCCGCAGGTGGGCAACGTGGAACTGACTCAAAATGGAATGATTCGCCTGACGATTCCTTATATTTACCCTAATGTGGACAATGAGTGTTCTTCGGTTAACGGAAAGATTCGGGACTGGGCGCTGTCCCTGGGGAAGGAAGGGGTAAAGAGTGTGTTCTTGCGCAGCGTTGATCAACGCATTACGTTGACGGGTTTGCAGGAGGGGATCGACCGTTGTCCTCAAGAAGTCGGGGAGGTAATCGTCCATGCTGGGGCAGCAATTTTTGCCGGGCTGACGGAAGTTGTTGATGATTATAGGGTTAAAGAGTTCACTTCAACGATCGACGGACTTCGTGAATTCGCGAATTTCCGAGGCTTCTCCTTTGATGAAACTGTTTCTGGTCGAGAATTGCAGCTGCCGGTCAAGTTGGTAGATAACGAGAGTGTGTCGTGGGAATCGGGTGGGTTCGAGTATCGAATTGAAATGCGTCGTCGGCAGAGAGGCCAGGAGGGAAAGTGTTTTTATCTTGATTTTGATGCCGTGCTGACGACGTTAGCTTCGGAACGAGCTTTGCTGTTTGATCATTTTAGGGCTCATACAAAGATCCGGGCGTTACTGACCCTACTCTTCGGGAAACGTCTTGCATGGAGGTCGCATTCTGTGACCGACGAGATGTTTCCGAAGAGATCTGTTGGTGGGGATCTTTATTCTCCTGAGGCAAATCCTGTTCTTCTTGCGCATACGATGGCGGAACACGTGGAGCCTGAGATCTCTGGCACTGGGTTGACTTCGCGACAGGTGCTGCTTTCTGATTTAGGAGAAGAAGGGCTGAAACAATGGTGTGACAGGTATGATGATATGGAGGTGTTTCATGCGGTTGCACCCGCAGTTGAGGCGATTGCGAACGAAAGTGTTTTCATGGAGCCGACACTTATTATGCTAGCGGGCGCGTGTGAACGACTTGGTTGCCTGCATACAAAGAAGGGACACGATCCTGTGGCATGTCAATTTTATGCTTGTGCGAAGTCCGCGCATTTGGATGCTCTCAAGCTTCCGTTAGGGATCAAGCAGTTGTCGGCGTTCCTCGCCCGTGTATACAATCGGTTGAAGCATCCTGGAAAAGAAGATCGGTTGATACACCCTGGACAAAGAGAGGGGTATCCGGACAGAATGGAAGTGCTTGTTGCCCGCGATGCGCTCAAATTGTTGGCAAGAAGTCAGGCGCTAACATTGATGAATGTTGATTCCGATCTTCTTAGTAGGTTCATTCGTTCCGAAGGGAATGCCTTACGACAGAGGATCGAACGCGAAGGATTTCAGTTGAGAAAGGAGAAAATTTCGGATAAGATAAATAAGCGCTTTTCTGAAATTGAGGATCAATTATCTCCTAAGCGAGGGAATTCGTCTACGGAACGATAGGGCACGTCGCAGGAGGCAGGAAAGGATAGCCTCTTATAGACGATGGGGTTCCCGCAGTCGCGGATACTATCGAAGGCCCAGCAACCCGATGCGGAAGCCTTCTTCACCCAGATGCGCTCATCACGTGCCCCCTCCGGAGTCTGGCGGACTCAGTACTTCTGGCAGACCAGAACCGGGTGCTCGCTGTGGTACGCGTGGATCGCGTCCTTCGTGATCACAGCAGTCGACGGCTCCGAAGGCGGGAGGTCGCCACGCGCGTCCTTCCACGGCGCTTCGCTGTGCGTGCGCTCGGAGAGCTCGGCGCCCGAATAGGTGCCGAAGGCGGCGCACACCTCCGCGATGAGGGATTCCTCCTCGGTGCTCAAAGCGCCCTCGGCGAGCGCGCCATCCAGTTCGCCGGGCCGGATGAGGAACTTCCCGGCATGGAGCGCGAAGAGTTCGGGCACCACAGGGCCCCGCGCCACGCGCGGTGGCGAGTTCCCCATTGAGCACGGCGGAAGGATCCGACGCAGACGCGCGCGCCCGGGGCTACCATCGTTCCAGCGAACTACGTCAGCAGAAAGGTCCCCGGATGGCCGCCGAAGCCCACCACCCGATCATCGAGCCCATCGTCCTCACCGACGACGCCACCGTGGTGGGCCTCTACGAGCCCGCGCCCCGTGAGGGCGACGCGCACCAAAGCGAAGCCGAACTGGAGGCGGCCCTCATCCGACAACTGAGGGCGCAGGCCTACGAGTACGTGCGGATCACCGACGAAGCGGCGCTCACCGCGAACTTGCGCGCTCGCCTCGAGAACCTCAACGACTACCGGTTCAGCGACGACGAGTGGAAACGGTTCTTCGAGGCGTCCATCCGGACCCCGGGCGATGGCGTCATCGAGAAGGCGCGGCGCATCCAGGAGGACCATGTCCAGAGCCTGATCCGCGACAACGGTGAGACGAAGAACATCTACCTCATTGACAAGCAGAACGTGCACCGAAACTCGTTGCAGGTCATCAATCAGTACGAGGCCACGACCGCCTCGCGCTCGAACCGCTACGACGTGACGATCCTGGTCAACGGGCTGCCCCTGGTCCACATCGAACTCAAACGGCGCGGAGTCGCCATTCGCGACGCTTTCAACCAGATCAGCCGCTACCAGCGCGACTCCTTCTGGGCGGGGGCAGGACTCTTCGGCTACGTGCAGGTCTTCGTCATCTCGAACGGCACCCACACCAAGTACTACTCCAACACCGTGCGCCTGTCCCAGATCACTGAGAACCAGTCGGGCAGGCGCGAGGTCAAGGCCGCCGCCTCCAAGTCCTTCGAGTTCACGTCGTGGTGGTCCGACGCCGCAAATAACCCGATCACCGACCTCGTGGACTTCACGAGGACGTTCTTCGCCAAGCACACGCTGCTGGCGGTGCTCACCCGCTACTGCGTCCTCACCGTCGAGGACCAGCTCATGGTCATGCGGCCCTACCAGATCGCCGCCACGGAGGCGATCCTGCGGCGGATCAACTCGGCGACCCTCAACAAGCAGACGGGTAGGCTTGCGGCCGGGGGTTACATCTGGCACACAACCGGATCGGGTAAGACCCTCACGTCGTTCAAGACCGCGAAACTAGCGGCGGGAATGGAGGGCATCGACAAGGTCCTCTTCGTCGTCGACCGCAAGGACCTGGACCACCAGACCATCAAGGAGTACAACCGGTTCGCCGCGGGCACTGTCTCCGCGAACCAATCGACCCGCCAACTCGCCGGGCAGATCAACGACCCCGGAGTCCGCATCATCGTCACCACGATCCAGAAGCTCTCCAACTTCGTGTCCAGCACCACCAACCGGGGCCACACGATCTACGGCGGCCACGTCGTCATCATTTTCGACGAATGCCACCGCAGCCAGTTCGGGGACATGCACACCGCGATCACCAAGGCGTTCCGCAACTACCACCTCTTCGGTTTCACGGGCACTCCCATTTTCGCTCAGAACGCCTCGAGCGGCGGGAAGGCCAACCTGCGGACCACCGCCCAGGCGTTCGGCGACCAGCTGCACTCCTACACCATCGCAGACGCCATCCGCGACAACAATGTCCTGCCCTTCCGGATCGACTACGTCAACAGTTTCTCCGTGGCCCCGCACGTGGACGCGAAACTGGTGGCGGGCATCGACACGGAGACCGCGTTCATGGACCCCCGGCACATCAGCCAGGTCGTGACCTACATCCGCGAGCACTTCGACCAGAAGACCCTCCGACACTCCTCCTACACTTTGAGCGATCGCAGGGTGCGGGGCTTCAACTCCCTGTTCGCCACCGCCTCCATCAAAGCGGCGCGCGCCTACTACCAGGAGTTCGCCCGTCAGCAGCGCGGCCTGCCGCAGGCCCAGCGCCTCAGCGTTGGCATCATCTACTCCTACGCGCCGAACGCCGAGGCGCCCGACGCCGACGGCTTCCTCTCCGAAGAGGGGATGGACCCCTCGGCCCTCACCCATGACGACCGTGACTTCCTGGACATGGCGATCAGGGACTACAACCGGCAGTTCGACACGAACTTCGACTCTTCCGCCCAGGGTTTCGAGGGGTACTACGCGGACATCTCGCGGCGCCTGTCCTCCAAGCAGATCGACTTGGTCATCGTGGTGGACATGTTCCTCACAGGTTTCGACTCCAAGTCGCTCAACACCCTCTGGGTGGACAAGAACCTGCGCAGCCACGGGTTGATCCAGGCGTTCTCGCGCACCAACCGCATCCTCAACTCCGTGAAGACCTACGGGAACATCGTGTGTTTCAGGAACCTGGAGCAGGAGACCGAGGACGCCATCGCCCTCTTCGGCAACAAGGAGGCGCGCGGGCAGGTGCTGCTCAAGTCCTACCAGGAGTACCTTGACGCGCACGCCGAGGCCGTGGCGCGGTTGCGCCTCGAGTTCCCCCTGCCGCTGGGACTCATCGCGTCCGAAGACGCGCAGCGGGGATTCGTCGTCCTCTTCGGCAAGATCCTCCGCCTGCGCAACATCCTCGCGTCCTTCGACGACTTCGCCGCCGACGACCCCATCTCCGCACGCGACATCGAGGACTACCGCAGCGCCTACCTGGACCTCTACCAGGAGATGCGCCAGCACGACGCCGCTGACAAGGAACCCATCAACGAGGACCTCGTCTTCGAGATCGAGTTGGTCAAACAGGTCGAGGTGAACGTCGACTACGTCCTGATGCTGGTCGAGCAGCACCGGGCAAGCAGAGGGGACGGCAAGGACGTGGAGATCCCCGTCGAGATCACGCGCGCCCTGAAATCCAGTCCCTCACTGCGCGACAAGCGCGACCTCATAGAGGACTTCTACAGGCGCGTGTCGTTGAGCGGGGACGTGGCAACCGAGTTCGCGCGCTACGTCGCCGAGCGCCGAGAGGCCGAACTGGAGGGGATCATCGAACGCGAGAACCTGCGCGAGAACGCCAGCGAGTTCGCCCACCGCGCACTGGCGGAGGGGTTCGTCTCCGAGGAGGGGACCGGTTTGTCGAGCATCCTGCCCCATATGTCGCGCTTCGCCCGGGGTGGTGGCCGCGCCGAGAAGAAGGCCAGGGTACTCGATGTCCTGCGCGCCTGGGTGTCACGGTTCATGAACCTGGGCGGGCGGTGACGCCAGCGCCCCACGGCCTCACCGGTCGTCGGCCTTGGGGTTCGTGTCCGTGGGGCTGACCGTCGGGGCGTCTGCGTCTTCGGAACCGCTTGGGCTCGCGGAACCATCCGGATCGGTGGGACCACCGGGATCTGCGGGACCACCCGGATCGACGGAAGCACGCTGATCGGTGGGACGACTCGGAATGATGGGACCACTCGGGTTCCTGGGCTCGGCAGTTCCTCCCGAGCTCACCGCGTGGATGATCTCTCGCAGTCCCCAGGCCGCGAACGCGGCGCCGAAGTGGAAGGGCAGCCAGTTGGCCACGAGGTCCCAATCGGAGTGGTTGGGGGACAGGCCCCTCAGCATCCGCCCCAACCACCATAGGACCACCGTGTCTGAGGCGACGGCCCCCACGATCACCACGATGAACCATGCCCCGGCGCGGTCGAGGAACTTGCGGGAGATGGACGCTAGCACCTGGATGAAGGTGAAGAAGCCCATGAAGCCGAAGAAGTAGTACAGAGCAAGGTCGGCTCTCGCGGAGAGGAGGAGCCCGAGCAGGAACACCACGTGGAGCACGAGGTAGCGGAAGATGAAGGTGAGGATACCCCGGGGATCTTTCATACGCGCCATGCCACCAGGCTAACGGGTTCCAGCCACGGGGGTGAGCCCCTAACAGCACCGTTCTGCCGTTGGCCCCGGGTCCGGGCCGACGCCGGGGACGGGCTTGCCGCTGCGCTCATGCCCCACGGCGCACAGTGCCTTCCTCGGGATCGAGGCGGTCAGCGCACCGTCAATCGAGCGCGCGGTCCTGGTGAACCGCACTAGCCAGGACGGCGGCGATGTCGGCGCGGACCACCAACGAGCGGTCCGCGATCTCATGCGGAGCACAGGCGTCGAGGGCCACCGTCGCGTAGCGCGCCTCCGGGTTCTCCAGTGTGCGCCGCCAGAACGGGTACTTGATGATCCCGGGGGTGTTCGCCCCCACTCCGAGCTCGAGGTGGAGGACGCGCCCGCGCTCATGGGAGGCGCAGAAGTCCGCGTAGCGGCGCGCGGCCGCCTCCCAGCCGTCGTCCTGGACGAAACGCCCGTCAACGCGCAGGTTCGTCGTCATCGGGCCCGAGCAGCGGGGGCAGCGGGGGAGTAGCGGGGAGGGCACGCGCATCGCGTGCTCGGCGGCGAGCATCGCCTCCACCGCCCCGCGGTTGTCGTAGGTGGCGTTGTGGCACGGGGTGGCGCATTGGAAGAGCCCGTAGTCGCCCTGCGTGTAGAAGAGGCGCTCCTTGGGGAAGCCCGCCATTTGGAAACGGTGGTCGACGTTGGTGGTCACGACGAAGAAGTCGCGGTCCCGCACCAGGTCGAAAAGGTCGCGGTACACGTGGCCCGCGGAGGCCTCGTAGCGCAGCAGGGAGATCATCCGGGCCCAGAACGCCCACCGTTCCTCGGGGGTCGGGAAGGGGTAGAAGCCGCCCGAGTACGCGTCTGTGATGCCACGGGCCTCCATGAAGTCGGCGAAGCGCTCCTCGAAGACCGGGCCCGCGTGGGCGTCGCCGTCCGCGATGGACAGGCCCGCGCCCGCGCCGATGACGATGGCGTCGGCCCACTCCACCAGCGAGGACAGAGCGGCGCCAGCCCCGCCTCCGTTCGCGCTCACGGTCCCCGGTCGTGCTCGCGGCCCCAGTCCGTTCGCGCTCACAGTCCCAGTTCCCTCCGGTAGAGTTCCTCGTCGCGCGCACCGAACACGTCGAAGACCACGCGCACGCGGGAGGCGCCGGGCGCGGCGGAGTCCAGGAACGCGGCGGTCGTGGACACTGCGATGCGGGCGGCCTTGTCCTGCGGGAACCCGAAGACCCCGGTGGACACGCAGCACAGCGCCACCGTCCGCAGGCCGTGGGAGGCGGCCAGGCCGAGGCAGGACCGGTACGACGAGGCGAGGGCCGCGCGGTGCGCGTCGGTGAGCCGCCCGGAGACGATGGGCCCCACCGTGTGCAGGACGTGGCGGGCGGGCAAGTGGAAGCCCGGGGTGATCTCAGCCTCCCCCGTGGGCTCCGGGCCGAGTCCGGCCGCCCGCCGCTGGGCCATGATGGTCGCGCACGCCTCGCGCAGCTGGAGCCCGGCGGCGGAGTGGATCGCGTTGTCGATGCAGGCGTGGCCCGGGACCCTGCACCCCAGCAGGGCGGAGTTCGCGGCGTTGACGATGGCGTCGACTGCCAGGCGGGTGATGTCCCCGCGCCACAGGGCCATCCGCGGGTGGATGGGGGAGGCCTCGGCGTCTTCCCACGAGGCGGTTCCCCGCGCCCGTGCCTCCGCGTCGAGGATGGTGCCCTCCACCTCGAGGTACTCCGGGTCGAGGGGGCCGGGTTCACGGGTGTTCATCAGGGCGCGGAGCAGGGCGCGCTGGGCTCCGGGGTCCAGGTCGGCCGGGGGCTCGGTGCCCTCCTCGGCGCAGAGGATTTCGACGGCGCGGCGCACGAGGCGGGAGCGCGCAGCGCTGTCCGCTTTCCCGGTGCCGGTGCCGGT
>ERZ772986.2228-NODE-2228-length-10682-cov-7.182272_pt1 | contig 10682 bp, 8 predicted proteins | sample MGYA00511898_ERZ772986 | MGnify/ENA primary metagenome ERZ772986 (study PRJEB29015, sample SAMEA2737934) | human oral metagenome | biome: human oral; feature: human-associated habitat; material: dental | place: China | collected 2148 ... | reverse complement strand
GCGCCTCCATCTTCACCTCCCCCGACCACCTCTTCTCCGTCAAGACCGACGGCGACGACACCCGGAACTCCACCCTGATCGCCTACACCATGGACGACTCCGGCCCGACCGCGGCCTGGACCACCACCGTGGACACCACTGCGGACAGCATCGCCACGAGCGGCGCTAAGAACAACCCCGTCTACCCCGCCTTCCTCATCTGGGGCAAGAACACCCTCATCCACGGCACGACCCTCTACGACATCACCACCGGCAACACCACCGACGCCCCATGGCCCACCGACGCCGTTCCCGTCGTCGCCGGCGACACCGTCGTCGCCTGCCAGAAAACCACCTGCGCAGGCTACCGCGAAGGCGACACCACCCCCGCATGGTCCTCCGCGATCCGCGCCCTCATCAAAGGCTCGTCCGCCGAGGCGACCGACGTCGTCGCAGAAATCTCCGAGTCCGGCGACAACTACGCGACGGTGCACGTGCTGTCCGGCACGAAGTACGTCATCATCGCCTCCCGCTACGTCATCAACATCAGTACCGGGGAGATCCTCGACTTCGTCATGCCGGAGAAGAACACCTCCGTCTACGCCATCACGAGCACCGCCGAGGGTTGGGCCATCCTCTCGGTGGCGCAGTCCTCGAAGGAATGGCACCTATCCTTCTACGACGTGGACGGCGGGCGCGCCACGTCCACGCACACCCCGCAGAGGAGTCCCGATGGCGACCAGCCGATGTACTTCCCGGCCCCTCGTTCGGTCAAGGACTTCCAAGCGGTGTGGCTGAAGAACGACTCCGGGTCGCTGGCCGGAACAATGGAGTTCACGACCGATGGCAGTAAGGACTGCGCGCAGAAGCTCTCGATGACGAATGCCGCCACGATCGACCTGTCCGGCTTCGACAAGAACACCTTCCCGTGCTTCGACAGGGTCGCCACTCAGGTCTCCGACAAAGCGAAGGTGGTGACAGCGGGAATGAGGCAGGTGACCAACGAAATCCCCTTCTCACTGATGTTCGACTCCGCGACGGGCGAGCGGATCGCCTTCGAGGGGCTGGACCCGGACAACGGGGCCGTCTTCGACGTGGCCGCCCCGAAGCAGATCATCGGCTACTCCCCCGCGGACGGCACGCTCATCAGCTACAAGCCCGCCAACGGGTGAGAGCCACTGGTCCGCCGCCCCCTTCGCCGAGATCGGTCCGGTTCCGCACCGAGATCGGTCCGGTTCCGACTCGAGATCGGTCCGGTTCCGACTCGAGATCGGTCCGACGATGCCGCGGCCCCGGCAGGCGGAAGCGTGAGTCGGGCGTCGTGTTAGTGGTCGGGGGTGGGGACGTTAATGGTCTGGATCTCGGTGACGGGGATGTTGGTGGTGCTGGTGGTGGTCACGGGGTCGAGGGTGCCCGAGGAGCCATCGGAGGCGGTCCATGACACGCTGTAGCTTGCCGAGGTCCGCAACGGGGTGGTTCCGCCCAGGTGAGCGCTGGAGCGGTTGAACATCACTGTGCAGTCGCTGGAGCCCTCGGCCATGCCCGGCTGCCAGGCGGTGCCGAAACCCGAGCACGTGGTGGTCGCGTCCGGGGAGGACACAGGGACAGCCCGGTGCCGGTGGCCTGGACCGTGGCGGTGACGGAGCCGGCGGTGGCGGTCGCGGTCACCGTGGTCGGCGTGTCGCCGGTCGCCCACACCCAGGTGTCCAGTCCCACCACCGTCGCACCCGAGTCGCCCAGCTTCGGGTTCCTGTCGATCGACGGAGTCGGAATCGTCACCGCGTCCCAGGCCGCCCGGGCCAGGGTCGCGCCGTCGACCTGCGGTGTCGGAGGCTCGCTGCCCGCGGGGACCCATATGTTATGCGGGTTCGACCTCATGAACTCTAATTCGATCGTTTCGAACTCTTCCCTGCTCGACGCACGATTGGAAAAGCAATTGTAGCGGTACCAGTACCCGTCATCGCCATCGTGCTTCTCCTAGTCCGGGTATTCGGCCCTAAACATGGCTGGTGACTCGACGCCGCGATAACGCCCGTCGCGCATATCTTCCGCCACCTCGGCGCCATCTCTACTGGGCACGTATGTGCAGATCGGCGCCACGGTCGCCGTGGCGGTTGTCGACGTCGTTGTCCCGCCGCTTCCGTCGCCGCCGGGCACGGCGGTCGTGTATGAGACGCTCACCGAGATCGTCGAGGTGCCGTCTCCCGCGGTTGAGGTGTTCGCGGAGTTTCCGCCGTTGGACGCTGAGGCGGAAGGCACGCCCATTGCCAGCGATACGATTGCGAGAGCGTTGAGCGCCACGATGAGAAGTGTTTTCCGTCTTCTGGGTCGTCGCATTAGCATTTGTCACGCGTCGCCTCCGTCCAACTCGAAACCTGCCACGAACCACTATCGTCGTCGAGTTCGAGCATGTAGTCCTGCCCCAACCGGTGGCGCATGGTTTCCGGTGTGACATCCGCTCCGCTGGGGTTCACCATGGCGATAGCCGACTGGTCCGCGCAAACGGAAACGGTCGCGAAAATATCTCCCGGGGTGACGGGGCTGACGAACTTGATGTCGAGGTCATAGCGGCCGGTCATCGACGCGCCCGCGTCCTGTGCGGACTGATACTCGGTCCGATAGGTGGACCAGGCGTCGCCCGTCGAGGCTGCCTGGACCCGGCTCAGGTCCCCGTCCATCGCTCGATATGCGTCCCAGGTAGCCCGGTCGTAGGCCATATAGCCGCGGAGCACGGCGGTCTGAGTCTCATCGAGGTCCTCGGGGATCGCGGAGACCGTGTACTCCGCCGCCGGATCCGACAGCCCTTCCGCGGTCAGTGGGCCGTCCGTGGCGGTCGCGGACTCGGAGGGCTCCGCAGCAGCCGATGTGCTCTGGTCCTCGTCCGGCGTGTACGCGGGGACCGTTGGCGTCACCTCCCGGCTGCCGGATGAGCAACTTGCTAGCAAGGCCGCTGCCAGGAGTATTGCTGTGCTTGAGGAGCGGTAACGGATCATAGGCGACCTTCGTGTCAGGGAACCGGAAATCGTGCGAACGGCAGCCCTGCGAGGAGGACGACCCGCCTCCGGCGGCGACCGCATATCAGGGTGGTAACAAGGCCGTCGGCGGCTCTCAAGGCTCGTCGTCGCACGGCGCTGTCGGCACGCGATCGGCGCCCAACTCGTGGGCCAGCGCGTCTACGTGGTCCAGCCGCCGCAGGGCCACTACCACGACAACCTCTGGGACATCGCCGAGCGCACGCTCGGCGACGGCCGCGCCTATCAGCAGATCTACGACCTCAACGCCGGCCGGACGCAGCCCGATGGCCGCTCCTTGGAGCTGGCGCGCCTCATCCAGCCGAACTGGTACCTCATCATGCCGGAGTCGGCGACCGACGTCCCCCGTGTCGAGGCCGTGACGACCCTCGCCCCGCCCGCGCCGGCCCCCGAGCCGGAGCCCACGGGCGGGGAGCAGCAGGCGCCCCCGGCTCAGCGGATCGACGACGTCCTCCCGGCGGACCTCCCCGCGTTCGGGGCGATCACGGCCGCCTCCGTACTCGCCCTGCTGACCCGGAGACGGCGCTACGGCTCCTGGAGGTTCCCCGACTCCGACGCGGGCGAGCTCGAGAGACTCCTGCGGGTCGGCGCCGACCCCGAGCGCGCGGGGCGGCTCGACACCGCCCTGCGGTCCCTGTCCGACCTCGCCGCCCCGCCCGAGCCCTACGCGGCCGGGGTCGACGACTCCGCGGTGATCCTGTTCCTGACGCGGGGCGTCCCGGAGGCCCCCGCGCCGTGGCGGACGCGCAAGGAGGGCAGGATCTGGGAGCTGCCGCGGGAGGCGGACGTCCGGGCCCCCGCCGAGCCCGCCCGGGTGGGGACCGGACTGGTGACCCTGGGCCGGGACGAGCGGGGGACCGATGTGCTCATCGACCTGAGCATGGTCGACGGCGACGTGGCCGTGGGCGGCGCGCCCTCGCTCGCCGCCGAGATCGTCTCGGCCCTCGCCCTGGAGCTGTGCACCAACCCGTGGTCGGCTCGCGTCCGGGTCACCGGCGTCGGCCTGCCCCCCCGCCCTGCACTCCCTGTGCGGGGCCCGCCTGGAAGCCGCCCCGGACATCGCCGGCGCAGTCGGCGGCAGCGGCGCAGCGGGTGCGGCGGGCGCGGCTAGCGATGGTGGCGCGCCCTCGCCCGCCGAGGTCCTCACCGGTCGGCGCGGGGGTGTCGGCGCCGGCAACAGCGACAACGGATACAACAATCACATCGTGCTGGCCGTCAGCCAGGAGGACGTCCCTCCCGCGCCCGTGGGCGGCCGTGGGGTCGCGCTCGTGCGCACCGGCGGTGGCAATGCCCGTTGGCGCATCGAGGTGGACTCCTCGGGCGGAGCGCGCGTCGAGCCGCTCGGCGTCGGCGTGCGGGTCACGCGCGCCACGGAGGCCGATCTGAAGGCCCTGGGCGAGCTCTTCGCCGATCCCGTCGCGGGAGGGCGTCCCCCCGTGCCCGAGCCGCCCTCGCCACCATCGGCCGCGGCGCTGCGCAGCGCGCCGGTGCGCGTCCAGGTGCTCGGCCCCGCCGTCGTCGTGGCTCCCGGCGCGGTGGATCCCGAGCGGCTCCCGCTGCTCACCGAGGCGGTCGCGTGCCTGGCCCTGCACCGCGAGGGACTCCATCCCCGCGTGCTCGGATCCATGATCTGGCCGCTGGGCGTGACGGGCGACGTCGTGGCGGCCTCGATCGATCGGCTCCGCTCCTGGCTGGGGCGCGACGAGACCGGGGCGGACCACCTGCGCGAGGACGCCGAGGGCAGGCTGACACTCGCCCCCGACGTGGCCGTGGACTGGGACGTGCTCCGCGGCCTGCTGGCGGCGGCCCGGCGCGCTGAGGCGCGAGGGGGCGACGAGGAGGAGCTCCGCCTGCTCCAGGAGGCGCTGCGACTCGTGCGCGGCCCCGTGTGCCAGGGCGCCGACCAGGGCCGCTACGGGTGGCTCGCCCGCCTGCGCACCACCCACGAGTCCGAGGGGCTCATCACCGACGCCGCCCATCGCGTCGCCGTCCTCCTGGGCGATGACGACCCCGACGGGGCCGCCGGAGCGATCGCGGTGGGACTCCAGGTGGTCGATCTCGACCAGCGCCTGTGGCGGGACGACCTGCGCCTGGCCGCCGCGTCGGGCCAGGACCGGCTCGCCGCACGAGTGAACGCCCTTCTCGATCTGTCCGGGGCCGATGACCTGCGCCGGGTCGATCCCCGTACTGCGGCTCTTGTCGAGGAGCTGGCTCCGGGGCGGGGGCTGGGGGTGCGGCGTCGTCCGGCGTGAGCGGTTCGGGACGGTCCTTCCGGGCGCCACCCCGGTTTCGGGTGACGGGGTCCGCCGTCGGCTCGGGCTCTGGGGCCGGCCCCGCAGCCCCGGCAACCGAGCGCGGGTCGCCGGACCGGTCTCGAGCCGGAACTCGACCGATTTCGACGCGGAACTGAACCGATCTCGAGCCGGAACTCGACCGATCTCGGCGCGGAACCGGACCGATCTCGAGCCGGAACTGAACCGATTTCGACGCGGAACTGAACCGATCTCGGCGAAGGAGCCGGGCTGCCATGGCGGTCTCCGGGCTCGTCTCAGGGCCTCGCGGTCGTCGCCGCCCTCAGGGCCGAGCGCAGCCCCTCGGCGACCAGATGCTGGCGGGCGCGCAGGAAGGCGGCCCGCAGCTCGGGCGAGGAGGCGAGGTCGCCGAGCACTTCCGGCAGATCCAGGAATGCGCCGGGCCGGTCGCGATCTTCGCGCACGGCGTCCAGGAGCCGGTCGCGCAGCGGATCGGGCAGCTCCCGGGCGTCGGCGCCGGAGCGCTCGAAGTCGTCGAGGCGCTGGCGCCAGCCGGCCAGGATGAGGGCCCCGTGCCCGACGCCGTCGCCCGCGGCGATGCGATCCCGGATGACGGGGGCGAGGAAGGTCGCCAGCCGGTCGGAGGCGTCCACCACCTGACGGTCCAGGGTGTCGCGCACCGCCTCCCCGGCGAGGCGCTCCTCCAGGGACCGGCAGTAGGCCCCCAGGTCGATGCCGGGGACGGAACCGAGCGTCGGCAGCGCCTCGTGGCGCATGTAGCTGCCGACGAACCCCGCGATGTCCGCGTCCTGCATGGCCTCGTGCACCATGGTGCGCCCGGCGAGCAGGCCGAGGTGGCCCAGCGCCTGATGGGAGGCGTTGAGCAGGCGCAGCTTCATCCGCTCGTAGGGGGTGACGTCCTCGACGACGCGCGCCCCGACGTCCTCGAAGGCGGGGCGCCCCGCGCGGAAGCGGTCCTCGACCACCCACTGGATGAAGGACTCGGCGCGCACGGGCCAGGCGTCCTCGACGCCGAAGTGCTCGGCGAGGTCCATCCTGGTGCGATCGGTGGTCGCGGGCGTGATGCGGTCGACCATGGAGCCGGGGAAGTCGACGTGCTCGTCGATCCAGGGCGCGAGGTCGGGGGCGCGGCGCAGCGCGAAGCCGCGCACCGCCTCCCGGGCGGCCTCGCCGTTGCGAGGCAGGTTGTCGCAGCTCATGATCGTCACGCCCCCGGCGCCGGCGAGCCTGCGACGCTCCAGCGCGGCGACGATGAGCCCCAGGGCGCTGCCCGGCGCTGCGCCGTCGTCCGCCGCGAGATCGGCGAGCACGGCCTCGGAGCGGGGGGAGAACGCGCCCGCGCCGTCGGTCTCGTAGCCTCCCTCGGTGATCGTCATGGAGATGATCCGGGTCCGCGGGTCCGCCAGCGCGTCGATGACGGCCCGCGGCTCCTCGGGGGCGAACAGGTACTGCGAGAGCGCGCCGATCACGCGGGCGTGCTCGCTCCCGTCGGGATCGACCGTGACCAGGGTGTAGAGGTCGTCCTGCGCCGCGAGCGCGTCGCGCAGGGCCCGGTCGTGCTCAAGGACGCCGACCCCGACGAGCCGCCAGCGCAGGTCCCCGCCCCGGCGGAGGCGGTCGATGTACTGGGCGAGGTGGGCGCGGTGGAAGCCGCCGACGCCGAGGTGGACGATCTGGCGGTCCCCGGTCCGGCGGTCGTAGTCGGGGACGGCGACGGACTCGTCCAGGCGGGGCAGGGACGAGGCCGTCAGTGCGATGCTCGTGGCCCCCTTCCCCCGCTCCAGCACGACGTCGGCGAGGGCACGGGTGCGCTCGACGGTCCGCGCGTTGCGTGCGTCGACCGTGCGCACCCACTGCTCCGAGTGGGCGGGGTCGTCGCCGTGCGCGATGCGCCTGGCCACGAGCCGCTCCGTCCGCAGGGCCCGGGGCGCCTCCACGTACCACGTGGTGTCGAGCAGCGGGGCGATGACCCGCCAGCCGTCGTCGTCGTGCAGCAGGTAGTTGCCCTCGGTGACGACGAGCGGCACGCGGCGCGGGATCGCGATCGATCCGGCGATCGGCTTCTCGATGGAGCGGTCGAAATCGGGGGCGTAGACGACCTCCTCGTCCTGGCGGCGCAGACGGGTCAGGAGTGATGCGAAGCCGCCGACGTCGAAGGTGTCGGGGGCTCCCATCCGGTCGCGGCTCCCCTGACGGACGAGCTCCTCCTGCGCGAGGTGGAAGCCGTCCATGGGGACCAGGACGGCGTCGTCCCCCACCGCCTGGACGATCTTCCGGGCGACTGTCGACTTGCCGGACCCCGGCGGTCCGATGATCCCCAGGATGACCCGTCCGCCCGCTCTCGCCGCCCGGGCGGCGAGAGCGTTGGCCAGATCGACGGCCAGGGACAGGTCCTCGATCCGAGTCTGGTCGGGCGCGGAACGGTCGTCCCGGCCGGCGGGGCGGCGAGAGCCGCCCGGTGTCTCGCGCATGGCTCCTCCTCGTTGAGCGCGCCGGTGCGCCGCTGCTCCGACGCGCTGGTGCGGTGGTGCGGTGGTGCGCTCCGGCGCGGCGGTTCGCTTCGGCGACGGGTGATCCGGCAGTCCGGGTGATTCGAACGCTAATCGCCTATGACACCGGAATCAATCGTGATCGGTGCCATAATGACACCGGAGTCATGCCGTGTTGGACTGTCGTCACCGACGCCGGATGCACTGGCGCTCCCGGGTACCCCGCGGGAGGAATGCGAGGGATGCAAGGAGGCACTCATGGACGACTTCTTCAATGGACGCACGATTCTGGTGACCGGCGCGAGCGGAGGCATCGGCGGTGCGACCGTCCGGCGTCTGCGGGCGCGCGGCGCGACCGTCCTTGCGGGCGGGCGCGATGAGGAGGCCTTGGCGGCCCTGGCCGACGAGACCGGCGCGCGGCCCCTGCCCTTCGAGCTGACCGATGAGGGCAGCGTCCGCGGGGCGATCGAGGGCCGCGACCTGTACGGCGTCGTCAACTGCGGGGGCTGGGGCGGGGCCATCGAGACGCCGCTGGAGGCCGACGTCGAGGTCTTCGACAAGGTGATGGCCATCAACGCCCGCGGCGCGCTGCTCGTGACGAAGTACGCCGCGCGGGAGATGGTGCGCGTGGGGCGGGGCGGAGCCATCGTCAACGTGTCCAGCCAGGCGAGCCTGGTGGGGCTCAAGGGGCACATCGCCTACGGTTCCTCCAAGGCCGCGCTGGACAACATCACGCGGGTCTCCGCTCTGGAGCTCGGCGAGCACGGCATTCGCGTCAATGGCGTCAACCCGACCGTCGTCATGACGCCCATGTCCGCCTGGTACTGGGGCAAGCCGGAGATCGAGGGCCCCTACCTGGAGCAGATGCCCCTGGGCCGCTGGGCCACCGAGGACGACATCGCCGGGCCCATCGTCTTCCTGCTCAGCGACGATGCGGCCATGATCACCGGCGTGAGCCTGCCGATCGACGGCGGCTACACCAACCGCTGACGGGCGGGCGCGGCCGGGTGCGCAGGTGCGGGCCGACGGCCGGGCGCGCGGCCGCTGCGCCATCGCCGTGGCCGCAGCCCTCGCCGCGACGGGCCCCTCCCGAGTGCGCGGCCGACGGACGCCCTCGACCAGGCTCATGGCCGCGTTCCGCAGGGCCCCTCCCGAGTGCGCGGCCGACGGACGGCCCCCGCCCGGGCGCGGTCGCCCTGGAGGCCTGCGCGCGGCCGGGCGCCGTCGCCCGCGGTTGAGCGTGGTTCAATGAGTCCCCGTCCGCCCCGTCCCGAGCCCCAGGAGGCCCGATGGTCACCATGCGCGAGGTGGCCGCGCGCGCGCGAGTGAGCCAGAAGACCGTCTCCCGCGTCTTCAATGACGATCCGCACGTGCGTCCCGAGACCCGCGAGCGGGTGCGCGGCGTGATGCGGGATCTCGGTTACGTCGCGAACCCGATCGCCGGGGTCTTCCGGTCGGGGAGGGTCCCGGTGCTCGGCATCGCCGTCCCCGACGTCGGGGATCCGTTCTTCGCCGTGATCGTGAGCGCCGTCGACGCCGTCGCGCGCGAGGCGGACATGTCGACCCTCGTCGCGAGCCTGGGTCACGACCCGGACCGGGAGGAGGATGTTGTGCGCAACCTCCTGCGTCGGGCTCCGAGCGGTCTCATCATGGCGCCGGTCGGGCCCGACCAGGGCTATCTCGATGTCACCGCCGCCGGGCTCCCGGTCGTGTTCGTGGATCGGGAGCCGGTCGGCCACGATTCCGACGTCATCCACCACGATGACGCCGCGGGGGTCCGGCTCGCCGTCGAGCACCTCATCGAGCACGGCCACAGGCGCATCGCCTTCACCGGCGACAGCTCCGACCTGCCCACCACGCGTGAGCGGCTGCGCGTCCACCGGGAGGTCCTGCGCGAGCACGGACTGGACTGCCGGCCCGAGTTCGAGCGTCTCGGCGTTGTCGATGAGCGGACGGCGGATGAGGCGATCCGCGGGATCACCGGACTCGCGGAGCCCCCTACCGCCGTGTTCTCATCCAATGCCGCGTGCACCATGCTGCTCGTCCCGCCGCTGCTCGCCGCTGGTCTTTCGCTGGTCTCCTTCGGGGACTTCCCCATGGCGTCCTCGATCGCGATCCCGGTGTGCGTCGTGGACCAGGATCCCGCGGAGATGGGGGCTCTGGCTGCCGAGCGGATTCTGGCCCGTGCCCGTGCCCGTGCCCGCGGTGCGGCGGACAGCGGTGCAGCCGGTTCGGTGAAGCGGACCGTGCTTCCCGTCCGCCTCATTCACCGGGGCTCGTGTCTCCGTCGGGGGCCCGCGCCGACGGCGTGAGGATGCGGGGCGGCGGCGCGCAATGCCGCCGGGTTCCGCCGTCGAGCCTCGGGGCGTCGAGTCGGGCATTTCGGCGCGAGTCGGGCGGCGCCGTCGTCGGACTCGCGCCGAAATGCCAGCCTCGTCGAAGCGCGCTCGGCGGGCTCGGTGCGCCCGGCGGTGCGGAGATATCGTGAGCGCCTCCTCGACCCCAGACGGCGGCCAGGGCGGCCCTGATGCCCGAGCCTGTGGCGGTCCCGTGTCCAAATCTGCCACAAAGGCCCGGGACCGGTCGGAATGCTCGAAGAAAATCGTTGGTATTCCGGGCTTTTCTCCGTCGCCTGTGTCGGCTCGCGACGCCTTTGTGGCAGATTTGGACACATCTGCGCTCCAACCGGTCCCACGCGTCCGGGAGCATAGCCGGGCGTGCTCCCCAATGGCTGGTCGGTCGTGCCGAGCGAGCGGCCTCGCGTCGCGAACCGCGAGCCCGGACCGATCTCGGTGCGGAACTGAACCGATCTCGGCGAAGGGCTACGTCCCGGCCTCGGAGCCCGCCCCGGCCTCGGAGCCCGCGCGGCGCAGGCGCAGGGAGTTGGCCACCACGATGATGCTGGAGGC
>ERZ772986.2224-NODE-2224-length-10690-cov-5.708134_pt1 | contig 10690 bp, 11 predicted proteins | sample MGYA00511898_ERZ772986 | MGnify/ENA primary metagenome ERZ772986 (study PRJEB29015, sample SAMEA2737934) | human oral metagenome | biome: human oral; feature: human-associated habitat; material: dental | place: China | collected 2148 ... | reverse complement strand
AGTTGGCGTCAGCGACAAGGGCGATGTTGTTATTGCAGTATTTGAGGATAAAGGCGATACGACAATTTCAGTGGTTGATTCATCATTCCTTGGCGGGGGTGATAGTAGTAGTGATAGCGATAATAGTGGCTGCAATAACTATAGCGGCTATGGTGATGACACTAACGATGACTGTGGCGATGATGGGTACGATGGCGATGATGGTTATGGCGATTATGAGTAGGGTTGTTTGTGTTTGTTGATTGAACCTATTTATTCATCTTATATAAACCTATAGACTAGACGCTCCCGGCGACCAGCCAATGCCAGCACAACAACTGCCCAACCTTGAATCCTCTACAGCAACCCGATATACTACTAATAAAGACATAAGCACTAACAAAACGAGGGGGCGCTACGACTCAATCCATTAACCGGTTCTGGCATCGTCGGCTGAGCGAAGCGATTATGATTGTAAGTGCCGCTATCGCCGGGCTATGCGCGTGGTCTTATATTACCGGGGCAGACGCTACAAACGAGCGGTTATTTGTACCAATAATACCAGGTATTTTCGCAGCAGCAACATTTATTGCTGCTGCAGTATCCTACGCCATAGCGCCATACCATAAGCTCGCTATGTCGTGCTGGCTAAATTACGCGCTCTGCTGCGTAACGACAGCTGTGCTCGTCGTCGCAACAGGCGGCGTTCATTCGCCGTTTATGAGTTTGCTCGTCATGCTTGCGCCGATTGCCGGCGTGCTTGGCAGGCAAATGGTCGCGCTCTTCGGCGTACTCGCCGTTGCATTTGCCGCACAGCAAATTATTATGGAAAGCACGCCTGTCGCGCAATCGCTGCCAATCATCGCTATACTTGCTATTGGCTTCTGCGCCGGCTTACCATTTTGGCTGCGCCAATCCGCTGCGGCACACGACACCGCAAAAGACCGCTCATACCAAGAACTCGCTACTAAGCTTGATAAAGCAGCAAGCACATCAGAGGTTGTTATCAACGCAATCGGCGACGGCGTGCTTGCACTAGACAACAATGGTGCAGTAAGGCTCATCAATCCTGCCGCACAACAAATGATTGGCTGGGGCGAGCAAGACGCCGCCGGACTTAATTACAAGACTGTGCTCAAACTACAAACATCAACTGGCACGGATATTTCAGACAGTACCGATCCGGTCATGATTGCGCTCAGCAGCAATAAGCCGGTAAAAGACGATACATTGAGCATACAGACGCAATCTGACAAATCGTTCTTGGCATACATTTCTGTCAGTCCGATCAGTACAGATGACACGCACGACGGCGTTATTGTCGTATTTCGCGATATCACTGCTGAGCGCCACGACGAACGCCAACGCGCCGAGTTTATTAGCACCGCCAGCCATGAAATGCGCACACCTATCGCAAGCATTGAGGGCTATTTAGGATTAGCACTTAACCCGCAAACAGCCTCGGTTGATGATCGCGCACGCAACTATATCGCTAAGGCGCATGAGTCAGCACAGCACTTGGGGCGGCTATTCTCCGATCTGCTTGACATCAGCAAAGCCGACGACCACCGCCTAAAGAACGACCCGCACATTGTTGACGTTATATCGTTCGTCGGCGACATCGTTGAAGGACTTAAGCCGCGCGCTGACGAAAAAGGGTTAACTTTCATATATCGCCCAACGCACAATGAAGAGAACGAAGACGGCGCTAAACAGGTCAGTCCGATTTTTTATGCTAATGTCGATAACGATCATTTGCGCGAAATCGTCCAAAATCTGATCGAAAACGCTATCAAGTATACGCCTGCCGGATCGGTCGCCGTCGACGTCACTGGCGACGAGAAGCGTATCACTATCAGTGTATCCGACACCGGTATCGGTATTCCGCGCGAAGACCAAGCGCACCTATTCCAAAAGTTCTACCGCGTCGACAACAGCGACACGCGCGAAATCAACGGCACCGGTCTTGGACTATACCTGTGCCGCCGCCTCACCGAAACGATCGGCGGGCGCTTGTGGGTTGAAAGCGAATATAAAAAGGGAAGTACATTTTTCGTATCAATTCCGCGCGCCGATAATGTAACCGCGCAGCGCTTAATTAAAGAATCCGCCTTTAAAGCATCAATTGCTGCTACAAAAGCACAGCAACAAAACCAGCCGCTAGTCCAGAACACAGCGCAAGCAGCACCGGCAGTACAGTCCTCGTCCGATCCAGAACCACAGCCAATCGACACACCGCCCGCCACGCCAGACGCACAAACCCCCTACGCCAACACACCGTTATCGTCAATTGAAGCTAATCCCGAACAATACATCAAACAATTACGCCAACAGGTTTCGCTATCAGTTCCGCCGCGCGATCCGCCAAAATAACCGTAAGGACTATGGCTTTTTCACAGCAATATCGGTACAATAGGGGGTAAGATGACAAAAATATTATTAGTAGAAGACGACAAGAGCTTGCGCGAAATCTATAACGTTCGGCTCGGCGCCGAAGGATATGACATTGTGTCTGCCGGCGACGGTGAAGAGGCGCTTGCATTAGCAATCAAAGAACGCCCCGATCTCATCGTTAGCGATGTGATGATGCCAAAAATCAGCGGTTTTGATATGCTTGACATTCTACGCAGCACCACCGAAACCAAAAATGTCAAAGTGATTATGATGACCGCTCTGTCAAACGAAGAACAACGCCAGCGCGGACTAGCACTTGGTGCCGACCGTTACCTCGTCAAATCGCAGGTTGGCATTGAAGACGTCGTCCGCACCGTGCACGAAGTGCTTGAGGACGATTCATCAGTTGCGGCCGGGCCAGCGCCGCTCATATCATCAGATTCTTCAAGCGAGGCGCCTGCCGATACAAGCAGCCAAGAGATAAACACTGCTCCTATAGCGCCTGTATCGCCCGAACCCGGCCCCGTTGCCGCACCCACGGTTGCACCCCGCCCAAATCCGGCATCATCAATACCATTACCGCCACCACGCTCGGCCACGCTCCAAGTGCCTCAACCACACGCCGCTGCGCAACCGGCGGCTGCAGCTGCTCTTGAGCCGCCGCAGCCAGCGCCAGCGGTGCAGCAACCAGCACCAGCACCAACTGCAGCGCCGGCGAGCGCTCCTGCAAACCCAATGCTCGCAGCCGCGCCTGCGCCCGCGCCAACTGCACCGTCATTGCAGCCATCAGCGCTGCCACAGCCTATCGCACCGTTTTCAACGCCGCGTCCAGGTTCATCTGGTCGCATCATCCAGCCAATTGAACACGACGATTCACAAGCTATCGCCGATATTACCGCACGCATGAGCCAGGAACTCGCAGGCGCGCAAACGATCAGCAACATTCCGGCGCCTCAACCACACGCCGCCGCACAACCGGTAGCCACAGCTGCTCCTGAGCCGCCGCAGCCAGCGCCAGCGGTGCAGCAACCAGCACCAACTGCAGCGCCGGCGAGCGCCCCCAACTCAGAGCCAAAGCTTCCGCCAACGCCGCCAGCCATACCGTCCAGCCCTTCAGCGGCACCAATGCAGCCAACTGTTGTTTCAGCGCCAGTACAGCCTCCGCATCCGTTAGCGCAAGAACAGCCGCCGTCAGCGCCTCAAATACCTCAGGCGCCGCAGCCAGCGCCTAGCGTCCGCCCAGCCGCACCCGCACAGCCGGTACCAGCAGCACAAACGGCCGCAGCAGCCACAGCTCAAGCGCTGAGCATTCCGGTTCAGCCAACAGCCTCGCCAGTCGGAACACCGCCAACCTCAGCCGTCTCATCGCCATCTACGCTATCGCAGCAGCCAGCAGTTCCGTCCGCACAGCCGGCAGCGTCCGCCAGCATTTCTTCGCCAGCAGCGTCCGCACCAGCACCGGCAGACAATACACTATCTGGCATGCAGTTTGAAGAAACCCTGCGAACAGATGTGCCAGCATCACAAAGAACTACGCTATAACCCTCAAGAAACGCGGGCTTACTACTATGAACACTCCGCACGATACCGGCAAGTCGCCGGAACGGCTCAATAAGTTCCTCGCGCGGCAGCTCGGTATCTCGCGCCGCGAGGCTGATGTTTTAATTGAAAACGGAACCGTCATGGTTAATCATACGCTCGCTACGCTTGGTACGCGCATTACGCCAAGCGATAGCATTGACGTCGCAGGAGCACCGGTTGCCCGTAAACCCGCCGCACTACGCTATATCGCGCTCAATAAACCCATCGGCTATGTTTGTTCGCGCCGCATGCAAGGCAATGCGCCAACAATTTACTCATTGCTGCCGCCTGAGCTTCATATGCTTAAGCCTGTCGGGCGCCTTGACAAAGACAGTTCCGGATTATTGCTTCTCACCAATGACGGCGACTTCGCGCATCGTATGACGCACCCTAAATTCGCTAAGACGAAGCAATATCGCGTCCGCCTTGACCGCGACCTTGAACCGCTCCATCAACAAATGATCAGCGACTTCGGCATAGAGCTTGACGACGGGCGCAGCCAGCTTATACTCGCGCGTCTCGACGACAACCGCCGCGAATGGCACATCACTATGAGCGAGGGGCGCAATCGGCAAATCCGCCGCACATTTGCGGCACTCGGCTACACCGTCACTCGGCTACACCGCACGGACTTCGGGAACTATACGCTAAACGGCATGCAACAAGGGAAGTGGCAGGAGATACCACGCAGCGCAATACTTTAATACAGCTGGCGAAGATGTCCAATATCTCTGTTAAAAGGCGGGCAGGCGACATCAATATCAACAGAATTGGTCTTATTTAGCGCTTACGGACAGCTTGAGATACTTCTTCTATGCTGCCATCAGCGTGAACGATTGTCGTATCAATACGATCAGGGTCGCAGGGCTTACTGTCATCTCCAGACGCGTCCTTCGGACAACCGCCAGAATCAAGTACTGTCAATTCGCCGGTGCTAAGATCCGTAAACGGTATGCTGAAAGAAACAGCTACACGGTCAGGAAATTCAGCGCGAAATGGATTAAGCGTTGTGTCGTGTCGATCCGGGCAGTACCCAAAATGCAGCCGCGGGATCGCAATGATAGCAGCTATAGCAGCAATTCTCAAGCCCGTTCTACCAAGCGATCGCAAGGACTCGCTTCGCCGTGCTTTTTCTTGAGTTTCTTCTATATACCTATCAAGGTCACGGCATGCTAGATAATGTGCTTCGCCCGCTTTGTCGTATTCATAACGTGCTTTTGAAACTTCCTCAATTGGACGCGATTGGTCAGATTGTAAAGCAAGCCACGCAGAATGCGCAGCCCGACACGCCGCAAGCGCCTCTTCTACTGCCGCTTCTTTATCTTTCAATATTGCCGATACACCGGAAACATCATGCCTAGCAGGCTTTTCTGTCTCATAAGAAAAGGCATTAGCATTATTAGCATTATTAGCATTATTAGCAACATCAACTACATCGCTATCACCCTTGCTATCATCTTCCTGTTCTTTATCATCTTCTTGCCGCGACTTATTCTTGCGGGTAAAACGAGGAATAACCGCAGGAATTATTGTTATTGGCAGGCCGTTTATATGTCCTTGCCGCTCAGTCAATGTACGCTTATACACGCAAACTGGCTTAACCGTCTTTTCGTCAATCGTTTCCTCCGGCTTCACAGCGCGGTATGACACAATCGCTCCGCGCCTGCGCCCAAGCATAGCATTCATCGTCTCTAATTCCTCTGGCGATAATGGCATGTCTTCTCCCATATTGTATGCATCAAGTAGCTCTGCGGTCGTTACATCATGCGCTGCCGCGATATTCTTCACAGCAGCCGCATCGTCAGCGCTTAGTACGTTCTCTGCAGCAGTAACCGTCGCACCGGTTGTATCTATGCCGGCTTGCTGTAAGCGTTCAAGAACAACCTCTCCACGATCGTAGGCTAAATCAATATTACCTTGGTTGCTTTCTCCTAAGCCATCATATTCTGGCGCTATACGCGCCTCATCCGAAGAAAATGAAAGAATAGCAATATCGCGTATCTCATAACCGCTGTCTACCTTTTCGCGCAATTCATTAGCTAGGTGGTCTACCGTATAGCCGCTTATAATTTCTCGCGTATAAGCAGGCGCATCTTCCAAATTAAATTCTGGCGACCACGGCATCTGCAGCAATTGGCTTTGAATATCCTCACTTGTCTCGGGGACGGTCGTAGAATGAACCTCAACTTCTTCTTGTTGTTTAGGGGCTTCCGCAGCGGTTACTGCCTTTGCTGTATAATCTCTTTCTCCTACCGTAACCGTCCACGGCATGTGCAGGCCGAATGCCGACGCCGCAAGACTTGCAGCCGCAGTTCCGCCCATAACGCGCGCAATTTTCTCGCCTCCACTTGTACTGCGCCAAGATTCCAACCATTTCTTCGGCATCTTCTTTGTTAATAAACCACCCTCTGTATCGATAGATTTTTTCACAGAAATCCTATAGCCTTTGTTAATTATTTTTCGGTATCTAACCATATCACATATCTTAATAATCGTCTAGATCGGCTCCATCACAAACCCCATAACCGGCTCAATGGAACAAGATAGCGGTCTCTTTAGACTAGACTAGGCAAGCAATACACAGACAAAGTCTAATGTTAGAAGAAAAAGGTTATTCTAATGAAACAGTTTAGCCGAACTACGGGTCTTATATGAGAGAAGCCTTATTGCCACGCATAACAGAATCGGTCTTGCATTGATTGCGGCCGGCGGCTTTAAATCAGCAAAAACAACAGCAAAGCGGGAAATGGAGCTATCAAGTATTGCACGGGGGATTTTCAAAGAAAATTTTTAGAAGCGATTGAAAATGGGGTAAAAGAAGCAGTTCAAACTTATCGCGAGTAAGATAGCGCTAATTTCAAGACAGAAAACGCTTAAAATGCTATAATCTTTTGTATGAAAAGTAGGGCGAAAGGAGCCGAACATGGAAGATACATTTATGGATATTGCAAAAGTTATGTCAAAGGGGCAAGTTACTATTCCGAAGAGGATAAGAAAGCTTTTAAATCTACAAAATGGAGATCATGTTATTTTTGTAGTCGACAAAGATAAAGTGCAAATTCAAAATTCTAAGGCTTTTATCAAAGAAAATGCCAGTAAATAACAACTGTATATTTAGATATAGGAAAAAATAATGAACAAAGATAAGATAGCATTGCAGAACGCAGATACGGGAAAAGATCCTCACCAGTTTGATGATATTGTTAAGATTGTCGAAAACGCAAAGTATCGTGCTTACAGGAAAGTCAATGAAGAGCTGATTTTGATGTATCAGGAAGTAGGAAAGTACATAAGCGAGAAAAGCAAAGAAGCAAGCTATGGATCGAATTTTGTGGAAAATGTTGCTAATTTTTTCTCTGAAAACTACCCTGACTTAAAAGGATTTACCCGCAGAGGACTTTATAGAATGAAACAATTCTATGAACTATATAAAGACGATGAAAAAGTGTCAACACTGTTGACACAATTGAGCTGGTCTAATCATTTAAAAATAATATCCGGCTCAAAAAGCAAGGAAGAAAGAGAATTTTATCTTAACTTAGCGATAAAAGAAAATTTAACACATCGTGAGTTAGTGAGACAGATGGATAGCGGCTATTATGAGAGATTCACACTCTCTAACGGCGAAGGGCTGCCTGCTACGCAAAAGACAAAGCAAGAAACATATAATTTATTTATGGACAGTTACGTGTTGGAATTCCTTGATATGCCAAAGATCGGAAGTGAAAGAGATTTTCAAAAATCAATTCTTGAAAATCTAAAGAATTTCATTTTAGAAATAGGAAAAGACTTCACGTTTATAGGAAACGAGTACAGAGTGCAGGTTGGCAATCATGATTACTATATAGATTTGCTGTTCTATCATAGGGGATTGTCTTGCTTAGCCGCATTTGAACTAAAGTTAGGAGAATTTAAGCCGGAATATATCGGAAAAATGAACTTATATTTAGAAGTACTGGATAGAGAAGTGAAAAAGAAAGCTGAAAATCCAAGCGTTGGTGTTATTCTTTGTACTTCAAAAGATGATAAAGTTGTAGAATATACACTAAGCAGAAGCTTGTCTCCTGCGATGGTGTCTGAATATACTTTAAAACTTATAGATAAGAGTCTGTTACAGAGAAAGTTGAAAGAGTATGCAGAAATTGCAGAAGAAGAAAGCGAATAGAAAAGTAGTATTAAGGAATCTGTAAAACATTAAGCTGCAGCGCGCAGAGCTTAAAGACAGATAAAGTAAAATCTAACTGTCTTTTTTATTACGCCTACAACGAAGTAAGAAACAACGTCGGAAGCGAAAACAGAAGAACGGGGCGGAGTAATTCGCCCTGCTATTTTTAGAGAGAATAAAGCAAGAAGCGTTTCATTCGTGTAACACGTGTGATTTAGTATAAATAACGGTACGGAGCGCGGCTGGTACACTGGCCTCTGACCGCGTGAGGCAACCCTCTTAAAGACCTGAGGCACGTCTATAAACTGCCTTACTTTCCTCGTTTGAAAATAGGTATTATAGTATTATGATCAAATCATACGAACTCGTACCTTTTGTTGATTCATTACAGTACTTAACCGATAAATATTATTATGGCGAACCGCGCGAATTATATGACTATCGTGGTCGACCATTGATGTTTGCATCCACAAGTATATGGCATCATGACGCGCGAAAAGAGGCGGAATATAATACAAACCTCGGCGAATACCTCGCCCTCATGCTTGACGACCCGCCAATGACCGACTGGATCGCCGAGTGGCACGACGACGTAATGCCGACAATGCTTGACGAAATGAGACATTACCTAGAGCATGACGATTCGATATTAACAGCCGAGCAGCTGCATGATGTATCGCTTAGTGCTGAGCATCTCGCAAAATATTGTCTGCCAGCCGCCGATACGCCAGAGAAACAAGCGGAGCTGTGGTATATATACGAACTAACGCGAGCATTCTTCCTAAATCATATGGACGATTTAGGCAAAGCAGCAAGAGAGTCGATCAAAACGATGGAGCAGGCGCGCGCTGAACGCGCTAAAGGCTAAAACTAAAATAAGCAAGTAGAGGTATTATGAGTCATTATAACTATCTACAGTATTATAGGCACCGACAAGACCTGCAGCCACAGCCCCTTCCAGTACGCACGTTTTATTTCTTCTACCCATGCTATGCGCTCAAAGCTCTAGCTATTTCTTATATCCTTAGATGCTGCGCTTGGACTAAGGTACAATCAGCTAAATTAGAATACCCTAGTAATAACTATTAAGAAAGGGATCCCTGTGTTAATGTCTGTTAATGTCTTAAAAAAGCCCTAGAATCCTTGAAACCTCTTAAAGACAATTAGCGAATTACTAGCACCAACTAACGCCTAGTCACCGCACCACAAACCAATAATCCTTACGAACAGCTTGCGACAATGAGTGTCTTATCGTCATGCTTGCGAGATCGGTCAAGCAGCGCCTGTGCTATCAGCTTTGGGTTGTATACACCTTTGGAGTGCATGGACTGCACCAGCAGTGATATCTCACCATCCGACATGACATCGGAACCATAGTCACCCCAAATACCGTCAGTACCAACAAGAATCGTATCACCCGGAAGTATCTTTACGCACCCATATTGCCATGGTGTTTTCTTTGATATAATACTACCTCCTAGAGAAGCAGTAATAAAAGATCCTTCTCCATCGTCCTCCGTTATTTGACACGCTTTATTATCACGCACGATGTATATGCGCGAATCACCCATGTTTGCGTATGTCAGAAACCTACTACCGTCAGGTTGTTTAATAATCCTCGATAGCGTTGCAGTTGAACTGCCACCAATACGCCTATCTCTAATTGCCATTGATATAGCGTTGAGCGCTTCTATGTTCCATTTCATTGCTTCTTGTAACGGCTGGCGTTCTGCGTTTTGATCTAACATATCTTCGGCAAACTTACGCACCGCACCTGCAGCAAACCGCGCAGCTTGCGCACCATTCTCCAATCCACCGACACCGTCAAACACACTGAGAATACCATGTTTCTTATCTAGACAGTATGCATCTTCGTCTTTATCCGCTTTATGAACTACGTCAGCACGAATATGTCGCACTGGTTCGTTGTTGTGAGAGTCACCCGGTGGGAGTATATGACGAGACATGTCCGGGATTAGAATCTGCATATCGGAAGAAGAGTGATTGTCAACGCGTATACTACCAGCTTGTATCCGCGTAATTTCACAATGATCACGCGATATCCAGCACGGAAGATCCGGCTGCTCCCATCGCCCGATCTTTATTGGTCTATAAGTCCTTTTCCGAGAGCCGTCCGGCATAACTATAGTATTATTAAACTCGTATTCTGATCCATTTACCAAATTCACCCTCATCAGCTTTGGTATGTATGCAAAACATAGTGCACTATCACCAAGTTCTCTCCGTAGACGCTCATCCTCTACCACTACGCCGAGCTCAGCAGTAGCGATACGTTCTTCGCCATCTTTTGTCGCCACAGAACCGAGATACCGCCCCATCCACGAAATCTCTCCGCTCTCTCCAGACTTGAGTATACGCTCTTCCGTAGGTACGCCTATCCGCGTCACATTATGCTCTACACCTAACCGTGTAGCTAATATTGAAGGATACCGTTCGCTCATAATGTTTTATTATAGAATAATCTTCATAAAAAAGCAATGCCCTTGAAAGAGCTAGGTTCACCGCACCAACCCCGAACAGCCCGGCAGTAGCTCGTAGATAGCTATCTAC
>ERZ772986.2223-NODE-2223-length-10691-cov-5.282343_pt1 | contig 10691 bp, 5 predicted proteins | sample MGYA00511898_ERZ772986 | MGnify/ENA primary metagenome ERZ772986 (study PRJEB29015, sample SAMEA2737934) | human oral metagenome | biome: human oral; feature: human-associated habitat; material: dental | place: China | collected 2148 ... | reverse complement strand
CCACCGGCAACGACGCCGACTCCGACCGCCACGGCATCGTCACCCCCGACGGCGGGCTGATGAACCCCAACCACTTCCTGGCCGTGGCCATCGAGTACCTCTTCACCCACCGGCCCGAGTGGCCCGAGGGCTGCGCGGTGGGCAAGACCCTGGTCTCCTCGAGTCTGATCGACCGGGTGGTGGCGGCCATGGGGCGCACGCTCATCGAGGTGCCCGTCGGCTTCAAGTACTTCGTGCCCGGACTCATCGACGGCTCCGTCGGCTTCGGCGGCGAGGAGAGCGCGGGAGCCTCCTTCCTGCGCAAGGACGGCACCGTGTGGACCACGGACAAGGACGGCATCATCCTGGCCCTTCTGGCCAGTGAGATCATCGCCGTCACCGGCAAGACGCCCTCGCAGCTGCACGAGGAGCAGGTGGCCCGCTTCGGCGCCTCCGCCTACGCCCGGATCGACGCGCCCGCCACCAAGGAGGAGAAGGCGAAGCTCGCGGCCCTGTCCCCCGAGGACGTCACCGCCACCGAGCTCGCCGGGGAGCCGATCATCGACAGGCTCGTGCGGGCCCCCGGCAACGACGCCCCCATCGGCGGACTCAAAGTGACCACCAAGGACGCCTGGTTCGCCGCCCGCCCCTCGGGCACCGAGGATGTCTACAAGATCTACGCCGAGTCCTTCAAGGGGGCCGAGCACCTGGCGCTCGTCCAGGAGGAGGCCAAGAAGGTCGTCTCCGCCGCACTGGGCGGCTGACTGCTCGCGGTCTCGCGCTCGGGCCTGCGCAACCGGAGCTCCGGCGTCGAGATCGACATTCTCGAACGAGATCGACGGTGTCACCGTCGATCTCGTTCGAGAATGTCAATTTGGAAGGTGTGGACACATCTGGAGGGGGCGAACGCGGGAGCGAACGGGATGTCACCATGGTCGCGGCATTTCCCCGCCCCTCTCTAGGCTTGCATGCGTGAGCCACTCGCCATCCACTGAGCCGGCCGACGCAGCCGGTGCAGCCAACGCGGCCGCCACGGCCGGTGCGACTGACGCCGCCAACGCAGCCTCCGACGGCAGCGCCTCCGACGCCGGGCAGCCGCGCCGGGTCCCGACGGCCGCACCGCAGAAGCCGAAGAAGAAGCGCCGGCGCGGCAAGCGCGGTTGGGTGCCCAACTATCACGGGGCATGGGGAATGCTCGTACTGCCGGCGGTGGTCGGCATCGTCGTCGGCGGCTGGAGCTGGATGGACGCCGTCGTCCTGCCCGCCTGGTGGGGCGCCTACTTCAGCTACTGGGTGCTGACCCAGTGGCTGCGCACCCGCAGCCCCCGCAAGCGCGCTCCGCTGCGGACGCCGCTGGCCGTCTACTCGGCGATCACGATACTCCTGGCGCTGATCTCCCTGGCCTGCGCCCCCTATCTCGCGGGCTGGGGGCTCCTTCTCATCCCGCTGGCAGCAGTGGCGGTTCACCAGTCGTGGCGCGGCAAGGAGCGCTCCCTGCTCTCCGGGAGCGCCACCACGCTGGCGGCTTCCCTCATGGCCCTTGTCGTCTACGACCTGGGCACCGGAGGTCGCGGAGGTTGGCTCGGGCTGGGCGCAGGGGCGAGCGAACTGCGCGGCGAAAGCCTGAACGGTTCGCTAACGGGGTGGCCGTGGATGTGGCTGCTCACCGGATTCCTCGCCGCCTACTTCGTCGGCGCAGTCCCTTATGTCAAGACAATGATACGCCGACGCGGTGACCCGCGAATGATCATCGGCTCGGTCGGCTTTCACTCCGCGGTGACGGCGGCCGCACTCGGCTGCGCGGCCGCCGGGCTCATGTCCTGGTTGCACGCGCTGATATGGGTCCTGCTGCTCCTGCGGGCCGTCGCGCTTCCCCTGCTCCAGCGCAGACGCATGGACAGCGGGCGGAAGCTCCTGCCCGTCAAACTCGTCGGACGCCTCGAGGTGGTCGCCTCCCTGCTCGTGCTGCTCGGCCTGCTGCTGGGCTGACTGGGCTGAGCGGCCCCGCCGGTCCCGAGCAGTCCTGAGCAATCACGGGCACCAACCGGCCACCCGGGACGGACAGGCCCTTCACACCGGTCACGGCTCAGTCACATAATAGATTTGTGACCCCTGATACACCGAATTCTGCTCCCGTACCCGTGTCCATGCTCGTCTTCATGCCGGCCTCCGCACCGACCGACGAGCCCGGCTCGTGAGCGCGCCACAGCCCGGCTCCGCCGATGAAGCCCTTCCAGCCGGCTACCGCGGAATCCTGGCACTGCGCGCCCTGCGACTGGGCGCACTGATCACATGCGTCGCCCTACTGGGCCTGCTCTGCGCCTGGCGTCAGGAGATCAGCCTGCTCAACCCTCACCGGGCGCTCACAATCCTGGCCTGCGTCGTGATGATCGTCGTCGACTGCGCGGCGGCGAGTAGTGAGCGGACTGAGGACAACACGAATAACACCAGGATCGCTGGGATAACAACGATCATCGCGATGACCGAGCTCATTGTCGTGGGTGCGGCGCTCGCGATGACGGTGCGTCTGGCGCGGGCGTGGTGGGCGGACTACCGGGAGACCACCATCACCTCTCCCGTATACCTCATCGCCGCAGCCGCCCTCATCGCACTCGCTCTGCTCGTCGTGGCCGACATACGTCTGTATCGCGCCCGCAGGCGAATCGGTGCACGACGACGGACGCCCAACGACCCGGCCCGCTGGCGGCGCCTGCGCGGACCCGCCGAAGCAGACCCGGCCCCCGAGGGAGCAAGCGAGCCCGACGCTCCGGCGACTCCACCAACCCCGCTGCCTCTGCGTTTCCGGAGCAGAGCCCTGCTCGCCGTCGTCGTCCTCCTGCCGATCCTGGCCCTGTCCGCCGCCGCCCTAGTGCCGACCGCCCTGCTCGACCCGGCCGCCCGGACGACGGCCCCTGCCGACTCCGAGCCGCCCGCCCGTCCGACCGGCCCGGGCGGGGGCAACGGAAGCAACGGAAACAGCGGGAGCAGTAAGAACGACAAGAACATCGACTGGACCTATAACGTCGGCCCGTTCCTGGATGTCGTCGCGGGCACGGCCGGCCCGATCATCCTGACACCCGAGGGCGTCACCGCGCTCAACGGGGAGGACGGCTCCGTCCGGTGGACCTACCAGCGCGACGCCGACTACGTGAACGGGCGCGGGAACTCCAGGGACAAAACCCTGATCATCAGTCCCGATGCCCGCCACGTCGCCATACGGATGAAGGGCCCGAGTCTGCACCACTCGCACATCGTCGTCTCGGTCATTCTCGACTCCGCCACGGGCGAGGTCACCGCCGAGCACCGGGGCACCGACGACGACTCCTTCCAGATAACCGATTCCCTCGCCGTCGACGGGGACGAGGCCTTCGCACTCGACGGCGGCAGAGTCCTGTGGACAATGCCGGAGGGCACATTCGGGCGGGGGCAGAACGGCTATTCGGGAACCGCCGGGCACACCGCCGTCATCGTGAGTGCGGAGAGGAGCTGCATCACCTCCAATGAGTTCTGCGCAATGACCAGTACGCTCCGCATCGCCCCCGATCACGACCCGACCGCAACCACCGACATCACCCATGTCCTGCGCGATCTCGAGCTGCAGCACAGCGTTGCGGAGGGCATCACGGTCGTGGGCGGCTGGGTGGCGCGCAGCACCGACGAGAAGGCACGAACGGTTCCGGACGGGAGTGCCGAGCCGGCCTGGGACGCGCAGGCGGTGAGCCTCGACGCCGTCGCCCTCGGCTGGGAGTACGCGCCGATCTCTCTGGGGAGCGCGAGCGGCATCAACGCGGTCGCCTCATACGCCTCCCATACCCTGGTCACCGCCGCTGCGCTCGAAAGCCTTGCGAAGCGCAGCAGTATCGACGATCCCAAGGTGAACTGGGCCGAGACGGTCTTCGATCCGGCAACGGACATGGCAACCCCGGCCGTCGAGTCCTCCGGCCTGGCCGCCGCGAAAGTCAGCCTGCGCACCACGGTCGACAACACACAGGCCATAACCTCGGTAGCCATCGACCCCGCCGACGGCAGCGCCGGGACTTCGGCCCAGATTCCACCGGGAACCCTCTTCGCCCCGCAAAGGCACACTCTCTTTCCCGAGGAGGCGGAACCTCTCAATGCGGAACGCTCGGATATCACCGCCCTGACCGCCCCCGGGGCCACGGTCATTGTCCTCAGATCCATATTTCCGGACGTCGACGACCCGAAGGTCAGCGTCATCTACGGCATAGCAGGAGATGACTGATGACGAGCCGCCGTCTTTCACGCCTTCGCGCACTGCTGCGCTCCACGGTCTGCGTCCTCGCCGTCGTCGGGTGCGCACTGGGGGCGACCGGCTGCGACCCATCCACCAGCAGCGACGCGCAGAGTGAAGCGCCCAGTATCGAATCTGGTCCCGCCGACCTGGTCGATTCCTCGGGCTCCGATAGCGCGGGCTGGACGACGGGATTGGCCTTGTCCAGCGACACCCCGTGGTTCATCGCCACGGCGTCGGGGCCTGTGGCGATCCTGCGCGTAAGGTCCGAGGAATACTCCGGCCCCAACGATAAGACCGTTCTGGCCGCGCTCGACCCGCAGGACGGCTCGCTGCGCTGGTCGCTCACCATCACGCCTGCGATTGAATCATTGGAGAGCTCCCCCTTAAGAAACCCGTCGATTCCTCAACGCGTAGCGATGGACAATATCGAATTGGTCGGGTCTCCCGGCCCTGTCGTCACCAGTCCCAACGGCCAATACATCTCCCTCCAGCTCAATTCGAACGAGTCCTCGACAATCGCCGGCACCCGCGCCGGCATCCTGGTTCTGGACGCCGCTACGGGCGAGACGGTGCGCACCCTCGAGACCACCGGCCTGATTCTCAGCCAGGCCCTGACCGATTCCGACTTGTTCGTCCAGACCGCGCAGGACTATGTGCCGGCGGGCAGCGGCACCCTCGCCGTCGCGCCGTTGGACGAGCCTGAGGCCGAGCCGAGTACCCTGCGCACCGACCAGTGGCTCGTGGGCGCCGCCGCCGATGCCGTTCTCCTGGCGCCTGATGGCCTCTCCGGCTACTGCCCGCCGTGCACCAGCACCACGATCACCGAGATGTCCGCGAGCGGCGAGACTCTGGCGACTATTCCGTATGTCTACCGAATCCTGAGCGCCGGGCGCGTCGAGCGCTACACCGACCCGGCGGCCGCCAATGATGCCGTCAGCAGCCCCGGGAAAGACTTGGCCTGGGCGGCGAGCAGCCGAGAGATCCTCAATGTCTCCACCGGCACCACCACCGATATCACCGGCTTCGCCACTACCCCCGACCCTCTCATCCTGACGGATGGCCCCGGCGTCCTCCTCAACCGCATTGTCGAGGCCGAGCCCGACAAGGACGGCTCGCCGCACTTCGATCAGCACTCGGCCGCTTGGATCGGCTCCCCCGCCGACGGCGGTGTCGCGCACACCGAACCCGTCACCGACGTCAAGGACCGATACCGGCCCTCCAAGTTCGTCAAACCTGAGGACCACATGGACGTGACTCTCAGCCCGACCCCCATGGAGACCCCATGACCTCACCGCCTGACCAGCCCAGTCAGTCCGTCAAGGCCCGCAGCGACGAGCGCCCGCGGCCGCTGCTCCACAAGCTGCTGACTGCGGCCTCTATTGCCTGCCTGAGCGCGGGAGTGGGTTTGACTCTCATCCCGATCGTGGCGCACCTCATGTCGGCCCTGGGCGTCCGGCCCATCGCCATGCTGGGCGGCGACCTTCCCGGCCGGGAGCGCGATCTCTTCTGCAGCGGCCTCGCCATCCTGCTGAGCTGCGCGGTCGTCCTGGCCATGCAGCTGTGGATCCGGCGGGACCCCTTGACCAGGTCCTCGGCGGGCTCCGCCGCATTCGGCATCAATCTCCTGGACTTCTCCGCCCTGGTGGGCGCCGTCGTCATCCTGGCGGACTTAGCCCCCGCCCACTATCTGGGAGCCCGCTTCCTCATCGTCGGCGGCTTCCTGTTGGCGCTCGGCATTGTGCTCCTACCGCCGAGGCCGCGGGAATGGCCACCGCAACCTCCGCAACCCGCCGACGACGGCGGGCCGAGCCCGTTGCAGATCTTCAGCCGCACCCTGCACGATCTGCGCGATCCGCGCGATCTACGCAGTCTGCGCGATCCGCGCGATCTACGCAGTCTGCGCGCTCTGCGCAGTCCTCGCCTCTGGATCCGCGCCGCGGCGATCACCGGGGTGATCGTTCTCACCATCGTCTCGGCCGAGGTCTACAGCGCATGGGTATCGCCCACGCGAGCATTCAGCGCCTCCGAGTCGCGTCCCTCGGGCAGCGGGCCGGACCTATTCGCCCGCACTAGCGACTCGGGCACGTGGACCGTCCAGTTCAAGCAGTCGTTGTTCATCGACTATGCCGTCACTGCGGCCGGGCCGATCGCCCTGTCGGCCCCGAAGGAGGAGGACACGTCGGACAGCAGGAACAGCGCAGTATCGACATACGAGTCCCGCCGACTCGACACATTGACCGTCACCCTGCTCGATCCGACTGATGGCTCCCCGCAGTGGAGTCTGGAACTCACCAGTCCCACGAGACTATCCACTGGAGACACCTCACGTTCTGGTTCCTCTCACAATCTCTCCGACTATCTACCCACCAGTTTCCCCAACGAGGACAATCCGGCCATTGGCAGGATGGTCACAGATCCCGACGGACAACTACTCGCCATCCGCCTCAAACCCACCTGGAATAAATCCGCCAACGAATGGATCACGCCCATTGCCGTCATCGATCTGACGAGCGGCGGAATAGTGGGGAGCGCAGAGATCCAGGGCGAGATCGTCAGCACCGTCCTGACCTCGGACACCCTGGCAATCCAAACCGCGGACGATTCCCCCCTGGAAACCGGCGGAACCATCCTCACCTACTCCTTGAACAGGGAGAATGGTTATGCGGACTTTCAGAGCACAGCGAAGGTGAGCACCTGGCTGGTGGGCGCCACCCGCGACCGCCTCCTGCTATCCGATCAATCGCCGTACAGCATTCACGACCCTAACAGCCCTAAGGAAGGACGGGCAGCCACCGTCACCCTGGCGACCCCGGCCAGAGTAGACGAGGCATCCAAAATCACCGGTGTTCACAACATCTTCCCGGGCGGATGGGTGGAGCTCCTCTCCGGCCCCGAGCAGCAGACCCGAGAGCTGGTCGATCTCAATACCGATCAGAGAATCGATATCACCGGAATGACGGCCGAGTCTCTGGACACGAATACTGGAAACCAGGTGGAGCTCATCCAGAAGGAGCCCGGAACCAACAACAAGACCACGGTCGGCAATATCAATATCAGCACCCCGGCGACCAGTGCGCCCACTATTGAATCCCCTGACTCCCCTGGTTCAGTTCTTCGGATAACCGACAAAATGAAAGTGGACTCCACCTATACCGACTCGCTGATCACCGATGTATCGCGACAGCGCTTTGATCTCTACGCGATCCCGAAAGAGGCGGATTCATGAGCGACTCTCCCGACAGCGGTGCCGCGAACCCCGAGGGCACCGAGGACACTGCGAACATTGCGAACACTGCGAACACAGAGAGCACCGCGAGCGCCCCTGATGCCGCCGACGCCGTCGAGCCTGACACCGGCGACGCCGTCGAGCCCGCCGCCGACTCCGCAACGAGCACGCCCGCGCCCATCCCGGTATCCCCAACCACCGATCTGATGCGCGGTATCCGACAGGGCGCCGCCCTGAGCGCGACGGCCTTCGCATGCGCGGCCTTCCTGGTGCACCGCTACATGGAGCCCGCCATTCCGCCGCCCGGCAAGGGAGGGATGGTGCTTCTGATCTCGCAATGCCTCATCGGGTTCGTCGCGTGGAGAATCGGCCGCAGCCGCTGGGAGCCCACGTCGCGCCTGATGATCTGCGTCCTGACCGGAACCCTCGGGATCGGGGCAGTGGGCGCACTCATCTCCTGGACGTTCTTCTCCATCCGCGGCTCGCGGACCATCACGGGCGGGCTCGCAGCATGCGCCGTCGCCTCCCTGACCATCGCCCTGACCCTCGACCTCCTCCTGTGCCGCAGGGCAGGCGATGCGATTCCGCGCCCCAAGGGCGCGGAGGCATGGCGGTCCATACCGCTGGGGCGGCGCGGTCGCCTCGGCCTGCTGGGAGCAGTGGCGGCCCTCCTGGTTCCGGTGCTGGCCGCCGCGGCTCCGACACTGCTCCCGGATCCGGTCACGCGGACGACGGCGCCCGCACAGTCGGACGATCAGCTGCCCGCCACCCCCGCATCCGTGTCGGGACAGGTCGCCTGGCAGCTCGCCATGGATGAGCCCGTCGTCGATATCGCCGCGGGCAAGGCGGGGCCGGTCCTGATCACCGACAACGGACTCATCGGCCTGAACGGGGATGACGGCTCCACACTGTGGTCCTACCGGCGTGCCCGCGGCGTCGTCGGGAGAATCGGCGCGCCCGAGCCGAAAGCCAGGAGCCGCTCGTCCACGAGCGACGAGGAACCGCCTGTCATACGTTCGGTGACCAGCCCGGACGGCAGTCGCATCGCCATCGCTCTGGCGATCACTCCCACAATGGGCAGCAGCATCAGGGTGCTCACCCTTGTTCTGGATACCGTCACCGGTCGCGTCATCATGGAGCACGCCGGGAACCGCCCCCGGGAATCCGCCAGTCCCAAGACTCCCGATAAGGGCGGGCGCGCCTACGATCCCGATGAGATGACCCCCACCGAGGCCGACGACATCGACGAGGCCATGCCCGCCATTCAGATGACCGACTCGGTGGTCCTCATCGATACCCAGGCCTTCTCCCTGGCAGACGGCTCATTCATGTGGGAGTTGGACCTGAAGCAGGACTCCGACAAGCGCTACCGCTTCTCCGGGACGGCCGGTCACCACACCTTGATCACAAAGAAAGCCTGCGAGAACGGCCATGAGGACGATCCGAGACCGAGCGCATGCGACCTGACTCTCATCAACGACGACGACCCGGACTCCGAGCATCTCCTGATGAACGTGGTCGGCAGCCCGGAGGACGGACTCACCGTGGTGGACGGATGGGTCGTGCGCTACTCCGACCGGGACGCCAACGCATCGCGAGCCGACTCCGGCTCGCGTGAGACCGCCATGGAGGCCTTGGACATCGATTCCCTCAGCGGCGACGTGACGAAGACCGTCCCCGAGGACGCGCGCGTCGTCGAGCTCGGGGAGTTCGGAGGCCCGGATCCCTGGAGCTCGCGCTCCTTCATCGCGCTGCGCCGGGCGCCCAAGACGGAGGATCTCGGGCAAGGCCGTGGACTGTCGATCGCAGCACTGTTCGATCCCTCCACAGGCACGCTCACGCCAGTTGCCGAGGGCGCGCAGTACCAGATGAGTACCCATGATCATCGGCCTGCGGGCTGGGCGACGGCGGATACAGCAGTCGCCGTATCGGCTCCTTCCGACTCTCATGACCAGCCCACGGGCTTGGCGCTGACCCGCCCCGACGGATCAGCGGCGGTGACAGTGGAATCGGAGGCCCTGCTGCACGCCGGCGACTCTGAAATGAACCAGCCGCAGGCGATCGCCGCGCCTGGAGCAGTAGTCATGTGGAGCACCTTCTGGGATGCGTGGGACAGCTCCGGCAACGACACCGGCTCCAAGAAGGCCACCCTCATCTACGGCCTGCGCTGACGGATTCAGCGGGGCATTCAGTAGGCTGCCCACGTGACCCAGCAGCGCCCCTCGGAACCTTCCGACCACCATATCGAGTACGTCTCCGGCGACCCGACCCCGGAGGTCGCCTCGGTCCGGGAGGCCGGGGAGGCCGAGGGAGCAGTCTCCGCCGAAGAGGCCCCCTCGGCCGCCTCCGGTCCAGATGCCGCCCCCGCCGCGGAGCAGAGGCCGCGCACTGGTATTCCCCATCAGCAGTCCCGACCGGGCCCCGACGACGACATCATGCTCGCCACCGGCAAGCCCCGCCGCCCCGCGAGCACGCGCGCGGGCGAGACCTTCGTCCAGTCCGAGCGGCGCAAGCAGGAGAAGATCCGCCGTCAGCCGGGCCGGCGCGCCTGGGTCCCCAACCAGCACGGCGCCTGGTCGATGCTGGTCATGCCGGCGATCGTCGGCTGGGTCGTGGGCGGCTTCAGCTGGGTCAACCTGCTGTTCATCCCGTCTTGGTGGGGCGCGTACCTCACTTATTGGGCCTGGTCGCAGTGGTTGCGCACCCGGTCCGCGCGCAAGCGCGCGCTGCTCCTCATCCCACTGGTGGTGTACACCGGATGGACCGGCATGCTCGGGCTGCTGACCCTGGTTGTGGCTCCGCACCTGCTGCAGTGGGCGATCCTCATGCTGCCGCTGTTCGCGATCGCGCTGTGGGAGGTGTGGCGCGGGCGTGAGCGCTCACTGCCCTCCGGACTGGCGACGACGGCAGCGGCGAGCCTGATCGCCGCGGTCACCTACAGCCTGGCCGTGCGGGGCGCGGGCGGATTCCTCGGGACCGGCGGCAACGATGCCGGACTGCCAGGCATGAGCCCCAATGGTCAGCTTGTGGGCTGGCCGTGGATGTGGCTGGTGACGGCCTCGACGGCGGCGTACTTCTGCGGGACGGTGCCGTACATCAAGTCGATGATCCGCGAGCGCTTCAACAACCGGCTCCTGGCCGCGACGGTGGCGGCGCATACGGTCGTGGCAGCAGGCGCCGTGTGGCTGGCGGTCGGCGGGTGGCTGCCGTGGCTGCACGCGGCGCTCTGGG
>ERZ772986.2221-NODE-2221-length-10694-cov-7.119748_pt1 | contig 10694 bp, 8 predicted proteins | sample MGYA00511898_ERZ772986 | MGnify/ENA primary metagenome ERZ772986 (study PRJEB29015, sample SAMEA2737934) | human oral metagenome | biome: human oral; feature: human-associated habitat; material: dental | place: China | collected 2148 ... | reverse complement strand
ACGCCGGTGTACAGCGCTGACGCGGGACACGGTCACCTCGCGAATAAGGACGAGTACTAAAGCATGGAAGCGGACCGGGAGTACGGCAGGGTCCTGCGAAAGAAGCGGGAGCTCGCCTACGAGGGCACGATTCTAAAGGTGTACCGTGACCTCGTGGTTGCAAACGGCAGAGAAGAAAGCTGGGACTTTATTCACCACGACGGCGCCGCCGCCGTGGTGCCGGTGCTCCCGGACGGGCGCATCCTGATGGTGCGGCAGTACCGGAATGCGCTGGACCGCTTTACGCTGGAACTGCCGGCCGGCAAGGTGGACAGCCCCGAAGAACCGCGCGTGCTCTGCGCCTTCCGTGAACTTTCGGAAGAGACCGGTATGCGGGCGGAGAGTCCCGAGGCGCTCGAATTTCTGCTGCGGATTGACACGACCGTCGCTTTCTGCGACGAGGAGATTGATATTTTTGTCGCGCAAAATCTCCTGCCGGGGGAACAGCATTTGGATCCCGACGAGGTGATCGATGTGAAAGCCTATGAGCTTTCGGAACTCCTCGCGCGGATTGAGCGCGGCGAGATTCGGGACGCGAAGACGGTCGCCGGGCTCACGGCCTATGCGCTGAAGCAGAGCCGATCAAATAGAACTTGATGAAACACCCGGAAGCGCCGGTAAGTGACGGCGCCCGGGTGTCTTTGTTTTCCGAAGAGAAAACGGGAAGCGGGGCAGCCTTCGGAATTTTGCCCTCGGGATCGTAGATTTCGGAGAAAAAAGAAGTTTAAAAAAATAATGGCGGGTATCCGAGTTCAAATTAAGAACAAAAGCGCAAGATATGAGGTTTACATAAAGAAAATCCCCATATTTTGAAACAGGACAGGCAAACCGCGCGACAGCTGCCAAAAAGCGGCTGTCGCGCGGTTTGCTTTTTGAGTGCCGCACCGCTATACTGGTGTGACCAATGAGGGTGAGGGGGCGATCGGAATGGAAGAAGCGTTGCGGGCATTTTTGCGCGCGCTCCGGGAAGAGCGACACATGGCGGAGAATACACTGCTCTCCTATGAGCGGGATTTGAAAAAATTATTTGCTTGGTTTCGGCAGGAAGGGGTCACTTCGCTCGCGACAGTCAGCGAGCTCAGACTGAATTCCTATCTGCTCTGGCTCGAGCGGGAGGGCTTTTCGGCGGCGACCATTAACCGCGCGGCGGCTTCGATCCGCGCTTTTTTTGCGTATGAGACGGCGGGCGGCCGCTATCTCAGCTCCCCGGCGGAGGGACTGCGCTGCATGCGGCAGGAACACCGGGATCCGTATATTCTCGAGGAGGAGGAGATTCAGAGCTTTCTCCGCGAGACCGAGGGGAGCAGTGCAAAGCAGCTCCGCGACCGCGCGATGCTCGGGCTTCTCTGCGCGACGGGTCTCCGAGTCTCCGAGCTCATCTCGCTGAAGACCGGTGATGTGGATGTACAGCTCGGCTATGTGCGCCAGCAGTCGAGAGGACGGGAGCGCGTGGTCTCGTTTGACGAGGAACTTCGGCAGGCACTCTGTCTGTACCTCGAGTCCGGGCGGCCGTTACTTTTAAAGACCGCGGAAGAAGAGCATCTCTTTTTTAACCTGAGCGGCGGCGCGCTGAGCCGTCAGGGCGTGTGGAAGATGATACGCGCCTACGGGCAAAAAGCGGGCATTGCGGGCGAGGTGACGCCCCAGTCCTTAAAGAACAGCTATGCCGTGCACCGCATGCTCCGCGAGAGCCGCGCGGCAAAGCAGAGAGCCGTGAGAGCGCGGAGCGGAGGCAAGCGATGAAATTTGAACTGCACAGTGAGTTTCAGCCGACGGGCGACCAGCCGAAGGCCATACAAGAACTGGCCGACGGGTTTCGCGCGGGCAATCAGTTTGAGACCCTGGTCGGCGTGACGGGCTCGGGCAAGACCTTTACGATGGCAAATGTGATTCAGGAGTTGCAGAAGCCGACGCTCATCATCTCCCACAACAAGACGCTCGCGGCGCAGCTCTACAGCGAGATGAAGGAGTTCTTCCCGAACAACGCGGTTGAGTACTTTGTCTCCTACTACGACTACTATCAGCCGGAGGCCTATGTGCCGCAGACCGACACCTACATCGAGAAAGATGCCGCGACCAATGAGGAGATTGACCGGCTCCGGAATTCAGCGACGAGTGCCCTTCTCGAGCGGGAGGATGTGATTGTGGTTGCGAGTGTCTCCTGTATCTACGGTCTCGGCAGCCCGACCGACTATAAGAACATGATGGTGAGCCTCAGGCCGGGGCAGGAGAAGGACAGGGACGAGGTCATTGCGGAGCTCATCAACATCCAGTACAACCGGAGCGACCTCGACTTTCACCGCGGCACCTTCCGCGTGCGCGGCGATGTGATCGAGATATTCCCTGCGGATCAGGACAAGCTCGCCTACCGGATTGAGTTCTTCGGCGATGAAATCGACAAAATCACCGAGACGGATGTGCTGACCGGCAATCCGCTCGCGGAAGTTCTGCACATCTCGATTTACCCGGCGAACCACTATGTGGTGCCGCGCGAAAAAATCGAGCGGGCGGCGCGGGAAATTCTCGCCGAGTGCGATGACTATGTGAAGCTCTTAAAGAGCGAGGATAAGCTTCTCGAGGCGCAGCGCATTGAGGAGCGGACACACTACGATGTCGAGATGTTAAGGGAGACCGGTTTTTGCTCCGGCATTGAGAACTACACGCGCTTTCTGACCGAACAGAAGCCGGGCGAGCCGCCGTTTACGCTGATCGACTATTTCCCGAAGGACTTCCTCACGATTGTCGACGAGAGTCATATCACAATTCCGCAGATTGGCGGCATGTTTAACGGCAACTTTGCGCGAAAGTCGACGCTTGTGAAGTACGGCTTCCGTCTGCCGAGCTCCATGGACAACCGCCCGCTGAACTTTGCGGAGTTCGAGGAGCGCATGAACCAGATGCTCTTTGTTTCGGCGACGCCGAACCGCTACGAGGCAGAGCATGAGTTACTGCGCGCCGAGCAGCTGATACGCCCGACCGGTCTTCTTGACCCCGAGATTTCGGTGCGCCCGGTCGAGGGGCAGATTGACGATTTGCTCTGCGAGATCAACAAAGAGATTGAGAAGAAGAATAAGATTCTGGTCACGACGCTCACCAAGCGCATGGCGGAGGATCTGACGACTTATCTCCGCGAAGTCGGCATCCGCGTCCGCTACCTGCACTCGGACATCGATACCCTGGAGCGCGCGCAGATTATCCGCGCGATGCGCCTTGACGAGTTCGATGTGCTGGTCGGCATCAACCTGCTCCGCGAGGGACTCGACATTCCGGAGATTTCGCTGGTCGCGATTCTGGATGCCGACAAGGAGGGGTTCCTGCGCTCGGAGACCTCGCTTGTGCAGACCATAGGCCGCGCGGCGCGAAATGCCGAGGGGCATGTCATCATGTACGCCGACAATATGACGGACTCCATGCGCCGCGCCATCTCGGAGACAGAGCGGCGCCGCACGGTGCAGGAGGCCTACAACAAGGCGCACGGCATCACGCCGACCACAATCAAAAAAGCGGTCCGCGATGTGATTATGCTGACCAAGGCGGTCATTGCGGACGAGAAGACCTGGGAGAAGGACCCGGAGTCGATGAGCGACGCAGAGCTTCGCCGCCTCTCGAAGGAACTCGAGAAGAAGATGCGGCAGGCCGCGGCAGAACTGAACTTCGAGGAGGCCGCGCGACTCCGCGACCGCATGGGAGAGGTGCTGCGCCTTCGGAGCGACCCCGAGAGCCGCGAGAAGGCGGCGGAAGTGCAGCGCGCCGTCGCGGTGCGCTACGAGAAACCGGCGGAGCATAAGCGGAACAAGCGGGAATAAAAGATGGCCTTGCTCTCCGGCGCAAAACAAGGTATAGTAGTAGGGTACTTTGTGTTTGTAGCGCAGCTGGATAGCGCGTCAGACTCCGACTCTGAAGGTCGCGGGTTCGAATCCCGCCAGACACAGACATGAGAGAAGCCCCGAACCGGGCTTCTCTTTTTTTTGTGCGGATTTTGCCGGAAAGCGCGAGACGGCAGGCGGCACGGGAACGGCACCGTACAGCCGCAAACGATTGCGGTACAAGGCATCATGTCGCGCTGCGCAGTTTGGAAACCGTATGTTTCGAGAGGAAGGCGATAGGCGCAGAGCTTACCTTCCCGGGACAAACCTTGCGAGAAAGACAGGGTGAAGCGACAGGCGGCGGGTCGAAAATTGCGGACTGGAGTCTGTTTTGGAATCATGGTAAAATAGGTGAATTACAACGGAGGTTAAACGAGTGCGATACGAAAAGGATAGAAAGATATTTGGGGTCGATGAGCTCACGCTGCAGCGTTTTGGGCGCTTTCTCCTGCTGCCGCTTGCGGCGCTCATCCTGATTCTCGTGATTCTCGCGCTGGATCACAAAAAGACGGCAAAGCCGAAGGCGGAAAAGGCCGGGAAGAGCGGCTACGACTATGCGGCCGCCGCGCCCGAGAAGTGCACGGATGACGCAATCAACACGCTCGTGCAGGACTACCTGACCGCGCGCTCCCAGGGCGATGCGGAGGAGCTGTACCGCGTCTTCGGCATGAGCGGGCAGGAACTGCCGACCGCGCTGCAGGAGCAGATGGCGGCGGAGAAGAAGCTCTACGACGCGTTCGAGAACACAATCACCTATGTGATTCCGGGCGTTGAGACGGGGAGCTACATCGCCTACATCGAGAGTCAGGCGTGGTTCAAAAAGATTCAGACGCCGGCACCCGTGCTGCTGCGCGCTTACATTGTGAGCACCGGCGACGGGCTGCAGATGAAGCCGGACGAGTCGCTGACGGAGGCGGAGCGGGCGGCAATCAAGGCGGCCGAGGGCAGCGAGGCGGTCAAGAAGATGAACAATGACTACCGGACAGCGCTTGCAAAGGCGATTGTGAGCGACGCAAAACTCGGTTCGCTCTACCAGAAACTCCGCGCGGGCGGCAGCGCGGCCGCGGCCGCGGAGGAGGCGACCGAGGAGAGCACGGAGGCGGTGACCGATGCGGTCATCGAAATTCCGGGCACGAGCGCGGCGGAGACGAGCGCAGCAGAGACCACAGCGGCGACAGCGACCACGGCGGCTTCGGAAGGGACGGAAGGCTGATGGAGTTAAAAGATTTTTACTACGAGTTGCCGGAGGAGCTGATTGCGCAGGATCCGCTCGAGGACAGAGCTTCCTCGCGGCTCATGGTGTTGCACCGGGAGAGCGGCGAGATTGAGCACAGACATTTCCGGGACATTGCAGAGTACCTGAAGCCCGGCGACTGCCTGGTCTTAAACGATACGAAGGTGATTCCGGCGCGCCTCATCGGCGAGAAGGTCGGCACCGGCGCGAAGATCGAAGTGCTGCTCCTCACGCGAAAAGAGGACAGAACCTGGGAGACTCTCGTGAAGCCCGGCAGAAAGTGCCCGATCGGCACGAAGATCAGCTTCGGCGAGGGGAAACTCATCGGCGAAATTGTGGGGCAGACCGAGGACGGCAACCGCTTTGTGCGCTTCTCCTACGAGGGCGTCTTTGAGGAGATTCTCGACGAGCTCGGGCAGATGCCACTGCCGCCCTACATTCACCATCAGTTAAAGGACAAGAACCGCTACCAGACAGTCTACGCGGCGCACGAGGGCAGTGCGGCGGCGCCGACCGCGGGGCTTCACTTCACGGAGGCTCTCTTAAAGAGTCTTGAGGAGAAGGGCGTTATCATTGTCCGCATCACCCTCCATGTGGGACTCGGTACCTTCCGCCCGGTCAAGGAGCAGGATATTCTGAAACACCACATGCACGAGGAGTTCTATGTGGTGAGCGAGGAAGCCGCAGAGACCGTGAACCGCGCAAAGGCGGCGGGCGGCCGCATTGTGTGTGTCGGCACGACGAGCTGCCGTACGCTCGAATCCGCGGCGAATGAGGACGGAACGCTCCGTGCCGAGAGCGGTTACACCAAAATTTTTATTTACCCGGGCTACCGCTTCCGCATTCTGGACTGCCTGATTACCAATTTCCACCTCCCCGAGTCGACGCTGGTCATGCTGGTCAGCGCGCTCGCCGGGAGAGAGAAGATTCTAAATGCCTACCGCGAGGCTGTGCAGGAGCGCTACCGCTTCTTCAGCTTCGGGGATGCAATGTTGATCGAGTGAGATATTACAAACGGGAGAGGACCGGGGCGAGAGCACCGGTCTTTTTCTGTACAGCGCGGCAGGGCGGCTAAACTTGACTGAAAGGGACAGCTTTGCCTATAATTATAAGTTACAGCGGTAGGAGAGCGGCGCAAAGCAGCGCCGGAGGGGGAGAACAGTGAATCAGAGCGAGGGAATGCGCATCAACAAATTCTTGAGTGCGGCGGGCGTCTGCTCGCGCCGGGAGGCCGACCGGCTCATTGCGGCGGGCAAGGTGACGGTCGCGGGAGAAACGGCGGAACTCGGGACGCTGGTCTCTGCCGGCATGGAAGTGAAGGTGAACGGCAGGCGGGTCGGCGCGGTCGAGGAACTGGCGTCCAAAAAGAAGGTTCTGCTTGCGGTGAATAAGCCGGTCGGCGTGGTCTGCACGACGACGGACAACGACCGCGCGCCGAATATTGTGGAGTTAATCGACTACCCGGAGCGCGTTTATCCGATCGGGCGGCTCGACAAGGACTCGGAGGGACTTTTGCTCCTCACGAACCAGGGCGAACTCGTGAATCAGATTCTCCGCTGCGAGAACGGGCACGAGAAGGAGTACATTGTCCGGGTCGATAAGGCGCTGACGCCGGCTTTTCTGGAGAAACTGCGGCGCGGCGTGCACCTCGAGGAACTGCAGGTCACGACGCTGCCCTGCAAGGCAGAGGCGCGCGACAAGACGAGCTTTTCGATTATTTTGACGCAGGGCTTAAACCGGCAGATTCGCCGCATGTGCGAGGCCTGCGGCTATCATGTGATCAGCTTAAAGCGCATCCGCATCATGAATATCTCCCTCCGCAATCTCCACAGCGGCGCGTTCCGGAATGTGACGGCGGCCGAGCAGAAGACCTTGCTGTCCCTGCTCGAAGAGAAGCCGAAGGCATTCACCGGCAGGAGCGCGAAAACCGCGCGCACGGAAGCGCGGCGAAAGAAAAACTATGCGGCGCGGCAAAAGGCGTACTTTCAGCGCAGAGAAAGAGAGGGCGGGGCATGGAAGAGAGAAAAGTAAGAGAAGAGATGCAGGCGTTAATCGATCGCCTGCTCCCCGCGGCGCGCGCCTATTACCAGGAGAGCCGCGAGCTCATGAGTAACTATGAGTACGACAGCGCCTACGACCGCCTGCAAAAGCTCGAAGAGGAGAGCGGCATTGTGCTCTCCGGCTCGCCGACCCAGCGCGTCGGCTATGAGGTGGTCTCGTCGCTCCCGAAAATCACGCACGAAAAGCCGATGCTCTCTCTCGACAAGACAAAGAGTGTGGATGAGCTGATCGCCTGGCTCGGCGCGGAGAAGGCCCTGCTCTCCTGGAAGATGGACGGCCTCACGATTGTGCTCCGCTACCGGAACGGCGAACTCTGCCAGGCGGTGACACGCGGCAACGGCTACATCGGCGAACTCGTGACCAACAATGTGCGCGCGTTCCGCAATGTGCCGCTCCGCATTCCCTATCAGGGGGAGCTCCTGCTCCGCGGTGAGGCGCTGATGCGCTATTCGGACTTTGACCGGATTAACCGCGAACTGCCGGATACCGATGCCAAGTACAAGAACCCGCGCAATCTCTGCACGGGTACGGTGCGCCAGCTCGACCCGGCGGTCACGGCCGCGCGCGGCGTCTACTTTCACGCGTTCTACCTGGTGGAGGCAGAGGGGGTTGATTTCAACAATTCCCGCGCCGCGCAGTTTGCGTGGCTTAGAGACCAGGGCTTTGAGGTCGTCGAGTTTGAGGCGGTGACGGCGGACATGCTCCGGGAAGCCGTGGCGCGCTTTGAGGCGAAAATTCCGGAGAATGACTTTCCGTCGGACGGACTGGTGCTCCTGCTCGACGACATCGCCTACGGCGACTCGCTCGGCAGAACGGCAAAGTTTCCGCGGAATGCGATTGCGTTCAAGTGGCAGGATGAACAGGCGGAGACTGTGCTCCGCGAAATCGAGTGGAGCCCCTCGCGGACGGGGCTCATCAACCCGGTTGCAATCTTTGACCCGGTGGATCTTGAGGGCACCGAAGTGCGGCGCGCGAGCATCCACAATGTGAGTGTGCTGCGCAGCCTGAAACTGGGCCTCGGCGACCACATTCTGGTCTACAAGGCGAATATGATAATCCCGCAGATTGCGGAAAATTTAACCAAGAGCGACACGGCAGAGCCGCCCGCGCACTGCCCGGTCTGCGGCACGGCGACGGAACGCCGCAAGGAGAACGACGCCGAGACTCTCTATTGTGTGAACCCGGACTGTGCGATTAAGCGCGTGAAGCGCTTTGCGCTGATGACAAGCCGCGACGCCTTTCATATCGACGGGCTCTCGGAGACCACGCTCGAAAAACTGATTCAGGAGGGCTTCATCCACCGCTACGCGGATCTCTTTCACTTAAAGCGCGCGGAGGCCGCGATTGCGGCGATGAAGGGCTTCGGCGAGACTTCGGCGGCAAAACTGATCGAGGCGGCCGAGAAGGCAAGGCACCTGCCCCTGTCCCGTTTTGTCTACGGGCTCGGAATTCCGGGCGTCGGCGTGCAGAATGCCAAGGTGCTGTCAAAGGCGTTTCAGGGCGATATACAGGCGCTGCTCACGGCCGATGTCGAAACGCTGACCGGCATTGACGGCATCGGCGAAGTGATGGCGGCGGACATTGTGACCTTTTTCCGGGACCCGAAGGAGAGGGAGATTATTGACGAACTCCTGCAAGAGGTGACGCTGGAACCCGAGGCGAGTGCGGGTGCGGAGGCGCAGCGCTATGCGGGACAGACCTATGTGATCACGGGCAGTCTCGTGAATTTCCCGAACCGGACGGCGCTCAAGGACTATATCACGGCGCGCGGCGGCAAGGTTGCGGGAGAGGTTTCCGCAAAGACCACGGCGCTCATCAACAACGACATTCACTCGACTTCCGGCAAAAACAAGAAGGCGCACGAGCTCGGCATTCCGATTCTGAGCGAGGCGGAATTTCTCGCGGCGGAGTCGTGAGCGGACAGCGGCGAGGCCGCTGAATCAAAGCAATGAACAGGAGGTGCGGCAATGCCCATACGCATACAGAACGATTTGCCGGCAAAGGCAATTTTGGAACAGGAGAACATCTTCGTGATGGACGAAAAACGCGCGGTGTCGCAGGACATTCGCCCGCTGCAGATCCTGATTCTGAACCTGATGCCGCTCAAAGAGGACACGGAGCTCCAGCTGCTTCGCGCGCTCTCAAATACGCCGCTTCAGGTGGACTGCACCTTTTTGATGACGAGTTCCCACGAAGCGACCCACACAAGTAAGAGCCATATCTCGAATTTTTATGTCTTCTTCGATGAGGTCAAGCACCGTCACTTCGACGGCCTCATCATCACGGGAGCGCCGGTCGAGAACCTGCCCTACGAGGAAGTGAGCTACTGGGAGGAGCTCTGCGGCATCATGGAGTGGTCAAAGACCCATGTGACCTCGACTTTCCATATCTGCTGGGGCGCGCAGGCGGGGCTCTACTATCACTACGGGATTCAGAAGTACCCGCGGAAAGAGAAGCTCTCCGGTGTCTACTGTCACAAGGTGCTGCACCACTCGGTGCCGCTGGTCAGGAGCATGGATGACTACATGGACTGCCCGCACTCCCGCTGGACCGAGGTGCGGCGCGAGGACATTGTAAAGCACCCCGAGCTCACGATTCTGGCGGAGTCGGACGAGGCGGGCGTGCTCCTCCTCATGGACGAGACCGGACGGCAGATTTTTGTGCAGGGGCATCCGGAGTACGACCGCATGACCTTGGACAGTGAATACCGGCGTGACAAGGCGCGGGGCATGGAGCCGAAGCTCCCGCTCCACTACTATGAGAACGATGACCCGAGCGGCCGCCCCTTGCTCTCCTGGCGGAACATGGCAAATACGCTCTACACGAACTGGCTGAACTATTATGTGTACCAGGTCACGCCCTATCTCCTCGAAGAGGGAGAGAAGCCGTGATTTATCTGGACCATGCGGCGACTGTGTCGCTCTGCCCGTCGGCGCTCGAGGCCATGCTTCCGTACCTGACAGAGCAGTGCGGAAACCCCTCGGCGCTCTATGAGAGCGGCAGAAAAGCGCGGCAGGTGGTCAGCCGGGCGAGACGGGAGCTTGCGGAGACCCTCGGCTGCCTGCCGGAAGAGCTATACTTCACCTCCGGCGGCACGGAGGCGGATAACTGGGCGCTGCTTTCGATGGCGGAAGCCGCGCGGGCGCGCGGCGAAGCGCCTTTTCTCGTCGGCACGGCGATTGAGCACCACGCGGTGCTCGAGACCCTGCGCTACGGCAAAGAGACCGGACTTCTCGACTATGCGTTGCTCCCGGTCTCCGGCGACGGCGTCGTAGCACTTTCGGGGCTCGACGCCCTGTTGGCAAAGCGACCGGCGCTTGTCTCCTGTATGGGGGCTAATAACGAGACCGGCGCGCTGCAACCGCTCGGAGAACTGCTCGCGCGCTGCAGAGAGCGGAATGTTCCGCTGCACAGCGATCTCGTACAGGTTTACGGTCAGCTGCCGCTTAAGAGCTTACTCGGCGAAGAACTGCCGGATCTTTTCTCGGTGAGCG
>ERZ772986.2220-NODE-2220-length-10697-cov-4.050554_pt1 | contig 10697 bp, 8 predicted proteins | sample MGYA00511898_ERZ772986 | MGnify/ENA primary metagenome ERZ772986 (study PRJEB29015, sample SAMEA2737934) | human oral metagenome | biome: human oral; feature: human-associated habitat; material: dental | place: China | collected 2148 ... | reverse complement strand
ACCTCGCCGGCAACCTTTTTTCGATTTTGTCCGTCGGCGAGCACCTCGCCGGCAATCTTTTCTTGCGGCTGACGAACGCACAAGGCTGCGTTAGGAGATAAAAAAGGTGGAGCAGCACGAATTGTGCTGCTCCACCTTGTGATTGATTGCTTCAGGGTGATGAACGATAGCAATTTGCCGATGCGCCCTTCGCGCACTCTCGCATGCTAAGGTTAACACACCTTGTGCGAGCCTTGCCCAATGACGATGGGGATGACTTCGGGGGCATGGCCATATTTCTGTGCGAATTTCTCGCGTGCGGTTTGAATGAACGTGTCATAGAGGGCATCTTCCACCAAATTGATGGTGCAACCGCCAAAGCCGCCACCCATGATGCGGCTGCCGGCAATGCCACATTCCTTGGCGATGTCGTTGAGATAGTCGAGTTCTTCGCACGACACATCGTAGTCTTTGCTCAATCCCTCGTGGGTCTCAAACATCTTCTGCCCCACGGTGGCATAATCGTCGCGCTCCAAAGCATCGCACACGGCGAGCACGCGCTCTTTCTCTCCGAGCACGTAGCGGGCGCGCTTGAAGTCTTCTTCGTTGAGTTCGGCTTTCACGCTCTCCAACTGGTCGAAGTTGCAATCGCGCAGGGTTTTGATGTTGCAATCGGGATATTTCTTCGCAATGACTTCCACAACGTGCTCGCAACTCTTGCGGCGATCGTTATAGGGGCTGCCCACTAATTCGTGCTTCACTTTGGAGTTCAGCAGCACTAATTTGTAGCCTTTGGGGTGGAAGGGGAAGTATTCGAACTCGCGGCTCTGGCAGTCTAAGCGCATGAGCTTGCCTTCTTGCCCGAAGACGCTGGCAAACTGGTCCATGATGCCGCAATTCACCCCAATATATTTGTGCTCGGTGGCTTGGCCGATGAGCGCCAAATCCCATTTTGAAAGTTGATTGTTGCCAAACAAATCGTTGAGGGCAAAGGCGAAGCAGCTCTCTAAAGCGGCGCTCGACGACATGCCTGCGCCCAAGGGGACGTCGCCATAGAAGGCGGCGTTGAAGCCTGCGATGGCGATGCCGCGGTCGAGCATTTCGCGCACAACACCATAGATGTAGCGTGCCCATGTAGCGCGTGGGCCTTTGGGGTCGTTGACGGCAAATTCCACACGGTCTTTCAAATCGATGGAGTAGAGCATGATGGTGTTGGTGCCGTTGGGGCGGATTTCGGCCATAATGCCTTTGTCGACAGCTCCGGGGAACACGTAGCCTCCGTTGTAATCGGTGTGCTCGCCAATGAGATTAATGCGTCCGGGCGACATGTAGATGTTTCCTGTCTGGCCATCAAAGTGTTTGATGAACCGGCTTCTTACTTTTTCAATGTCCATGTTAGTAATATTTTAAAAGTGTTTTTAATTCGTTGTTGCTACAAAAATAGCAGCCTTTTTTTGGAGTTCTCTCTTGCGATTTTCCTCGTAGATGGGCTCTGTTTAAAGACTGCTATTCTTGCTATCGTAAACGTTTAACCGTTAGCCGACTTTCCCTGTATTGCTCTTTGCGGGGCGTGACCCGATTAAGGCGTAGAACAACATGTAGGCGAGCATGGCGACAACAATCCAATAGCTGTTGATGTCGCCGATTTTGCGTGCCATGAGATTTTGGATTAAGGGCATGAGTCCGCCACCGACAACCATGGTCATAAATAGTCCCGATGCTGTTGCGGTGTATTTGCCTAAGCCTTCTGTTGCGAGGTTGAAGATAACCCCCCACATCACAGATGTGCACAAGCCGCAGAGGATGATGAACAACACCTTGGCGGGAACCTCTGCATCGATGAAGCAGCTATGGGAGAGGTCGGGCACGGTGAGGCTGATTTTGCTGGCTTCGGGCATGAAGATAGCCACCAGAAGGAACAGGAGTGCAACGCATGAAGTGACGGTGAGTTGCGTGCGTGACGAAACTTTTCCGCTGATGAATGCGCTCACAAAGCGACCAACGAGCATCAAAAGCCAGTAAACACCTGCAATGAGACCTGCGATGGCGGCGCTTCCAAGCACGCCTCCTTTAGCTACAGGTTCGCTAAGATAGAAGAGTAATTGGCCCGGAACGCCCACTTCAATGCCCACATAGAAGAAAATGGCAATGATGCCTAAAACTAATTGGCGATAGGCTAATGCGCCTTTGATGCCTGCAAGCACGTCAGATTTTTCGGTCTCAGGTTCAGTGAGCTGTGTAAACCAAACGATGACAAACGATGCTGCAAAAATAATCATTGCAATCACCAATAATGGCGTGACAACCTTTAGCGATGTGTCTTTTGTGATTTCGCCAATCATCGAACCCGCGAAGATTGGGGTGAGTGTGGCAGCCAATGAATTGAGTGATCCACCGGTTTGAATAAGCTGGTTGCCGCGGTTCCCACCACCACCAAGAAGGTTGAGCATGGGGTTGACGACGGTGTTGAGGATGCACACGCAGAAGCCGCAGATGAAAGCACCAAGTAAGTAGACCACATAGGTGCTGATGGCATTACCATCCATCGTGCTTGAGCAGTATTGAATGACGATACCGATGAAGCCTAAGGCTAAGGCAACAAGTGCTGTCTTCTTGTAGCCATACTTGGTAATCATCATGCCTGCAGGGATTCCCATGAAGAGATAAGCTGCAAAGTTCATCATGTTACCCATCATGCCTGCCCAATCATAATGTTCTTTCCAAATGGTTCCAAATGGGGCGGCCATGTTGGTGACAAATGCAATCATTGCAAATAAGAACATCATGGTGATGATAGCCACTAATGCTCCTTTCTTTTTTGTTTGATTTTCCATTGTTATATTTCTGTTTTTATTGATTAATCTCTATTGATATTATTTTTCTATTCCAAATTTATAAATGGTTTTCTGCTTATATTGTTCACCGGGATTCAGAATGACCGATGGGAAATAGGGGTGATTGGGTGTGTCGGGGAAGTGCTGCGCTTCTAAGCAAATGGCAGAGCGTGCAGGGAACGTCGCACCATGATAGCCGGCAAAACCATTTTCAAAATTGCCGGTATAGAGCTGCATACCGGGTTCAGTGGTGTACATTTCTAAGGTTCTTCCCGATTGTGGTTCAATGAGTTTTGCAGCAAAGCTAAGTTCCTTTTCTTCTTTCTTATTGAGCACATAGCAATGGTCATAGCCTGTGCCATGTTTCAGTTGCTCGTGATTGTCGTTGATGCGTTCCCCAATCGTTTTCGGTGTGGTGAAATCAAACGGCGTGTGGGCTACCTTCAATATTTCTCCCGTAGGAATGCTTGTTTCGTCAATAGGGAGATAAAAGTCTGCATTGATTTCACAGATTACATTCTCGACAGTTGGTGTAGGATGAGCCACGCCGCTTAATGAAAAGAATGCATGATGTGTGAGGTTGAGAATAGTTTGCTTGTTGGTGGTAGCGATATAGTCAATGATAAGTTCGTTGTCATCGGTGAAAGTGTAGATGACTGTTGTCTTCAGCTCACCCGAGAAGCCCTCTTCTCCATAGGCCGACACATAGTAAAGCACCAACGTTTGGTCGTTCATGCGTTCTGCATCCCATACTCTATCGTTGAAGCCATGCTTTCCTCCGTGCAGGCTATTGGGACCATTATTAATATTTAAACGGTATTCTTTGCCATGTAATTGGAACTTTCCTTTTGCAATTCTGTTCCCATATCGCCCTATTAGTCGGCTCAGATAGGGCTCTGGCGAATTGATAACATCTTGGATGTTGTCGTGACCTTGGATAATGTTTGCATAATGTCCGTTTTTATCGGGCATCATAATTGCAACAATAGCACCACCATAATTTGTAATAGCAACCTCATTCCCTAATGCATTCCTTAAGATGTATAGGTCGGTTTGTTTTCCGTTTACGATGGTTTTGAAATCATCTCGCTCCAGACCGCAGCGATTGTTCACAGGTTCGGTATTCATTTTCATTTGGTGTTTTTTAGTTACATAATGCCTGCAAAGTAACAGAAAAAAAATGAATACTCAAAAGGAAACGTCAAAAAAAATCTGTTAACGAATTATATTTTAATTTTAATTGTCATGAGCAGATCTGATACTACATAGCTTGACCCTCCCACGAAAATAAAATCATCGGGTTGAGCATCTTGCAATGCTTGTTGGTAGGCTGCCTCAACGGTTCCAAAACAAATTCCTCGCTTTCCTTTTTGTAGGGCTAAGTCGGCCACTTGTTGCACGGGAATAGCACGTTTAGTACGGGCTTGTGTCCAATAGTATTGTGCTTCTTGTGGAAGCAAATCCATCACAGCATTGATATCTTTATCGTCTACCATGCCGAAGACAATCCGTTTGTTGCGTGCAGGCTGGCGTTTCAGTTGCTGAGCAATATATTGCCACCCTGCAAGATTGTGTCCTGTGTCGCAGATAACCGTTGGATTGTGCTGTATAGTCATCCAGCGTCCTAAGAGATGCGTGCTCGCAGCCACATGTTGTAAGGCGTAGAGTTGTGATGTTAAATCGATATTGAGCGATTTTAAAACGCCAACTGCTGTTAGCACCGTGTTCATATTCTTTTCTTGATAATCGCCTTCCAAATCGCAATGCAGGTGTTGATAGTGCACCGTCTCGTAGTCGCGCCCTTGTTGTTGTTCGTTAATCTGACTGCTAATTACTTCCGGATGGTCCTGCGCAAAGGTGATGGGAGCATTCTGCTCTTTGGCTTTTTGCAGAAATATTGTGCGTGTCTCAGGCACGTCCTCACCGATGACGACAGGTACATGAGGCTTGATAATTCCAGCCTTTTCTGCGGCAATACTCGCCAATGTGTTGCCCAAAAATTGAGTATGATCAAAGCTAATATTTGTGATGATAGAGAGAATGGGGGTGATAACATTCGTACAGTCTAAGCGCCCGCCTAATCCTACTTCGATAACGGCAATATCCACATGCTCGTCAGCGAAATACTTGAGTGCCATGGCTGTGGTGAGTTCGAAAAAAGAAGGGTGGAGAGGCTCAAAGAAAGTGCGCTCTTTTTCAACGAAATCTACTACATATTGCTCGCTAATACAGGCGCTATTGACGCGTATTCTCTCACGAAAATCTTTGATGTGTGGCGATGTGTATAGCCCCACTTTGTAACCTTTGGCTTGTAACAGTGTTGCAAGTGAATGGGAACAAGACCCTTTCCCATTGGTTCCGGCAACGTGAATGGTCTTGTAGTTCCTGTGTGGGTGTTGAAAATGTTCATCTAAAATGCGGGTGTTGTGCAAATCATCCTTATAAGCCTTTGCTCCAATCTGCTCGAAAACCGGAGTGCTATTAAATAGGTAGGCTATTGTTTCTGAATAATTCATATTTGTGTTGCAATCATAATGGAAGCATAATGGCACTTATGTGCAATGTCACATGTGACTTGTTTTGCACAGGTTCTTGTAAGAGGTGCCGTAAACTTTGAACGCAAAGATATAAAATATAAGCGAGTCCGGGATAAGAAAATTGCTTAAAAAGTTGGTAATCTCGCTATTATTTTGTGACTTTATAATTGAAAACCAGTAACTTATAAAACAAATATAGCGATGATTACCAAGGACAAAGTTACAGAAATATTCTGTATTATCGATGAGTTTGACAAAAAATTGGATGGTGAGCTGAAGAAAAACCTGCGTTTACCCAACCAGAATGGGGTAATGGGAAACTTGATACCTTCTTTATATTAGCGAAACTTTGCTCACCAAAATGCTTTAAGACATAAATCTATTAAGTTAACAATAGTGATTGTACCAATGTTTGCTATCTATTAAATTCTACGACTCAAGTTGGTTAAATAAATGTAAAAGAGTGCCACATTTACTTTTTTTTTCTGAAGAATATGATTGCAATCTACGAAAAGTTCGTAGTTTTACGGCGCATTTGAAATATTGCAGAATATTATTAAGTGACAAACAACATATTTAAAAATGAAACGAAAATAGACATAATGAATTTTTATATGAAGAAATTATCTATTCAAGAAGAAGCAATTATGCAAAAGGTGTGGAAGCTAAAAAAATGTACAGTAACAGAGATTCTAAAGGAACTCCCTGAACCTAAGCCTCCTTATACCACAATAGCTTCTGTTATGAGGAATCTTAAACAAAAAGGATACATATCCCAAGAAAAGCAAGGCATTGCATACAGTTATTTACCAGCCATAGAGGAAGAGGAGTATAAGCATCGTTTTATGAGAGGATTTGTACATGACTACTTCAAAGATTCATTTAAAGAGATGGTGTGTTTCTTTGCCAAAGAGGAGGATCTATCGTTTAAAGATTTGGTCGACATTATTCGTGAGATAGAGAAAGGAAAAGAGTAATATTATGATATTATAGCTATCTGAATTAAAGATAATGTATAAAAAATATTTGGATTATGCTTTCATACCTTGTTGAAATAAACATTATTACCATCTTTTTGTATGGTTTTTACCGCCTATTGTTTACTAATGACACATTCTTTAGCTGGCGAAGATTTATGTTGCTGAATATATACCTTATAGCTTTATTAGTCCCTTTTGCTGATTTTAGTAATTGGATTAGTATTCACGAGGCTACTCAAAATATGGCTAATAAATATGCTGAAACGGTTTTGTCAGGAGCTACTTCTCTTCCATCTAAAGCCACGGTGCTGTCATGGAATACTATACTTTTGTGGATATATATGAGTGGTGTTTGCATGCTTCTGTTACGCTTTGTAATTCAACTCGTTGGAATATACAGATTAGCCAAAAAGACAGCGGTAAGTACCATTAAAGGGATTAAGGTACACATTATCGAGAAAAATGAAAGTCCTTTTTCTTTCTTCCAGTGGATTTTTGTTAATCCAGAAGTACGGTATGAATCGCAACTACAAGAGATATTAATTCACGAACAGTGTCATGTAGAACAGAAGCATTCCATAGATGTGGTGCTATCTGAATTATTTACTATCGTATGTTGGTTCAATCCCTTTGCATGGTTGTTAAAAAGAGAAATCAGACTCAATCTTGAATACCTTGCAGATCTTCATGTTGTGCAAGTAGGATGTGACCAAAAGAGTTACCAATATCACTTGTTGGGGATGACTTATCATAAGAATGCACCTACTATTCTAAATAATTTCAATGTATTGAACATAAAAAAGCGCATAAAAATGATGAACAAACGCAGATCAAGATTAATAGTAAAGGCAAAATATGCCCTTCTTATTCCAGTAACAGCTACATTGTTAGTCGTCAAAAATATTGAGAGTGTAGCGCACTCATTAGTATCAAACAAAATTGTAAATAATGAAGTGATTGTATCGGTTAATACAAAAGCAAACAATGTACTTCAAAAGAAACCAATTTTTACATCAAAGATCTCAAAAGAAGATAATATTAAAAAGCTCAAAGAACAAATACATGAGATGCCACATGATAGAATAAATGCTATTATCGAAAAGGAAGCTATAAATAATACAGCTCCGAGTAATGTAATCAAAGATTCTCATGTTGACATAAAAGATTCAGAATTACCAGAGAAAAAGAGTACTAATGTGCGTATATATAATATCTCTTTTACTGTTGACACAAAGGGTTCTGTTTCGTCCTTGAATGTAACGCATATAAAGGACACTTTATATAATCAGAAGAATCTACAAGAAATAGAAAGAATGTCGAAAGACAAACCTGACAACACCAAAAATAAGACTATAAAAGCAGTATATAGTATTCCTATTTCTTTTAAGTTATAGCAACTATTATCTCACATACTCTTCAGGCCAATGTAAATTAGGCTAAAGGGGGTGATTAAAATAAACAAACATACTCTTAATTTGTAAAAACGCTTATGAAGTTAAAAACATTAAAATGGGCACAAGCTATCTTACTTTCTTTATTAATATTACTACCAAAACAAATATTAGCTTATCAAAAGACGGTAGTGCTTCCCCCAACGCGAAATTATACTATTCATGGCCGCATTGTAGACTCGTTTACAAACCTCCCTATAGCAAAGGTTAAACTAACATTACTATCGGCAGACAGTACAGTAATAGATACATGTCGCACCTTTATATGGAACGATAAAGCTGTTCATCCCGACTCCTATTTCTATATGCAAGAGAGTTTGAGCGAGGGGAAATATATTTTTAAGATAGAACATCCTGATTATTTAACAACTTTTGTCAACAAAGAGATACTATTCAAAAGTAGAAATACAAGCATTGACATGCAAGACATTCCCATTAAGAAAAAAGGAATGGAAGATAAAGAGTATACGTTAAACGAGGTCGTTGTTAAGAGCACAAAAATTAAGATGATTATGAAAGGTGATACTATTGTATATAATGCAGATGCCTTCAATCTTCCTGAGGGAAGTATGCTTGATGCTCTGATCAGACAATTACCAGGCGCCACACTTAATAGTAATGGCGAAATATTCATCAATGGTCGGAAATTAGATTATCTTACACTTAACGGCAAAGATTTCTTCAAAGGAAATAACAAACAATTAATAGAAAATTTACCAAACTATACTGTTAAAAATCTAAAGGTCTTTGAAAAAAGTACTGATAGGAGCCAAGCAATGGGTGTTGATATTGATAAGAAAGACTATATCATGGATATCTCACTAAAGAAGAAATATGAAAAAACTTTTATAGCTAACTTTGATATAGCTGATGGTACGAACAGCAGGTATGCAACCAAAGCGTTCGGATTATACTTCACACCACGATTGCAGCTATCTATTTTCTCAAACATTAATAATGTGAATGAAGACCGCAAACCTGGAGAAAAGGGAGATTGGAATCCAACTAAGCTACCAAACGGTCAGGTTATACAAAAAACAGTAGGTTTAAACGCTGCTGTTAGCAATGAAAAAAACACATTGGAAAACAGTATGTCTACAAGTTTCTCGTGGAGAGATACACATAATATCAGTCAAATTATAGCTGAATCTTTCTTAAACGGGGGAAACAACTTTAATCGCAGCATCTCTGATGTTAAATCAAAGAACTTTGTTTATGACTTTCAAAATAATTTAAAGGTTTCGACCCCCATTCATCTAAAATCAACCATAACCTTAAACTATAATAAATTTGATAATTGGGGAACTGACCGTTCGGCAAGATTCAATACAGACCCATCACCAATAGGTAGCACAGAAGCAATATTAGATACAGTATTCTCCTCTTCAAGAAACAGGTTTGTAAATGATTTTGGTGTAAACCGATTGTCTTCAAAAACATTTGGATTTGGTCATTCACTCACAACTTTCGCCAATGTTAATGCATATAAAAAGTTGCAATCTGGCGATCGTGTATCAGCATTGATAGAAGGTAACTATTTAAATACCACAAATTCAATGTTCAACAATTACCAGTTGAAGTACTTAAAAGGTACTGCTATAGACGACTATCGCTATCGATATGACAACACTCCATCCTATTCCTACAATTATCGTTTAGGGCCACAATACACATTCGTACTTCCTAATGGCTTTAATTTTTTTACGGGATATCAGTATCAGCAAAAAGGAAGTTACCGAAACAACCAAAAATACCGATTAGATAGGCTAAACGAATGGCGGAAAGAGGATCATGCTCTTGGCAGTTTACCATCTTCACATGATTCACTCTTACTCTCATTAGATGCCAACAATAGTTACAAAGGCTACTATATGAGTAAGCAAAATTCGGCTTCACTCGGATTTAGTTATTCGAAATTTAAGAATAATAACAATATATTCTTCAATACAAACGTGTCTGTTGGTTACAAAAGTGAGAAACTTGACTATCGCAATGCACTGCTAAACACTTCTGTCAAACAATATAATTGGATTTCAGAATTGTCTTTAAATATGGGGTTTACAATAAACAAATACAGTTTTTACGGAACGATGACTTCAAAAATAGAAACTCCAAACCTTTACTCAAAAATTACCCGATCTGACGATTCTAATCCTTTAGCTGTCTCTTTAGGTAATCCGAATTTGAAAAATAGTAGAAATATAGAGGCACGTTTAATCTTTAGTGATAACAACAATAGGCGATTTAAGCTGCCGATGGGATTTATAAATATCAATATTCATCAGAATGCTATTGCCAATGGATTTACTTACGATCCGACAACGGGTATATATACATATAAGCCACACAATGTAAGGGGGAACTGGTCTGGCGATATTGGATTATATGATACTTTCCCTTTAGATAATAAAAACTACTTCACATTAGTAAACGCTATCGTCTATAGTTACAACCGCAATGTATACTTCACAGGAGTAACAGGTCAAACAGAAAGTATGTTGAGCAAAGTGAATAACCATTGGTTAGAGGAGAACCTATCTTTAAATTATCAAAAAGGAGGATTGACCTGTAGCTTGGTTGGTGAAATGAAATGGAGATATGCTAACAGCAGACGTGAAAATTTCTCAACTATCCGTACCTCGGATTTTAATTATGGCATCATAGGTTCATACAAATTTAAATTTGGATTAGAAACAGGTGTGGATCTTAAGATGTTTAGTCGCCGCGGTTATTCAGATTCTCTTATAAATACCAATGATTTAATTTGTAACGCATACATTAGCAAGAGCTTTTTTAAAGGCAAACTGGCAGCCAAACTTGAAGGGTACGATATATTCCACCAACTTAAGAGCATAAATTATGAGATAAACGGACAAGGGAAAACCGAGACACGTTTTAATGCTATTCCAAATTACT
>ERZ772986.2216-NODE-2216-length-10715-cov-3.338368_pt1 | contig 10715 bp, 9 predicted proteins | sample MGYA00511898_ERZ772986 | MGnify/ENA primary metagenome ERZ772986 (study PRJEB29015, sample SAMEA2737934) | human oral metagenome | biome: human oral; feature: human-associated habitat; material: dental | place: China | collected 2148 ... | reverse complement strand
GGTTCGTGTTGCCGAAGAACTTGTCCAGCTTGCTGCGGCCGTTGGCAATCTCGTCGATGGCCTGGCCCTGTGCGGCCATGGACATACCCTGCAGCAGTTCGCGCTGGTTGCGGTCCTGAAGCTCCTGCGCTGCCTTGGTCTCGGCAAAGCGGTTGAAGATCTGCATGGCGCCCGACAGGCCGCGCGAGAAGCTGTCCTCTTGGGGCGGCAAGCGCTGGCCGGTATTCATGTTGATGCTGATTGGCGCAGGCCCGTTCTGGACAAAGCGGGACTCGCGCGGCCCGCTCGATTGACGCTCGTAGGTGCTGAAACGGAATGTCATGTGTTATCTCCCCATCTGCTTCCAGAAGTTTTGGTATCCGGTGCTACGTGCGCCAAGCGCGCCGTACTGCATGCCGCTTCCCCAGTTGAACCGGCCGCCAGAGAAGGCGCCCTTGCCGCCGGAGAAGTACGCGCCGGCCATGCCGATCAGGCCGGACATGTCGATGTTGCTGCTGCGCGAAAGCTGCGGGGCGTTGCCGCCGTAGATGCGGTTCGCCGCCTCCTGCATGCCAGCCTGGGCGCGGGCTGACTTGTCGCCCGGCCCCAGGATCGCGCTTGCAGCCCCGTATCCGGCTGCGCCTCCGTAGTACGCCGCCACCAGCGTTCCCACGTCCCGGATGGCGGCGTTCCATGCGCTGCCGACCTTCATCTTCTGGGACTTGGACACGGACTTGTCCAGCTTGGCCGCGTAGATGCTCGTCGGCAGGCTGTCGAACGCAGCCGACACAAGCTCCCGGGTACTGGCTTTGTACTGGCGGGCGTCGTCAAGGTCCATCGCATTGTTCTGCGCACGTCGCAGCGCGATGCTGTCCTTTGTGTTGGCGTTGATCTGGTTGGCGATGGCAGTGCCAGCCGTGCCGTTCATGGCCTGCTCGGCGTAGGCCGCGCCCAGTGCCTGCCCCTCGCTCATGCGCTGCGACAGGTCTTGCACCAGCTTGGCCGTGTTGTGGCTGGAATAGTCCGCCGACAGGTTGCCAAGGTTGGCGCCGAGATTCCGGGCGATCTTCCCGGTGGAGACGTTGGCCTGCCATGCGTTGAAGGCTGCCTCGTTGGCGGCCATCTTGTTCGAGTAGGACCGCCGCGCGTTCTCCACGCGGTCGGCGATCTCCACCATCTTGTTGTACCGCTTCGCGTCCTGCCGCGCTCGCAGACCCGGGAATAAGCCCCCGAGTAGGCTGCCGATCTTCAGGCCCATGATGAAGGTGTCTCGTCGTTGTAGACAAACAGTCGGTAAGTGGCGTGCGTGATCTCCATCGGACCATCGGAGAACGCCGTCCCGCCTGTCGCAATCGTAACGTTTTGCGGCCCCGGACGGTGAATGTGATGGATGGCACGCCATGCCGTGTCGCCAGCGAACCGGACGCGTTCCTTGACCGGGGATGGGTCAGAGTACTGCCGTGGCTTCTGCCCGGTGTTGATGATGAAGTCGTGCGCCTTGTTGACGTGGACCTCAACGTCTCGGAACGTGTACCGAATCGATGGTGTGGCAACGTCGGTTTCTTGAGGCGGGGCGAGTGTCAGCAGCGACTTGTATGAGTTGCCGAACACGATGTCAGCGTCTGTCGGGATCCCTGCGATGTACTCCTTCGGTGTGAAGATGCCGGCGCCGGTCACGTCCCTTGCCCACGCTGGGGCTTGCTTGTTGCTGGTCCTGCACCACAGATCGAGATACTGATTCGACGAAGACTCGGAGTATTCGGAGATAAACCCATAGCTGACCCACTTCGAGAAGATCACCAAGGAATCCCCGGACATGGCCAGCCCGGCGATGTCGCCGACGCTCGTGCGCATGTCGAAGACGGCCGTGTGCTCGCCGACGCGGAACGTCTTGATATTCCGGTCCATCGAGATGTATACGGTATCGCCGCTCGACGATGCCGCCATCGACGTTCTGAACGGAATGCGCCCCTTGCTCATGTCGTAGTGCGGGATCGGGTCAGATGATGTCCACACACCGCCGTAGTTGCTTTCCGTGTAAACCCGGATCGCCTGATCGCTTGCAGTGCGCCAGTAGTGCCATACCGCGCCGTTCACGTTCAGGATGTGGTGCGTGGCGATGCTCGGGAACGATGCGTCACGCACCTTCTGGATCGACACGGACCGGATGTCGGCCAGGTTGACCACGTAGGCGCCCGTGTTGGTGAGCACGAACGCGCCCAGACGGCACGGCACGGCATCGATGATGTACTCGGACGACGACTTGGATATCTCCACCGGGGCGCCGTCGCCGGCCGTGATGTTGCCGGCTGCCTTCGGGAAGAAGTTCAGCGGCTTGTCGGCCGCGGACGCGAGAATGGCGCGCTCGCAGACGACACAGAAGCGGCCATTGATGTACATGGTCCGGATCGGGGCGCCAGCATTCTTCAGTGCGTTGGCCATGCCCTCCGGCGCCGCAGTCGGCATCGGCGCGATGCCGCCATAGGTCACTGTGTTGAAATAGAACGTGTTGCCCTCGGCTTTTGTCATGATCAAGGACAGGCCGCCGGAGACCGACATGCGCGGAACCTCTTTCCAGATGCCGCCGCGGTACTCCAGCACAGTGTCCGACTGACCAATCCGGACCGCGTGGCCTTCAGTGCTGTTTGCCGGCAGGCTCTCGACGGATTGTTCCTGCTTCCATGCCCGCTTGAACCCGGGCGGAATATCTACGGAAAGGATTTCGTATTGAGCCGGAACATCGATAATGAACGACTGGCCCGCCGTGAATGCTTGCATGCCGCCGACCGGGCCTTCGCCGCCGAATCCGCCCAGTCCTCCCGAATCGTCGCTAGATTCCCCTCTAACGACTTGGGCGGCCCTGCCAAGGAAGCCGTACACCGAGTTGATTGATGTGACATTTTTGATCCACGACGCGCGCGCCTTCGAGTGCTCGGCTTGTCGTTGAGACACGGCCTGAGAGTAGTTGGGGTTCGCCTGCCCGTTGCCGACAATCGCCGGGATGTCGGAGATGTCGAGCTGCTCCGGAAACTCAAGATCGGCCGTCTTAATCCAGAAGCTCCGCGTCATTTCCGCGCCGCCGCCCTTCGGTCGATATTTGATCGTGAACTCGTACTTGGTGGACTGCTGCAGGCCTATGGGCTGGATGGCGATAAGGTTTGTGACGTTCGCAAAATCGACGGTATCGAAGACGATGGGGGTCGAGATTGGCGAGCCTGATCCGGTGGCAGCCGGAAGGATCGTCCATTCGCCAATGCTGACCCCGGGGCCGATGTTGAACACGTCGTCCAGTTGGCTAATGGCCTTCGTCGACAGAGAACTGACATCAATGCCGTGCGCACCCGACTGCACCTCGCCATCGGTCGCATTGATAAGCGTCGTGATCCTGGATGACGCAGGGGCAGCGAACATGCAATGCCGATCCCCGACCGTGATGGGCTGTCCGACCAGCAGGTCGCTGATAAGCGGAAAGCTCTTCACAAGCCGCGCACCGGGCCTGCGTGCCAGGCTACCGCCGGGCTTCGGAACGAAGTTGACGCATTCGGACATCGCCCCGGGCGGATACCCGCGCTTGGCTGTGGTCAGCCCGTATTGCAGATGCTTGTACTCTCCCGATACCGTTCTCATCGCCCATACCTCCACGCAATCGACCGCGCCACAGTTCCGGCATGGCCGCTGATCATGTTCGGCCGCGACTGGGCCGTGTTGTCCTGCTTCAGTGCGTACATAGCCTCCTGAAGAAGCTGCGTCTCCCGGCCTGCGGCTACGTTGTCCACAAGCGGGCCGGCTGCAAACGCCGCCTTGCATGCGTATCGCAGGGCCTCGCGGAACACCACCGGCGTGTCGTCCACGTCCATCATGACGGCCGCCCGGGCCTTGATCATGGTTCCCAGCGGGAAAGCGAACGTCTCGCCCTCGCGGTCGTACAGGAACTCGCCGCGCCGGACCGTGCCGCAGTGCTCTTTCGGCTCCACGACATCAAGATGCAGGATCGACGCCGGGACGAAGATGCGGCCGTGAATGTCGGCTTCGAGCTGGATCGTGTCCGTGTTCCACCACCAGCCGCGCCCATCGTTGGCGACCAAAAGCTCTCTCAGCTTCGTTTGGTACAGGGACTCGGCGGCCGATGCGAGCGGGTGATCGATGTCAATGCCGTCAGAGTAGGACATGCCAGCCATCGAGAGCATGGCATTGATGATGTCTGTCTTGGTGCCCATACGAAAACGGCCGGTCGCCCGGCCGTGGTTTCAAGTTAGATCAGCCCTGCATCAGTCGATGGTCAGGACGGCCGATTGCGACACGTCGTCCACGCCGAACGTGAACGCGGCGATGGTCTGGTAGGACCACCAGTTCTGTCCAGCCCGCGGGGGCTCGACCAGGGGAGTCGGCTCGAAGTTGAACGCATTCATCAGCGAGTCCGGGTGCGTGATCAGCGCCACCACCTTCCGGAAGTCCCCATTGAAGAAGTTGCCGTTGGTCGTGCTGTTGAGCAGGTGGGTCGTGATGTTCTGGCCGGCCGGCAGGCTGGCCGACTTCAGAACGGGCACGCCGCGGATGTCGAACGCCGCGACCTTGCGGGTGGTGCCGTCGGCGGTCTTGTACTCGCGGTTGTAGACCTGGGCGGACTTCGACAGCACGTCCCACGTTGCGGGTCGCACGACGATGAAGTGACCGGAATACTCATCGACGATGGCCTTTTCGGTCTCTTCCATCTGGGCCATGAGGCTTGCCAGCCCTTCCCACACGGCCTGCGGGTTGCGGGCGCGGTCTGCGGTGCCGATGGAGAGCTGCGTGCCGCCCATCGCGTTCTGCTCGGCCGACAGCCCGTTGTAGGCCGTGGCCGTGGCCATGCCTGCCTTGGTGGCAGCGATCAGCGCAGCATTGTCGATGAAGCGGGCGAACATGCCGCCTTGCAGGGTGCCGACCTTCTTGCGGAAGTCGAAGTCGTTCTGCTTCTCTTGCAGTTGGTCGAGCTTGTGCTGCGACGACAGCATTTTGTCGACTGTGATCCGCGTGCGGCCGACCACGGCTTCGCTGCTGGGCGCGGGCTCCATCGGCGTGATGGCCTGAATCTGGCCGCCACCGATGGCCTTCGATTCGACGTGCGCCTTGTTGTTGAGCATGTGGTGCGAGAAGATCGTCTTGTGGATCAGCGACACGCGCGGAATCGTCTCGCGGATGACCCCCAGCACCTCTTTGGCAAATGCCTCGGTGTCTTTCACCGGGTCATATGCCGTCCCTTTTTTGCCGTACCGGCCAGGTACGGATGCGTCTTGCCATGCCATAGGTCAATCTCCTTCAGTTGATGGCATTCATGAGTGCCCGGTATTCGGGCGTGCGCCTCGCGTCGTTACCGTACTTCCGGTACAGATCGCCAATGCGTTGGTTCACTTCTTCGGCCGTCAGCGGGCCGCGTTTATGCGATGCACGCGGCTTGCGCGGAGCATCTTCCTCGAAGCCCTCGCCGGCATCATCCTTGGGCGCGCTGCGGATCTGCTTCAGCAGGCGCACCAGCAGACGGGCAGCCGGGCCGCCCTGTTCGATGGCCGCCTTCATGTCGGCCAGTTCCTCGGGCGATGCGTTGGCTTCGGCCCACTTGCGCATGTCGTTCCATGCCTTCTTCCCGCCGGCGAATTCCTCGATCTCGGACGCGATCCGGGCGGCCTTGCGCTCTTCGCCGTGGCGGAATGCGTCATAGGACGACTTCACCAGTCGCAGGATCAGGTCGCGGTCCTTGTTGCCGCGCAGGGCATCGCTCAGGCGCTCGAAGTCGCCATGAGACGCGGCATACATTTCGATGCCGTCTTCGGGGATCCCGGCGGCCGCGATCAGACGGAGCGCGCTTTGCAGGTTCAGATCGGCGTCGTGGTCGAACTCGCCGGGCTGCGACTTGCGCTCGGGCTCGGACTGTGACGGCTCATCGTCGCGCCCTTTGTCTTCGGGCGCGCCGGTGTCTTCGTCCTCGTCGGGCTGATAGGGTTGCTCGAAGTCGATGGCATCGTCTTCGGGGGTTACTGCTTCGTCGCTCATTGCGGGGCGGCTCCTTGTTCGGCCTGTGCCTGTGCGGCTGCGGCCTGTTGAACTTCTTCAGGTGATAGCACAAGGCTATTGGATTGCAGGCTATTGTAGCTAAACGCCAACTTGATCAGTGCCTGCGAGTTGAGTGCCTGCAGGATGTTTGGCGGAATCTGACCGCTTGCAGCCAGCAGGGCAAACGCCGATTGCAGACGGGCGGCGTCAGCGGCACGCGACAGGGCGGCCTTGCCTGCGGAAATGGACAGCTCGAACGAGTCGTCCACCTTGATCTTCATCCGCTTGAAAAGCATGTTGGCGATGGGCAACTGAAGGAACTTCGCCATGCCCTCGTAGACAGCCGTGTAGGTCTGGTTCAGGCCGGCAATGACCTGCTGGACCTCGTAGGCCGTCGTGCGCTCGCTGTTGCGGACGACGGATTGCGTGTCAACGAACGCGGCGCCGAGACGCTGGCGGATCATGTCGGCGGCCTGCGTGACGGACTGCAGCACGCGATAGTCGCCAACCTGGACCGTCTGCACCCCTTCCGCCCGGCCGCGCCGTGCGTCGCCGTTCTCCATCGCGGCAAAATCTTCGGGGCTGATCCCGGCCGCCGGGTCGATCAGGAACCGGACCTCCGACATCAGCGTGCCGTAGATCATCGACGCCTGAAGCATGTACGTCATCGCCTCGATGTCGCCCATGTTCTCGGCCACCGGGCCCACGCTGTAGTTGCCGCCCGGAGGGATGCGCCACGGCACGTAAATGAACGGCACGTCCTCGGCGTCGATCATCGACGTGAACTCGTCCGGCAGCTCCTCGTCATCAATGGACTGTCGCATCTCGAAACGAATGCGCTTGCCGTCGCGCTTGGCGGCGTACCGTGTGACGACAGGCAGATAGTCGTGATCGTCCACGTCATCGATGCCCAGCGCCTCCAGCTTCTTCGGGTCTATGTCGAGCACCATTTCGGCCCGGCCGACCACGAACGTGACGATGCGGCCGCGGCTCAGCTCGACGCAGAACTGATCCTGCGCCAGCGCCTCAAGGTCGCCGGAGTCGTTCAGCAGCAGGGCGCCACCGTTCATCGTGACAGCATGCAGGATGGCCGTCTGCGTGGCGGCAGACTGCCCCCAGCGCGCCCACTCCTTCATGATCTCGGCCTCGATGGCGGCCTCAGACTCGGCAATGGTTGCCCGGATCTCGGCTTCTGACCCGTTCAGCAGCCCTTGGGCGGCCAGCCCCTCGATGCCCTTCTTCGTCATGCGGACGGCGACGAACGGCACAGAGTCGGGGAAAAGCGCGTCATGAACGCGGCTGGCCAGCCCGGAAACGAGCGTTGACATCATGCTCGTTCCGGTGGGCGACGCTTCGCAGTTGTCCGGCGACACGCCGACGGGCGGCAGCAGCGTGGGATTGATGATGGCGGCCGCTCGACGGGCGCGGCCAAGCGCATCTTGCCGGGCAAGATCGAGCCGGTCCCACGTCTCGTGTGGCGCCTCCTCGTCGATGCTGCCGCGGTGGCGCATCAGGTCGAAGGCTTGCAGGGATATGCTCATCAGCGCATCCAGTTGCGGGCCTTGCGGCGAAACTCGGCGCTTGCGTCGAGCGCACCAGGGTCGTCGGCAAAGAACTTGAAGCCGCTGCGGCTCTCGTCCTGCTCATCGCCCAGCGCGACCTTGGCTTTCTCGGGCGTCTCTTCAAGCGCCTTGGCCGTGTCCTTCTCGGCCTGTAGGTTCGCGTTGACTATAGCCTGCTGGTTCTTGAGGATCGCCGCCTGATCCTCGGCCTCCTGCGCGGCGTTGTTGATCTGGTTCTGCGCCTCGACGTTGGCGTCTGCGACCTCCTGCGCCTCTTGCTTGCGCTCGCGTCGGAACGGCTTGCGGATGGCGCGGAACAGTTGCCGGACCGGCTTCGTGATGGGGCGAAGGAATCGGAAGTGAAGGCCCATTATTTGACGTGCTCCTTGAACATTTGGATGGCATGCTGGACCCCCAGCAGGAACCCGGCGTGAAGCTCGGTCGTCTGGTTGTTGACGGCCGGCTGCGGCAGCTCGCTGACGATCTTGGCAAAGAGGGCCGCGGGGATGTGCGCGATATAAGTCGCTTCGATGGTCTCAGCGGAACGCATAGACTGACTCCATGATCTCCGCGGGATCATACCACCCTCGGTTTGGTTCTGCGCCATGCGCTGCGAGATAGAGCGCACGGAACGGGTCGGCTTGGCCGTGAAGCCACGCGAATCGGTCAAGGATGATCCGCTGCATGTCGTCGGCGGCATGCGGCAGACAGCCGAACGAGTCATGAATCATCCACAGTTCCGGATGCCCGGTCGCCACCATGGCGTTGATGACGGCTCGCATATGGGTCGCATCGCACGAGTGCGTGAAGTTCGGCGCGACGGACCGTGTATCGTTGGACGGCACATGCCCTTCTCGAATTGCGACGGACCCGGCGCGTGTCGTGATGACGCGCACCTTGGAATCGCCGGGCGTTGCTGTGACGACACAATCGTCGGCCGTGCGCCATTCCAGCCCGCCGCCGGATATCAGCGACCGGGCGCAGCCATTGATCTGTTTCATGACGGACAGCGCGTCGCCGCAGACGGACGTGCATGCCTGCCACGCGAGACGGGACAGGGCCTTGGCGTAGCGCCAGTGTTGATCTGGATCAATCGGCAGGCCGGATGCCGGCAGACCCTTCGTGCGCAGGTACTCGGTGGCGGTCGGGAACGACAGGCCATAGGGCAGGTTCATGACGATGGGTTTCACCAGCGCCCGAGGCACGCCCCCGGCGAACATCTCCCGGATGTCGGCGGGAAGCTTGTCGGCGGCCAGGATCGCGGCGTGCAGGGCGCCGGCGGCAAGCTGGTACAGATCGGAGCGCGGACCGGCCGTGATGTTGACGGACCGGGCCATGGTCGCAGACCGCCCCATGGCCGCCAGGTGCTGGCTTCCGTTGCATGACCCGTCCAGATGGATCGGCGCGTGTGCGCGGAACGCTGCCCGGTCGTCGCAGTAGGCACGCCACTCTCGGCATGCTTGCAGGAACTGAAGCGGGCTGTCGGCGTCGCGCCACCATGTCGATGCCACCGGGTCGGCGGCCGCCCGACAGATGTCGTCTGACCGCTTTTTGGTCCACTCGATCTGCTCGGCTGGCGTGCATTTGTCGAACCCGAACAGGCTGGCCAGGTTGCGCATCATCCACCGCTCGCCGGCGTCTCCCGGGGCATGGCCGTTGGCGAACCGCAGGAAGGCCCGCTGCGGCTGGGCGCCCTGCGGGTTGAGCGGATACCCGTCGTAGTACATGCGGCCGCGCCAGTCGATCCGGGCTGGCAGCCAGATGGCCGGCTCGTCCGCGACCTTCCCGGCGAACCGCAGGCAGTCGGACAGAAGCCGGGTCGATCCGATGGCCCGCGCTTCCTCGGCGTGCCATTGTCTCGTTTTCCGTGACCAATCGCGCACGGCTGCGGACTGTCGTTCCGTTCGCAGGGACGGATCGTCGGGCACGTTCGGGAATGCCGGGCGACTGCCGGTCTCGTGCCCCGTCAGCCAGCGGGCGCCCTTGGTGGCAACGATGCCCGCCGCCGCCTCGCGCATTCCGTTGTCGATTGCGAACGGCACGGCCTGAAGCGCGTTGATGGCGGCAAGCGCGGATGCCGACAGGGCGATATGCCCGCGGCGATCCCGGAGCGTCACCGGGTTGTCGTGCTTGTAGAGAGGAGAGAGCCGGCCGCCACCCTTGCCGTCGGCGCCCCATGGATCAGGTGGGCAGACCATCGGGGCGGACGTGCCTATGCGAAGCGCGAGCGTCTCCTCTGACACGGCGATGGCCTCCAGTATGTCGGCGGTCAGCGTCACGCCGAAGTCGCTGCGGTCGCGTGCGGCCTTGTGCATCTCGATGACGCCGATTTCCTTGAGCGCCTCACAGATCACGCCGCCGATTCGGGCGCAGTCGTCGATACTCAGACCACAGGACGGGATGCCCTGCTTTCTGGCCATGCGCCGCATCGTGTCGGCTTCCTTGCGGGCAGACATGTGCTCGGCGTTCTTGCGGGCGGTCAGTCGCTTGCGCAGGCCCGGGGCAGTGTCGGCAAAGATTCGTCGGTCCATCTCGTGCCGCACGGATGCTCCCGAGAAAATCACGATCTGCGACCGTGTGGGCGGGTCTTTCTCTCGGTCCAGCAGGCGCGAGAAGACAGCCGCGACGCCGGAGAAGGCTGCCACCTCTGGGCCGAGAAGCGCGACGGCCTTGCGGACGGCAGGCGCGACGCGCTTCTGTTCGGCGGCCCGGGCCAGAACGTCGGACACGGCCCGAGTTGCGGCCAGAACGAAACGACGGCCGGTGGCAGTCTGGGCGCCCATCCCAAGCGCCTGCATGCGCTCCTGGGATGCAAGAAAGGCCAGCGCCGCTTCCGCGGTTTCGCTGGCCTCGCGCTCTAACTGACGTTGCCTATGATCCATCGCTGAATCATAGCGCATGATGGATCATGCGGCGCTGTCCTTGAAATACGACGGCGCCATGCCCTTCATCATCTCCAGCGCGTCGAACAGGGACAGGTGCGCCGGCAGGCCGTCAAGGTAGCCCTCCATGAACAGCTTGCATTGCCGGCCGTACCGCCAGCGGATGCCGCCCAGCATCCGGTCTGCGGTCATTTCCACCGTGTCGCGGGCGAACGTGTCGCGGTTCTCCGGAATCTTTTCGATGGGGGCTTCAAAGCGGCTG
>ERZ772986.2213-NODE-2213-length-10725-cov-3.388004_pt1 | contig 10725 bp, 8 predicted proteins | sample MGYA00511898_ERZ772986 | MGnify/ENA primary metagenome ERZ772986 (study PRJEB29015, sample SAMEA2737934) | human oral metagenome | biome: human oral; feature: human-associated habitat; material: dental | place: China | collected 2148 ... | reverse complement strand
TGGGGAATGTTTCAGAATTAAAAAGGCATGGGATTTTTCTGTAAATGCAAATTTCGAGAAAATTTCTGCGGAGTTTGAATCGGATATAGATTTATTGGAAAAAGAATATAAAAAATACCTAACAAATGCACACGTAGAGTCCGATTTAAGATTTATAGATTTTATATCAGATAACACAGATGATGTTTTAGGCTTTCTTTGCAATAAAATTGATTTGAAAGTAAATGAACAATATGAACCTGTTGCACGTTTTCTAGAACATATAAAGGAACATAAGGAGCAACTCTTCGCCACTGTAAGTAAGCTCTTTTGGGGGTCAATAATAGCTGCGTACCTAAGTCGTGAAGGGGTTGCTGTTGAAGAAAACAAGAGTGCTATTTCTGAATATTTCCTTGATACTTCTCTCGTTATGGGCCTACTTAAGCTATCAACACCAGAAATAGAGACTTATTCTGAAGATTTATTAAAAACACTCTTAATAGCAAAGGCTACGATACGAGTACATCCAATGACATGTACTGAGATAAAGTCAATCATTAAATCTGTAGAAGAACATGGGGCATATATTGGTAAAGATATATCATTTGCAGTAGAAAAATATAAATATACGAGTACAGATCTTGCAAGTATAAGGATTCATTTAGAGGAAAAGCTTAGTGAATTAAAAGTATCAATCTTCCCGAATAAAGAATATAACTTAGAAAAAAAAGCTACAGATAAATATAAAAAAGATAATCGCGTTAAGCAACTTGCACATAGTCGAAATAGTAATATCTCTGAAGAAAATTATCGGGATATACATGACGTTTATATGTATGACTATATTCTCAATCGAAGTAAGTCAAAGGACTGCTGTCAATTTATTACACTTAACAAAGACCTGATTGAAATATTGGATGCTAGTAATGATACACAGGGCCATGTAATGATTCATCCATATAAGCTTACACTAAATTTATGGATGAATGGGAATCTATCGACGGGAGTGGAATCGGTTGTACTGACAGAGGTTATTACACGCTGTTTTTATCTTAACAATGTAGATATTCGCAATAAAATCTCTACTATGATAAATTACTATAGAGATAAAGATGGCAATATAGATCAAAAAACATATGATGCAATATTAATCGCCTTAATTAGACGAGATCGGAAATTAATAAATTTCATAGAAAACACGGATAATCTCGATAATAATAAAAGTATAAGATATGATGAACAATTAAAGCAACATATTTTACTTAAAAATCGTGAAGTAGACAAAGATACTCAAGATGAAATCGAAAGTCTAAGAATACAAGTATCAGCAGAAAGCAGACTACACGAGAAAAAAAATGTGAAAATCTCTCAATTAGAAAATGAAGTAGATACAGTGAAGCAGAAGTTAAATGATTCTCAAAAAAGTGAAAAAGAAAAAGCAGATATCCTTGAACAATTAAAGAGCTTATATAGGGCTAAAAAAGAAAAAGAGGATTCTTTAGAAAGAATCAAGGATGATATTGATAAGCTCGCGATAGAGAGAGACCATAGTGTAAATCTTACAGGGTTCTATGTTCCTCGAATTATATTTATATTTATATTGATAGTTATACTACTACTTATTATAATACTCAAGAGTAGTTCAACCTTGTATTATATATCTTTTATAATTGGGATAATTGGGATTGCATTTAGTGCAATAACTATTGGCACAAAATTACAGATACTTACCCCTAAAGTTAGTTTTTTAAAATATAAAAAAGAACAATATAATTGTTGGGACTCAAGAAATCCTAAATATATGGATAAGATTAAGCAAAAAGGCGAGATTGAGAAAGAGATTAGAGAACTTGACTCTAAGATAGAGGAAATAACCCAATAAAATAGTGATAACATCCAAGATGATTTCTAACCAATACTACTCAAATTGAGGAAACATTTTTGTACCATACAAATATAAATCATTGATAATCAATATAGAATATATTTGAGGAAGTGATGCAATAAACAAGCATATAACGCCTCAATAGCCCACAAAAGCTATTGAGGCTTTACATGTTTGCCTGTCTTTTACACACCTCACCTACTACTGAAAAGCCCCTTTACATCCCCCTAAAACCACGCTGCATAATCAAAAACACAAACACTCCGTAACAGTAGTGACACCCACTTTTCTCCCCTCATCCTCAAAAAACATCCCATCTATGCACCATACTCGCGCAAACTTTCCTATATTTGTATATTGGTACGCAAAGTCATCATATACTAACGAATGATGGACGGGTGCGACACAACCATCAAACAATCAGGCTATGGCTACGGCAATCATCCTTTTGCAACTCGTAAGCGTGTTCACGTTCATCCTCGCTGGCATCCGAATGAAAGTCTAAGCCCCATAAGCGCATCAATTAACGAACCCCACAAGTTCACCAACTAACAAGCCCAAATACTCACAAACTTTAAATACTCACTAACAAACATCATGAAAGTAAACAATCTACTTACCACCATGGCCTTGTTCCTGTGCCTGCCCCTAACGGCTCGGGCGCAGGGAAACAACACGGGTATGGGCGGCGAAGACGACGACACACCCTCGATTGCCGAACGGGTATTGAAACTAGAAAAGAAAACAGACGCCTTTAACCTCTACCTCAACTTCGCCGCAGCAGCACGCGCCACCGAACATAACGGCACGTGGAAGGGGGCGTTTGTCAACCGACAGTTGCGTTTGGAGATTAAAGGACACGTCACGGATAAGCTCTTCTATCGCCTCAGACAGCACCTCAACAGCGGCTACGAACCGCAAGGCGAAGACAATTTCGCCAAGGCCACCGACATGATGATGGTGGGTTACACCTTCAATCCCAAGTGGGAAGTGCAAGCTGGAAAGATCGGACAGATATGGGGAGGCTACGAATACGACGAAAATCCGCTCTTTATATACCAATACTGCGACTTCGTGGCGCACATGGAATGTTTCGTTGCGGGTGCGCAAGTAACGTTCAAGCCCATACCAACCCAAGAGTTCGGCCTACAAATAACCGACTCGCACAATGGCACGTTCGAGCAAGAATATGCCAAGGATGCCAAAATGGCTGGCCCCGACCTTGCCAACGACCGCCAACAACTCACACCCAGCAACATACCCCTCACCTATATCGCCAACTGGAACGGCAACTTCTTCAACGACCGACTGCAAACCCGATGGGCATGGGGACTGCAAACGCAGGCCAAAGACAAATATTCGCGCATGCTTAGTCTTGGTCAAAGGCTCAACTTGCCTAAGCTGCAATGGTACATAGACTATTATGGGGCCATTGACGAACTAGACCGTTTGCGCATCGCATCGGGTGAATTAACCAGTCTGGTAAACAACGATAAAGGCGTATTCTTCGGCAACGTGCACTACAACACCCTCGTCAGCGAAGCCAATTGGCAGTTTGCACCGCGATGCAACCTCAAACTTCGGGGAAGTTACGAAACCACTAGCATTCCCGAATACGAGGCGTTAAAAAACTATCGCAAGTATTACAGCTATGTGGCCAGCCTAGAATATTTCCCCGTAAAAGGGCAAAACCTACGCCTTTTCTTGGCCTACATGGGTCAGAAAGTAGACTACAACCATGCCTGCGGCCTGTCCGATTACCATACCGACAAGCTAGAACTGGGCCTGATGTATCGCATCAAATGCTATTGAGTGGGTAAAAAATAATCGCCCCACCCTGCCTTTTTTACGCAAGTTCTTGTTATCTTTGCAACAATGGAACAAGCCGTAAAAAACAATTGGAGCGAAAACGTCATCGTAGTTGATGCCGACTACGTAGACAACGTGGCATTCAACCTCATCGTTAACTTCGAACGCATCATCGGCCGACGCATTCCGCAGGCCGACTTGGCACGCTGGCTCGACTGCATTGCCCTCGATGGAGGCGTGCGCAACGGCGAAAACAACCTGCAAGTGGTGATGGTTCATAGCAAGGCGAAAAACCAAATGGAGAACTTTGCGCCTGCCAACTTCGCCGATGAGCTAAACGGTAAGGCCTTCAAAGACGGCTTGGGCGAGTTCGCCATCGGCACATACCCCGTGGAAGACTTGGTAAACGCCACCGACTTTTTCCTCGACGTGGTGCAAACAGTCTGCGCCCAGTCCGAAGTTAAGCGCGTAATGGTTGTGCCAAACGCCGAAAACACCGAACTATACGAGGCCCTTCGCCGACAGATGCACCGCCTAGACGACGACAGCAAGCGCGTAACCGTCTTCGCCATGCAGCCCCTCCCTGGCGGAAACTTCCGCCAAGAGATACTGGGCTACTCGCTCATGAATGCCCTCGGCATAAGGAGCGACGAGATAAACGCCCAATAAGCTCACGCGGCGTTCGCCCCGAACAGCCCCTCCGCAACACCCTGCGGCAACACAAACACAGCAAACAGAAACAACAAAACGATATGGGAAAAGTTCTTATGATTGGCGCAGGTGGCGTTGCTACCGTGGCCGCATTTAAAATCGCACAAAACAAAACGCACTTCGGCGAGTTTATGATTGCCAGTCGCCGAAAGGAAAAATGCGACGAAATAGTAGATGCCATACATGCCAAAGGCTATGATATGGACATCAAAACGGCACAAGTAGACGCCGACGACGTTGAACAACTGAAAGCCCTGTTCAACGACTTTAAGCCCGAACTGGTTATCAACCTGGCCCTACCCTACCAAGACCTCACCATCATGGAGGCTTGTTTGGCCTGCGGCTGCAACTACCTAGACACCGCCAACTACGAGCCCAAAGACGAGGCACACTTCGAATACTCGTGGCAATGGGCCTACAAACAGCGCTTTGAAGAGGCAGGGCTCACCGCAATACTTGGCTGTGGGTTCGACCCAGGCGTAAGCGGCATCTACACGGCATACGCTGCCAAGCACCATTTCGACGAAATTCACTATCTCGACATCGTCGACTGCAACGCCGGAAACCACCACAAGGCCTTTGCAACCAACTTCAATCCAGAGATTAACATACGCGAGATAACCCAAAAGGGCTTGTACTACAAAGACGGAGAGTGGCTCGAAACCGAACCCCTTGCCGTACATCAGCCCATCACTTACCCCAATATTGGTCCGCGCGAAAGTTACCTGATGCACCACGAAGAGCTTGAAAGCTTGGTAAAGAACTACCCCACCATTCGTCAGGCACGTTTCTGGATGACCTTCGGACAACAATATCTCACCTATCTCGACGTGATACAGAACCTCGGCATGTCGCGTATCGACGAGATAGAATACGAGGCTCCGCTAGCCGATGGTTCGGGTAAGCGAGTAAAAGTGAACATCGTTCCCCTGCAATTCCTTAAAGCCGTGCTGCCCAACCCACAAGACTTGGGTGCCAACTACGATGGCGAAACATCCATCGGCTGCCGCATTCGTGGCGTAAAAGACGGCAAGGAACTTACTTACTACGTTTACAACAATTGCAAACACCAAGAAGCCTACAAAGAAACGGGCATGCAAGGCGTTAGCTACACCACGGGCGTGCCCGCCATGATTGGTGCAATGATGTTCTTCAAGGGCCTATGGCGCAAGCCAGGTGTATGGAACGTAGAAGAGTTCGACCCCGATCCATTCATGGAACAGCTTAACATACAAGGACTACCTTGGCACGAAGAGTTCGGCGGCGACCTTGAATTGTACCCCTTAAACCACTCCCATCATACCTAAAACAACAACAAATGGCAAAAGAAGAAAGCAAACAACTTTCGCCCGATGAGGCCAAGCTCAAGGCCCTGCAAGCGGCGATGAGCAAGATAGAAAAAGACTTTGGCAAAGGCTCGATAATGAAAATGGGCGACGAGCAGATAGAGAATGTAGAGGTAATACCCACGGGCAGCATCGGCCTAGACGTGGCCTTAGGCGTGGGAGGTTATCCCCGCGGCCGCATCATCGAGATATATGGCCCCGAATCGTCGGGTAAAACCACGCTCGCCATCCACGCCATTGCCGAAGCGCAAAAGGCTGGCGGCATTGCAGCCTTTATCGATGCCGAGCACGCCTTCGACCGATTCTATGCCGAAAAGCTTGGCGTAGACGTGGCCAACCTTTGGATTTCGCAACCCGACAACGGCGAACAGGCTCTCGAAATAGCCGACCAGCTTATCCGTTCGTCGGCCATCGACATCCTTGTTGTCGACTCTGTGGCGGCACTTACGCCCAAAAAGGAGATTGAAGGCGACATGGGCGACAACAATGTGGGCCTGCAAGCACGACTGATGAGCCAAGCCTTGCGCAAACTAACGTCTACCATCAGCAAAACCAACACCACGTGTATCTTCATCAACCAGTTGCGCGAGAAAATCGGCGTGATGTTCGGCAACCCCGAAACAACCACTGGCGGCAACGCATTGAAGTTCTACGCCAGTGTTCGTTTAGACATTCGCAAAGTAACCAGCATTAAAGATGGCGACAACATCGTGGGCAACCAAGTGCGCGTAAAAGTGGTGAAAAACAAGGTTGCACCGCCTTTCCGCAAAACCGAATTCGAGATTACTTTCGGCGAAGGCATATCTAAGGTGGGCGAAATTCTCGACCTCGGCGTTGAATACGAAATCATTAAGAAGAGCGGTTCGTGGTTCTCGTACAACGAGGCCAAGCTAGGTCAAGGCCGCGATGCCACCAAGAACCTGCTCAAAGACAACCCCGAACTGTGCGAAGAGCTGGAAGCAAAAATCATGCAAGCCATTAAAGATAAGCAAGACTAGGGCTATCCCCCTACCTTTGCGCGCCCACAATGGCATAAAACAACATCAAAGCGGAACGGACATCAGCCCGTTCCGCTCTTTATTTTTCCCTTTGCCCAGACCCTAGATGGATGCTGTCGCCCCCAAACGCAAACATGCTTTTATCCCAAATTGGCCGTTGCCTTTACCTTAAATTGGCCGCTAGAACCTGTGCAGGCTTTGTGTCTTGCAGGGCACCTTGTCTGTCTCCTTCAAGGTACGGTGAACTACGTCAAGATAATAAAACGAGCAAGATGCCGACAACCAGGCGAAAGATGTACAGGAAACGAAGGAAACAACCTAAAATAATTGGTAAGCGGTATAACCACCAATTGGGGTCTAAACGTGTGGCAGGGCGCAGAACGGCTTTGCCCATACGGCACACAACGTCTTTTCTCCTTAAAACAGCAGGCCAACACGGCCACCAAGACATTCCCCACTTGCAACGAATGCAGCCATAGCCCATCTGCGTGCCCTAATCGCTTATCCCATGCAAGGTCCGAACAGGGCGCACATCTTCTATAAACAGCTAAAAGGCGAACCCCACGCCATCGTGCGGTCCGCCTTTTGTCAATCTAGGCCGTGGCCCAACAACAGTCGTCTCACCTAACTTTATTAAAGTATAGTGTCATCAGCCCATTTTGGGTATTCTCTCTGTAAATCAACGATTGGTTGTTGTTTTCGAAATTCATGTCGAACGTAACGTGTTCTCCACTATCGCTAACGCCAGAATATCTCCCCCCTTCATTCTTCCAGGTAAAGTTCGTTGTTGTCTTAACGCACGTGCCGTTCTCTGGGTAATCCAAATATATGGTAAGCCCCAGCACACTGGCCACAACAGAGCCAGACAAACACTCATTAGGTTTCACAAACACCGTGGTGCTGCCCACGCTTGCCTTAGTTAACCGCCAATAGCCTACAAGCGGATCTAGATAACCATAGTCAACTCCCTTTTTATGCAGCACTTGTATCTCGTCTCCGTATAAGCCGTTCTTCCAGCTAAATATTAGTTCCTTGCCTATCATACGGTAGTTAACGGAGGTTCTCTTGCCCCTATCGGTAGGCGAGTCTGCGGCAACAATCATATTCAATACGCCATTATCGGCGGTGTATTCGTAATATATGGACTTAAGCTTGCAAGTACCACTCCCTGAATCATACCAATCGAAATGTATTCTGTTTCCGGATATGCGCCATACAGATTTTTGGGAACATTGGTTGGAGGGAAACCACCTATATCCCTTCTTACTGCTGTTGTTATTTCCCACGTAAATATACCAGTCGCCGTCTAACGAGGTGCTACCCTCATTATCGTCTTTACTGCAAGACGAAACAAGCAACGCCAAAACAGCAAATGCCAAATAAATAAACTTTTTCATAAGATTTCCATTTTTTGAAACATAATTAATCCTTTCAAAGATAGCAATTTGTTTGTTTCCCTCCAAAGTTGCGCCGCGATTTTCTCTTATTTTAACTACTGGGGTTCAGTTGTAACCCCATTTAACCAGAAGTCACCAGAGCCCAAGATACCACACATGTTGTACCCCAATACGGCAAAGTCCATACCACGGTAAGAGATACTGCCGCCCTACACTTCCCCCATTGTGTCAACACAAAACAAAACGTCTTCTAGCACAAAGCCAACGCTTAAGAAATCTAAACCACAGAGAAAACAGGCAAGTTTACGACATTGAAAGCCACCCACACGGCGACATGCACACACCATCATCCCCCAATGAGGTTCTGTTCGCCCTACTTACCCTACACATCAGCTCCCCACCTAGGGGACACGGAAACGGCATAACCCAACAACCCACGAGCAAGCCAAGCGTACCCGAACCTGTCAATTTGAGACACAACTTACACAACCCCAACTTACAACGATTTAAAGGAGCAATTATCAAATTACGGCCTCAGAAAAACGTGTTGTATCGTTTGTTGTCCTTGCGATACAAAGCCAAGACAAACACCCCGTTCATGTACGAATGTAACGGAGAAAGATACGGTTAAGCCCAAAATCCACCCCCATTTGCCGGGGCAAAACGTGGTTACGGGTTGAAAAGGAATAAACCCCAAAAAGGGGCAAAGAGGAATGCCGAGGTTAAAGGGTTAAGTGCAATGACCTGCATGGGGCGCCCGACAATCCTTGCCTACTCAAAAGCTCGTACATTCATCAACTAAAAAAATCGCCGACTCATCAAATCAAAAACGTACGAGCCAACACGTCCGTCGACTCGTAAACTCGTCAACTTGCCAACCCGTCAACTTAAAACCATGTCAACTTTCCAGCATAAATTTTAACACGAATACTGCCCTTTTTGTCCACCAATCGCCAACCTTGCCGCAAAAAATCGATTCTCGCGAAGGTTGTTTTTGATGCAAAAAGGGGGTGGTTGTAAATGCTAGCAAAATGAATTTTTATTTAAACAAGTAGCCATTTGCACCATATTTTAGGCCATTTGCAGCTAAATGCACTGCGTTTCGCTACTAAACGCAATGCAATATGCCGCTAAACGCAGTGCGTTTTGGTGCTAAACGCAAGCCATTTTGCTGCTAAATGCAGGGCAAAATGCCGCTAAATGCGAGACGATAAGCATAAAAATACACCGCAATGGTATAAACAAAACCCTTTCGAGCCATGAAACACATGGCTGAAGAGGGCGAAATAGTCGACAAAAAGTGGGATTTTAGGGGCTAAAAGCGGGAAATTGGGTGATAAGAATAATGGGCTAGCAACCAAACTAGAAAGGCAAAATGGTGCTAAATGCAGGTTTCCTTCTTAAAAACAGACAAGTTAGAAGACGTGGAAGACTAGAAATAGTGGCGATTTACCTACTTTTTTACCTATATTTCCGCTAGAACGGAGCGAAAAGAAAAGCTGTTTTGTAAAACAAAAAATAATAATTTTAAGATTCCGGGTTGGTGGGTTAATGAGTTGGTGAGTTGGTGAGTTAGTGAGTTGATGAGTTGGTAAGTTGATGTGTTGGTAAGTTGATGTGTTGGTGAGTTTGTGAAATACCGTTTAGCCTGTTCGATAAACCAACACGACATTCCTCACCACCCCAAACTAACCCTGTTCAACGGATGATGTACGCGTACTTACCGAAAACAGCCTGTGCAGAAGACAAGGTAGCACCTTAATACTTGTTTTAATGGAAGATGCACTCGTACTTAGTAACGCATTTTCCTTGCAGATGTTAGACGTCTTAATCCTTGTTTTAATGGAAGATGCACTCGTACCGCTTACAATTATGGGTAAGACTATTAACAAGGCGTTCATGTCTTAATCCTTGTTGTAATGGAAGATGCACTCGCACTTGAAACATCTGGAAGTTTTGAAGTAGAAAGCGACGTCTTAATCCTTGTTGTAATGGAAGATGCACTCGCACTAATGCTATTCACCCCGACTTGCTAAACGCGTTCCGGTCTTAATCCTTGTTGTAATGGAAGATGCACTCGCACTTGTTTTATCTATGGTTGGTATTTAATATTATAGTGTCTTAATCCTTGTTGTAATGGAAGATGCACTCGCACTATTATCAACCATGTGGTTAGTATCGAGTTTACTACTGTCTTAATCCTTGTTGTAATGGAAGATGCACTCGCACATGACAATGTTAAAAATTAAAACCGCGAGAAATTTGTCTTAATCCTTGTTGTAATGGAAGATGCACTCGCACCTGACGATAGTGGTGCTTACGTTAAAGGCGAAACGAGTCTTAATCCTTGTTGTAATGGAAGATGCACTCGCACAAGACAGAAATTAAAGGTGGCGATACCATTTTATCGTCTTAATCCTTGTTGTAATGGAAGATGCACTCGCACGTATTCTTCGTGATGACGAAAATACTAGCTTTGCGGTTGTCTTAATCCTTGTTGTAATGGAAGATGCACTCGCACAAGGGCGTATAGTTTGGTCTAGTATAGCCACGTGAAGTCTTAATCCTTGTTGTAATGGAAGATGCACTCGCACCGCCAT
>ERZ772986.2212-NODE-2212-length-10728-cov-10.477841_pt1 | contig 10728 bp, 9 predicted proteins | sample MGYA00511898_ERZ772986 | MGnify/ENA primary metagenome ERZ772986 (study PRJEB29015, sample SAMEA2737934) | human oral metagenome | biome: human oral; feature: human-associated habitat; material: dental | place: China | collected 2148 ... | reverse complement strand
TACATGCTCTCTTAGTCTATGTGCTAAACTTATTTATCAAGTGGTATTGGAAGCGGGCTTATCCCAACTTTAAAGGAAGTAAGAAAATTCTCCTACTTACAGCAACTTCTCGTGCCGAAAAGGTACTGGATAGACTAATAGAATCAGATGATGTTGTTGGGGAGTTGGTAGCCGTCAGTGTTTTAGACAAACCAGATTTTCAGCATGATTGGTTAAAGGTAGTAGCAGAGGGGGAGATAGTAAACTTTGCGACTCATGAGGTAGTCGATGAAGTCTTTATCAATCTTCCAAGTGAAAAATACAATATTGGAGAGCTTGTCTCTCAGTTTGAAACGATGGGAATTGATGTTACAGTCAATCTAAATGCTTTTGATCGTAGCTTGGCACGTAACAAGCAAATTCGTGAGATGGCAGGATTAAACGTTGTGACTTTTTCTACAACATTTTATAAGACTAGCCATGTGATTGCTAAGCGAATTATTGATATTATCGGTTCCCTGGTGGGTTTGATACTATGTGGCTTAGTCAGTATTGTACTGGTTCCTTTGATTCGAAGGGATGGGGGCTCTGCTTTTTTTGCTCAGACGCGTATAGGAAAAAATGGCCGCCATTTTACTTTTTACAAGTTTCGCTCTATGTGTGTGGATGCTGAGGATAAAAAGAGAGAACTCATGGAACAAAATACCATGCAGGGTGGAATGTTTAAGGTGGATGATGACCCACGTATCACGAAAATTGGTCGTTTTATAAGGAAGACTAGTTTGGACGAGCTACCACAGTTTTACAATGTTCTAAAGGGAGATATGAGTTTGGTAGGTACACGACCACCAACAGTGGACGAGTATGAGCACTATACCCCAGAACAAAAACGCCGTCTAAGTTTTAAACCTGGCATAACAGGTTTATGGCAGGTCAGCGGACGAAGTGAAATCAAGAATTTCGATGAAGTTGTCAAATTAGATGTGGCCTATATTGATGGTTGGACAATCTGGAAAGATATTGAAATTCTATTGAAGACAGTTAAAGTAGTATTGATGAAGGATGGAGCGAAGTAAGGATGAAAGTATGTTTAGTTGGGTCTAGTGGGGGTCACTTAACTCATTTGTATCTGTTAAAACCTTTCTGGAAAGATAAGGAAAGATTTTGGGTAACCTTTGATAAAAAAGATGCAAGAAGTATCTTGGGAAATGAGACATTTTATCCTTGTCATTATCCTACTAATCGTAATTTGAAAAATCTTATTAAAAATACGATTCTTGCTTTCAATATTTTGAGAAAGGAACGCCCTGATGTTATCATCTCATCAGGGGCTGCTGTAGCAGTTCCGTTCTTTTATCTAGGAAAGTTATTTGGTGCTAAGACAGTCTATATTGAAGTTTTTGACCGTATTGATACGCCAACCTTAACAGGGAAATTAGTGTATCCGGTGACAGATAGCTTCATAGTGCAGTGGGAGGAAATGAAAAAAGTATATCCAAAAGCAATCAATCTTGGAGGGATTTTTTAATGATTTTTGTGACAGTGGGTACTCATGAGCAACAGTTTAATCGACTTATTAGAGAGGTTGATCGATTAAAAGGTGAGGGACTTATTCAGGATGATGTTTTTATTCAGACTGGTTTTTCAGATTATGAACCAGTGCACTGCCAATGGAAAACTTTGATTTCTTATGATGAGATGAATCGCTATATGGATGAAGCAAATATTATCATTACACATGGCGGACCTGCAACATTTATGGGAGTGATTTCCAAGGGGAAGAGACCAATTGTAGTACCTAGACAGGAAAAATTTGGCGAGCATGTGAATGATCACCAAGTGGAATTTTGCAATAAAGTAAAGTTGAAGTATCCAATTATTGTAATTAATGATATAGAAAACCTAGTTACAAATGTAAAAAATGATAAATCGGAAATAAAAATAAATAGCAACAATAAAGGATTTTGCAGGAGATTAGAAGAAAGAATAGGTAGTTTGTGATGAATTTAAACAAATCATTGCGTTTATTTGCTCAAAAAACAATATTTAAAGTATTCTCACTAATTAATAAATATATAAATAAAAAAAAACAAATACTCATATATTCTCCTAAGGAACTCTCAGATAATTCATTATCTCTATTTGAATATTTGATAGATAATGAATATTATAAAAAATATAAGATATACTGTTCTTGCACGGATTATCATGATCTAAGTTCAAAATATGAGAATCTAAAAAATGTATATTTTATAAATGGAATTGAGGGAGTGAAAAAATACTTTACAAGTAGCTTTGTATTTTATTCATTTGGAAAAATTCCTATTGTCCCTTCTAATCAACGTGTAATACAGATGTGGCATGGTATGTTTTTTAAAGATATTGATAAATATCAGAAAAAGGTTATAAAAAAAGAAAAATATTACACTGATGTAATCGTTACAAGCGAGATGTTTAAAGAACTAGCTACTAAAGTTCATTCTTGTGATATCGGAGTTGTTAAAATCTGTGGTCAAAGTAGAACAGATATTTTTTTTAGTGAAGGAAAGAAAGTCGAATCTAAATATATTGTCTGGTTGCCAACATTTAGACAATCTGAGAAATTAGGATATAGAGATACAAATTCGAAAGAAATTTTGATAGGGGATTATTCATTCGGAGAGTTAAAAAAAGTGGACGACCTCCTGAAAGAAAAAAAACTCAATATGATAGTGAAGCTTCACCCGCTTCAAACATTGCCTACACACATACCTATTTATAGTAACATCCGGATACTATCAGAAGAAAATAGTAGGGGAAATAATCTAAAGTTATATGAATTGTTAAGAGATAGTAGAGCTTTAATAACAGATTACTCCTCGGTTTTTTATGATTACTATTTATTAGATAAGCCAATAGCTTTTTGCATAAGAGATTTCGATGATTATAATAAAAATAGAGGATTTATAGTAGAGAACCCTATGAGTTATTTAAAGGGAAATAAAATAAAATCTTTAGATGATATGTATGATTTTATAAATGAAATTGCTAATAATGAAGATAAATTTAAAGAAGAACGAAGGGAATTTAATGAAAAAGTAAATAAATATAGAGATGGGAATAACACTAGAAGATTGTTAGAAAAAATTGGAATTAACTAAAGGGGGACAGTTATGAAAATTGCGCTATTGACAGCATCAGGAATAGGAAGTCGAATAAAACAAGATATACCTAAACAATTTATACATGTTGATAATAGACCTCTTATCATTCATACGCTAGAAAAATTTCAAAATCATCCAAACATTGATGAAATTTGTGTTGTAGTATTAAAAGGGTGGGAAGAGATGTTGAAAACATACGCTAGGCAGTTTAATATTACGAAATTAAAATATATAGTAAATGGTGGAGAAACTGGTCAGTTATCTATATATAATGGTCTTAATGAAATAAAGAAAAATAATATAGATAAGCAAGTAACTGTTTTAATTCATGATGGTAATCGTCCAATGGTAAGCAATGAAATTATTGACGATGCTTTTTTAACTTATAATAAATATGGAAATGCAGTAGCTGCAATTCCTTGTGTTGAGGTTACTTTTGTATTAGATAACGAGACTGAAAATCACTCTGTTAGCTCTTTAAAAAGAGAGCTATTGAGGAGAACACAAACACCACATATTTATAAGCTAGACGACATTTTAGAACTTCATAATAGAGCCCTAAAAGAAGGAATAACTGAAGTTGCAGCTTCATGTGAATTAATGAAAATGTTTGGCAAAGAGACATATTTTTCTATGGGGTCTGAAAAAAATTTAAAAATAACTACGTTAGATGACCTAGAGATTTTTAAAGCATTACTCAAGTCTAAAAAAGAAAATTGGATTAAGGAATAAACTGTGAACTTATTTGATATAAGTCTATATAAGGATTATGTAGACAAATCTATAATTAATGTGGTCGGTTCAGAGGCTTTAAGAGAGAAATCAATTCTCATTACGGGAGCGACAGGTCTTATTTGTTCGGCTATTATTGATCAGTTGATAATACTGAATCAGCATCACAAATTTGGAATAAAAATTTATGCTTGTGCAAGAGGTGAAGAGGGACTTAGAAGACGATTTGGAAATTATGTAGATAATGAGAATGTTGTTTATGTTCCTTATGATGCTAATAAAGATATTAATTTTGATTTCGCTGTTGATTATATAATCCATGGAGCTAGTAATGCCAGCCCAGAATTATATATCAGCAGTCCTGTGGATACGATGCTTAGTAATTTTGTAGGTATGAAAAATTTATTAGACTATGCCTTAAAAAAATCAGTAAAGTCTGTAGTTTATGTTTCATCTAGTGAAGTGTATGGTAAAAAAGAAAATAATGCTCCTTATCTGGAAGATGAGTATGGATATATAAATATTTTAGATGTTAGATCTTCCTATTCAAGTTCAAAACGAGCTACTGAGACATTATGTAAAAGTTATTCTGAACAATTTGGGGTAGCCATAAAAATTGTTCGTCCAGGGCATATTTATGGTCCTGGCTTAAAAATAACAGATAAAAGGATTTCATCTGCTTTTATGTACGATGCAATTAGAGGAAAAAATCTAGTTATGAAAAGTAAAGGAGAGCAACTACGATCATATTGTCATAGTTTAGATTGTGCAAGTGCTATATTGACAGTTCTTTTGCAAGGTAAACCGGGTGAGGCATACAATATTTCAAATAAGAAATCTATTATATCAATAAGAGAAATGGCTTATATAATATCTGAAGTAGCTGGAGTAAAATTATTTTTTGAATTACCTAATGAATTAGAAGAAAAACAAAAAAATCCTATGAATAATTCTAGTTTAGATAGTACAAAGTTGGAAAAACTGGGATGGGTAGGTATGTTTGAACCTAAGGAAGGCCTAGAGAGTACATATAAAATTCTAGATAGAATAGAAATCAAAAGAGCCTGTAAGAACATATAAAACTTAATATAAACACTCAATCGCTTTAAGAGAGGCATTTGCAGGAGGAGTAATGAAAAAAATTTCCGTAATAGTTCCAATTTATAATGTTGAAAAATATTTAAAATACAGCGTAGGACGTATTCTAAATCAAAGCTATGAAAATTTAGAAATTATTTTAGTGAATGATGGTTCCGAGGATAATTCTCTAGAAATATGTGAAGAATATGCTAGGAAAGATGATAGGATTAAATTAATTACAGTTGAAAATGGCGGACAAGGAAAAGCTAGAAATATTGGATTGAAAAATTCAACTGCCGACTGGATTTTGTTTTTAGATGCAGATGATTATTATGATAATAATGCAGTAGAGTACCTTGTGGAGTTAGCTGAGCGCTATGAATCAGATTTAGTTATAACTCCGTTAAGAGTAGTAAGGAATCATTCTGAACATAGAGTTGAATCTTCAATTATGAACGAAAAAATTAATATTTTAAATAAAGATAGACTGATACAAGAAATGTATTATGGACGTCTCCTGGGAGCCACACCTTGTGGGAAATTATATAAAAGGGAAATATTAGAAAAGTGGCCATTCCCAGACCAACTATTTGAAGATTTGGCTATAGCTTATAAACATTTAATGTATGCAAAGAAAGTAGTTTTATCCAATCAATATCTTTATAACTATTATCAACGTTTTGGAAGTACAACAAAGAGTAGTTATACACCACGATTAGAAGATTTTTATAAGGCTATAGAAAAAAATGCTAAGTACTTAGAAGAGGACTATCCAGATAACAAGGAATTGTCTATTGCTTTAAAAAGTAGAATGTTCACAGGTGGTCTTCAAGTAGTAAATTCTATGATTGACTCAGGAATGACTAAAGAAGTAAAGGCAAAGTCTTTAGAATACAGAAAAGACTTGCTTATGATAATTTTCAATAATAAAATCACTAAAAAACATAAAATAAAGCATATACTATTTGGGATTAGTCCTAAGTTGTATGCTTTTGCCCGGAAAAGGTATTTAGGTAACTAATAAAAAATAAGGAGGCAGTAATGATCTTAAGTATTGTTGTTCCAACATATAATATAGAAAAATATATAGAAAGAAATATAGAGTCTTTTAATAATGTAGAGGATGACTTGAAGAATTTGTTTGAAGTATTGATTATTAATGATGGAAGCTTGGATAACACACTGCAGGTGGTGACAGAAATAATTAAGAAAATCAATACTTTAAATATAAGAGTAGTAAATAAGGCTAATGGTGGACATGGTTCAGCAGTAAATAGAGGAATAGAAGAAGCTAGAGGAAAATATCTCAAGGTAGTCGATGGAGATGATTGGGTAAAAAAATCAGATTTTGAAGAATATTTAAAAAGATTAAAAAATGCTGATGTAGATATGGTTGTTACAAATTTTAGCAAACAATATACTTATGAAAATAGAGTAGAATTGGAAAAAGTAAGTAATGTTGAAGATTTCTATAGAAGCAACAGAATTCCCCGAATCTTCCCAATGCATAGTATAACGTACAAAACAAGTATTCTAAAAGAACACAATATCAAACTGACAGAGAAAATATTTTATGTTGACATTCAGTATATAGTATTTCCATTGAAATATATTAATAATTGGGAGTACTGGGATTTAGATGTATATCAGTATTTTTTGGGTAGACCTGATCAAAGTATGACTATAGAAAATAGAATGAAGAATATTGAACATAGTCAAAAGGTCACAGAAAGTATTTTGGAATTTTACAGTACATTGGGAGATGTATATCTTAAAGATACTGTTCATTCCCTTTTGAAAGGTTTACTGAATACGAGATATCTGTTAGCGTTCTTATCAGAAGATAGAGACCGGTTATTAAAAGAAACAACAGATTATATTAGAAAATATAATTTGAAATATACCTATGATTCTCGTATGAAGACAAGTTACTTATTATATATCAATGAGATGCATAATAGAAGATTTTCATTTATAGTGTATCCTATAGTTAGCTTTAAATTGAATAGATTAAGTAAGTACGGGATATAGGAGAATCTAGCATGAGTATAAAAGTAAATATACATCAGTTGCTTTTTTATATATCTTTTCTTATTATAGTAGGCTCAAAATATATAGGGCAAACGGTCTTTGTAAATGAATATCCTCCATTAAGTGAGTTGATAAAAATTTTGATAATTGTGGCATGTGTCCTTTTATTAATAAAATATATTTTAGAACCACATACTAAAAAGTTAATTATCTTTTCAATAGTTATTTCGACGATAGGAGTGGCAGTATCTTATAATTCAGATAGCTTTTTCACTTTAATGCCGGTAGTAGCATTAATCTTAAATATGAATAACATAGATATAAATAAGGTTATAAAAGTCTGGCTTATAGAAATTATAGCATTAATGACCTTTATAGCAATATGTTATCGACTAAATATAGTAGGGGAAGTTATAAATTCAGGAGTTAGAGCAGATGGGAAAATACGATACGCTCTAGGATATACATATTCAACATTTAGTTCGAATTACTTTTTCCATGTAACTATTTTCTATTTATATTTAAGAAAAAATATGATTAAGTATGTAGAAATAATATCTTTATTTCTCATAAATTTATATTTATATACTTGGACTGATACAAAGGCGGTATTCTATTATTCTACTGCCGCTATTATCGTTTGTTTGTTTTTAAAAGTATTTAAGATAAAAGCATATAGCACTCTTTTGAATAAATATAGTATGTTATTTTCAGCAATAATAGCTGGAGTTTTGTCGTGGAGTTATAGGTATAGACTATCACTTTTAGATCAGCTAGATTCAGTATTAACAGGTAGATTACGACTTGCAAGTGATGCTTTCGACAACTTTGATATAACGCTTTTTGGACAAAGAATAAGATGGATTTTTGAACAAAATATGTTTTCAGAATCAACATATAATTATGTGGACTCCTCGTATTTAAATATTTTATTTAGATTTGGAGTAATAATTTTAGTGTTTATATTAGTTGGATATTATATTATTGGAGAAAAAACTCTAAGTAGAAATACATATTATACAATGATGATTGTATTCTTATCACTACATTCTATGTTTGATCCTCAATTAATAGAAATAATGTATAATCCAGCGATATTGTTTTTAGGATATGTTATATATAATATAAATGAGCTGAAAAGTTCAAATAGAATTTATTAGAAAACCTCTAAAAACTGACTGTTTTCTATTGAATATAGTTAAGAAAACTTTAAATCAATAATTCGCAAAATATAAAATATATTTTTAGCTGTACCCACAAATATAGAGATAAAAGAATTCATATTATTGGGGAAGGATATCCTATGTAGGAATTATTGAGGGATACTCAGGTTAATTCTTGTCGTATCTAGCATAATTATAAGAGATTTTTATTTTCAAGCCCTCATCATATTTTTATGTTAATAATTTGAAAAATTCTAATTCTTATGAACATCTCTAAAGATAAAAAATTTAAGAAAACAAAATGTTTGTTTACAAAAGTATTTATATCCAATCTAAAGAAAAAGGAGTTTTAAGAGACTCCCTTAAATATATAGATTGAATTTTCAATGATTCATTTTTTTAGTTTGTACTATAACTATGTTTAACGAAAGGATGCAGGACCTCCACTTTAAAATGAAAATTCTAAAAAATTACGTTTATAATCTATCATATCAGTTGTTGGTGATTATACTTCCGATTATTACGACTCCCTATGTGACACGGGTCTTTTCTTCGGATGATTTAGGAACTTATGGTTATTTTAACTCCATCGTTACTTATTTTATCCTCTTAGCGACTCTAGGGGTTGCCAACTATGGGACCAAGGTCATTTCAGGGCATCGCAAGGAAATTGAAAAAAACTTTTGGGGAATCTACTCTCTGCAATTAGGTGCAACAGTCCTTTCTCTAACCTTGTATGGTCTTCTTTGTCTAACTCTTCCCTTTATGCAAAATCCAGTAGCCTACATTCTAGGCTTGGCTTTGGTTTCTAAAGGATTAGATATATCCTGGCTCTTTCAAGGGTTGGAGGATTTTCGAAAGATTACAGCAAGAAATATCATTGTGAAACTCGTAGGTGTAAGTTCGATTTTTTTATTTATAAAATCAGCTAGTGACCTTTACCTTTATGTTTTTCTTTTGACAATATTTGAATTGTTAGGCCAGTTAAGTATGTGGTTCCCAGCCCATGAATTTATTGGAAAATCTCATTTTGATTTAGAGTACGCCAAACATCATTTGAAGCCTATTATTTTGCTATTTTTACCACAGATTGCTATTTCGCTTTATGTAACTTTGGATCGTACGATGCTTGGTGCTTTATCCTCTACAAAAGATGTAGGAATTTATGATCAGGCTCTTAAATTGGTAAATATTTTATTAACATTGGTAACATCGCTTGGGAGTGTTATGTTACCTCGAGTTGCTAATTTATTAGCAACAGGAGATTATAAGGCAGTCAATAAGATGCACGAGATGTCTTTTTTAATCTATAACTTGGTGATTTTCCCAATCATAGCAGGAATGTTGATTGTTAATGATGATTTTGTCCAATTTTTCCTTGGTCAAGACTTTCAAGATGCACGCTATGCAATTGCCATTATGATTTTCCGTATGTTCTTTATCGGTTGGACCAATATAATGGGAATTCAAATCTTGATTCCGCACAACAAAAATAAGGAATTTATGGTTTCAACGACGGTCCCCGCTATTCTGAGTGTGGGATTAAATTTGTTGTTTCTTCCCCAATTTGGTTATGTAGGAGCAGCCATTGTCTCTGTATTGACAGAAGCACTTGTATGGGCAATTCAATTGTTCTTTACTCGTAAATACTTAAAAGAAGTTCCCATTATTGGATCTATGACAAAAATTGTACTCGGATCTGCTATCATGTATGGCATTTTGCTGGCTTCAAAAACATTTATACATTTTTCATCGGTCATAAATGTTTTAGTGTTTGTGGTGCTTGGTGGAATCATTTACCTTTTTTTGATTCTATCTCTAAAACTGGTAGATGTGACAGAATTAAAACAAATGATTAGGAAAAATTAGAATGTGCAAATATCGAAATATTAATTTAGATCTATTAAAAGTACTTGCATGTGTTGGAGTTGTTCTACTTCATACAACGATGGGTGGGTTTAAAGAGACAGGTTCTTGGAATCTTTTGACATATTTATATTATTTAGGAACCTATTCTATCCCTCTATTTTTTATGGTCAATGGTTATTTATTGTTAGGAAAGAGAGAGATTACCTATTCTTACATACTGCAGAAAGTAAAATGGATTCTAATAACAGTGTCATCATGGACCTTTATCGTCTGGCTGTTTAAAAGAGACTTTACAGAGAACTTAATTAAAAAAATTGTAGGTTCTTTAATACAAAAAGGTTATTTTTTTCAGTTTTGGTTTTTCGGAGCCTTAATGGTCATTTATATATGTTTGCCGATTTTGAAAAAATTTCTAAATTCAAAAAGAAGTTATTTATATAGTATATCTTTATTGGTAGTTATTGGTCTGATTTTTGAGTTGGCCAATATTGTGCTTAAAATGCCAATTCAAACATATGTTCTACAAACCTTTAGGTTATGGACGTGGTTATTCTATTATCTTTTAGGTGGTTTTATAGCTCAATTTGATAAAGATATTATCAAAAATAGGTTTAAGAGATGGATGAAAGCAGTTGTGGTACTGTTGTTATTGATTTCACCAGTAATATTATTTTTCATAGCGAAGACTACTTATCATAATCTTTTTGCTGAATATTTTTATGATATTTTAT
>ERZ772986.2211-NODE-2211-length-10729-cov-3.166760_pt1 | contig 10729 bp, 5 predicted proteins | sample MGYA00511898_ERZ772986 | MGnify/ENA primary metagenome ERZ772986 (study PRJEB29015, sample SAMEA2737934) | human oral metagenome | biome: human oral; feature: human-associated habitat; material: dental | place: China | collected 2148 ... | reverse complement strand
CACGGGCCGCCGCGCTGGTCCCCTCCTGGCGCAGGGAGTCCAGGCGGGGCACGGCCGCCAGCAGCTCACGGGTGTAGGGGTGGCGGGGGGAGGCGAACAGCTGGCGCACGCCGCCGCGCTCGACCACGCGGCCGTGGCGCATGACGACGACCGTGTCGGCCACGTCGGCCACCACCCCCATGTCGTGGGTAATGAGCAGGACGGCGGTGCCCTCCTTGGTCAGGGAGCGCAGCAGGTCCAGGATCCCGGCCTGCACGGTGACGTCCAGGGCCGTGGTGGGCTCGTCGGCGACCAGGACCGGGGGGTCGCAGGCCATGGCCAGGGCGATGCAGGCGCGCTGGAGCTGGCCGCCGGAGAGCTGGTGGGGGTAGGAGCGGGCGATCCGCTCGACCTGCTCCCCCGCCCCCAGGCCCACGCGCCCCAGCAGGGAGCGGACCCGCTGGCCCACCTGGTGGCGGGTGGCGCGGGTGTGGGCGCGCACCGCCTCCCCGATCTGGGAGGCTATGGTCCCCAGGGGGTCCAGGGCGGTGGCCGGCTCCTGGAAGACCGTGCCCACCAGGCGCCCGCGCACGTCGTCAAGGACGTGGCGCGGCGCCCCGACCAGCTCGGTACCCGCCCCGACCAGCTCGGTACCCGCCCCGTGCCCGGCCCCTGACCCGGACGGATCCTGGTGCCCGTACCCGGCCGAGCCGGAGGACCCGGGCCCGTACAGGACGGCGGAGCCGGTGACGCGGGCGGTGGGGGCCAGGAGCCCGAGGGCGCCCATGGCGGTGACGGACTTGCCCGACCCGGACTCCCCCACCAGGGCCAGCACGCGGCCGGGCACCAGGTCCAGGTCCACGTCCGCGCTGGCCGGGGCGCTGGCGCCCGCGAAGGTGACCCCCAGGCCGCGCAGGCTCAGCGCCGGGGCGGGGGCAGGGGTCCCACCCGGGTCGGCCACGCCTGCCCCCGGGCCGACCCCGTCCGTCCCAAAGCCACCCGGCCCGGAGCCGCCCGGCCTGGAGTCGGCACTACCCGGAGCAGCCCCACCCGGCCCGGAGTCGGCACCACCGGCGCCACCCGGCCCCGGCCCGGAGCCGCCCGGATTAGCCCCACCCGGCCCCGTGCCGTGAGCACCGCGTCCGGCCGGGGCGCCGGTCCCCCGGCCCATCAGGCCCCCACCCCCACCACGAGGTAGTCGGGGTAGGCCGGGAAGGGGTTGACGAAGAAGCCAGCGACCTGTGAGCCGCGCAGGAAGGAGTTGCGGCGGTTGACGAGCGGCACCGCGGGCACGTCCTGGGCGATGCGCCGGTCCAGGGCCGCCCACTTCCGACCGGCCTCGACGGCGTCGGGCTCCGCGGTGGCCTCCGCAATGAGCCGGTCCACCTCGGCGTCGGAGTAGCGCGAGACGTTGTACCCGCCGCCGCCGATCTCCGAGGAGGCGTACAGGGGCTGGATATTGGCGTTGGCGCTGGGGTAGTCGGGGTTCCAGGAGACGACGGCCAGGTCGTAGGAGGAGCCGTCCCCCTGGGTGGCGCGCTGGGAGTAGGCGTCCGAGGACTGCGGGTCCAGCCGCACCGTCAGGCCCACCTCGCTCAGGGCCTGCTGCACGGCCTGGGCGACCGCCAGGCGGGCCTCGTTGTTCTGCGTCAGGAGCACCAGCTCGGGCAGCTGCTTGCCGGCCAGGAGCGAGGTGGCCCGGGCGGCGTCCCGCGGGTAGAGGTCGTACTCCTCACGCCCGGGGATACCGGGGGTGATGTAGGTCGTGGCGACGCCGGCGCCGAGCTCGCCGCCCAGGGCCTGCTGCACGGCGGCCTTGTCCACCGCGTAGGCAATGGCCCGGCGCACGTCCGGGTCGGTGACCCGCTCGGTGTTGACCGCCAGGTAGAGCAGCGGTCCGGGGTCGGAGGTGGCCAGGCGGGCGGAGGCGGAGGGGTCCGCGCTGACCTGGGCGAGCTTGGAGGCGGTGAGCAGCTGGGCGCTGAAGGCGTGGCGGTCGTCCCCGGAGTCGGCGATGAGGCGCTGGCTGACGGTGTCCTCGTCCTGCCCCAGGGAGAAGACGACCGTGTCGGGCAGGCCGAGCCGGACCGTGTCGGTAGCGGCCGACCAGTGCTCATTGCGCCTCAGCGTCACCGAGACCCCCTGCTTGTACTCGCTGACCACGTAGGGACCCGATGCGAGGGGGTTGCGCGTGTAGGTGGCCGGGTCGTCGCCCTCGGGGACGGGGGCGAAGGCCGGGGTGGAGACGATCCAGGGCCAGTCCCCGTAGGGGCGGGCCAGGGTGAGGACGACAGTCCGCTCGTCCGGGGTGGCGACGGAGTCCAGGTGGGCACCCTCGTAGGGCCCGGTGTAGCCGCTGGTGCCCGCCAGCAGGGTCTTGTGGTAGCCCAGGCCGCCGGACAGGGCCGGGGCGAAGGAACGCTCCAGGCCGTGCTTGACGTGGGCGGAGGTGATGGGGGTCCCGTCGGACAGGACCAGCCCCTCCTTGAGGGTGTAGGTCCAGGTCAGGCCGTCGGCGGAGACCGTGCCGGTGTCGGTGGCCAGGTCGGGCACCACCCTCGGCTCCCCGCCGGGGCTGAGCTCCCAGGTGGTCAGGCGGCGGTGGACCAGGCCCAGGGAGGTGACCGCCAGGGACTGGCTCCGGGCGGGGTCCCAGTTGACGTCCGTGTCGGAGCTGAGCACGTAGAGGGTGCCGCCCGCGCTGGGGGTGCCCGAGGCGGACGCGGCCCCCCGGGAGTTCGCGCCGCAGGCGGCCAGGGTCAGGGTCAGGGAGGTCAGGCCGGTGAGGAAGGCGCGGCGGGAGGGTGCGGGACGGGACATATCGGTCTCCTTAACTTTCCTTGTGGTGGGGCGGGCCGGTAGCGGCCCGACAGGTCGGCGGGCCCTGGCCCCGGAGGTGCGGGCGGGTGGCAGGCGGGGCCGCCTGGCTCCTTCTCGAGGTGCGGGTGCGGACGGGTGGCGGACAGCGGGCTGGCGGCGGGCGGGGGGCCAGTAGCAGGCGGGCGGGGCCGCCGTCGCGCCGCCGGGGCCCGCTCAGGCGGTGCGGGGGTCAATGAGGACGGCCAGGGCATCCACCACCAGGTTGGCCACGACCACGAAGGCGGCGGCCACCAGGGTGGTGCCCATGACCACGGGCACGTCCGTGCTGCCGACGGCGTCCATGAGCAGGGCGCCCAGCCCCGGCATGGAGAAGACCCGCTCGGTGATGACGGCGCCGCCGAGCATGCCGCCCAGGTCCAGGGCGAAGTAGGTGGCCACCGGCAGGCAGACGTTGCGCATGACGTGCCGGCCTATGACCTGCCGCTCGGGCAGGCCCACGGCCCGGGCGGTGCGCACGTAGTCCTCCCCCAGGTTCTCCAGCACCTCCCCGCGCACCATGCGGGCGTAGACGGCCGCGGAGACGAGGGCCAGGACGCACCAGGGCAGGACCAGGTGCCAGGCCCAGTCCAGGGGGGAGTCGGCCAGGGGCACGTAGCCGGAGACGGGGACCACGTCCAGGGTGAAGCCGAGCAGGAGTATGCCCAGCAGCCCCAGCAGGTAGGAGGGTGCGGACACCCCCAGGACGGTGCCGCCCATAATGGCCCGGTCCCAGCGGCTGCCCCGTCTCAGGGCGGAGACGACGCCCGCGGCCACGCCGATCACGAGCCACAGGACCGAGGCCCCCACCGCCACGGAGGCGGTCACGGGCAGGCGGGCGGCAATGAGGTCGGTCACTGGGGCGGACAGGCGGAAGGAGTAGCCCAGGCAGGGGGCGGCGCAGACGACGGCGCCGGGGCCCTGCCCGAAGGAGCGTCCCGCCACGACCCCGCGCAGGTAGTCCCAGAACTGGGTGTACCAGGGCAGGTCGTAGCCCATGAAGGAGCGGGCACGCTCCAGGTTGGCCGGGGTGCAGGGCCGGCCGCAGGCCAGGGCGGCCGGGTCGGAGGGCCACAGGCTGAAGACCGCGAAGGTGAGGAAGGTGACGACGACCAGGACCAGGAGGGTCTGGGCCACGGAGCGCAGCAGGGGACGCAGGCGGCTCACCGGGACTCACCGGTCCTGGGGTCCAGGGCGTCGCGCAGGCCGTCGCCGAACAGGTTGAAGGCCAGGGTGACCACGAACAGGGCCGTCCCGGGGACCAGGAGGTACCAGGGGTCGGTACTCACCCAGGTCACGGCGCTGCCTATGGACCGCCCCCAGGAGGGTGTGGGCGGGGGCACGCCCACTCCCAGGAAGGACAGGGCGGCCTCAGCGGTGATCCGGCCGGGCACGGAGACGGTGGTGAGGACAATGACGGTGGCCACCAGGTTGGGCAGGACCTGGGTGCCCAGGACGTGCAGCTCACCGGCGCCCATGGCCCGGGAGGCCCGCACGAAGGTCCGGGAGCGGGTGGCCAGGGTGCGGGCACGTAGGACGCGGGCGGTCGACGGCCACCCCAGGAGACCGATAATGAGGACCATGACCAGGATCCGGTTGGCGGTGGGCGGGACCACCGCGGAGACCGCGACCATGAACACCAGGCTGGGGAACCCCAGGACGACGTCGGTGGCGCGCGACACCAGGGCGTCCCACCAGCCGCCGAAGTACCCCGCAGAGGTACCCAGGACGACGGCCACGGCCGTGGCCAGGGCGGTGGCGCCCATGCCTATGGTGAAGGAGGTGCGGGTGCCCTCGACGACAATGGCCAGCAGGTCGCGCCCGGTCTGGGGCTCCACGCCCAGGGGGTGGGCGGCGCTCACGCCCCCCAGCGCCCCCGCGGGAAGGCCCGAGGGTGCCAGGAGGTCGAGGTGGTAGGTGTAGGGGTCCACGCCCAGGAGCCGGGTGACCCAGGGGGCGAGGAGGGCCACGACGGCGGTGAGGACCACCACGGCCCCGCCGGCCACGGCCCAGCGGTCGGAGGCCAGGCGGCGGGCCACGGAGAGGGAGGCGCCGCGCCCGTCCGGGACGGCGTCGTGCGGGACGTGGTCGCCTGGAACGTGGCCGTCCGGAGTGCGGCCGTCTGGGACGCCGTCGCCCGGGACGTGGTCGTGCGGGGCAGCGTCGGCAAGGGCCTCAGGACCCTCGCCGGGTGTCCCGGTGCCCCGGGCGGGGAGGGCGGCAGGGGCCGGCGGGACGACGGCGGGGGCGTCCGGGTGGTCGGCGCCCGCAGGACGGTCGACAGGTACAGGGGCGTCCGGGGTGGACGTGTGCACGGGGCACCTCTCGGGGGATCAGGCGCGCGTCAGGGCGCGCAGGGCGAACGTGGTGTGCGGCTGTCTCACAGACAGCGGCGACAGCACATTCGCTTGAGCATGGGCTCGTGATCCTCACGTTCGGGTACCGGGCCGGTGGCCCGGGCGTCGGTCAACGCCTTGACTTCGCTAAACGCTACCGGCGACCAGGACCGTCGCCAAGTCGTAGCCCGCTTCTGAGACCAGGGTCACTGCCAGGGGCGTGCGGGGACAGCGGGGACAGGAGCCCGCTACCGGGCCCGCCCCCGATTCCGGCGCCAGCCGGGACCAGGCAGGCCCCCTCACCAACGAGCAGCTCGGGGCACCCGATTCCGGCAGCCAGCCGGGACCAGGCAGCCAGCCGGGACCGGGCAGGCCCCCGGAGCCCGGCCTCACCCGGCGGATCCCGCCCCGGCGGGCTCCAGGGAGTCGAGGTACTGCTCGACCTTGCCCACGTCCTCCAGCGCCGGGTTGCCCTCCCACCGGGGGTGGGCCAGCAGGGCGCGCACCTGGGCGACCCCCTGGCGGGCCAGGGGCACGTGCGTGGCGGGATCCTCCCGGATGAGGATCGCGTGGATCCGTGCGACGTGCGCCGTCACCCGGGCCTGGTCCTCGCTCCGGCCCACCTCGGCGTACAGCCTGGCCGACGTCGCGAAGTGCCCACCGGCCTCCTGGAGCTCGGTGCCGGACCACAGGATCTCCCCGAGCTGCTCGTAGGCGTCGGCGCGCTCCTGGACGGCCTCCTCACAGGGCCGCTCCCAGGCCTGGTCCAGCAGGTCGGCGCCCAGCTGCCACAGGTCACGGGCCCGGGGCAGCTGGGCCCGGGTCATGGCGGTGGTGGGCTGGCGGGTCAGGGCGAAGGCGGCCCGACGCAGGAGGCGGGAGCGGCGCAGGGCCCCGCCGGGGCTGTCCAGGTCCTCCAGGTCGGCGCAGCGCTGGTAGAGGGCGGCGGCCGTGTGGGCCTCCTTGAGCTCGTAGGAGGCCCGCGCCGCCCGCTCGAAGGCGGCCAGCGCACCCTTGTCGTTGCCCGTGGCGAGCTCCAGCTCGGCCAGCTCCTGGCTGGTCTCCTGCAGGCGCGCGTACTCGTTGAGGTCGTCCAGCACGTGGGTCAGGACCCACAGGAGCCTCATGCGGCGTCGCTGGAGCCCCGGCCCGCGCAGCAGCCCGATGGCCGTCTCCAGGACCTCGGCGGCCTCCAGGAAGCGTCCGGTGGCCCCGAGCGCGTTGGCCAGGTTGGCCATGGTCTCGGTCGCCCAGTCCCGCACGTCCAGCGCCAGGGAGATATTGGCCGACTCCTGGAGCTGGCGGGCGGCCTCCTCCTGCATCCCGTACATGCCGCAGGTCCAGCCCAGGGAGTCGCGGGCGGCCAGGGCCAGCCAGGCCGGGCAGGGGTCGTGGCGGCGCAGGAGGGAGTCCGCGAGCAGGCAGGCCTGGTAGGGCTCACCGCGCATTGCGCTCACGGCCACCCGGTCCAGGTCCAGGACGTCGCGCAGGATCCCGTCGGGGTCCTCGCCGCGGGCCTCGACGTCCCGGACCAGCTCCTCGGCCTGCTGGAGGACCTCGGCGGCCAGGTCGAGGTCGTTGAGGAGGTAGGAGCACCGGACGAGGTGGTCCAGCCCGTCCATCGCGGTCCTGCGGTCCTCGGGGGTGCCCTGGGCCAGCTCGGCGACGTCGGCGCGCAGCCGCGAGGCGAGGTGGTGGAGGCGCCCTACCCGGCCCTGCCAGGCCTGGTACTGCATCCTCTGGGCCTCGTCCTGGTCCACCCCGGTGATCTCGGTCCTCTCGGCGGCAGCGTTCTCGGAGCGCAGGCAGGACAGGGCGACGCAGGTGACGTGCAGGCGGCTGTCTATCCCCGGATCCTGCTCGGCCTCCTGCTGGGCCAGCACCAGGGCCTGCCGACGCCGTTCCATGGCCTGGTAGGGGTCGTCCAGCCGGAAGGCCGCGGCCCCCGCCATCATCGCCAGGTCGCACCGCTGCCTGAGCGTCAGCCCCTCCTCGTCCACGGGCAGCAGGCCGCGCTCACGCACCTGCTGGTGGAGGAAGGTCGCCTCCAGGGTCATGGCGGCGGGGAGGCGCTGGATGCGCGTGGCCGCCTCCAGCCCGTCGGCGGGCGGGGTCAGGACGGGCAGGCTCAGGGGCGGGTAGGGCTCGGCGTGCTCCTGGCGGGGGTCAGGGGCCTGGCCGGCACCGCCGGGGGCCTGGCCGGCGGTGCCAGGAGCCTGGTCGGCGGTGCCAGGAGCCTGGTCGGTACCGCCGGAGGCCCCGGGGACGGCGTCGGAGCTGGCGTCGGCGTCAGGACTGGCAGAGCCGCCAGCGTTAGGACTGGCAGAGCCACCGGAGCCAGAGCCGCCGGAGCCAGAGCCGCTGCCAGCAGAGCCGCTGGCGTTAGGACCGGTACCGGCCTCGGGCAGGTCGGAGACGGGTGCGGCCTCGGGCAGGGGCTCGGAGGGGCTAATGAGCTCCAGGATCCTGGTGAAGTCGGCCACGGCGAAGGGCTCACGGGCCAGGGTCCGCTCCAGGTCCCGGCCCAGCACGGGGTTGCCGTTACGGGCGTCGTAGGCCGCCGTCAGGCTGCGCACCCAGGCCAGGATCTGCTGGCGGGCCCGGCTCACGGTGGCCTCGGCGTCGACCCCCGCCTCCGGGCCCCACACGGCGTGGGACGGCAGGTCCACCCCCAGGGGCTCCTGCCCCAGGCCCGCCCGCTCCGCCTCCCGCAGGACCAGGGCGATGCCGATCAGGAGGACCTGGAGGCTGTCGGCCTCGTCGGCGTCGGCCGTCCAGGAGGCGTGGCGGCGCAGGATCTCCAGGCCGCGGACCAGGTGCCCGGACAGGGCCAGGTACTCCAGGTGGCGCCCCATGGGGGCGGTGTAGCGGGGGTTGACACGGTGCCTGCGGTAGGAGCGCAGGTGGGCCTCCCAGGCGGCCCGGGGGCGCCCGGAGGCCAGCAGCGGCAGGAGCACGAGGTTCTGCATACCGGCGGGCTGCTCCCCGCAGCCCACGTCCTCGCGCAGCACGGGCACCGCGGTGGCCACGGCCAGCTCCCAGTCCTCGGCGCGGCGGGCGGCACCCACCTGGCGCTCGGGGTCGCAGGCCACGCAGTCGGAGTTCTCGTCGCGGGGGGTGGCGCGCCAGGCGGCGAGCTCGGCGCGCGCCTCATCGGGCAGGCCCAGGTCCACGGCGACGTAGTAGCGCTGCCCGTGGACCGTGTGCATGGAGGCCCCCTGGGAGCGGAAGAAGGACTCCATGCCGTCCTCCAGGAGGCGCACCTGCTCCAGGCTCACCCGGGGGTTGGCGGCCGCCGCGGTCACGACCCACTTGTAGTTCCACATGAGATGGTACAGGCGGTTGTGGTGGAAGAGGTCGGGGCGCTCGGCCTGCCGGGCCAGGCACCACACGAAGGGGGCCACCCCCTTCCAGTGCTCCCGCCCCCACTGGTAGGCGTGGATGAGCTCCAGGCGGGTGACCACCGCGGCCTCCTCGTCCTCGATGGCGTCCGCCCAGGTCACCGCCTCGGCCACCAGGGCGGAGCGGGCCGGGCCGTAGGGCAGGGCGTGGGCCTGGTCCAGGCGGTCCCAGATGTCCTCGCGAGTGGTCATGGACGCTCTCCTTTGGCACGACGCCGGGTAGGGGAAGGTGGTAGAGGGTGGGGCCCGACTGCGTACCAGCAGGTGGAACGGCGTCGGGGGACGCACCGTTCAGCAGGCAGCGGCAGGGGGCGGCTCCTGCTCGTCGCCCCGGCCGCCCGGGCCGACGGCGCGTTCCAGGAGGGTGTGGAGGGTCTGGGCCGCCCAGGCGCGCTCGGTAGGGCCGAGCACCTGGTGGCCCGACAGCAGGCTCTGCACGTAGAGCCCGCGCAGGACCTGGGTGAGGACGACCTCGTCCACGGAGGTCACGAGCCTGGCCACCAGCGGGTTGGAGCGGTTGAGCACCAGGCGCGGCGGGGAGGAGGTGGCGAAGGGGTCGGCCACGCCCAGCAGGTCGGACCAGACACTGCCCACGGTCCGGGCCGCCTCGGCCCCGCTCCTGGCGACCTGCTGGCCGGCCAGGTCCGGGTCGGGCAGGTAGAGGGCGGGCAGGGCGGCGGGGGCGAAGCGCCGTAGGACCACCTGGCAGCCCTGGGAGCCCAGGGCGCGGGCGGCCACCAGCAGCAGGTCGGCGGCCTGCGCCTCCTCCGCCGGGGTGCACGGCTCCAGGACGTCGAGGAGCTCACCGGGGTCCACCAGGTCGAAGACCACGCCCCCCAGGACCTCGGGGTGGGTGCGCACCGCCTGGAGGAGCTCCTCCTCGTAGGAGTGCCCGGCGTCGACCAGCACGATCCCCTGGGCGGAGGCGACGTCGGCCAGGGCCCGGTACTGGTCCACGGTGCGGGTGTAGCGCACCTGGCGCCCGAGGCGGACCAGGTCGGCCAGGGCGGTGAGGCTGCGCGGGCCCTCGGTCGTCTCCAGGGGCACGTGGTGGGCCACGAGGTCGAGCATCATGGGGTCGTGGACGGCCACCGCGCACAGCCCGACGGCGTGGGAGCGGACGAACTCCTCCATGCGGGTGGGGGCGGTGTGCCGCAGCCGCTCCAGCCAGTCGCGCACGGCGGTGCCGATCGCCTCGCGGGTGGCCCCCAGGAGCTCGTCGTCCACCAGGGTCTCCCGGGACGCCGTCAGGCGCAGGTGGCGGGCGTCGGCCACGACCCGGGCGAAGTAGGCCCACTCGGGGGTGAGTTTCTGCGCCGAGCGGGAGACCAGCATCCGCTTGACGCTGACGGTGTGGTGGGCCTGCTGGGTGGGTGAGGCCGTGGGCATAATGACGGCCAGGCCCCTCAGGCCCGCGGCGGGCACGTCCAGGTCCACCAGGTCGAAGGGCGTCACGCCCAGGTGGGTGCGGCACCACTCGCGGGCCTCGTGACGGCTCATCTCCCAGGGCGCGGGCTCGCGGCCGTGGTAGGTGGTGGCGCCCGGGCTGCGTACCTCGATGCGCACGGGCAGCAGGGAGCCGAACTCGTCCACCAGCGCACGCACCGTGCCCGGCTCCACCCAGGACTCCCCGGGGCGGGCGTTGAGGACCACGGTGGTGCCGGGGGCGTCCAGGGCGGGGACGTCCTCACCCGGGGGCAGGACGGCGTAGGTGCCGTCCGTGCTGCCCCGCCAGCCGACCGTGGGGGCGTCAGGGGTGCGGGCGGAGCGGGAGGCCACCGTGATCTCCTCGCTGACCATGAAGCAGGACAGCAGCCCGATGCCGAACTGCCCCAGGTAGCCCACGCGCTCCAGGCCCAGCTCGTCACGCTTGGAGGAGGCGCCAATGGTGGACAGGAAGGTCCTCATCTCCTCCTCGTCCAGGCCGATACCGGTGTCGTGGCAGGTCAGACGGGTTCCGTCGAGGGTGAGGGTGACGCGGCGCGGGCAGTCGGGCTCGTGGTGGGCGCGCGCGGCAATGGCGTCGACGGCGTTCTGGAGGAGCTCACGCACGTAGACGCGGGGCCCGGAGTAGAGGTTGCGGGCGAGGAGGTCCACCATCCCGCGCAGATCCACCTGGAAGGTTGCCATGGTCCTGCCTTCAGACGGTCGGGGCCG
>ERZ772986.2202-NODE-2202-length-10754-cov-3.324703_pt1 | contig 10754 bp, 10 predicted proteins | sample MGYA00511898_ERZ772986 | MGnify/ENA primary metagenome ERZ772986 (study PRJEB29015, sample SAMEA2737934) | human oral metagenome | biome: human oral; feature: human-associated habitat; material: dental | place: China | collected 2148 ... | reverse complement strand
CGGCCCCATGCCCGGGGCCGGGGGAACCCGCCGAATCGCGTTCGCGCCACTTCTCCCTCCGGCCCGGGGCGGGCAGACCTGCTCGCCCGGGCCCAGACGCGACCCGGCGTGCGAGGAGCCAGGTTAACGGCAATGAGACCCCGACGGACGCGCCGCGGGCTCAGGGGCGCCCGGAGGAGACCACCAGCAGCCAGACGAGGTAGAGGCCGCCCAGCGCGGCGGACAGCAGCCCCACCGGGATCTGGAAGGGGGCGAGCAGGCGCTGGGCCAGCAGGTCGGCCCCCACCAGGACCAGGGACCCCATGGCCGCCGAGGCCACCAGGGTGGTCCCGGCAGCCCTAACCACCCGCCGCGCCAGCTGCGGGGCCGCCAGGGCCAGGAAGCCGATCGGCCCGGACACGGCCACGCACACGGCGGCTAGCACGACCCCGTAGCCGAGCATGGCCCCACGCACGCGGGCCGTCCCCAGCCCCAGGCTGGTGGCGGCGTCGTCGCCCAGCTCCAGGACACCCGCGGGCCGGGTGAACCAGGTGACCAGGGGCAGCAGGAGGGCGGCGGCCAGGACCAGGGGACGTACCTGGGCCCAGCTAATGGCGTTGAGGGAGCCGTACTGCCAGGCCTTGGCCGCCTCCGCGTCCTGGATGGTGGCCCGGGAGAGCAGGTAGTTGTTGGTGGCCGAGAGCATCTGGGACAGGGCGATGCCCGCCAGTACCAGGCTCTCCCCGCCCACGCCCCGTCGCAGCGCCACCAGGGCGACCACGGCGGCCGTGGCCGAGCCCCCCAGGATTGTGCCCGCGGCTATCTGGAAGGTGGTCGAGGTGGCGCTCAGCAGGATCACCACCAGCCCCCCGGTGGAGGCGCCGGTGGTGAAGCCGACAATGTCGGGGCTGCCCAGGGGGTTGCGCGACAGGCTCTGGAAGACCGCGCCCGACAGGGCCAGCATCACCCCCACCAGCGCGGCCGCGAGCGTCCGCGGAAGACGCTGGCCGAGCACGATAAAGCGGTCCAGGTCGCTCCCCTGCCCGCCCAGGGTGCGCAGGGCGCCGCCCGCGGAGATCTCGTAGGCCCCGGTCAGTACCGTGACCACCATGAGCACCACGGTGGCCGCGACCAGCAGGCAGGTGACCACCAGGGCGCGACGGTGGAGCAGGAGGGAGCGTCCGCCCCCCAGGGACAGGGGCCGCTGTGAGGCCGGCGGGCCCAGGCGGCCAGCGACCGGGCGCGCACCCCCGCGCCTCGGGCTCATAGCACACCCCTTCCCGAGCGCCAGATGACCGCGGCCAGCAGGACCGGGCCGCCGATAAAGGCGGTGACCACCCCGGCCTCCATCTCGCCGGGACGGATGATCACCCGCCCGACGACGTCGGCCACCAGCAGCAGGACCGGCCCGGCGATGAGGGAGACGGCCAGCAGGCGTCTGTGGTCGGCGCCGAGGGTCAGGCGCAGCACCTGGGGCACCACCAGTCCGACGAAGGAGATGGGGCCGACGGCGGCCGTGGAGGCACCGCACAGCAGCGTGATGGAGACCAGGGCGAGGAGGCGCGCACGTGCCGGGCTGACCCCCAGGGCCCTGGCCTGCTCCTCCCCCAGGGCCAGGGCGTTGAGGGTGAGTCCGCAGGCCAGGGACAGCAGCAGGCCGACGGCGATAAAGGGCCCGATCCAGGCCAGCAGGCCCGCGTCGCGGTCCTCCAGGGAGCCCACCACCCAGAAGCGGTAGGAGTTGAAGGCGTCGGTGTCGTACATGGTGATGGTGCCGGTGACGGCGTGGAGGCTGGCCCCCAGGGCCACCCCGGCCAGGACCAGGCGGGCGGGCCCGACGGCGGCGCGCACCGTGCTCACCAAGGTCTCCGAGACGGTGAGGTAGGTGGCCGCACCCCCCACCCCGTCCCCGGACGCCAGCGGCACCCCGGGCCTGGGCGTGCGGGGCGTCCGCCTGTCCTACCACCCGGCCCACCCCGTCATCGAGAACCTGACCACGGCGGTCACGCCGGGGGCGGTGACCATGATCGTGGGCCCCAACGCCTGCGGGAAGTCCACGCTGCTGCGCGCCCTGAGCCGGGTCATCTCCCCGGACGCGGGGCAGGTGGTCCTCGACGGCCGGGACATTGCCACCCTGGCCCCCAAGCAGCTGGCCCGGCGCGTGGGGCTGCTGGCCCAGTCCTCGATCGCCCCCGCCGGCATTACGGTGCACGAGCTGGTGGCGCGCGGGCGCTACCCCCACCAGTCGATCCTGCACCAGTGGTCCGCCGACGACGACGAGGCGGTCAGCGAGGCCATGGAGCGCACCCACGTGGACGTCCTGGCCGCCCGTCGCGTCTCCTCCCTGTCCGGCGGGCAGCGTCAGCGGGTGTGGGTGGCCATGGCCCTGGCCCAGCGCACCGACGTCCTCCTGCTGGACGAGCCCACCACCTACCTGGACCTGGCCCACCAGGTCGACGTCCTGGAGCTGTGCCGCGAGCTGAACGCCGAGCTGGGCACGACGATCGTGGCCGTGCTCCACGACCTGAACCAGGCCTGCCGGTACGGCGACGAGGTCATTGCCATGCGTGCGGGTGCGATCGTGGCCCACGGCGCCCCGAGCGAGGTGGTCACCGCCCAGGTGGTGGAGGAGGTGTTCGGCCTGCCGGTCCAGGTCATCTCCGACCCCCTGACCGGCACGCCCCTGGTGCTCCCGCTGCCGCGCCCGCGCCCAAGCCGCCGATGACGTGCCTTAGTCACTGGCGACGTACCTTAGCTGACGGCAACGTACCTTAGCTGACGGCGACGTACCCTAGTCATACGTCCCCGCCGACTAAGGTACGTCCGCGATCCCTAGGGTACGTCCCGGATCCCTAGGGTACGTCCGCGGCGGGCGACACGAGCTGGTTCCCCACGGCGTCGGCCAGGGAGGGGAAGCGCCCGGTGGCGGCGAAGTCCTGGGAGCGGGCCCAGCGGGCCAGGGCGGTCAGGCGCTCCTGGGCACCCGTCCCCGCCTGGGGGCCGTAGACGGTCACGCCCGTGCCCGGCACGCCCGGGAGGGTGAGCACGTCGTAGGTCAGGGGCAGGTCCCCGACGGCCGGGTGGTGGTAGGTCTTGGTCCCGCTTCGGTGCTCGTGGACGTCGTGGCGCCCCCAGGCGGTACGGAAGTCCTCGGAGTCCTCGGTGAGCTCGGCGACGACGGCGGCCAGGGCCGGGTCGGCGGGGTGACGGGCGGACTCCATGCGCAGCATGGCGGCGATAATCACCTGGGCCCGGCCTCGGTGCTCCCCGTAGAACTCCGGGGCGGCCGACCCGGTGAAGGCGAAGCGGGCCAGGTTCGGGGTCCGGCCGGGGTACTCCCGGTACACGGCGTCGTACAGGGCACGTCCCAGGAGGTTCGCGCCAATAATGTCCTGCGCGGCAGTGGTCGCCAGCGCCGGGGCCGCGACGTGGGCCAGGACCGCCCGCAGGGAGGGCGCCGGATCCCGGGGCTCCGGGGCGTCCTGGCCCCCGTGGGCCAGGGCGAACAGGTAGGCGCGCTCGACGTCGTCCAGGCGCAGGGCCCGGGCCAGGGCGTTGAGGACGGAGTCGGAGGCACCCCGGATGCGGCCGCGCTCCAGGCGCGTGTAGTAGTCCGGGCTCACCCCCGCCAGCGCGGCCACCTCCTGACGGCGCAGGCCCGGGACGCGCCGGTCCTCCCCGAGGTCGGGCAGCCCGACGTCCCGGGGCGTCAGCCGGGCCCGCCGGGAGGTCAGGAAGCCGGAGACGACGGCGCGCTGCGGGTCGGTGGGCATGGTGTGAGGCTATCGCCCTACCCGGCCGAGATCCGCGAGCTGACACGGATTCGGCTGGCAGCGAGGGGGTGGCCGCTACCGGCGTGTCCGCCAGGCCCCCGAGGGCACGGACGGTGCCACGCCCCATCTGCGGCAGGCCCCACCAGTACCTGCCTGCCCGCCAGGCCCCGGCCCGGATCCTGCTGGCCGGGGCGCTAGGCTCCCGGCGGAGGGCGCGCCCCGCCAGGCGCTTCCCCGCGGACGGACGCCCCGCCAGGTGCCCCAGACACCCCGCCGTCGGACGGCACATCGGCCTCAGGGACCGGCCCCACCCCACCACCTAGGAGGAGACATGCAGACCCTCGTCACCGTCGTCCACCCCCGCTTCAGGTCCTCGCGCGTCAACGCCGCCCTGGCCGCGGCCGCCGAGCGCACCCGGGACGTGACCGTGCGCTACCTCTACGACCTCTACCCCGACGGGCGTATCGACGTCGTCGCCGAGCAGGCCGCCCTGACGGCCGTCGACCGGATCGTGCTGCAGTTCCCCATGTACTGGTACTCCTCGCCCGCGCTGCTCAAGCAGTGGCAGGACGACGTCCTGACCTACGGCTGGGCCTACGGCTCCACCGGCAGGGCGCTGGCGGGCAAGGAGCTGCTCGTCGCCGTGTCCACCGGCGCGGACAGCTACGGCAGAGGGGACTCCTACTCCGTCAACGAGCTCCTGCTCCCCTTCCAGGCCACCGCGGACCTGTGCCACCTGACCTACCTGGAGCCCTTCGCCACCACCGGCGCCCTGTCGATCCCGGACGAGGCCCTGGCGGCGCGCGCCCGGGAGTACGCCACCGTCCTGACGGCCCCGCGCCCTGCGGCCCGGTGAGCGGACCCCGCACCAGGCTCCCCGGTGGCCCCTCAGGCGATCACCCACCGGGGCCGCACCAGGAAGGGCCTCCCGGGCGGGACCTTGCGGAGGATCCGCCCCACCAGGGCCTGGACGTCCTGGAGGTCCTCAAAGGACACGCGGGTCAACCGCCACCCCGCCTCCTCGATCTCGTCGCCACGCCGCTTCTCGCGGTAGTAGGCACCGGGCTCGGCGTACTTCCCCCTCCCGTCGAACTCCACCCCGAGCCGCAGGTCAGGCCAGGCGAGGTCGGGGAAGTACAGGTTCCCGCCGACACGTACCCCGACCTGGGCAGCAGGCTCCGGCAGTCCCGCCCGCAGGAGGAGGTAACGCAGCTCGCTCTCACCGGGGGACTCCGCCCAGGGGCTCAGCAGGGGCAGCAGGGCCCGGGCCCGCCTGACGTGCTGGCGCGGCCCGACGCGGCGCAGCTGCTCACCGACCTGTGCGAGCACCTCGGTGGTGCGCGCGCGTTCCGGACCGGGGGCGAAGCGGTCGGGCAGGACCGCCCCGCGGAGGAGGGAGTCCGCGCTCACGACGGCGTCCCGGGGCGGCAGGTCCAGCAGGCAGTCAGCGATCGTGCGGGGCACGGTGGTCACCGGGAGACCTGCGACAGCGGTCACCTCGTCGTCCGGGAGCCTGCGGCGGTGCCTGCGCAGGTGACAGGAGGCGCCCCGCTGGAGCCGGTGTCCCCGCGGAGGCGGAGGAGGAGCCCCCTGACGGCCCCAGACCAGGGGCGCCCCGTAGACGACGCGCGGGAGGGGAAGGGTCGAGCGGCGTGCCGCACAGGGCTGGGTGACGTGCACGTCGGGCTCGTGGTCACGGACGAGGGCCCCGTGGAGAAGGGCCGCGGAGCTGTGGGTGAAGGCGCTCAGGGACGGGTGGGTGCGGTAGACGGCGAGGATCCGGGCCAGGCTGACCTCGTACTGCTGGTGCCACACAGGCGGGGGCACCGTCGGCAGGAGGTACTGGCCCCTGGCGAGGCGGACCGCGGTCCTGGGCACGGCATCCAGGCCCCGGGCCGCCGTGACCACGGGGAGCGGTCCAGGAGGTGACGGGAGGGCTGTCATGGGCCCAGGGTGCGGCCGGAGGGAGGCAGGGCGCCAGGAGGTGATGCCCGCCTGTGGATAACCTGCGCCTGCCGGGCGCCTGTGGGCTGAGTGAACCCCTGGGACGCCTGGGGAACCTCACCGTAGACGTGCCTTAGTCGGCGGGGACGTACTTCCAAGGTACGTCCCCGCCGACTAAGGTACGTCCCCGCCAGCTAAGAGAATCAGCCCCAGGGGCGGAGCATGACCTTAATGTCCCTGCGCTCGTCCATGGCCCGGTAGCCGGCGGCGGCGTCGGCCAGGGGCAGGCGGGAGGTGAAGACCCTCCCGGGGTTGATCTCGCGCCTGAGGACGCGGTCAATGAGGTCGGGCAGGAAGCGGCGCACGGGGGCGGGGCCGCCCAGGAGGCTGACCTCGGAGAAGAAGAGCCGCTGCCCGTCCAGGCTCACCCCGTGGGAGACGCCCACGTAGCCCACGTGCCCTCCCGGACGGCAGCTGGCAATGGCCTGGTCCATGGAGAGCTGGTTGCCCACGGCCTCCACCACGCCGTGGGCGCCGTAGCCGCCGGTGAGCTCCCTGACCCTGGCGGCGCCCTGCTCCCCCCGCTCGGGGACGACGACGTCGGCACCGAACTCGCGGGCGAGCGCCGCCCGGTCGGCGTGGCGGGAGAAGGAGATGACCTGCCTGGCCCCCAGGGCCTTGGCGGCCAGGACCGCACACAGCCCGACGGCGCCGTCGCCGACCACGGCCACGGTCCGCCCCGGGCCGGCCTCGGCGGCCACGGCCCCGAACCAGCCGGTGCCCAGCACGTCGGAGGCGGCCAGGAGGGAGGCCAGGACGTCCTCGTCGTCCGGCATGCCGCCGGGGACCGGCACGAGGGTGCCGTCGGCCAGGGGCACGCGCGTGTACTGGGCCTGGGTGTCACCCATGAAGCCGCCGTTAACACAGCGGGACTGGAAGCCGGAGGCGCAGATCTCACAGGTGTTGTCGCTGATGCAGAAGGAGCCCACCACCAGGTCCCCCACCGCGACGCCGTGCACCTGGGCCCCGACCTCGACCACGGTGCCCACGTACTCGTGGCCCATGGGACGGCCCCCTGGAGGGAACTCGGCGTCGATACCGCGGTAGGGCCACAGGTCCGAGCCGCAGATACAGGCGGCCTCCACGCGCAGGACGGCGTCGGTGGGCTCAATGACGTGGGGTAGGGGACGGTCCTCGACGCGGACGTCGCCGGGACCGTACATGACGACGCCGCGCATGGTGGTAGGGGTGCTCACGGCTCTCTCCTCGGTGGGTAGACTCTTGCGATACCCCCAGGGTAGGAGGCGCTACCGGGGACCACCAGGGACTGTCAGGGCCACCCGGGCTTCGTGCGGTACAGACCTGCGCGCCAGCCGGGCCTGTACGCCAAGACCGCAGGCCGAGGCACCTAGGCCCGCGCTGGCCGGGCCCCGTGCGGTACGGGCCCGCACCACCTAGGCCCGCGCGCCCCAGGCCCGCGCCACCTGCACCGTGCGCCCCAGGCCCCGCACCCGGGGTCAGCCCCGGTAGCGTGACCGGCGGCCTGCCGCAACACTCCGCCCGCCCAGGGGCTGCCCGGAGGGGCCGGACGGTAGGTTAGGGCTATGAGCCTCCCCCCTCCCTCTGAGCGCCGCTGGCGCGACGACCTCTTCCTGGCCCACACCATTGCCGACCAGGTGGACCGCCTCACCGCCAGCCACTTCGACGCCCAGGACTTCGAGGTCGAGTCCAAGCCCGACCTGTCCCCGGTCACCACCGCCGACCGTGAGGCCGAGCGCATGATCCGTGAGCACCTGAGCCGTGCCCGGACCCGTGACGCTATCTACGGGGAGGAGTACGGCGGGCACGCCGCCCGCAGCGCCGCGGAGCACTCCGGGCGCCTGTGGGTGATCGACCCCATTGACGGCACGAAGAACTTCGTGCGGGGCGTGCCGGTGTGGGCCACCCTCATCGCCCTGGTGGAGGACGGCGAGGTGGTCGTCGGCACCGTCTCCGCCCCGGCCCTGGGAAGGCGGTGGTGGGGCATGAACGGCAACGGGGCGTGGACCGGCCGCTCCCTGCCCACCGCACGCCGCCTGCACGTCAGCGGCGTGAGCGACCTGGACGACGCCTCCCTGTCCTACTCCTCCCTGCCGGGCTGGGTGCGGCGCAAGCGCCTGCGCGGGATGCTGGGGCTCATGCAGTCGTGCTGGCGCACACGCGCCTACGGCGACTTCTGGTCCTACATGCTCCTGGCCGAGGGGGCGGTGGACGCCGCCGTCGAGCCCGAGCTGGACCTGTACGACATGGCGGCGCTGGTGCCCGTGGTCACCGAGGCGGGCGGGAGCCTGACCTCCCTGGCCGGGGTGCCCGGCCCCTGGGGAGGGGACGCGCTGGCCACCAACGGCCTGCTGCACGAGGCGGTCCTGGAGCACCTGGGGCAGGAGACCGACTGAGTTCGGCGTCACACCGGCCAACGCGGTAGCGACCCTCGCGCACCGGCTACTGTTCCTGACGCACGTTCCACACCACAGGGAGTCCCATTGAACTGGCTGCACGCCGTCGTCCTCGGCATCGTGGAGGGCATTACCGAGTTCCTGCCCGTCTCCTCCACGGGACACCTCAATATCGTGGAGAAGCTAATGGGCTATAAGATCGACGACAAGGGTATGACCGCCTTCACGGCCGTCATCCAGATCGGCGCGATCCTGGCGGCCATCGTCTACTTCTGGCGTGACATCGTCCGCATCGTCACCGCCTGGTTCAAGGGCCTGGTCAGACACGAGGCACGTGAGGACCCCGACTACACGCTGGGCTGGGGCATTATCCTGGGCTCGGTGCCGGTCGCGGTCGTGGGCCTGCTGCTCAAGGACTTTATCGAGGTCACGGCCCGCTCCCTGTGGGTCATTGCCGCGGCCCTGGTGCTGTGGAGCGCCGTCATGTGGTGGGCGGACCAGCACTCCGGGGGCCCGCCCGGGGCCGCGCACGCCTCCCTGGGCAAGGGCATGAGCCAGGTAGGGATCAGGGACGCCCTGGTCATCGGCTCCTTCCAGGCCCTCTCCCCGGTCCTGCCGGGTATCTCCCGCTCGGGGGCCACCATCTCCGCGGGCCTGCTGCGCGGCTTCGACCGGGTGACGGCCACCCGCCTGTCCTTCTTTATGGGCATCCCCGCCCTGGTGGCGGCGGGTCTGCTGGAGGCCGTCACCGCGGCCGGGGACATTGCCTCCGGGCCGGGCTGGGCCTCCACGGGCGTCGCCACCGTGGTCTCCGGCGTGGTGGCCTACGCGACCATCGCCTGGCTGCTGCGCTTCGTGTCCTCCAACAAGTTCACCGGGTTCCTGGTCTACCGCGTCGCCCTGGGCATGGTCATTGTGGGCCTGGTCCTGGGGGGCCTGGACCCGGCCTGAGCCGGTGGACGCCCCGGCACCGGCAAGCGCCCCGACGCCGGCTCGGGCCGGGGCGGTGTCGGGGTGCCGCAGGGGCGGGGCGGTGTCGGGACGCCGTCGGGCCGGGGCACCGTGAAAGGGTTGGGACCATGAGGATCCTGCACACCTCCGACTGGCACCTGGGACGTACCTTCCACGGGCGCCTCCTGGGCGAGGACCACGCGGCCTTCGCCGACCACCTGGTGGACCTGGTGCGCACGGAGTCGGTGGACGCGGTCCTGGTGTGCGGGGACGTCTACGACCGGGCGATCCCGCCCAACGACGCCGTGGCCCTGCTGGACGAGACGCTACGGCGCCTGAGCGAGCGCACCCGGGTGGTCCTGACCCCCGGCAACCACGACTCCGCCCGCCGCCTGGGGTTCGCGGCGGACCTCATGCGCGAGGGCCTGGTCATCCGCGCCCGCACCGCTGGGCTGGACCGGGGCATTATCCTGCCCGACTCCCAGGGGCGTGAGGCCGCCGTCGTGCACGCCCTGCCCTACCTGGACCCCGACGCCGCCCGGGAGATCCTGCCGCCGCTGCTCCAAGAGCGCCTGGGCGAGGTGGTGCCCGCCGGCCGGGGCGCCGACCAGGACGCGCCCGGGGAGCAGGGCCACCCGGCCGCCACCGGTGGGAGTCGGGCGGGCGGAGGGGCCGAGGCCGCACCGCGCGCACCCCTGCTGCCCCGCTCCCACGAGGCGGTCGTCTCGGCCGCCCTGCGCCTGGTGGCAGCCGACCTGCGGCGGGTGCGCCGCGGGCGCAGCCGGCACCTGCCCAGCCTGCTCATGGCGCACGCCTTCGTGGTGGGCGGCAGGGCGAGCGAGTCCGAGCGCGACATCCGCGTGGGCGGCGTGGACTGCGTCCCCTCAGAGATCTTCACCACCATGGGCGGCTCACCGCTGGCGTCCCAGTGCGGCGGCCTGGACTACGTGGCCCTCGGCCACCTCCACCGTCCCCAGGAGGTGGGCCCCCACCGCGGAGGGGGGCGCGGAGGGCAGGACCGGCGCACCGGTACCGGCACACCGGGTGCCCCGGGGGGCGTGGGCCCAGGTGCCCCGGGGGGCGTGGGCGGGCCGCGCCTGGTCTACTGCGGCTCCCCGCTGCCCTTCTCCTTTGACGAGGCCGAGGACGCCCGCCCCAAGTCCTCGGTCCTGCTGGACCTGTCCGCGGACGGGGTCACGTCGTTGGAGCGCATAGCGGTGCCGGTACACCACCGGGTGCGTACCGTGGAGGGCACCATGACCGAGCTGCTCTCCGGCGCCTTCGACGACGCCCGGGACGCCTGGGTGCGCGTCGTCCTGCACGGCCGGCGTCCCCCGGGGGCACTGGCCGTCCTCAAGGACCGCTTCCCGGGGCTGCTGGCCTTCCACCACCAGGCACCCTGCCGGCCCGGACGGCAGGTGGCGGTCACCGCGGCGGCGGACCCGCTGCGGATCGCCGAGGACTTCCTGGACGACGTCGGGGCCCACCCGCCCGGTGACGCCGAGCGCGCCGTCCTGCGTCAGGCCTACGAGTCCGCCCTGGCGGCACAGCGGAGCGAGAGATGAGGATCCACCACCTGACCATGACCGGCGTCGGCCCCTATGCCGGCAAGGAGCGCATTGACTTCGACGCCGTGGGCGCCTCGGGCCGCTTCCTGCTCACCGGGCCCACC
>ERZ772986.2196-NODE-2196-length-10770-cov-4.323378_pt1 | contig 10770 bp, 6 predicted proteins | sample MGYA00511898_ERZ772986 | MGnify/ENA primary metagenome ERZ772986 (study PRJEB29015, sample SAMEA2737934) | human oral metagenome | biome: human oral; feature: human-associated habitat; material: dental | place: China | collected 2148 ... | reverse complement strand
AAATTTAACATTATGGCTGCGATTTTTCTGGCCATTCCGCCGTTCGCCCACATTTTTGCGAGTATTGCGCCAACTTACTTGGGGCAAAACAAGGTGCGCACAGAGGTGGATAAATAACCATTGGAGATTGTTTAAATATACATTTTGCACGCCATCAAGTGCCTTTTGCAGCATAATTTGGGGTAAAAAGCACCAAAACGCAGGGTAAAAAGCACCAAAACGCAAGGCAAAATGCACCAAAACGCAGAGCGAAATGCACCAAAACGCAAGGCAAAATGCACCAAAACGCAGGGCAAAATGCACCAAAGCAGCAGGCATTTTGCAATAATATGCAGTACACAAAAGGGCATAAAACCCTTTCGACAGACTGAAATAACGTGCAAAAAGAGGCAGAATGGTACTTAAAAGACTACCGTTTTGGTGCTAAATGCAGAAAAATTGGACGACATTTTTTGCGGGCGAGCGACAATCTAGAAGGGCAAAATGGTGCAAAACGCCGCTCGGACCATCATATTTTGACAGAAAATGGGGCGTGCAAGACCACGAATGGCGGCTAAAAACATACTTTTAGCGGTGTTTTGGCCCTAGAATGGGGCATCACGAAGAGCCCCTTTTGTAAAACAAACGAAACACAATTAACGTTTCAGGAAAGGGTGTGAAGTACGCCATTTTAATTGCCCTGCGAACGACTTAACGACTTACCAATCCCACTTTACAGCCACTTTCCACCGAACTTTGCCGCAATCGCGCCCACCAAACAATCGGCACAAAGTGCCGCCCAAAGCCACAAAAAGGCATGCCACTTGGCGCAACGGCAAGGAGAACCTTTAAAAGTGGTAAAAGAGAACAAATAAACCTACATACAAAACATCACCAAGCCCATGCGCCAACATACAGCCATAGCAGCCAACCCACAAACAAAACACGAATACAAACACAAACATAAAATAGCATAAAAACGACATAAACAAACAAAATAACCCATATTCGCAATAAATTTGTAATTAAATTTGGCGATTTAACAACAATTCGTTACTTTTGCCAGCACAAAGGCATTCAGACATAGTGGTGCCATCGCCCCATCACACAGGCCAACCTGACGGCGATTGAGCACCCATTGCAACAAGAAAAAACGATTAAGAAAGCAAAAAAGCGTTGCATACAACACCATCATCGTCATTAAGGAATAGACCAATCGTTTGCTTCCAGTTCATTAACTATTAAGATTGCTATATATACTGTTGTATGAATTATTAATTAATTGAGAGAATTTATGGAAAAAAGACTAATGATGTTTCTAGTCTCGCTATTCTTAAGCGCAGGGATAGCGATGGCGCAAACACAAGTTTCCGGAACAGTTATCTCGTCGGAAGACAACGAACCCATCATTGGAGCGTCCGTCATTGTGGAGGGTTCGAAAACAGGTGCCGTGACAGACCAAAACGGTAACTTCACCCTCTCGGTGCCCAAAGGCAAGAAAATTGTTGCAAGTTACATCGGCATGCGCCCCCTAACGCTAAGCCCCAAGCCCACAATGAAAATAACGCTGTCGCCAAACAACGAGACCTTGAACGAGGTTGTGGTAACGGGTGTGTCGAACATGGACCGCCGAATGTTTACCGGTGCGGCCGACAAGATTAAGGCCAACGATGCCTTGATAAGCGGCATGGCAGACATTAGCCGCTCGTTGGAAGGCCGTTCGGCCGGCGTGAGCGTGCAAAACGTGTCGGGAACGTTCGGCACAGCGCCTAAAATACACGTGCGCGGAGCCACCTCTATCTATGGAAACTCAAAGCCATTGTGGGTTGTTGACGGCGTTGTACAGGAAGACATTACCGACATTAGTGCCGATGCACTGTCGTCGGGAGATGCCGAAACGCTTATCTCTTCGGCCATTGCCGGCCTCAACTCAGACGACATCGAGAGCTTTCAGATACTGAAAGACGGCTCGGCAACGTCCATATACGGCGCGCGTGCCATGAGTGGCGTTATCGTCGTCACCACCAAGAAAGGCCGTTCGGGGCAGGCACACGTTAATTATACAGGCGAGTTCACCTCACGTTTGGTGCCCTCTTACAGCCAGTTCAACATCCTAAACTCGCAAGAGCAGATGGGCATCTATCGGGAAATGCAAGACAAGGGCTGGCTCAACCTCTCGAGCGTGCTTAACGGCAGCGACTATGGCGTTTACGGAAAGATGTACGAACTGATTAACACCTACAACCCCAAGACGGGCCAATTCTTCTTGGAGAACACCCAAGAGGCCCGCGACGCCTACTTGTACAGTGCCGAAATGCGCAACACCAACTGGTTTAAGCAGCTATTCTCGAGCGCACTCATGCAAAACCACTCGGTAAGTCTGAGCGGCGGCACGGGCAAGTCCAACTATTACGTGTCGATGTCGTTCATGGCCGACCCAGGCTGGTACAAGACTTCTGCCGTGAGGCGTTACACGGCCAACGTAAACGCCACCCATCACCTGCTCGACAATCTCTCGCTCACGCTGCTGGCCTCGGTTTCGTACCGCAAACAGCAAGCACCGGGCACGCTGGGGCAGGATGTGGACGTGATAAGCGGACAAGTGAAGCGCGATTTCGACATCAACCCCTACTCGTACGCGTTGAACACGTCGCGCGCGCTCGACCCCAACACGTACTACCATGCCAACTATGCACCCTTCAACATCTTGAGCGAGCTGGAGAACAACAAGATAGACATGAACGTGCTGAACACGAAATTCCAAGCCGAGCTGGCCTACAAGCCCATCGACGACTTGCGATTGGCCATTATCGGCGCCGTGCAATACGACACCTCTACACAAGAGCACCAGATTACCGAGTACGCCAACCAAGCCCTAGCTTACAGGGCTATGGACAACGCGCTGATACGCGACGCCAACAACTACCTGTACAAGGACCCCACAAACGCCTACGCATTGCCGATAACGGTGCTGCCTAACGGCGGATTCTACCAAAAGACCGACTTGCAGAAGGTGAGCTGGGACGTGCGCGCCACGGCCAATTACAACCACACGTTCGACAACGCGCACGCCGTGAACGTGCTGGGCGGCATCGACGTTTCTAACGTAGACCGCAGGCGCACGTACTTCAACGGCGTTGGCATGCAGTACGACGGGGGCGAAATACCCTTCTACGTCTACCAATTCTTTAAGAAGAACATAGACGACAACGCCGTTTACTACTCGCTCAACAACACCCACAACCGCACGGCGGCCTTCTTTGCAACGGGCACCTACTCGTATAAGCAACGCTACAACCTTACAGGCACTTACCGCTACGAAGGCACAAACCGCCTTGGAAGGAGCCGAAGTGCACGCTGGTTGCCCACATGGAACGTGTCGGGAAGTTGGAACGCCAGTGAAGAGCCGTGGTTTAAAAACACGTTCAACAACGCACTGACGCATGCCATGGTGCGCGCCTCTTACTCGCTTACGGCCGACCCAGGCCCGGCAACCTACACCAATTCCACCCAGATACTCAAATCGTACACGCCGTACAGGATTGTGGGAACCGACAAGGAGTCGGGTATCATGACCAGCGAGCTGGAAAACGCCCAACTAACGTACGAGAAGAAACACGAATTCAACATCGGTTCGGAATTGGGTTTCCTCAACAACCGCATCAACGTAACGTTCGACCTCTTCTGGCGCAACAACTTCGACCTCATCGGTCCGATAGCCACACAGGGCGTAGGCGGACAAGTGATTAGGTATGCCAACACCGCTACGATGAAGTCGCAAGGCCAAGAGCTCTCGGTGCAAACAACAAACATCAAGAACAACAACCTAACATGGGTTACGAACGTGATATTTTCGCACGTAACAACAGAGGTAACCTCGCTGATGAGCCAAGCCCGAACCATCGACCTTGTGAACGGCGAGGCAAGTAGCGGGTTTACGATGGAGGGTTATCCGCATCGCGCCATCTTCTCGATGCCTTTCCAGGGGCTAACCGATAAGGGCATACCCACCTATCTCAACGAGAAAGGCGAGCTTACCTCTACCGACCTCGACTTCCAAAACCGCAACAGCAACGGCTACCTGATTTACGAAGGACCAACGGAACCCACGATAACGGGGTCGTTAGGCAACGAAATCAAGTGGAAGAACTGGCGACTGAACGTATTCCTTACCTACTCGTTCGGCAGCTATGTGCGCCTAGACCGCATCTTCAGCGCACAATACAACGACCTCACCTCGATGACCAAGGAGTTTAAGAACCGCTGGATGCAAGCCGGCGACGAAAAGACCACCTCGGTTCCTACCATACTGCCCTACCGCAGCTTTGCCTCGGACAGGAACCTCCGCATAGCCTACAACGCCTATAACTATACGAGCAACCGCACGGCAAAAGGCGACTTCGTACGCATGAAAGAGATTTCGCTGGGCTACGATTTCCCCAAAGCAATGCTTAGGGCAACGCCTTTCACCAACCTCTCGCTGAAACTCCAAGCCACAAACCTGTTCCTCATCTATGCAGACAAGAAGTTGAACGGCCAAGACCCAGAGTTTGTTAACGCAGGAGGCGTGGCTGCCCCCATACCACGTCAGTTTACAATGACCCTCAAATTCGGTTTATAAACAAATAAAAGAAATAGTTATGAATAAGCAAAACATCTACATATTTGTGTTGTTGGCCGCAACAACGTTGGGCATCAGTTCGTGCGACAAGTTTCTCGACAAGCTGCCCGACAACCGCATGGAGCTGAACAATAAAGAGAAAATACAGAAATACCTCGTTTCGGCCTACCCCGACCACAACCCTGCCTATCTGGCAGAACTGTATTCGGACAATGCCGACGAGTTCGACGTAACGGGCTGGGGAAGCGACGGACGATTTTACGACCAAGCCTACTCGTGGAGCGACATTACCGAGACACAAGAGTCTGAATCGCCGCAAGAACTGTGGAACAGCCTGTACATGGCCATGTCTACGGCCAACACGGCCCTCCAAACGATAGAGCAGCAGGGCAACAACAGCGAACTGATGCCCTCGAAAGGCGAAGCATTGCTGTGCCGCGCATACGCTGCACTGACCCTTGCCAACACCTTTTGCATGGCCTACGACCCAACGACGGCCAGCAAAAACCTGGGACTGCCCTACCCCACACGCCCCGAAACGACGGTTGGAACCAAGTACGAACGCGGCACACTGGCAGCCTTTTACGAGCAGATAAACCGCGACATTGAAGAGGGACTGCCGCTGGTAACCGACAACTATTCACGTCCCAAGTACCACTTCACCCGCAATGCAGCCTATGCCTTCGCGGCACTTTTCAACCTATATTACCAAAAGTACGCCAAGGCCGTGGCCTATGCCACACGCGTATTGGGCGCAGGCGCCTCTTCGAAATTACGCGATTGGAAGGCGTTCAACGCACTTTCGGTGAACGGACAGATAGCTCCGAATGCCTATGTGAGCGTATCCAGCCAAGCCAACTTGTTGTTACAGACGGTTCATTCGCAGGCAGGTGCCCTCCTAGGCCCTTACCGCATGGGCAACAAGTATGCGCACGGGCAGCTCATTTCAGAAAAAGAAGACCTGCAATCGCAAGGTCCGTGGGGGCGCAGCAGCAACTTCGGCTACACCGTCTGGAGCAACAACAGCCTGTCTAAGTACTTCATCAACAAGGTTCCTTACGCCTTCGAATACACCGATGTGCAGGCAGGCATAGGTTATGCGCACTCGGCCTACGCCGTGCTTACAACCGACCTCACCCTGCTTGTGCGCGCCGAAGCCAACGCCATGCTGGGCAACTACGATGCAGCGGTAGCGGATTTGAACACCGAAGTGAAGGCCTACTCGAGCGGCGCACTGAGCGTTACGCTGGAAGGCATCAAGAATTTCTACAACGGAATAGGCTATTACACCCCAACTGCACCAACGCCAAAAAAGAAATTCAACACCGCTTTCAGCATCGAGCCCACCACGCAAGAACCGCTGCTGCACGCCATCTTGCACCTTAGGCGCATCATGACCCTGGGCGAAGGCTGGCGACTGCAAGACGTTAAACGCTACGGAATTGTTATTTACCGCCGCACGCTGAACGCAAGCAGCAGCGTAACAGACGTTAAAGACTCGCTTACCGTAAACGACCTACGCCGTGCAATACAGCTGCCACAAGACGTTATAACAGCCGGACTTACGGCAAATCCCAGAAACAAGTAAAAACCAAAACGCGTAGAATATGAAGAAGATTTGCTTATTTGCCTTGGCGGCAATATTGTCGTTGGGCTTCAATTCTTGCTCGGAAGACAATCCATCGAGCGACAGCATCTTTGGAAAAAGAACCGTACATCGCGACAATTTCGACAAGTGGTTGCTCGCTAACTATACCTATCCCTACAACATCGACGTGAAATATAAGATGGAGGACATATATAGCGACATGAAATATCATCTCGTTCCGGCCGATTCGGCCAAGTCGGCCAAGCTGGCCATCATCGCCAAATACCTCTGGTTCGATGCCTATGCAGAGTGTGTGGGGCCAAACTTCGTCAAGGCCAACGTACCCCGAATTATCCACTTGATTGGCTCGCCCGCATACAACAGCGGACAAGGCACGATGATTCTCGGCACGGCCGAAGGCGGATTGGTGATAACACTCTACATGGTGAACAACCTAACCGACAAGATGCTCACCGATTATGCCACCGTCAACGAGTACTACTTCCACACCATGCACCACGAGTTTACGCACATCCTGAACCAAAAGATACCCTACGACGAGAATTTCCAACACATATCCGAGGGAAATTACGTAAGCGGCGACTGGTATCTCATACGCAAAGCGGCAGCAAACAAAAAGGGTTTCGTAACGCCTTACGCCATGAGCGAACCCATAGAAGACTTTGCTGAGATGCTTTCCGTATATGTTACCACTTCGCCTGCCGACTGGAAAAAGATGATGACCACGGCAGGAACTACCGGTGCGCCATACATACAAGCCAAACTAGACTTGATTAGGGCGTACATGAGAGACTCGTGGAAACTGGACATCGACCAATTGCGCAGCATTGTACTTCGCAGAGCATCGGAGATTGGCCACCTGGACTTGAACCAACTAAACTAAAAAAAGGAACGTAGCTTATGAAAAAGATATTGATTTGCATGCAGGCACTTGTGGCAACAATGCTGCTCGCCGCGTGTCTGCACGACGATAACGAGGTGTTTGACGAGCCTGCCGCACAAAGGCTCGACAAAGCCGTGGAGAATTACAAGCAAGTGTTGGAGTCGGCGCCCAACGGATGGAAGCTCAACCTTTGGACAGAGCCGCGCTACTCTGGCGGCGGATACACATATCTGATGAAGTTCAAGGACGGAAAAGTAACAGTTGCAAGCGAACTGACCGACGCAGACAAGGTAGCCACATCGAGTTACGACATCAAGAAAGACATGGGGCCAGTGCTCACCGTCAACACGTACAACGAGATTTTCCACAGCCTGGCTAACCCCTCACTAAGAGACGACGACGGAAAGGGACAAGACTACGAGTTTATCATTCAGCGCGTAACCAACGACTCCATCTTCATCGAGGGCAAGAAGTTCCACAACAAGATGGTGATGACGCGCCTGAACGACAACGTAAACTGGAAGGACCACATCGGGAAAATGAAAGATGTGGCCGACAATGTGAAGTTTAACTATAAGTACATTGCAGGCAACGACACCACCAAGCTGTACCTCTCCTCGGCTAGACGTGCCAGGTTCACTTTCAAAGACAGCGTGGTTTACGTACCCTTCTGCTACACCGAGAACGGCATCGAACTGCAAGCCCCAGTAACGGTTGGCGGAAAGCAGGTGCAACACTTCGCTTACGACATCGACAAACTCACCTTCACGGGCAGCGACACAGGCACTGGTGACATGGTGTTTACCACCGACTATATGCGATATGCCGACTATGCGGGCACGTATAACTTTGAATACAAGAATGCATCGATAAAGGTGAAGATGGTTCCCGCAGGCGACGAAAAGACCTATTGGCTAGAAGGTTTGTCGCCCGACTTCAAGCTCACGTTCGTCTACGACAAGAAAACAGGAACGCTAACATGGAGTCCGGAAAAGATATACACCGACCCAAACAAGCACGAACACTGGATGTGCTCGTGGGATGCCGGAGATACGGGCCAGATATTCAGGTACGCATTTCTGGGCTTTGTAGTAAACAAAGACTTCAACAAGCCAGGCGTCTTCCTCACCTTCACATCCACTCTTGCGGGCTACCTCGACCTCGACTCGATGATTATCATCGAATATAACGGTTCGAAGAAAGTGGGAGAGTCGACCACCGTACTGGTAAACGGCAGTGCCCAGATATTAATGATTAAGGGTATGACCAAGATTAATAACGACTAAGGACAAATGAAAATGAAGAAAGTTAAATTCACCACGATAATTGCCTGTGCCCTTCTCTGCCTATTGGCAGCCTGTGGCAACGACGACATAACCAACGAGGTAAGTCAGCACACGCTGAAAGTGGTGTCGGCAAACACATCTTTCGACGCGTTGGGCGGCACAGACAGCATCTTTGTGAACGTAGATGCCACGAAAGCCTATGCGCAAGCACCCTGGGCTAAGGCAGAAACAAAGGGGAAACTTGTAACCGTGACGGCCGATGTGAACAAAGAAATGCAATCGAGACACACAACGGTGGTCATTAAATCGGCCGACGGCGACTCAACCATCGTTGCCATCGACCAGCAAGGCCCCGTTACGCAAATCGACTTGCCCGAACAGCTAGTCTTGGGCGACAAAGCCGACACCCTTACATATAAGGTTAAAAGCACGTTCGGCATCAACATCAAATCGCTAGACAGCTGGTTAACCACAACTTACGAGAAGGGCGAGGTGACCATCATCACCACCGAGAACAACGAAGGACACGTGCGCACGGGCCAATTTGTAGTTGAAACCACGATGGGTAAAGACACCATCAGCGTTATGCAAATAGACCTGGATCGCGACGTGCTAGGCGAGTATTATCTGCAACTTACCGAAACAGACGAGAATCGCAAGCCCGTTAAACGCGTTTACGCGGTGAAATTGCACAAGGAAGACAAGAAACTGATGCTCACCTTCACGGCCAATCCCTTTGCATTTCCCGTTACTTTCTCGGGCAAGGAGGGCACGCTGTCTATTGCTGGCGGACAATTTGCAGGTATGTTCGAAAACGATTATGTTGCCACGATTGTAGGTCCGATGGACGGGCAATTGTCTGTAAGCCCCAACGTCACCATTTCTGGCCAGTTCGGTTATAGTGCAGAGCTACCCGCCAAAGTCAGTTCGTTGGAGGGAACATTCTTACATTTCGGTACGGAGCCCGCCTTCGTATTAGGCAGATTCTCGTCAAAGGTTTTTGAAAACAAAACTTACAAGAGCTACCTGCTTTACGGAAACGACGCTTTCCTGTTTAAACGCAAATAGTAAGCCGCGGCACACAACGCCACTTGTTGTGGCGAAACGCCGCCTAGCAACGTTTCTTTAAGCCGCCCGAAAAAACTTTTTTAAATTTCTTTAACCTATGCAAAGAGGGTCGATATGGCGTTATCGGCCCTCTTTATTTGGGCATTACAACAAGGGTTAAAGGAAAACTTAAAAGTGTACTGAAATTAGCAACAAGCGTAAAACGTAATGAAGTAATCACGACATTTATAGTCAAACAGAATTGCTTTTGGAAAATTGTTGTTAGAAGAAGGCAACACGTACGTAGCATGGTGCTGATAAACCCTTCCGCAGAAAAAAAAAGGGAGGACGAAGTATATAAGGCAGTCTTTTTGTATTACAAATCATGCAAAAGCTATTCTAAAGGTTTATTCAACCCTTCATCAACAGCACCTTTGATTTTATCAAGCAATTCTCTAAATTTTTGTTGTTCGAAATCCTCTATATTTCCCCAGTTACATTCTATTTCATTCTTTTCAATAAGTTGTTTTAACATTTCAATATAGTCATAATCTATAACAGTAGTACCTTTCTGTATTTGGACAGTAATATTTCCAATTTCGTCCTTTTTAAAAAACAATTTCATATGCTCTACTTTGTAAATTTCTTTAAGTTATATTTTTTTACTCGTTTCTTTATTGATGGTTTTCCACCATCCGTTATTGAAGCAATTAAATCAAGAACTGATTTTTCTCCGATTTCCCCTTCAAGCGGTGATGAACGAATTACTATCACTCCATTTTTATTTTCACAATAAATAATTTGTTGGGCATCTCCCATCATAGGAATTGTTGCATTATGAGAAACAAGAATTATCTGTTTCGTGTTTTTTACCTTCTTAATAGCATTCACTAAACCATCATTAATATATTTAGTTGCAAGATTATCTTCTGGCTGATCAATAATAATGGGAGCTATATCTTTATCATATCCAAGAATAAGATCTAATAGTACTGAAGTTTTCCATCCCGCACTAAGACGACTGAAATCTTTTCCCTCTTCAGTTATAATACTATAAACGGTCTTGTTCATATTCTCAAAATCTTTATATACTCTATTTATGAAGTCTTGATAGTCTGCTACTTTCGGTTTTTGCCCACTAAAATTCTTTTGGTATAATTTCTCTGGTGAAATATTATTAAAAGTATCAATTTTACAAGTTGTTTTCAATTTATTATTAAAGACATCAAGAACAATATTCTTGTTAATTTTATATTGATTTTTTATAAATAGAGAATGTCCCGAGGATTTTATTTCTCTTGTTTCAAACTCAACTTGATAGGACGCTATTGCATCTAAGTATTTC
>ERZ772986.2193-NODE-2193-length-10775-cov-3.083396_pt1 | contig 10775 bp, 9 predicted proteins | sample MGYA00511898_ERZ772986 | MGnify/ENA primary metagenome ERZ772986 (study PRJEB29015, sample SAMEA2737934) | human oral metagenome | biome: human oral; feature: human-associated habitat; material: dental | place: China | collected 2148 ... | reverse complement strand
TTGGGATCCGATGATGATTGAAGGTGAATTTGGTGAATTTATCGGTATTGGTGGCTCTGATTTAGGTCCAGCAATGGTAACAGAGGCGCTTAAGTTCTATAAGAATCACCTCAATGTACATTTCATTAGCAATGTAGATGGCGACCACGTGCTCGAAACTATCAAGCACCTCAATCCAGAAACTACCCTGATAGTGATTGTATCTAAAACTTTCACAACATTAGAAACCCTTTCTAACGCACTTACTGTAAAAGAATGGTTCCTCAAATCAGGTAGCGAAAAAGATATTGCTAAGCATTTCGTAGCGGTATCTACTAACCTACAAGAGATTGACAAATTCGGTATCGACCCTGATAATGTATTCCCTATGTGGGACTGGGTAGGCGGACGCTTCTCGTTGTGGAGTGCCGTAGGCTTGAGCATAGCTCTATCAGTAGGCTATGACAATTTTGATAAGTTGCTCAAAGGGGCTCACGCTATGGACGAGCATTTCCGTACTGCTCCTTTTGAGAAGAACATTCCGGTAGTCTTGGCATTGCTCAGCGTATGGTACAACAACTTCTACGGAGCTGAAAGTCAAGCTATCATTCCTTATACTCAGTATTTGCACCGCTTGGCGGCGTACCTACAACAGGGTATAATGGAAAGTAACGGCAAGCAAACCGACCGCGATGGCAACCCTATCCCTTACCAAACAGGGGTAATCATCTGGGGCGAACCAGGTACGAACTCTCAACACGCGTTCTTCCAGCTTATTCACCAAGGAACTAAGTTAATACCAACTGACTTTATTGGCTTTAAGCACTCATTGCACGGCAATACTGACCATCATAACAAGCTAATGGCTAACTTCTTTGCTCAAACCGAAGCGCTTCTTAAAGGTAAGACTGAAGCTGAGGTGCGCAAAGAAATGGGCGACAAGGTAAACGAAGCGTTAGTTCCTTTCAAAGTATTTACAGGCAATCGTCCTACTACTTCTTTCCTTATCGATAAGCTTACCCCAGAGAGTTTGGGTAGCCTTATCGCTATGTACGAGCATAAGATATTCGTGGAGGGCGTGATTTGGAACATCTATAGCTACGACCAATGGGGCGTAGAGCTTGGCAAACAGTTGGCAAGCAAAATTCTTAAAGACATTGCAGCTACTGAAATCTCAGCTCATGACAGTTCAACCACCAATTTACTGAAACAATTTAAAAAATAAATAAAGGCGTTAGTTATCAGTCGTTAGTGGTTAGAAATCGTAGTATTCTAACGACTAACGACTAACGACTAACAGCTAATCGCTAAAAATGATTCATATTAGAACAACCGAAGAAATAGAACTACTACATCAGGCAGCCCAAGTCGTATCACGCACTTTGGGGTTAATGGCAAAAGAAGTAAAACCAGGGGTAACTACCCTCTACTTAGATAAGATAGCAGAAGAATATATTCGCAGTCAGGGGGCAATCCCAGGCTTTTTGGGCTTGTATGGTTTTCCTAACACATTGTGTATGAGCCCTAATGCGCAAGTGGTGCACGGCATTCCTAACGACCGTCCGCTACAAGAGGGCGACATCATCTCAATAGACTGTGGAGCACTGAAAAACGGTTACTACGGCGACCACGCTTATACTTTTGAGGTAGGCGAAGTAGCTCCTGAGGTGAAAGAGCTTTTGCGCGTTACTAAAGAGTCGTTGTACATAGGCATTCGTCAGTTTCGTGCGGGCAATCGTGTAGGCGATGTGGGACACGCTATACAGCAGCACTGCGAGGCTCACGGCTACGGAGTAGTGCGCGAACTCGTAGGGCACGGTGTAGGACGCAAGATGCACGAAGACCCCGAGATGCCTAACTACGGCAAGCGCGGCAATGGTAAGAAGTTCAAAGACGGAATGGTAGTGGCCATAGAGCCGATGATAAATATGGGTACTAAGAGTATTCGCCAACTCAAAGACGGCTGGACAATCCTCACTGCCGACGGCAAGCCTTCAGCTCACTTCGAACACGATGTAGCCCTTATCGACGGCAAACCCCGATTGCTTTCTACCTTCAAATACATATACGAAGCCTTAGGCATTGAAAGTAATGAAGAGGACGAGTTTTTGCTCAATTAGCAAATTTGCTAATGAGAGAAGAGATAAAAGCATTTAAAAGAGATAACAATGGAAAAAGAAAAAGTAAATGAGAGAGTAGTGCTGCACAAAACCCATAATGCAGAGACTATAGAGATTAGAAACCCCAGTGAAAAGCTATTAGCTTTTATGGAAGAACTGGAGCAGCGAAAGAAAAAACTAAAAAAAGAGATAAGAGCAACAAAAAATAAAGAATATATAAAAATTTAATTTTGGACTTTGATCTTAGAATATCTTTCGAAATAGAGGAAGGACTATATACTTTAGCCTTATCAGAATATCAACCTAATACTGATATTCCAATAACTGTAGTTGAAATAGTTTTAGAATTAGAAAAATATCCTCTATCACCTAATCCTCTAAAAGTTTTCTCTTATATAATCTCAAAGATAGAAAAATATATAGCAGAAAGAGAGGTTATCCTATACTATTATTGTGATAGTGCGGGTATATATTACAGAAATAACAATAAACGTAGATTCCAATCGCCTCAACATTTTAGAAGTGAGTTGTTTCAGGCTTTATTCCTAAGAGTAAATTCGAAAACACTATTTATTAAAAACTCTGTTATTTCTAATCCTTTAGTAGGGAACCATTATCTCTCTTTTATCTATAAACAAAAACATCAACCCTATGTAGATATTCTTACTGAGGAATTAGAAGAATATCAAAAGTAATTCAAAATTCATAATTAAAAGAAATGTACAGAACGCATACTTGTGGAGAGCTACGTCTCTCGCACGAAAACCGACAAGTAACCCTTAGCGGATGGGTGCAACGCGTCCGCAATAAAGGATTTATGATTTGGGTAGACCTACGCGACCGCTACGGTATCACCCAGCTTATTTTTGACGAAGAACGCACTGACAAAGCAGTATTCGAGAAAGCGAAAACCCTTTCGCGTGAAGACGTGATTCAGATACAAGGTACCGTTATCAAGCGCGAGGCTGCTAACACAAATATCCCTACCGGAGAAGTAGAAATACTCGTTACAGCACTTACCCTGCTCAACCATTCTGAACTCCCTCCTTTCACTATTGAAGACAATACCGATGGCGGTGAAGACCTTCGTATGAAGTACCGCTATCTCGATATACGCCGTACCCCCGTACGCGATAACCTTATTTTCCGCCACAAAGTGGGGATAATGGTGCGCAACTACCTATCCGAACAAGGTTTTATAGAGGTAGAAACGCCTGTACTTATCAAATCAACGCCTGAAGGGGCACGCGACTTCGTGGTGCCTAGCCGTATGAACCCAGGTGAGTTCTACGCACTTCCACAATCGCCACAGACTTTTAAGCAGTTGCTTATGGTAGGCGGATTAGACAAGTACTTCCAAATTGTAAAATGCTTCCGCGATGAAGACCTTCGCGCTGACCGTCAGCCAGAGTTTACCCAAATAGACTGCGAAATGTCGTTTGTAGAACAAGAGGACATCATCCAAACCTTTGAAGGATTGGCAAAACACCTCCTCAAAGAGCTTAAAGGCTTAGAGTTTGGGGCTTTTCCTCGTATGACCTATGCCGAGGCTATGAAAACTTATGGCAACGACAAACCCGATATCCGTTTCGGTATGAAATTCGGCGAACTCAATGACCTTGCCCAACACCGTGATTTCAAGGTGTTCAACGAAGCCGAATTAGTAGTAGGTATTGCCGTACCTAATGCTAACAGCTATACCCGCAAAGAGATTGACGCTTTAGTAGAATGGGTGAAACGTCCGCAAGTAGGCGCTTCAGGAATGGTATATGTAAAATGCAATGAAGATGGTAGTTTCAAATCATCAGTAGATAAATTCTATAACGAGGATGACCTTAAGGCGTGGGCAGAGCGTACGGGCGCTAAAGCAGGTGACCTTATTTGTATCCTTTCAGGCAAGGCAAACAAAGTGCGCGGGCAACTTAGTGCCCTCCGTATGGAACTTGCCGAGCGTCTCGGCTTGCGCAAACCTGATGAGTATGCCCCATTGTGGGTAGTAGATTTCCCACTTTTGGAGTGGAGTGAAGAGGAGGAACGCTTCTTTGCGATGCACCACCCTTTCACCTCACCTAAACCTGAGGATATTCCGTTACTCGACAGCAACCCAGGGGCAGTACGCGCCAATGCTTACGACCTCGTGCTCAACGGCAACGAAGTAGGCGGTGGTTCTATACGTATCTTCAACCAAGAGTTACAAGCCAAAATGTTTGAGTTGTTAGGCTTTACCCCAGAGAAGGCACAAGCGCAGTTTGGCTTCTTGATGAACGCCTTTAAATACGGCGCTCCGCCTCATGGTGGTTTGGCTTTTGGCTTCGACCGATTGGTGGCACTGCTCGGCGGACAAGAAACCATACGCGACTTTATCGCTTTCCCTAAAAACAACAGCGGTCGCGATGTGATGATTGATGCCCCTTCGCCTATTGATGAGGCACAACTGAAAGAACTAAGCATTCAATTAGCAAATTAGAAATTAAAATTCTTTTAATGACTAAGAAAATCCCAGCTCTATTTGTAGGACACGGTAACCCTATGAACACTCTTGATGAGCAGAATCCTTTTAACCAAAAGTTTGCCGAAATCACACAGACTTTTGATAAACCTAAAGCTATCTTGTGTATTTCTGCTCATTGGTATAGTGAGGGGTTATTTATTATGGGAAACCCTAACCCTTCAATGATGTATGATTTCTACGGATTTCCAAAAGCTCTCAGCGAAGTGCAATATCCCGCTAAAGGTTCTCCAGAGTTAGTAGCACAAGTGAAAGAACTACTTGCAGATACTGACCTAAAAGTAGACCCCGAACGTGGATTTGACCATGGCGCCTGGGCGGTATTAAAGTTTTTGTACCCCAAGGCAGATATTCCCGTAGTACAACTGAGCTTAGATGCTACCAAGCCTGCTCAATGGCACACCGATTTAGCCAAAAAACTTGCTCCGTTGCGCAAACAAGGAGTATTGATTTTAGCAAGCGGGGATATCATACATAACTTGCGCCTGATGAACTTTCGTTATATCAACGATTTAGATGCTGGTTATGATTGGGCTTTTGCCTTTCGTGATCAAATCAATCAAACGATAACCGATAATAACTTAGAGGCATTAGTTCATTTTGAGCAATTCGGAGAAAATGCGAAACTATCAGTGCCCACCCCCGATCTTTACTTGCCTTTGCTCTATGTAATGGCTTTGCGAGAAGAAGATGATGAAGTACTGATTTTCAATGATTCAATAGTAGGAGGCTCTATCAGTATGACCTCAGTACTGGTGGGAGGGAGGTCTTAGATCATAAGAATTAAACCTATAAAAAAGGCTGTTGCAAAGTAAAATTTGCGACAGCCTTTATTGTTTTTGTGAAAAATAATATTACTTTTGCAATGTAAAATGCTAAAAATAAAATGTATATGAAACAAGTTTTAAAAGCAGTAGGCTTAGTGTTCTTACTACTCACCTCTTGTAGCAAAGAGGAATCTAACCCTAACAATGGTAACGGAAATGGGAACGGTAACGGAAATGTTACCCCACCCGTAGAACAAAAAGCAATTGTGATCACTTCGTATAGCAAAAACTACGGCTATGCAGGTGATAGTGTGGATATTTTGGGCGAAAATTTCCCTAAAAAAGAACAATGTAAAGTAACTTTTGGAGATACTGAAGCTACTATCACCTCAGTTTCAGCCGATGGCAAGAAACTCACCCTTGTATTACCCCGCAGTAGTACCTATTTGCCAGAGTTGAAATTCTACTTTGGCGAAAAAACTGTGGTAGACAACAAAGTAACCAATGACTATGAGCAAAAAATAGGTATTATTGACAAGGCTGTAGGAGAATGGATAAAGACTCAATGTCGTTATATTAGTCAAAATGAAAGTAGTACTTATATACAAGTACAAGTTGTAAAAGATCGTATCTATTGTAATGCTATGTCGTATTACCGTGAAATTTTTTTCAGTAAAGATAATGGTATTAGTTGGAAAAAATGGGCTTCTTCAGGGCCTTTTGTAAGTCAATCAAATTTTTATATAACGCCTTCTTATGAAGGACTTAATCTTTATACAGGATTAAAAAAACAGGAAACAGGAGTTTACAAAGTGCCTTCTGAAGGAATAGAGGGTTTTACAATTAACCCAGGAGAACTTGTTTTTGAAATAGAAAATAAACCCTACAGTAAGGTATTTTGTGACGATACTATGAAAAATATTGTATTTGTTGCGCAAGATGGCAGTGTTTATAAATCGACTAATGGGAAAGATTTTAATATGATAAAAGAAAATAACGTATTTTTCCCCACAGCAGCTCATTTTCAAAGAGATATAAACCATATATGGGTTGGAGGAGGTGTGTATGACAAAGATGTTCCATACAAAAAAGAAATACCTTATATACTATTCTGTAATGGTAATAATGGACAATGGACAGAATATATACACAAATCAGCCTCTGAAGGATTAGTATCATACATAATCTCAATAGATTTCCCCACTAATGAAGTAGGATATAGCATTTTATGGTTAGAAGAAAAATATAAAATACTAAAATCAACAAATGGAGGACATAATTGGCAAGAACTATCTTTTGTACTAAGAAAAACAGGCTCAGAAAATACTGATATATCTATGGCTTTTCAAAATGAAAATACGGGCTGGGTATCATTAGACAAAGTTATCTATAAAACTACTGATGGTGGCAATACTTGGCAAAAAGAGTTTGAAGCCGAAAGCAATATCAAAAAACTTTACTATACTCAAAATGTGTTATACGCTTTTGCCGAAAATGGTTTGCTATACCGCTACTATTTTAAATAGTGAATTTACAGGCTTAAAAGAGAACATCGCTTTTTGTCTTGAAAACGAATTAGATATGGTGGCTTTTTGCCATTAACAAAAAATGAAAAGTAAAAAAAGCTGTCACAAATCTTATTTTGTGACAGCTTTTTTTATACTATCTCGCCGATTTTCGTTCGCTTATCGTTCGCTTATTGTTCGCTCATCGTTCGGTGAAAGTAAGGGCAAATTGGCTTATTGGCTAATTCTTTATGTATTTTGCTAATGTTTTCATTAGGTCTTGTCCGCGTAGGGTTTCGCCTTGACTTAATAAGTTGCCCTCAGGGTCGATGAGGAATGCTGAAGGTAGGCTCTCTACTCCATAACTGTCAGAAGTCTTTTTGTCGTCTAAAAGTTGCGTCCAAACTAAACCATCGGCCTTGATGGCATCTAACCATTTTTCGCGGTCGCGGGGTTTGTCTACTGATACTGATACAATAGTGAAGTTCTGATTTTTGTAGGTATTATAGGCCTTGCGTAGGTGTCGACTCTCTTGTCGGCAAGGGCCACACCACGATGCCCAAAAATCTATCAGCACATATTTGCCTTTTAGAGAGGAAAGGTTGAACTTTTCGCCATTGGGCTGTGCCAATTCGATAGCCGGTACAGGACTATGACGCTGTAGCGATTGTGCTAAGCTGGGTAGCACTCCTAAAAAAAGAAGGGCTATAGTAGCTATGCATATTCTCTTTTTCATAATATAATAAATTGTTTATTAATACATTGGCACTTCCCACAAAAACAATGCCACGAAAAAATATAAGATTTAATTTCAGAAAAAGTTTGTCTATTCAAAAAAAAGAATTACCTTTGCGACAATAAACGTAAAAATTTAGAAAAACTATGAAAAAATTATTTTTATTTGCAGCCGTTATTTTTGCTAGTGCTTCTTACGCACAAACTGAAAAAGGAAATTGGTTTGCAGGTTCTGACTTAGGACTTTCTTACACATCTGAAACTGTTAAAGAAAAAAGTGATGGTACAGAAACGAGGAATTCAACAGTATCTACTCTTAAATTCACCCCTAATGTTAACTATTTTGTGATAGACAATTTGGCGGTAGGTTTAGGTTTAGAGTATACTAATTCTAAAGCAAAAGGAGCATCAGATAGTGAAAATATTTTTACTATAGCACCTAATGCTACTTATTTCTTCCCGCTAAGTGCTAACTTGGCACCATTTGTAGGGGCTAAAGTAGGTTATGCTATGGCGTCAGCAGGAAGTTCTGATGCTAATAAGGATAACGGATTAGTATTTGGTGGTAAAGCAGGGATTGCTTATTTTGTAAACCAAGGAGCAGCTATCACTGGTTACGTAGGCTATGATAGCTATTCTCTTAAGAACAAAGCAAATAGCAAAGCTGAAACCCAAAGAGGAATCTTAGGTGTAGGTGTAGGGGTTGCTTTATTCTTCTAGTATAAAGACAAGAGACAAAATACAAAAGACGAGAAAACAATAATAACTTTGCCAAAGGGGCTAATGTGAACCTTTGGCAAGGTTTATTGCTAACTGCAGACAACTAATGCAACCAATGACAACTACTGACAACTAATAACTAACAATTAATATGAAACACTTTGTATTACCGGTAGGGCTGCTACTATTAGTGGCTTGCCAGCAAAATCAAACTCCTTCCTCTACTAATGAAGAGAAAATGAATTATCCACAAACACGCAAAGACAGTACGGTAGATACTTACTTCGGTACTCAAGTGGCTGACCCCTATAGATGGTTAGAAGATGACCGCTCGGCTGAAACTGCTGCGTGGGTGAAGGCTCAGAATGCTTTCACTTTTGACTATCTTTCTAAAATTCCTTATAGGCAAACTATCAAAGAGAAATTAGAAAAGCTGTGGAACTACGAAAAAATAGGTTCACCTTTTGTAGAAGGCGATTACACCTATTATTATAAGAACGATGGACTGCAAAACCAGTCGGTGTTGTACCGTAAAGACAAACACGGTAAAGAAGAAGTGTTTTTGAATCCTAATACTTTTTCGGCTGACGGTACCACCTCATTGGCTACAGTGGCTTTCACCGAAGACGGCTCGCTTGTGGCGTACCTCATCTCGGAGGGCGGTAGCGACTGGCGCAAAGGCATCGTATTAGATGCTAAAACTAAAAAACAAATAGGGGAGACCTTAGTAGATATAAAATTTAGTGGCATAGCGTGGAAAGGCAACGAAGGTTTTTACTACTCAAGCTATGACAAACCTAAAGGTAGTGAGCTATCGGCTAAGACTGACCAACATAAGCTATACTACCATAAACTTGGCACGCCCCAAAGTCAAGATGTATTGGTATTTGGCGGTACTCCTGCTGAAAAATACCGCTATGTATCGGGCAGCGTGTCGGACGATGGCACTTACCTCTTCATTTCGGCTGCCAATGCGACTTCGGGGAACAAGTTATTTGTAAAAGATTTGACCAAAGCTAACGCTCCTCTTGTAACCATTACTGATAGCTTTGACGGCGATACAAGCTTTGTGAGCAACCAAGGTACGACCTTTTTCTTAGAGACGAACCTGAATGCTCCTAACGGCAGATTGGTGAAGGTAGAGGCTAAAAATCCGCAACCCGCTCACTGGCAAGATGTGATTGCAGAGACGGATAATGTATTGAGTATCAGTACAGCGGGTGAGTATCTTTTCGCTCACTATATGGTAGATGCACTTTCAAAAGTAAAGCAATACGACTATACAGGAAAGCTCGTGCGCGAGGTGCAATTGCCTAATATAGGTACAGCCAGTGGCTTTCACGCTAAGAAGAAAGAAACGCATACTTATTTTACTTTTACCAATTATGCTACCCCCAGCAGTATCTACAAAATGGATTTAGCTTCAGGGGCTATTGAGCAATATTGGAAACCAGCGATTGCTTTTGATGCTACCCAATATGAATCGAAACAAGTATTTTACACTTCTAAAGACGGTACCAAAGTGCCAATGATGATTACCTATGAAAAAGGATTGAAGTTAGATGGCAAAAATCCTACCTTATTATATGGTTACGGAGGTTTCAACGTAAGTTTGACTCCTGCCTTCAGCGTGGTAAATGCTGTGTGGATGGAGCAAGGAGGTGTATATGCTGTACCTAACTTACGCGGTGGAGGCGAATATGGTAAAAAATGGCACGATGCCGGTACTAAGATGCAGAAACAGAATGTGTTTGACGATTTTATAGCGGCAGCTGAATACCTTATCAAAGAGAAATACACCTCGCCTGCTTATTTGGCAATCAAAGGAGGTTCTAACGGTGGGCTATTAGTAGGCGCTACGATGCTACAACGTCCTGACCTCTTTAGGGTGGCACTTCCGGCAGTGGGTGTGCTTGATATGCTACGTTACCACACCTTTACGGCAGGTGCTGGCTGGGCGTATGACTATGGTACTGCTGACGACAGCGCCGAGATGTTTGAATACCTAAAAGGTTATTCGCCCTTGCATAATGTAAAAAAAGGTGTCAGCTACCCAGCAACCCTCATCACTACGGGTGACCACGATGATAGGGTAGTGCCTGCCCACAGTTTTAAATTTGCGGCAGAGCTACAGAGCAAGCAAGAGGGTAATTTGCCTATACTTATCAGGATAGAAACCAATGCAGGGCACGGAGCGGGTACCCCAGTGAGCAAAACCATAGAGCAAAATGCCGATTTGCAAGCGTTTACCTTGTGGAATATGGGTATTAAAAAGTAACGAAGCAAGTATAATAAAGACGATTTTATTTTAATCTTTTTTTATAAATAGGTGTGACGAAACGCGGTGAATTGTAAATAAATTGTTAAAATTTGCCCTTCACGAAAAATAAAAGTAAATAAATTTTGCTGGTGTAAAATAAAATGCGTACGTTTGCGCCCT
>ERZ772986.2191-NODE-2191-length-10775-cov-6.126026_pt1 | contig 10775 bp, 8 predicted proteins | sample MGYA00511898_ERZ772986 | MGnify/ENA primary metagenome ERZ772986 (study PRJEB29015, sample SAMEA2737934) | human oral metagenome | biome: human oral; feature: human-associated habitat; material: dental | place: China | collected 2148 ... | reverse complement strand
ACTGGGTCTTGGCGCTGGAGCGGTTGATCTCGTCGAGCAGGACGATGTTGGCGTGCACCGGGCCGAGCTGGGTGGCCATCTCCCCGGTGGCGTAGTTGAGGACCTGCGTGCCGACGATGTCGTTGGGCATGAGGTCGGGGGTGCACTGGATGCGGCAGAAGGAGCCGGAGACCGCGGCGGCCAGCGTCTGGGCCGCCGTCGTCTTGGCCAGGCCGGGAACCGACTCGAGCAGGATGTGCCCGCCCGCGATGAGCGTGGACGTCAGCGCCAGGCGCAGGCGGTCCTGGCCGACCACGCGCTGGCCGAAGGTGTCGGCCACTCGCTTCAGGAGCTCGGAGGCGCGCTGGACATCGGCCTTCGGGGAGGCGGAGCGCGAGGACCGCTCCGCCTGGCGCTCGAGCTCCCTGGCGCTGGGCAGGGAGGCCGTGGGGGTGGGGTAGGAGGTGCCGGCCGGGGCGGGCGACAGACCGCCCGGCGCCGAGGGCTGCGGCACTCGAGTCCGGCGTCCGGAGCGGGAGGGCGCCTGGGGCACCGCCGGCGCCGACGGCACCGGCGCGGCCTCGGGGACGGCGGCCGACGGCATGGTGGCCTGTCCGCCGGGGACGGTCGTCATGCCGTAGGACTGCACTGGCTGGTTGCTCATGAAACTCCTCGTGCGCCGGAAGGGTGACCACGGCGCCACTGGCAGGCTATACGAGACGTCGGGCCGAGCCCAGGCGCATCGATGGGGATCCCAACACCCCGGCTCAGAGATCAGCCATCTCGACGTCGGATCCGGACAAGGACAGGCGCAGCCCTTTGTCGGTCACCGAGACCCGAGACAGGCTGAGCCCCTGCGGCAACGAGCCGGCGCCGACCGAGATCTCGGAGGACTCCAGCCCGACGTAGGACAGGACGGGGCGGCCCAGGAAGGTGGCACCGGGATCGAACTCGATGCCCCGGACCGTGATCGATGTGACACTCAGGAGCAGCCCGCCGTCGTCGGACACCGAGGGCGCGATCGTCATGGAGGCGGCGAGCCCGCCGAGCACACTGGTCGAGGCGGTCGCGGTCCCGGGATCATCGGCGGAGCCGAGCGCGCCCGCCTGCACGGTCAGGGCCGGCATATCGGGGGCCGCGGCCGCCACCATGGTCGTGAGTCGGTCCCACCCCACCGATGCCGTGGCGTCCACGCTCCGCGTCGGGAAGGGATCGGACAGACCGATGGACGTCAGGGTGGCATCCAGGTCGAGCAGCGTCAGACCGTCCCGCCCGGCCGCGGCGTCATCTCCGGAGGACAGCTCCAGCTCGCCGGCGGTGACCGCCAGGGAATCCAGTCTGCCCCCGAGGACCTGGGGCAGGACGAGGCCCTCAGTGGTGATCCGCGCGTCCGAGGACAGCCCGGGCAGCGCCGAGCGCACGACGGCGGCGACCCGCGAGCGCGTGTAGAACTCGGCGCCCGCGCCCGCTCCCCCGGCCACGAGGATGAGCACGAGCAGGACCACGACGGCGATGACACGGCCCCGGCGACGACGCGCACCGGGCCGGCGCAGCGCGCCGTCCCGGCCCGGGCCGCCGTCACCACCGACGACGCCCTCTCCGTCCGCACCGGTCTCGTCATCGTCGGCCGTGCTCACTGCGCCCGCTGCGCCCGCTGCGCCCGCTGCGCCCGCCATGTTGGCCGTGCTCACTGCGCCCGCCCTGCCCGCTCCGTGCCGCTCACCGCGCTCAGCCTCGCCCGTTCCCGGCATCGGCGCGCCCGCCGTCCCCGACCGCGGTCGTGCCCGTCGTCCTCGCACCGGTCCCGCGCGCGGCGGCCTCGTTGTCGGCGTGCTCCTGGTCGAGCATGGGCAGATCCTCGGCCGTCACCATGAGGGTGGCCACGGCGTGCTCCACGAGCGCGGTGCGCCGGTTGGAGGCCGCGCCCCCGGCGCGCCCGCCGCGCAGTCCCCGCACGCCCACACGGTCGAGCTTCTCGCAGACGTTGTCGAGCTTGCGGTTGAACTTGGTCAAGGGCCATCCCAGGCGCGCGGCGGCGACGGCGGACGACGGGATCTCGGCGGCCCCGGTGCCGGCGCGCCGAAGCACCGGCTCGGACAGGGCGAGGACGAGCAGCAGCTGGGACTTGGTCATCGGAGTCACCCCGATGGTGGTCTGACCGGTGGACTGCTGGACGCCGTCGATCCCCGAGAAATGCTCCTCGCCGGCGGTGATGAGATCGATCTCGTAGGTCGTCGGCCCCGCGGAGAAGGTGAGGATGACGCGCTGGAAGACCAGCGGCAGGCGGGCGCCCGGGGCGAGTCGGGACTGCACCAGTCCGTCGCCGTCGGTCAGCGTCGCGGACAGGCGAGTGCCCTCGTTGGCGATCCACCACAATCCGCTCTCGTGCGCCAGGACGAGGAAGCGCCGGTGAAGGTAGGGGTTGTCATCGATGTCGAGATCCCCGCCACGGCCGATGACGAAGGCGTCATCCGTCCCGATGCGGTGGATCTCGCCCGAGAAGTCGAGGACGAGCTCGTCGGGGCGGTCCGGATCGATCTCCGGCCGCTCGGTCCAGGTCAGATCGCTCATAGGAGGTCTCCTTGCTGTTCAGGAGCAGTATGCAGGGCTCGAGAGCGCGAGTGCTCGGGCAAGGCTGTTCAGCCGTTGGATCAGGATAACGGGCGGACGGCCGCCGAACGGCTAGATGGGTGGTTCGACCCGCAGCGCGACACCGTCCCCGACGTCCAGTAGGTCCCCCACGTACAGCGGCGTCGGCAGGGCCGGCGCGAGCAGGACCGCCGGCATCCCCGGTCGCAGGAGCACCGTGCCATTGTTGGAGCTCAGGTCGCGTGCGAGCACGTTCCAGCCCGCCGTGGTGATCGACAGGTGGGAGCGCGAGACCAGGTGGGTGGGGCTCGGCACCTCCAGGAGCAGGGCGCCGGGCTCGCCCCCCGGCTGCTCGCGCGGCGCGCGCCCGACGACGATGTCCCCGCGCACGGGCACGCTCATCCCCGTGGACAGGGCGAGCATGGCCAGGACCGGCCGCGGCACGGGAACGAGCTGTCCGCTCAGGGGCGCGGGGCAGCACAGGCAGACGTGGGCGTCCGGCGGGTTGGCATGGCCCACGACGCAGATGGCCGCCGTGATCATGGGGACGGGCACGACCTCCTGGGCAAGAGCGCCCGTTGAGGCCGAGGGCTCTGAGGGCGCCGAGGGCGGGGACCCGGAGTCCGGTCCCGGCGCCCCGATCGGTCCCGCCCGTCCCCGGGCGGACGACGCGAACGGCACGGGCGACGCCGCATCGCCCTCCCGGTCCGCCGCGTTCCCGTCCGGAGCGCCGGAGCCGCCCGTCTCCTCCGCGGCGCGGGCGGGCGCGGACGACTCGGGAGGCGAACTCGCGGCAACGCGTCGACGGCGGCGCCCCGACCCCGGCTCGGGCTCGGGGTAGCGCGGGATCGGCTCGGGCGGGAGCGCAGTCGAGGAGGGAGCGGCGGACGCCTCCCGCGGGACCTCGCGATCCGCGAGCGCGTCGTCGGCGCCGGGGGCGTCGTCGGCATCGGGCCCGATGCTCATCGGCAGATCGTCGGGATCGATCCACACCCCGGTCTCGGCCGCGCTCGGGCAGTCCGATGTGACGAACTCAACAGAGTCGGAGGAATCGGGGGAATCGGCGGTTCCGGCCGCGGTCGGGCCGGTGAGCGCCGCGCCCACGGCCGGCCGCAGGGCCTCGGGCGGCCCCCCGACGGCGAGGGCCGCGGGACTCACCAGGGTCTGCGGGGGGAAGGCGGGCGGTACCGCGGCCGGACGCATCCCCGCGTACCCGGCCGTCCCGGCGGAGTCGGCGGCGACCGCCCTCGCAGCCTCCGGGCATCGGAGCCGAGCGGTGCTCGCAGGCTCGTCGGCGGTGGCGGCGGAGGCGACCGCAGGAGAGATGGGGTCGTCCGGTCCCCGGGCGCGCCGAGCCCGCGGAGCCTCCGGAGTCAACGGCTCGGCGGGTCCGCCCAGCGCCTCCAGCACCGCCCGCGCCGCCTCCGACGGGGCCCCCGGGGCCAGAAGCGCCTCCCCCCAGCGGCCGACGACGCGTTCCGGAACGCCCACGACGCCACCCGCCGGCGTGCTCCCGTGGGCCCCAGGACCCCCGGGACCCGCAGGAGCGCCCGGGCTCGCGGGGCTCACAGATCCGACTCCGGGACGAGATCGACGACCAGGGCGGTGGTGTTGTCATGGCCACCGGCCTCGAGCGCAGCGGCCACCGCCGCCTCGGCCGTGTGCTGCGGGCGCATCCCGGCGCCGAGAACAGTGGCCAGAGCCTCGTCGTCGAGCTCGTCGCTCAGACCGTCGGAGCAGATGAGCAGGCGATCCCCGTTCTGAGCGGGCGTGATACGGGTCTCCGGAACGGCCTCCTGGTCCAGCCCCGCCCCCAGCGCCCGGGTGACGACATTCTTCCGGGGGTCGCGCCGGGCCTGATCCCGCGTGAGCTGACCGGCGTCGATGAGCGCCTGGACCTGGGAGTGGTCGTGGGACATCTGGGTCAGGACTCCGGAGCGCAGAAGGTAGACTCGCGAGTCGCCGATGTTGAATGTGATCCATGTCGCCGTCCCGGTCCGGTGCGCCAGGACGGCGCCGGCCACTGTGGCCCCGGGCCGGTGGGCCGCGTGCGAGGGGATCGCGGCGACCGCCTCACCGGCCGCGAGCACGGCCTCGACGATGACTCGCTCGTCGGCGACGACGGAACCGGACAGCGACGCGAGGGCGCTCAGAGCGGCCCGGGTGGCGGCGCGTCCGGCCGCGTGCCCGCCCATGCCGTCCACCACGACGAACGCGGGCGGCAGGGCGAGATAGCCGTCCTCGTTGACACTGCGCAACCGCCCGACATCGGTGGCCGCCCCGACGACGGGGACCAGGGCGTCGCCCTGCGGCCGGGGCGTGGCCGGGATCTCGCTCATGAACATCTCCTCGATGCTGGGGCGGCGGCCGGGGCGCGATCACGGCCGACGGTTGAATGGCGCCGACGATACCTGCACGGGCGCGACTCGGCTCACCTCAGGTAGGCTCTTTGAAGACCGGTACCCACCGGTGACCCGTTCCGTCTCCCTATGAATAACGTCCATACGGCACCAGGCGTGCACGGCGGGAACCGTGAACTTGTGGAGGACTCACCTCATGTCTCAGGCTCAGGACGACCTCGTCGCCGCGGCGAGCAACCCCAATGCGGAGCTCGCGACGCTGCACGAGCTCGCCAACAACTATCCGGGTCTGCGCCCCTACATCGCGGCGAACCCGCGTACCTACCCGGCGCTGCTGGAGTGGCTCGGCACGCTCGGCGATCCCGCCGTCGACGCCGCTCTGGCCCGGCGCTACGGTCCTGCGCAGCCGCTGACGACCGCCGCCGCCGACGGCTCCACCCAGGTCCTGTCCGCCGGGCAGATCGGGCCCCAGTCCCCCCAGGGCCCGGGCCAGCAGCAGCCCCTCGCCGAGACGCAGTACCAGCAGCCCACCCAGCCGCAGGCCACCCAGGCCACCCAGGCCATCCAGCAGACGCAGTACCAGCAGCCCACCCAGGCCACCCAGCCGCAGTACGCCCAGCCCCAGTACGCCCAAGCCGCCCAGCCGCAGTACGCCCAGGCCCCCCAGCAGCAGGCCGCTCAGCCGACCCCGGAAGGCCTGTTCGGCATCGGCGAGGCGGCCGAGGAGGACGCCGGGCCCCGCCCGACCCTGTGGCTGTGGATCCTCGGCGCCATCGCCATCGTCGCCGTGGTGGCGCTCGTCGTGTGGTTCGTCCTGTCGAATCACGGCGGCGGGAACAACGCCGACGATGACGGGGATCAGACGGGCACCTCGCAGCAGGCGGACGACCCCACGAGCGACAGCCCCTCGAAGAAGCCCACCCCGTCGGCGTCGGCCTCCCCCACACCGAGCCCCTCGGCCAGCCCCTCGCAGAAGCTCGTGGCCCCCGCGCCGGCCGATGCCGTCGAGATGAGCTCCTTCACGGCTCCCAGCGGCAACATCACCTGCACGTTGGGGACGGACTCGGTCAGCTGCACGATCAAGGACCACAGCTTCGTGCCCCAGGACGCCTCCTGCGGGAACTCCTCGAGCGCGCCCGTCACATGGACCGTCGGGAAGGACGGCGTGGCCAGCGGCAGCTGCGGCTCGTCCTTCGCCGGCTCGGGCGCGTCCCTCAACTACGGCTCCGCCGCGAAGAACAGCACCTTCGCCTGCACCTCGTCGGAGGACGGCATCGAGTGCTGGAGCCAGATCAGCGGACAGGGCTTCAAGATGTCCCGCGAGGACTCGAAGTCCACCAAGCAGTCCGGCCAGCGCTGACGAGGCCGACACGCAGTCAGCACGAAGTCAGCACCGACAGAACTAACGGGACTGACGGAAGGCCGGCGTCGCCTCCGCCTCTCCCGCCCCTCCCGCGAGCGCGCCCACGACCAATCCAGACAGGCCCATCGACCCATGTCCTCCACCTACGGGCGGATCCTGCGCATCCCCGGCGCGGCCCCCTTCTCCATCGCGGGGCTCCTGGCGAGGTTCCCCATGTCGATGCAGGGGATCTCGACCATTCTCGCCGTCCAGGTCCTGTACGGCAGCTACTCCGCGGCGGGGATCGTCTCCGCGGCGAACATCGTTGCGGCGGCCCTGGGCGCGCCCGTGCTGGCGCGGCTGGTGGACGAGCACGGGCAGTCCAAGGTGATGCTGCCGGCGCTGACGGTCTCCAGCGCATCCCTGCTCGGCCTCGTTCTGGCCACCGGGGCGCGCGCCGACCTGCGAGTGCTCATCGTGCTGGCGGCGCTCGCCGGCGGCCTGTCCGGCTCCATGGGATCGCTCGTGCGCTCGCGATGGACTGCGATCGTCACCCGCCCGGAGGACGTGCACACGGCCTTCTCGCTCGAGGCCGCCTTCGATGAGGTCGCCTTCATCATCGGCCCGGTTCTGGCCACGGCCCTGTGCACCTCGTCCGTTCTGCCGGTCACCAGTGGATGGTTCGTCTCGCTCATCCTCCAGCTCGGCGGCGGAGCGTGGTTCCTGTCCCAACGCGGGAGTGAGCCCGCGCCCCATCCGCGGCGCCGCCGCGCGCGCCCGGCGGACGCGTCGCGGGACGAGCCCGCCGAGGAGGCCCGGGAGGATGCCGACGCCCAGCCGCAGCGATCGGTGCCGCGCCATGGCGCGGTGCTCGCCGTCCTCGTGGCCTTCCTGTTCTCGGGGGCGCTATTCGGTGCGAACGACGTCGCCGCGGTGGCCTTCGCCACCGAGGCGGGGCGCACGTCGGCCTCGGGGATGCTGCTGGCGGCGTGGTCCATCGGATCGCTCACGGCTGCGCTGGCCTACGGAGCGCGCTCCTGGGGGTGGCCGCTGTGGAGGCAGTTCCTCGCCGGCACGGCTGTGCTCGCCGTCGGTGCCTCGACCCTCCCGTTCGCCCCGGGCCTGGTGGCGCTCGGCGCGCTCATGGCCGCCACGGGCATGGCGATCGCTCCGACCATCACGACCGGCAACAACATCGTCCAGGTCACCGTGGCGCCCTCCCAGCTCACCGAGGGGCTGGCGTGGATCAGCACATCGCTGAACGTCGGGGTGTCGCTGGGATCGATGCTGGGCGGCCGCGCGGTCGACGCAGGGGGCAGCCGTGGCGGGTACCTGGTGGTCGCCGTCAGCGCCTGGCTCGCCGTGGCGGCGACTCTGGCCGGGCTGCCGGTCCTGCGCCGAGCGCGCAAGCATCTCAGCCTGCCGCGCTGATCGCGCCGATGACGCCGCGGCGTTCCTCGGCACCGCCGGCCGCCGCGCCGCGGGCGCCCCTCGGAGCGCGGAGCCGGACCGATCTCGAGCCGGAACCGGACCGATCTCGAGCCGGAACCGGACCGATCTCGACGAAGGGGACGAGAGCGAGGTGAGGAGGGGCGCGGGGGGCGACGCCGTAGACTCCGACGAGTGGACGAGAGCATGCGGAACGAGACGACCACCTCCCGTCTCGGCGCGGCCCGACTGCTGACCTCCTGCCCGGCCCGGGTCCTGGGCTGGGTCGCTCTCCTGGCGAGCGCCTACCCCTGGCTGTGGAGCAAGGACGGCCTCCGAGCGTTCAAGCTCGACGCGTGGGTGTACTACCACGGCATCGAGCAGTGGCAGAGGGGCGGGAGCCTGTACGACTGGTACGCCAATCCCACCGAGCGCCTGTGGCCCTTCACCTACCCGCCCTTCGCCGCCTGGGCGCTGAAGCCCCTGACCTGGGGCGACGATCGCACGGCCCAGGTGCTCATGGTCCTGGCCACGCCGGTGTGCACCGCGGTGACGGCCTGGGCGACCGCGCGCGCCCTGGGAGCCGGGGGGCGGGCGGCACGGGCCATGGCGCCATGGCTCGCGCTGGCGGGCGTGCTGCTCCTCGAGCCGGTCTACAAGACCATGGAGTACGGGCAGGTCAACGCGATCCTCATGATGCTGGTCGCCGTCGACCTGCTGGCGCTGCCCGAGGGATCGCGCTGGCGCGGCGTGGGCTCGGGGCTGGCGGCGGCACTCAAGCTGACGCCGACGATCGCGGTGGTCGTCCTGCTGGCGCGCCGCGAGTGGAGGGCCGCAGCCACGATGGTCGGCACCGCGGTCGCGGCGACGGTCCTGTGCTGGTGCGCCTGGCCCGCCGAGTCCGCGCAGTTCTTCTTCTCCGCGATGCTCGATCCTTCCCGCGCGGGCTTCCCCGACTACGCGGGCAACCAGAACCTCAAGGGCGCGGCCGCCAGGTGGCTGCCCGAGCAGGCGTGGACACCGGCGTGGGCGCTCGCCGTCATCGTGGTCGCCCTGGGCGCCTGGCTGCTGCTGCGCAGGCTGGCAGCGGCGCCGGGCGCCGGGGCCGGATCGCCCGACGACGGGGCCGGATCGCCCGACGACGGCCTCCTCCTGTCGCTGCAGGTGAGCGTCGCCATGACCGCCGGTCTGTTGATCTCCCCGATCTCCTGGTCGCACCACTGGGTGTGGTGCCTGCCCGCCCTCATGAGCCTGGCGACGGCCGCGTGGCGCTGGTGCTCGCCCGCCCTGGCGACCTCCGCCCTGGCGGGCGCGACCGTTCTCGCCCTGGCGATGCAGTGGTGGTTCCCGGGGCAGAACCATGTGGAGCAGAACTGGTCCTTCGCCGCCACCGTCGTCGGCTCGTCCTACACCTGGTGGGCGCTGGCGACCGGCGTCGTCCTGTGGACGGCAACGGGACGCGTCGCACGCGCACCGCGGGTTCCTCCCCGACGCGTCCCGGACGGGGGCCGGGCCCCGTAAGATCGGCTCGTGCCACTTTTCGACGTCATCCGCGCCGTTGAGGACCGGTTCCACCGGGACGTGATCCCCGTGCTCAGGCGGCGCGGCTGGCGTCCGCGCGTCATCGCTTACGACGGCTACGGCTCGGCCCGCCCCGAGCACGCGGGCCGCGATCTCCTGCGCGCGCGGGTCGACGGCGGAGCGGCGACGTCGGACATGGCCCGTGTGCTGGCGCGCATGGTGCTGCGTCCGCGGCGCGCCCCCGCCGAGGGCCCGCTGTTCCGCTCCGTGCCCGAGGGGGTGCCCACGACGGTGCGCGACGTGCAGGACGTGCGCGAGCTGGCCGCCACCAACCTCCTGGAGGCCCAACGGGGGTGGCGCCTGTTCGTGGACGCCCCCGTGCCCTACCTCCCCGTGACGATCCGCTTCGGGGCGGTGAGCGTGCGCACCCGGGCGGACCAGGAGGGGTACATCGACGTCGTCGTGCGCGGGCACGGCCTGGGGCCCGGCTGGCACGAGGCGCGCATCGAGGCGACCGGCGCCGGCACGGTGACCACCCGGATCCTGATCGTGGCGCCCGGACCGCGCCTGGGCATCGTCTCCGATATCGACGACACGGCCATGGTCTCGCACGTGCCGCGCATGTTCGTCGCCGCCTGGAACCAGCTGGTGAAGTACACCTCGTCGCGCGAACCGGTGCCGGGCATGGCCGAGCTGCTCACCCGGGTCGAGCGGGCGCACCCGGGCACGCCCGTCATCTACCTGTCGACCGGCGCGTGGAACGTCGTGCCCACCCACCGCTCCTTCTTCGAGCGCCACGGCTTCCCCGCGGGCCCGATGCTCATGACCGACTGGGGCCCCACCAACACCGGGCTGTTCCGCTCGGGGATCGAGCACAAGCGCACGGAGCTGCGGCGCCTCATGATCGATCTGCCCGACGTGACCTGGCTCCTGGTGGGCGACGACGGGCAGCACGACCCGCTCATCTACGGCGAGGCCGCCCGCGAGCACTCCGACCGCGTGGCGGCCGTGGCGGTGCGTCGGCTGACGCCGACCGAGCAGGTGCTGGCCGGGACGCAGCTCGCCCACCCCATGGGCCTGGGGCCGGAGGCGCGCACGCTCGCGGAGGCGGACGTGCCCGTGGTCGTCGGCGCGGACGGCTACGAGCTGGCTCGTCTGCTGCCGCCCGGGATGGTCGGCGGCGAGTCGATCGCCGGGGAGTCGGAGGGACGGGCGACGGCCTGAGCGGAGCCGGAGCGGGGCAGACCGCGCCCGAGGCTTCCGCGCCCAGTAGGCTCTGCCCCGGTACCGCCACCAGTGTGAGGAGATCGTCATGGCCAGCAAGCTGCCGTTCATCATCGGCCTGGGAGCCGGATACGTCCTGGGAACGCGAGCCGGCCGCGCGCAGTACGAGCGCATGAAGACCGCCGCGTCCCGCGCCGCGTCGCGGGTCGCCGAGAGGCCCTTCGTACGGGAGAAGGTCGATGCCGCCTCCAGCCGGGCGGGCCGGTTCGTGCGTCGGCAGGGCGAGGTCGTCACCGACAAGGTCGCCGACGCCGTCAAGGACCGCCTCTTCC
>ERZ772986.2189-NODE-2189-length-10782-cov-6.593922_pt1 | contig 10782 bp, 6 predicted proteins | sample MGYA00511898_ERZ772986 | MGnify/ENA primary metagenome ERZ772986 (study PRJEB29015, sample SAMEA2737934) | human oral metagenome | biome: human oral; feature: human-associated habitat; material: dental | place: China | collected 2148 ... | reverse complement strand
GTGCGCATCGCCGTCGCCGAGCTCGGCGCCCCCGGCGCACCGGGCGACCGCGAGGCGCTCGACGAGCGCGCCCGCGCCGGGCTCGCCGAGTCGCGCGGACGGGCCGCGTGGACTCCTCTCATCGGCTTCTGCGGGGCTCCCTTCACTCTGGCCGCCTACCTCGTCGAGGGTCGCCCGAGCCGGGACCACCTGGCGGCGCGCACCCTCATGCACGCCGACCCCGCCGCCTGGGAGAGGCTCATGACCTGGTGCGCCCGGGTGACCGGGGCCTTCATCGCCGCCCAGATCCGAGCCGGGGCCAGCGCCGCCCAACTCTTCGACTCCTGGGCAGGGGCCCTATCGCCCGCGGATTACCGCGAGCGGGCGGCTCCCTACTCCGTGCTGGCGCTGGGAATCGCTCGTGAGGCCGTCTCGCCCACCACCGGCGGGAGTGTCCCGCTGCTCCACTTCGGCACGGGCACGGCTCGCATCCTGACGGACATGCGGGGCGCGGGGGCCGACGGCGGGTGCGCCGTCGGGATCGACGACCGCACGGACCTGGCCTGGGCCATCGACGAGCTGCGCGCCGCCGACGGGGGGCGGCTCGCCGAACGGCACCCGCACCGGCGCCGAGGACCGGTCGTCGTCCAGGGCAACCTCGACCCGGCCCTCCTGGCCGCCCCCTGGGAGATCCTGGCGCCCGCCATCGACGCCTGCCTGGAGGCGGGGCGCGCCGCCGACGGCCACGTCGTCAACCTCGGCCACGGCGTGCCGCCGAGCACGGATCCGGATGTGCTCACCCGCACGGTGGCCCGCGTGCACGGCTCGGAGGAGTGGGAGCGCGTCGCGCTCGCCGGCTGGGACGGGGCAGCGCGCTCCGGGTAGGACGGGGCGGCGCGCTCCGGCCGCGACGAATCGGGCATTTCGGCGCGAGGCCGACGACGGCGTCGTCCGACTCATCCCGGAATGCCCGACTCGTGATTCCTGTAGCCGGACGCGGCGCCGTCGGACCGATCTCGATGCGGAACTCGACCGATCTCGAGCCGGAACTGAACCGATCTCGATGCGGAACTCGACCGATCTCGGCGTAGCGAGCGGTACGGCTATTCGACTCGGCTACGACGACGGACATGCAGCGCGACGGCGGCGCTGACGACGACCGCCAGGGCCGCGGCGATCGGGACCGCGGCGGAGGCTCCGAGACCCGTGCGGGCGAGCGCGGCGGGTCCCCCCGCGGTGCTCGGGGTGGCGGTGGGCGGGACGATGGCCGGGGTCCCGCGACCCCCGGACTCGCCCAGCACGCCGGAGGCCCCGTCGGATGCGGCATCGGCCGGATCTGGCACGGCGCCCGCCGAACCGGCCGCGGGCGCGGCGCTAATGGGAGCAGCGGGATCGGCCGTGGGCGCGGGCGGCTGCGCACCGCCGGCGACCTCACCGACGCCGGCCTCATCCTGGGTGGGGAGGCCGGGGTCGGGGTCGCACTCGTCCCCGATGCCATCGGAGTCGTAGTCGGTCTGCCCCCAGTTGTAGACGTCAGGGCAGTTGTCCGACTCCCTCGGGGTCTGGTCGCCGTCATCGGTCACCATGATCGAGGCGGTGGCCGTCGAGCTCCGCCCATCCGACTGAGTCGCGCGCACCCCGACGACGCCGTCGAGCTCGTCGGCGAAGACGTGCTCGACCTTGGGCGCGGTGGTGGTCTGGTCGAAAGCGCCGTCGCCGTCGAAGTCCCACTCGTAGGAGACGATCCGGCCGCTCGTGGCGTAGGACGCCGCCGCGTCGATGGTCAGCGGGTCACCGGCCCGGATGACGTAGTCCCCCTGGATCCAGGCGAAGGGCTTGGACTGCTCGGCCGTCAGGGCATCGCCGATCAGCTCGGGCAGCCCATCGGGGGAGGCGGAGTCCACCACGTCCGCCGCGTCCACCACGCCGCTGCCGCCGGCGGACGCCAAGGTTCTGAAGGACTCGGAGAAATCGGAGGCTCCCGGGCCCGCGGCGCCGGAGGTGTCGATGGCGTGGATGCGGACCGGATCGGCCGCGTAGGCGGCATGGGCCACCGAGGCCGCGGTGTCACCGGTGCCGGGCTCGGGGTCGGCGGCCGGGCGGTCCCCGATGACGACCACCTCCTTCCTCACCCCGGACCGCCAGTCCAGCCCCACGGCCTCCATGATGCCCGAGTAGACGGGGGCGCTCGCGGCGCCGGATGCGTCCGACGTGCTCGCAGCGCCCCGGGAGGCGGAATCGCCCTGCGAGGCCGAATCGCCCGGCGTGCCGGAATCACCGGGCGCCCCGGATGCGCCGTCGTTTTCGAGGGCCAGGGCGTCCAGTCCGTTCTCGATGGCGGTCGCGTCGGAGGTGAAGTCCACGTCGATGCGCGCCGGCCGGCCGTTCGGATCGTCCTGGGAACGGCCCGCGTAGGACACCAGGGCGAAGCGGCAGGAGGATGAGGACGCCGCGGCCCTCTCGGCGATAGAGCGCATATTGGTGCGCATGGCGGCCACGTCGTCTCCCATCGAGCCCGCGCCGCTCACCGCGAAGACCACATCGAGACCCGCACTGGCGGGCGCGACGGGCCTGGCGTTGCCGGGCACGCCCACCTTGTCCTCGATCAGCTCGGCGATCCGCTCGTGACCGATCTTATTGGGGCGGTAGAACATGCTGGAGTCGAAGCTGGCATGCGACGCGGTCCTCCCGTCCTCGTCCAGAGACCCCTCGGTCTCCAGGAACTCGTTGATCCATCGGTACTCGTTCCGTCCGGCGGCCAACGGATCGGGCTCATGACCGGAGAAGGCGGTCATCGTGGAATCGATGTAGGTCACCTTCAGGGTGCTCGAGTGCGCGGTGTTCCACTCGTCCACGAGGGCGGACTGGGACTCCCTGGCCCTCTCGCTCAGGCTTCGCACCCCCGTTCCGGCGCCGTAGCTCGCCCCGCCCGCGCCGGCGAGCACGTACTCCTTGCTGCCCATGGACAGATACGGGTAGCCGACCAGCACCACCTGCGCGCCGTCGGCCAGCTTGGCGTCGAGCTTCTCCAGGATGCTCCGGGTCTGCGACCTCACGCTCGGCACGGCCACGCCGCCCTCGACGGCCTCGCTCTCCAGACGGCTGTCGGCCGTCTGGACGGTCTCCCGGCAGCCCGATGCGCTGCGGAGGCCGACCATGAAGCACCGCTTCACGATGTCCGGGAAGTGCACGTCGTTGCCGCCGATCGTGAGCATCACCAGGTCGGTGTCGGACGGCATCTCGCCGATCTGCTCATTGATGACGTCGCCGGTCGTGCTGCTGCTGTGAGCGAGATTCGTCAGAGTCGCGTGCGCGCCCCGCTCGTTGAGCCAGTCCACGTAATGATGCGCCCAGCTATTGCGACTGCGGTACGCCTTGCCGCCCGGATCGTCCGGGTCCTCGGCCTCGTAGTCCCCGGCGCCGCTGCCGGCCGAGTAGGAGTCCCCGAGCAGGGCGACGTTCAGCGTCACGTCCTGCTGCCCGGCATCCACCGCCTGCGCCGGCGCCTGGAGCGGGGGCGGACTCAGAATGCTCAGGCTCAGAAGGCCCAGGAGGCTCAGGAGAGCGGGAGCCGACAGGACGAGGGGGAGCACCGGGAGGGGACGCGCGCGTTTCATGATGTTCATCAGGGACCTTTCAGGGGCGGCGGGAGCGGCAGGAGCGAACGAGGAGCAGCGAGGACGAGAGGACCAACAGGAGCGGAGGAGACGAATGGGAGGCTATGGGAGGCAGAAGAGGGACGACGTCGGCGACCGACCCCGCCCTCGCCGCTGCCGCTAATAGAGGAGCTCGACCAGGACGAGCGTGTAGAGCGGATCCGACGACGGGGCCTCCGGGTACCGAGTGATCGAGAGACGAATCCTGCTGCCCTTCAGGGGACCGGGCCTGCTACCGGTCCACAATGAGGGCAGAAGGTCCGGATCGGCGGTCCACCCCTGCTCCTGGGCGTAGGCCGCCAGGCGACTCATGAGGTCCTTCGAGGTGGACCCCTCGTCGCGGAAGCAGCGGACCAGGCACATCGACGAGGTGCACTCGGTCGAGAACCAGCCGCTCGGCTCGGACTCCTCGATCCCGAAGGCCTGCAGACCCAGGAGCACCGTCGAGGCCATCGGGTCGGCCTTCAGCGCCCGCAGCTTGACCGCGTCCTCGGCGAAGTACCCCGTGGGGCCGTACATCCAGCAGGCGCCCCCCGCCGCGACAGCCGCACCGCCCAGCAGGCACCCCAGCACACGCCTGCGCGACGGTCTTCCGCCCGTGCGAGGGGCCAGGGGGGCCGACAGCACCGGGGGCGCCGGGGACGGTGGAGGGGCAGAGACCGCTGCGGACGCGGAAACCGCGCTCCTGGGCGCATCGTCGGGAAGCGATTCGTCGTCATGGTAGGCGGGATTATCAGGAGTCAGGGAACTCACCCCTGAAAACTAACGAACCGGCTACGCAGCGTCAATGCCCGTATCGGCACGCCTCCGACAGCGTATTCTCAGCGGGTCCCCAGCGCGTCGTCAGCGCCGGCGCCCATTGTGTGCCCGGCCCTCGCAATGGCACCGGTACAGTCTCCGGTTGAGGACGCCCGCGACGTCCTCAACCGCTTCGGGACCGTTCCGCGCCCGGGTTCCATGCGCGTTCCGCACATCTCGCACATTCTGCACATTCCATGCACAGGACGATCATGACGCCTCACCCTGACTCCCCCGGCGCATCGCCGCGATCGGTCACAACCCGCGCCGAGATCGGTTCGGCACCGTCCCGGCGCTCCGACCGCCCGACCGCCGGGACGTCCGTCCAGCACCGGGATGCGCTCGTCGTCGGCGGCGGCGTCGCCGGACTGACGGCGGCCTGGGAGCTGACCCGCGCGGGACTGCGGCCGCTCGTGGTCGAGGCCCGCGGCTACACCGGCGGGCTCGTCGCCGCGGGCGTGCTCGCCGGGGTGCGCGTGGACCTGGGGGCGGAGGGCTTCGCCGTACGGGGCGACGCCGTCACGAGCATGGTCGACGCCCTCGGCCTGGAGATCGTCGGCCCCGCGGGCGGCGGGGCCGGACTCTTCCTGCCCCCGGGCCCGGGCGAGCCGGTCCCCGACGACGACCCCGCCCGCGGGTGGAGACTGCACCGCTTCGTCCGCGACGCCCTCCTCGGGATCCCCGCCCGTCCCCTCGCCGACGACGTCGTCGCCATCATCGGCGCAGCGGCCGCCGAGCGGGCCGCCCGAGACTCTCGCCTGGGAGATGCCGGCACTCGCCTCGGCGACCCGACGGACCTGGCGTCCTTCGTACGCACGCGCATGGGCGACGGCGCGCTCGACCGCCTCGTGAGCCCCATCGTCTCGGGCATCTACTCCAGGGACCCGGCGGTGCTCGCCGCGGACGCGGTCCTGCCGGGGCTGCGAGAGGCCACCGCCCGGCTCGGCTCCCTGCAGGCCGCGGTCGGCGAGGCCCTGGAGCGACGGCGCGCCCGCGGGCGGGGCCGGAGCACGGCGGACGCGACGACCGCGGGCGGGCTCACGCGCCTGACCGACGCCCTGCGCTTCTCAGTCGAGGCCGCGGGGGGCGATGTGCTCACGCGCACGGGCGCGCAGTGGCTGCGACCCGCCGTCGGCGGGCCCGCCACCGGTCTGCGCGCCGACGAGTCCGGCGGCGCACCCGTCGGCGTGGAGGACGGCGGCGTGATCCCCTGGGACGTGGCCGTCGCCCCCACGGGTCGTGGCGCGACCCCCTCGGACGAGCCGGTCCCCATCGGTCCCGTCCGCATCGTGCGCGCGCCCCGAGTCGTGCTGGCATGCTCGGCGCCCGCCGCTCTGCGGCTGCTCGCCGGCGCCGTGGATGGCGCGGAGGGGGGCGAAGGACTCCGCGACGGCCCCGGAGTTCTCGGAGGCCCTGGAGGCTCTGGCGAGGGCCGGTGCCGCACGGACCCGACGGCGCCGATCGGCGCCCCGATCGCCCGCTTCATGCTGGCGGTGCGCGCCCCGGAGCTGGCGGGCGCGCCGATGGGCTCGGGCCTGCTGGTGGCGAACGCCGGCGGGGATCGCCCGGTGCGCGCCAAGGCCCTGTCGCACCTGAATGTGAAATGGCCGTGGATCGGGACGGAACTGGCCGCCCTGCACGGCCCGGACGCTCATGCGCTGCGCCTCTCCTACGGGCGCCTCGGCGAATCGCGCCCCGAGGTGGACCTGGATCTCGCGCTGGCCGACGTCCGGGCCCTGACCGGCGTGCGGATCGACCCGTCCGACGTCATCGACTCGGCACTGGTGCGGTGGGACAACGCACTACCGCCGGCCACCTCCGAGCACCGCGAGCGCGTCCTGCGCCTGCGCTCCCGGGTCCGGTCGCTGCCGGGGCTCGCACTCACGGGGGCGTGGGTGGCCGGCACGGGGGTCGCCGCCGTCGTCGAGGACGCCCGTCGCCAGGCCGGTGCCGTGACCGCCGGCGGCGCGGGTAGCCTGCACGCGGCCCTCATGACCCCCGCCGCCCCGGCGCCTCTCGTTGGAAGGAGACACCTGTGACAGAACCCGCGGCCAGGACCGTCAGACTCGGCACGCGCGGCTCGGCGCTCGCCATCACCCAGTCCGGGCTCGTCGCCCACATGATCGCGCAGCGAGCGGCGGAGCTCGGCCTCGATCTCGCCGTCAAGATCGTCGAGATCCGCACCCAGGGCGACGTGGACCCGAGTGCGCTGACGCGGCTCGGAGGCATCGGGGCATTCGCGACGGCGCTGCGCGAGGCGCTGCGCGACGGCGACTGCGACCTGGCGGTCCACTCCTTCAAGGACCTGCCCACGGCGCCCGCGCCAGGGCTGCGCATCGCCGCTGCGCCGCTGCGCGAGGATCCGCGCGATGCCCTGTGCACAGTGGGCGGTGCGGACGGGAGGCGCCTGTCCGAGCTGGCGCCCGGGGCGCGCATCGGGACGGGGTCGCCGCGGCGCGCCGCTCAGCTGCTGGCCGCCCGCCCGGACCTGCGGATCGTGCCGATGCGCGGCAACGTGCCCACGCGCTTGTCGCGGGTCCTCGGGAGGGGAGTGCGGGAGGACGGTCCGATGGGGGCGGCGCGCGAGCCGGACCTCGACGGCGTCGTCCTCGCACTGGCGGGTCTGCGGCGCCTCGAGCTGGGCGGTCATGTCAGCGAGATCCTGCCGGCCGGCACGGGAACGGGGCCCTCCGTCATGGTGCCGGCCGCGGGCCAGGGCGCACTCGCCGTGGAGACCCGTGAGGACCTGGAGCGGGAGGACCCCGAGCTGGCGCAGGTCCTGACCCACATCGACAGCCCCGGCACCCGCGCGGCCGTCACTGCCGAGCGCGCGGTGCTGGCCCGACTCGGAGCGGGATGCGCCGCACCGGTGGGCGTCCTGGCCGCGCCGGCCGTGGCGGGCGGCGACACCCTGCGTCTGGAGGCGGTGGTGGCCTCGCTCGACGGGCGCACCGTGGTGCGCGAGTCGGCGATGGCGCACCTGGACGAGGCCGGGGCGCTGGGCGAACGCGTCGCGCAGGCCCTGCTCGCGGCGGGCGCCGCGTCGGTCGCGGATCTGCGGGCGGGCACTCCGACCAGGGGGGACCTGCGGTGACCGGCCCAGCCGCGGTCCCCGCCTCGTCCGAGGTTGCCGGGCCCACGGGCCCCTCCCAAGCCGCCGGGCCCACGGGTCCCAACTCGTCCTCCGAGCCCGCAAGCCCCGCCTCGCCCCAGGCCGCCAGCCCCGCAGGCCCCAACGCGTCCTCCGAGCCCACGGTCCCTGCCTCGTCCGAGGCCGCCAGCCCCACGGGCTCCTCCCAGGCCGCCGGAGCCCCGAGCGGCGTAGCCTCCGCCTCTTCCACGGGACGCGGCGGCCCGCTGGACGGCCGCCGCATTCTGCTTCCGCGGGTCAAGGACGAGGACGCGCTGGCCGTCGCGCTGCGCGCCGCGGGAGCCGAGGTCGACACGATCGAGGCGACCCGCGCCATCGCCGGGCCGTCCGAGCCGCGCGCCCGCGCGGAGGCGGCGCTGGCGACGGGCGCCTACGTCTGGCTCATCGTGTCCTCGCCACGCGCACTCGACTACGTCGACCTGACGGGGCTTCCGGCCGGTACGGGCCTGGCAGTCGTCGGCCCCGCCACCGCTCGCCGCGTCGCACGGGTCATCGGGCGCCGGGCCGACCTCGTGGCAGGGGGCTCCTCGGCCGCCCTCCTGGAACTCGCCCCCCTGTCGAACGGTCCGGCACCGGGCGCCGCCGGAGCGGCGAGGCGGATCCTGCTGCCGGGCTCCGCGCTGCGCAGCACCACCCTGGTCGACGGGCTGACCGCGGTCGGCTGGGAGGTGGATGCGGTGCCGGTCTACACGATGGAATCACTGAGTCCCGCGGAGCTGCCCGACGGCTTCGCCCGACGCTGGTCGGACGGGGTCTTCGACGCCGTCGTGCTCACGGCCGGCTCCTCCAGCCGAGCGCTGGCCGAGCTGGTCGGACCGCCGCCGGTCTCCACACGAGTGGTGGCGCTCGGGCGCCCGACAGCCGCGTCCGCCGGCGAGGCCGGTTTCGTCGTGGACGCCGTCGCCGCCTCTCCCACCCCGCCCGGCGTCCGCGCCGCCGCCATCGCCGCACTGTTCCCCTGAACTCCCCCGAGCGTCACCCGCCGCCCGCGCCGCAACCGGCCCCGCACGAGAGCGACCCGCCTCGGACGCACGAACCGCCCACCGGCCCCTTGCGCGCCCGCCACCGGTAGCGCAACCAGATCACCCTCGCGACACCAGCCCCCGCATGAGAAGGCACGCCCCATGACCGTTTCCTCGACCCGCCCGACCGAGCGGGCGGCCGGCCCCACCGCTCACACCGCAGCCGGCCCCGCTTCCGGTCCATCAGCCGGCCCCGCTTCCGGTCCATCAGCCGGCCCCGCGGACGACACTGCAGGCGGCCCCGCGACCGGCCCCGCGGCCGAGTTGCGCGCCGGCGCCCTGCCCAGCCCCTCCGACCCCGCCACGTCACCGGCGGCCGACGTCCTCGTGAGCAGGGGCGTCCCGGGGCCGGTGGTGCCCGTCGTGCGGCCCCGCCGTCTGCGGCGAACGCCCGCCCTGCGGGGGCTGGTCGCCCAGACGAGGATGAGCCCAGCCCAGCTCATCCTGCCGGCCTTCGTGCGCGAGGGCATCGACGAGCCGGTCCCGATCGGCGCCATGCCCGGCGTCGTCCAGCACACCCTGGACTCGCTGCGCCGCGAGGCCGCCGCCTGCGCGGAGGCCGGCGTCGGGGCGATCGACCTGTTCGGGGTGCCCGCCGCTCGCGACGAGACCGGCTCGCGGGCCTGGGCCGAGAACGGGATCCTCAACCGCGGGATCGCCGCGGTGCGCGCCGAGGTGGGCGACGATGTCGTCGTGTGCGCGGACACGTGCCTGGACGAGTTCACCAGCCACGGCCACTGCGGGCTCGTGCGCCCCGGGCCGGGAGCGCGCGCCGGGGAGGTCGACAACGACTCGACCCTGGCGCTGTACCAGGCGATGGCCGTCTCCCAGGCGGAGGCCGGGGCGCATATGGTCTCGCCCTCGGGCATGATGGACGGGCAGGTCGCGGCGATCCGCGCGGCCCTGGACGCCACCGGGCACGACGACGTCGCCATCCTGGCCTACTCCGCGAAGTACGCCTCGGCCTACTTCGGCCCCTTCCGCGAGGCCGTGGACTCCGCCCTCAGGGGAGACCGGCGCACCTACCAGCAGGATCCGGCCAACCGCCGCGAGGGGCTGCGCGAGGCGATGCTCGACGTCGAGCAGGGCGCGGACATGGTCATGGTCAAGCCCGCCGGCCCGTACCTGGACGTGCTGGCCGACGTCGCGGCCGCCAGTCCCGTTCCGGTGGCCGCCTATCAGGTGTCCGGCGAGTACGCGATGGTCGAGGCGGCGGCCGCCAACGGGTGGATCGACCGCGGACGGGTCATCGCGGAGTCGGTGCTCGGGATCGTGCGGGCCGGCGCCGATACGGTGCTCACCTACTGGGCGCGGGAGATCGCCGAGGGGCTCGACTGAGGCGCGCCTCGGACCTGGCCCGCCGGCCAGCGCCCCCGCAGCGGAGGCCCGGGGCGCGCTCGGGGACGCCCCCGAGCCCGGCCCGCCGGCCGGCCGGCGCTCTCATCGCGCGGCGGCCGCGTCCGTCCTCCATCAGTGCGGAGCGGCGTCGGGGCGTGTCCGCCAAGACCCCGCCCCACCTGCCCGTCCTCCATCAGTGCGGGACGGTGGGACGCGTGGGGCTCCTGTGGCCTAGCAGGACTCGTCCGGACAGGAGGGTGTCCAAATCTGCCACAAAGGCGTCGCGAGACGGAATCAGCAGCGAAGAAAAGCCTGGAATCCCAACGCTTCTCTTCGTGCACCCCGACCGGTCCCAGGCCTTTGTGGCAGATTTGGACACTCCGGCGCCGAAACGGGCTGTTCCGCGGTATCCCGGGACGGGCCTCACCCGGGAGGGCGGCGCAGGCGCACCCGGGCGCAGGCATCGGCTCTGGACCCGCGCACCGGGTCCCGCGTCGAAGCGGCTGCCGGCGCCGGCTCCCAGGACTTCCGGGGCCTGCGCGCGTCGAGCCAGCAGGGGCTGCGGCGGATCGATGTGTGGCGGCGGCGACCGGGGTCCGCGCACCGGGACCTGCGCACGTCGGTCCGGCGGAGATCGAGCCGATCCGGCCGAGGTCGAACCGGTAGAGTCCGCTCCGGTGATACTCAGCAGCTCGACCGGCCCACCACCGACGGACCCACCAGCAACCGACCCACCGCAGCAGGAACGATGACGCTCTCGCACTCGACTCCGACCACCAACGCCTCCCTCTTCGACGCCGCCCGCGCCGTCATCCCCGGGGGCGTGGACTCCCCCGTG
>ERZ772986.2188-NODE-2188-length-10787-cov-2.349702_pt1 | contig 10787 bp, 6 predicted proteins | sample MGYA00511898_ERZ772986 | MGnify/ENA primary metagenome ERZ772986 (study PRJEB29015, sample SAMEA2737934) | human oral metagenome | biome: human oral; feature: human-associated habitat; material: dental | place: China | collected 2148 ... | reverse complement strand
ACAACTGACAACTAACTAGGTGCAAAATTACAACATTTAGGACAGGGAAGTCAAGGAAAAGAAGGGTGAGAAGTAAGAATTTATACAATAAAAAATGGTGTTAAGCATTTAACAGTGGTTAGTGGTTAGTAGTTAGTTGTTAGTCCATTGCGACTAAAGGCTAATGACTGACTAATGGGCTAATTGCCTTTAGCCCTACTACTGACCTCTGACTATTGATGACTGACCACTAACCACTGACCACTAACCACTAACCACTTACCACTGCCTACTGACGGCTGATGACCTTAATAGTTTTCTTTACCTTCTGAGCCAGTGAGCGGGCTTGTTCTATATCGGGGTGGGTGATGGTGATATGTCCCATTTTGCGGAAAGGACGCGTTTGTCGTTTGCCGTAGATATGAGGGGTAACGCCAGGGAGGGAGAGTACGTCCTCTATATGCTCATAGATCACATCGCCTGCGTAGCCTTCGGCTCCGACGAGATTGACCATGACGCCAGCGACTTTGCTTTCGGTGTTACCCAAAGGTAAATCCAAAATAGCTCTTAGGTGCTGCTCAAACTGGGAGGTATAGCTTGCCTCAATGGAGTAGTGGCCAGAGTTGTGTGGGCGTGGGGCTACCTCATTGACCCATATCTCTCCCCCTTTGGTAAGGAAGAGTTCTACGGCTAATAGGCCAATACTGCCAAAGGCTTCGGCTACTTGTAGAGCGATTTTTCTGGCTTGGCTGCTGATAGTCTCAGCAATACGAGCTGCAAGAGCAGCAGCACGGCGAGGTGCATACCAAACGTTGTTTGCGGCACTATCATTAACCGTTTCAACAACCATTACATGGCCGTCTTTAATAGAAACACTTACAGGATTTGTAACAGATACGTCCTTACCGCCATAGGATAGCTCACTTGTAGCCTCAGCTACAGCTTCCTGGCTTAACTCAATCTTGTTTTCCTTTGTTGCTTCTTGTGAGGCCATAGCAGGAGGAGTTGGAGCTGCTTTAGGCGTAAATACTCCATTGGCGTATGCCACACCAAACCCAAGTGCTGCTGCTACCGCTACAGAGGCAAGGCTCATTCCGAGTGCTTTCTTAGGAAAAGGCTTACTTTTAGTTTCAGTAGTTTCTGTTTCTTGCTTGTCTGTTGTTGATGATTGCTTTTCTGTAGTCATGGTTACTTCTTTCTATTTCATAATTACATACTTAGTTGAAATGTTTGTAATTTTATTTAATAGATTTGAGTATCTTTGGAACCAAGATAAACCAGGCTACCATTACTATAACGAGGTTAGAAATCCCAAGGATATGCCCATCTCCTGGATGTATTGCACCAGTAGAAAGGCTATAGATAACAATGAGTGGAATCATTCTTCCAATAAAGAACTTGAAAATACCCTTAATGATTTTTTTCGTATTTTTTCGTTCAATATCCTCGTCAGAATCTTCATTGGGATTATTTTCATCCTGACCGATCATAACAAAAGGATTCTGATTTAAGGTCTCAACAGTTATGTAGATTGAGGGATCAAGTAAGTCAAGATAAGGTGCGATTTCTTCATAGCTATAGGGCTCAAGATAGTCTTCTAAGTACATTTTGCATCTAAGAACATGATTTTTATCATAAATATTTCGCCAAACCTTCATAGTGAATTCCTTAGGGTTCTATCCTTCATTTGTTTTCCGAAGGAATGATAAATATGAACGTTAGAAGAAAGATTAGATTAATTTGATAGATAAAATTAATCTAAGAGTCAGTACACATAAAGAGTTCATATTCTCAGCTTGTTCTTTATTGAGAATATGAAATAAGGGGATACAGAAACTTCTGCATCCCCTTAATTTGATCAGTTTTTGTTGCGGCTATCAGGCCTAGTTCTCCTGGCCGCCAAAGAGGTCGACAACCTCAAGATCAAGCTTGGAGGCTTCAATGGCATCCTTTGCGCCAAAGACAACAATCGAGAGACCATCATAGCTTTGAGGCATGGTACTTCCCAGTGCCTTAATGTCTTCAACCTGGGCGTGAAGGATTTTCTCGCGAAGTTTAAGAAGACGCTCTGGGTCACGGTGGTTGAAGTACTCAATGTCTTGTCTGCGAGCAAGCATACGAGCAGGAACAGGAGCGTCAACGCCTGCAACAGAGGCAACTACGTAGCCCTCAAACTCGTCAACATCCGGAGTCCACTCAGAAAGCCAGCTACCTGCACCAACATAGCGGTCAAGAGTTGCATCAAGTGCGGGGTCTCGGTAGGAGACAAAGCTCTGCAGGCCAGCAATGGAGTTTCTAAACATGACGCCATAAGCGCCACCCTTAACGCGGACTTCGTTCCACAGATAATCAAGGCCCAGAACTCTGGTGGCAACAAGCCAGTTGCCCTGTTGCTCATGAGTTGCGTGAGCAACATTTGGATAGGAGAGACCAACGTAGGATACGTTTGATGGAATGATATATGCCACGCGTTGCAGCTTGCCCTCAGGGACAATAAGCGTCTGTGTTACGTTGTCTAACTGCGGATCATTGCTTTTCTTGAGGCCAAGGTCTCCCGCTGTCTGCCAGAATGCCTTGTGGCTCTGAGTGGAGCCAGTAAAGCTGACGGCGACGTTGTCTGCACGGAAAATCTTGCGCGTAAGTGTGTCCAGGTCTTTTGCAAGCTGAGAAGCACGTTCATCCCAGTTAGCAAGCAGGTCCTTTAGGTATTCATAGAAGCCAACGCCTGCCAGGGCATCGTTTACGCGGTTAGCTGCAGAATAGGCGGTTAAAGCCTTATTCTGTGCAGCGGTATGGCCCGCACCTACAAAGTACTGCTCCTGCGCAATGCGTCGCTGAATCAAGATGTTCTTGAGGCGGCCCAAGTCATCAAAGCACGTGCTGGACCAAACTTCAGAAGGAATGCTCGCAAGCCTCTGGGTTTTCTCAGCAAGGGCACTTGCAGCAACAATGAAGGCAGGATGTGCCTGGTCAAGGGTGTCGCGGTCGTAGATATCCGTGAAGAACGAGAGATGACCAAGGTTACTCTCAATAAGAATATCAAGCTCGGATGCGGTATGTGTAGCCGTATCAAGCTTTCCCAGCGCCTCAGCAAGAATGCCCACAAGAGGCAGCTCTTCGAAGGTAACCGCGTGGGTCAAATCAAAGTAATGGTAGACGTAGTCGATACCGTGAGTATCCAGCTCGTGCGCAATGCACGGTAGGGGAGCTTCAACCTCAAAGCCAGCAGGACGCTCTCTACCTGCACCGATATCACTGAGCGAGAGGGACGGTAACTTGGTTAAGTCTTCTGGAGCGTCAGGTGTTTCTTGCTCCAGACGCAGTGCTTCAACTTCTGCTCGGATCTTCTCGACATCCGCATCGGTGAGCGTGGAGCGAAGTTGTGCCAGTTCAGCGGCTTCTTCCTGAGCCTCCCCCTCATCTGTAGGGACAAGCTCAACCTGAGCTGCGTGCTTGCTGTTGCAGATGAGCTCTAGAAGTAGCTTCTCAAAGCCCTTTTGAGCTGCAAGCTCCTTGACGTACGCAATGGCGTCCTCGTAGCGGATGTAGTCCAAAGGACGTGCGTCGTCATAGAGCCAGCTTGAAAGCGAACGCAGCGTGTACTCAATACCGTTTGAGTAGGGCTGATCATTCTCGCGCAGATTAAACTCTGCAAGTGCGATGGAAGCATTGAGTTTCTTTGGATCAATGCCTTCAGTGGCAATTTTCTGGCAGGTGGTTTCTACCAGCTCACGGAACTTCTGAGCTGCACCCTCCTTAAGGCCTTTGAGCTGCAAGAAGAGCATAGGTTGGGCAAGGTCATCGGAGAGATAGTAGATAAAGTCATCGCCTAGCTCTGCGTCAAGAATTGCACGCTTGAGCGGGGATTCATTGGAGCCCATGAGGGTGTCAAACAAGATGTCTGCGGCCATCATCTTATTGCGTTGGTCAGGCGTTCCAAGCACATAACCCAGGCCAACGCTGGAGTTGTCGGCTGTGGTGTTCATGCAGACCTGAGCAGGTTGGGGTAACACGGGCGCCTGCAGATTCAGCGGATTAGGGGCACCTGCATCGCGTTTCTCGGCAGCAGCAAACCTTTGGGCTATGAAGGAGAGCTCGCGCTCACAGTCAAGGTCGCCGTAGAGGAAGGTGTAGCTGTTAGAGAGGTCGTAGTGGCGAGCGTGGGTGTCCAGGAAGTTCTCGTAGGTGAGCTCGGGGATTGCACGAGGCTTACCACCGGATTCTTTGCCGTATGCGGTGTCAGGGAAGAGGGCCTCGCTAACAGAATCGTAGAGCACGCGATCAGGGTCAGAGAGGGCGCCCTTCATCTCGTTAAAGACAACGCCGTTGTAGCTCAGATTGCCCTGCTCGTCAGCCTCTAGGTGCCAACCTTCCTGCTCAAAGATGCGCTTGCGCTTATAGATTGCAGGATGCAGAACGGCGTCTAGGTATACGCTCATTAAGTTTTCCAAGTCAGCTACATTGGTGCTGGCCACAGGGTATACCGTCTTGTCGGGGTAGGTCATTGCATTCAAGAACGTCTGCATAGAGGTCTTGAGCAGGTTAATAAAAGGCTCCTTGACAGGATAGGCATCTGATCCACAGAGAACTGAGTGCTCCAGGATATGGAAGACGCCTGTATGGTCTACAGGAGGTGTCTTAAACGCAATAGCAAACGAGCGATTATCATCGTCGCAGGCAAACCACATAAGGCGAGCACCTGTAGGAACATGCTTAAAGATGTAGGCATAGCCAGAAATCTCGTTAACCCACTCAGCTGAGATTACCTCAAAGCTTTTGTCTTCTGCGTGAAGTGTGCCAACAGAAAACGCGCTGTCCATCTGTGAATACGTGGATGTCATAAGCTGCCAATCTATACGAAAACTTACGTGAGCATTAATGCCGTTTTGGACCATCTTGCCCATCTGAACCGTTTAGAGACTTGAGACTCCGCACAAAGCTGGGTAAGGTGGTTTTTGTTATTGTGATATTACCGCGTCAGAGAAAAAGTGACACTTGTATCCGTATTTTGTAATGAAAGATTTATTCCCAGATGAATGATTTCATTTCTAATGAGAGTAATGTGGAGTCTTCTAAGGCTACAGACGCTTTAGAGGCTTCTACAGAAGAGGAAGCACTTGGCAGCGATGATGCTGAAATAACCCCTGATAACAAGAAGAAAATCTATCGAGGAATGCTCTTTGTCCTGATTGGTGGAGCTTCCTGGGGCGCATTTGGAACAGCCGCAAAATACCTTCTTGATACCTATCACGTTGATCCGATGTGGTTGATTGATATTCGTGAGCTTTGTGTCTGCTGGTTATTCTTGGGAACTGCTTTTGCGTTTGATAGAAAAAATCTTACAACTGTCATTAGGAAGCCTAAAGAGTTGGCAAAGATATTTGTAGCTAGCTTGTTTGCTATTCTTTTCTCGCAAGTTGCCTACATTTATGCAGTTAATGCTACTAATTCTGGAACTGCAACCATCATGCAGTCGTTGGGAATGCTGGGCGTTTTGGCCTTTGTCTGTGTGGTTGGCAGACGCTGGCCTCGCCGCCGAGAGATTCTTGGTATTGTTTTGGCGCTTATTGGTACCTATCTCTTGGTAACAGGAGGAAATCCTGGCACGCTTAACCTGCCAACTGCAGGTATTTTCTGGGGCGTTATGTGTGCGTTTGCCCAGGCAGCTCTTTCAATTTTGCCCAAGCCTTTGATGGAGAAGTGGGGAAGCTTTACCGTTAATGGCCTAGCTTTTCTGTTTTCAGGCACGCTGATTGCTGTGTTCTATCAACCCTGGAATCACATGCCTCAGCTGGATGCCTTTGGAATCTTGCTGGTAGTTATTGGTGTGCTGGTGGGAACCTTCTTGGCATACGGTCTTTACCTGCAGGGTGTTAAGGATGCAGGCTCGCTTAGAGCGGTCCTGCTGGGTACTATCGAGCCCGTTATGGCAACCATTACCACCGTACTGGTCCTTGGAACTACCTTTAGCGCAGCCGACCTCATCGGCTTTGTCCTCATCCTAGCGATGGTCGTGCTCACCGCCTAGCCGCAATCAGGCGCGCCGACCGACCGTCTGCTCGCATCACCCGACCGTCCGCATGCGCCATCTGGCGAGAAACCCGTCCACTTCAAGCTCAACTTAACCCACAAGCACCTCTGCACCAGACAACAAAACCCCACAGGTAAACTGCGGGGTTTTAATGTTCTCTAAAGGTTGTGTGACCAGAGGCTTAGATGAGCTCCATCTGCGTGAGAACTGCCGAGTACCAGCCGTTTGGATTAGCTGGGTTGTATTTTGCAGCTCCAGAAACAGAAAGCCTTCCGCCGTAACCAGTAGCAAGACCAGCTGTGTGATCCCAGATAGCTTCTTCCCAGCTACTCCAGCTTGAAGAGCCCCAACCCCATGCGTTGTAGGGGAGGAAGTTATACCTTCCCTTTGTACTCTCAACTGCAGAAATAGCAGGCGATAAACGCGGATCAACGCCGTAGGCCCATGCAGCCTCGGCAAAGGTTGAGCCGTAGCCAGCAAGAGGGGAGCCAGAAAGATAGGCGTCAATTCGAGCGCCCCAGCTGCTTACAAAGTTGGTCTTATCGTTTGACCAGTCAACATTTTCTGCTGAAGGTGTTGATGGGGTAGTGACCTCAGCAGTATTACCAGACGCATTGGTAAAGGTAGTCTCAGTAGAAGCTTGTTTCAGCGCCTCTTCTGCAGCAGCTGCTTCTACTGCTGCTTGCTGAGCTTGCTCCGCCTGCAACTGCTCTCTTGTTGCAATTGCTGCATTCATAGCATCCTCAGCAGCTTTTTTCTGCTCTTCTGCTTCTGCCATCTGTGCATTTAAAGATGACTGAGTCTCAGAAAGCTCTTTACTAAGATCAACCAGGTGGTTGATAGCATCTGAATTTTTGTTTTGGATAATCTCAAGATACTGAACAACAGCAATCAAATCATTAAAGTTATCTGCCGATAAAAGCAAATCAATAATTCCCATGGAGCCCTGCTGCATGCGATACATTGCTCTAATGGACTCTGCAGCTTTTAGGCGCTGCTCTGGGAGTTGTTGTTCAATCTCTGCAATACGCGCCTCATTGTCTGCAATCTGTTTTTGCAACTCAGCTACGCGCTGATTGGCGGCATCGTAATCAGAATTGGTCTGTTCTACCTTGGCCTGGAGCTCTTCAAGAGTCTCTGCCTGAGCTCTTGAGACGCCAAACAAAAAGGTATTAATAACAAGCACTGCTGCAAGGAGTGCTGTCATAAGGGTAGAGCATGAAGGTAAGCGTCTATGACGCATATATTTGTTCAAATCGACCTCCGCGATTGGGGCTTCCGATTAGTACGCAGTTAGTGCTATCCGCTCATTACTGGCTTCAAGTGCAAGGTCAGATAACACTTGACCTCAAAAATACGCATAATCGCTTCTCTCCGCTCGTGCAAGGGTGTCAATTCTACCTGTTTTTGGCTTCAAATGCCAACTTTGCAGAAAACAAGGCACTTTTAAAGTAGTAAAGTCGTTAGGTAAAACCGTGAGCGGTAGAAAAAGAAAGGGCGAACGGATTGCATACAATAGGTTCGTAATCAGTCCCCAAGGAGGTTTTAGTGGAGTCGGCAATTTTGTGGATTGAAGCGCTTAAATCAGCGTTGTTTGGCGTAGTTGAGGGTATTACCGAGTGGCTACCTATCTCATCAACAGGTCATATGTTGCTGCTTAATCAGTTTCTACCACTCAACGTCTCTGAAGATTTTTGGAATATGTTTCTGGTAGTTATTCAGCTTGGCGCAATTCTTGCTGTTTGTGTAGGATTTTTCCACAAGCTCAATCCCTTCTCGTCAAAGAAATCTAAGGAAGAGAAGCGCTCTACCTGGAAGCTCTGGGCAAAAGTGGTGGTTAGTTGCGTTCCTGCTGCAGCGATTGGCCTGCCGCTCAACGATTTTATTGAAGAGCATCTTGGAAGTCCTTTTGTTATCGCCGCAACTCTTATCTTTTACGGCATTATTTTTATTTTGCTTGAGCTACATCGCGAGAAGGTCGCTGCAGCAGTAAAGGTTGAGGTGCCCCGAGGCAAGCACATGAGCCCAGATGCTGCAGCATCCCTTAAGGCCCCCTCTGCCGACAACCTGGCCCGCGTACAAGACATTGACAACCTTGACTGGAAGACCGCGCTTGGTATTGGCGTTTTCCAGGTACTTGCAATTGTTCCAGGTACTTCAAGATCTGGTGCAACCATCCTGGGCGGTTTAGCCCTTGGCTGTTCTAGGGCAGTGGCCGCTGAGTTTACGTTCTTCCTGGCTATTCCTACTATGGCCGGAGCTTCTGCTTTGAGACTTGTGCGCTACTTTATGAAGGGCAATACCTTTACCATTCCCGAGGCAGTTATCCTGGGTGTAGGTTGCCTGGTAGCCTTTATTGTTTCGCTGGTTATGGTTCGGGCGCTTATGGGTTATGTCCGCAAGCATGATTTCAAGCCTTTTGGTGTGTACCGTATTATTTTAGGTATTGCTGTTATCGCATACTTCCTGCTTGTTAAGTAGTTTTGACTTACAAGCATTACTACCTATGCATTTACGCGCGGTGAGTTTCTCGCCGCGCTTTCTTATTATGGAGCTAATAAAAACTTGCACAATTAATGTTTGGTTATCGGGGTACACTTTTAGTCTAAGAACGATTAACACAAGGATGGCGTAATGCAGATTGATCTTGAAGGTTTGAATCCCGCCCAGCACCAGGCAGTTATGACAACTCAAGGACCGCTGTTGGTTCTTGCAGGAGCTGGTTCGGGTAAGACTCGTGTTTTGACGTTTAGAATTGCGCATATGATTGCCGATGAAGGCGTTCGTCCTTGGCAGATTCTTGCTATTACGTTTACTAACAAGGCTGCAGCAGAGATGCGTGAGCGTCTTGAGGCACTGCTGCCTAACAATATTCGTGGCATGTGGGTCTGCACATTCCACGCTATGTGCGTTCGTCTGCTCAGAGAAGATGGCGAGCGTCTTGGCTATGGGCCTAACTTTGCCATCTATGATGATGACGATTCAAAACGTTTGGTAAAGACCATTCTGTCTGACCTTGATATTGATGTTCGTCAGTTCCCGCTCAATTCCATTCGCTCAAAGATTTCCGCTGCTAAGAACGCGCTTTTGTATCCTGATGACGTTGAGGCGCAGGCAGCTAGTCCTATGGATCACGTGGTAGCTCGCGTGTATCGTGCGCTTCAGACGCGCTTAGATAAAGCCAACGCTATGGATTTTGACGACCTTCTTGTTAAGGCATTTGAGTTGCTCTCCAAGTATCCAGATGTCCTTGCAAAGTACCAGGAGCGTTTCCGCTACATCAACGTTGACGAGTATCAAGATACCAACGGCGTCCAGTACGCAATTACCAAGCTTTTGGCATCCAAGTATCGCAACCTTATGGTTGTTGGCGATGATGACCAGTCCATTTATTCGTGGCGTGGCGCAGACATTAAAAATATCTTAGCGTTCGAGAAAGACTATGAGGAAGCAGTTGTAGTTAAGCTAGAGCAAAACTACCGCTCAACTGGTCATATTTTGGCTGCTGCCAACGCGGTTGTTGCGCATAACTTTCACCGCAAACCAAAGCGCCTCTTCACGGATGAAGGAGATGGCGAGAAAATCCAGGTGTATCAGGCATCTGATGAGCGTGATGAGGGTGCATGGATTGGCTCTGAGATAGAAAAACTGCACGATAAGGGTACGTCGTACGATAACATAGCTGTGTTCTATCGTACTAACGCCCAGTCTCGTATTCTCGAAGATATGTTGCTCAGAGCTGGTGTTCCTTACAAGATTGTTGGCGGTACTCGATTCTTTGATCGCGCAGAGATCAGAGATGTCATGGCGTACCTCAAAGTTGTTGTCAATCCAGATGATGACATGGCTGCGCTGCGCGTTATTAACACGCCTCGTCGTGGTATTGGTGCAACCAGTATTCAAAAGATTCAGACATATGCACTGTACAACGGCTTGTCGTTCTTCTCGGCATGTGAAGCATGTGTGATGGAGGAGAGTCTTCTTACCGCAAAGGTGAGAAATGCGCTGGTAGAGTTCACCTCTGCAATTGAGCATGGCCGCCATATTGACGGTGAGCTTGATGAGGTTGTGGAGGCAATTATTGACCGCTCAGGTCTTATTCGTGCACTTGAGGCGGAGCATACCATTGAGGCTGATGGACGTATAGAAAACATTCGAGAGTTTTTTGGTGTTGCAGCAGAATTTGACGAATCTCACGACGACGTTAAAGAAACGCTTGAGAGCTTGCAGCAGCTCAGAGAAGCTGGAGCGCTTGATGTACAAGATGCAGCTTCGCTGAGTGAAGCTGGTTTTGATGCTGCTACCGGCGCACTTGCTGGTGTTACTATCGCGCTAACTCCCGCCCCTCAAGAAGAAGCTCTGCATCCTCAGGTTGCAGCTGAGAAACTTCCGGCGTTTATGGAGTGGTTGGCACTTCGCTCTGATTTGGATAGCTTGGATGGTTCAACTTCTGCCGTAACGTTGATGACTATCCACTCTGCAAAGGGTTTGGAGTTCCCAGCAGTTTTTGTTGCTGGCATGGAAGAGGGAATCTTCCCACATGCAAATTACGAGGCTGAGGCGGCTCAGCTAGAAGAAGAGCGTAGACTTGCCTATGTTGCTATTACACGTGCACGTAAGCGCCTGTATTTGACATACGCTTCTACCAGAAGAACGTATGGTTCAGTTCAGGCAAATCCCGTATCGCGTTTTGTGGGAGAAATTCCTCAGGAGCATATCAAAGCCATTGGTGTTGGCTCCGTGGGCTTCTCTGGCGTTGGCTGGGCAAAGCGAGGAG
>ERZ772986.2183-NODE-2183-length-10798-cov-3.771665_pt1 | contig 10798 bp, 7 predicted proteins | sample MGYA00511898_ERZ772986 | MGnify/ENA primary metagenome ERZ772986 (study PRJEB29015, sample SAMEA2737934) | human oral metagenome | biome: human oral; feature: human-associated habitat; material: dental | place: China | collected 2148 ... | reverse complement strand
AATGTGTAGCCTGATTGTAGCCTTTTTAGAGCATTTTGGGAGTTTCTGCCCCCTCTGTGCATACTCTGAAAATTAGGATGGGTATAAAAGAAAAGTATCATAACTACTTGTAGCTATGATACTTACATTTTTCTTAGGTTTCTCTCTGATATTCATTTCAGAGTACCTAAAGCGGAGAGAGGGGGATTCGAACCCCCGATACGCTTTAGGCGTATACAAGCTTTCCAGGCGTGCCTCTTCAACCACTCGAGCACCTCTCCTTTGCTATTTCGGGTGCAAATGTAACACATTTTATTGATGTGTGCAACACATTGCGTAGAAAAATGCAAGGTGAGGGCAGTTATGGCACTCCGCTTATCATATAATGCGTATTCCCTGTTACCTACAAGTAATCTTGCTCGCAACTAGTATTGCCCGCAAATAACCAAGCCCTTATCTATAAATATGTTATGAAACATATTGTTAGAAGAGTCTTTAAACACGGGTAGGGGGGTAAGTACGCACAAATTACGTTGTTGTTAGTTGTTTATAGTCAAACAAAACTACTTTTGGAAAATAGCTGATAGAAGAATGCAGCGTGTGTACAGTATGGCATTAACAAGCCTTTACGCGGAGTAAAAGTTGGTGTATTGTTTGCCTACGCTTCATTTATGGCTTTCCAAATCCAATTCTGTTTGACTATAAAACGACTACGAATGCTTATTTTACCACAATCTTTCTAGTTGTTCCATCGGCATATTTCACGATGTTGATGCCCTTTACAGGTGTATTGATACGCTTGCCGTCAATGGTATAACGAGCCACTTCACGCTTGTCGGAATCAACGGTAGGCAAGTTGTCTATGCCTGTTGTGAGATACACTTTACCGCTCTTACCATCGTTGGTGCCGTTAATATTGTCGAGACAAACGTATGAAGGCGTTGTCAAACCATATTTGTTATGGCGTGACCCTGTGATAGAGAACCGCAATTCTTTTACTGCTCCTAAGCTACTAAGGTCTACCCATTGCCAGTTACCTAAGTAATAATGTTCGGCAGAGTTGCTCGAACGATAGTCGGCCAAGTACACTTCGACCTTCGTTTCACTACCATCAGCCTTTGTTCCCCAGATGGTGAGCAGCAGCCAGTCGCCCTTTTCAAATTCAGCTTTACCTGTTGCGCCCTTCGACATGTTGTCGCCATGAAGGATACAGCTAAGTGTGTAGGCGTTGTTGGTTACATATAATCCACGAACAACATCGCCTTCGGGCTTGCTTAGTACCTCAATGGGAGCTGATTTGCCAAAGAAGAATGCCACGCAATAATTGGCAGAGTTGTCGTAACCATGTCCAACGCATGAGTTAAATTGGTCGGGAAAGAGGTCTTTAAAGTTTGTAGCCGTGCGATTAGATATGCAGAAGTTGTTCCAAGCCTTATATTCGGGCATGTTGGTAACGGTGAAACGATAGTTTCCACTAAGGTATTGGCTGTCATAACCATTGTCTTTGTTGCCCGTTCCTAGGTAATATCCATCTGCGTTAAGACTAACATCCACGTCATCAAACGTTGCAACCTTTCCTTCAAGTGCCTTATTTATAGCTGCGACCGACTCTTCCAAGTGCAAATCCTCGGCTCCTGCCACCTCGGTAGAAGTTTCGCCCAGCCATCCTGCCATTTGTTGCTCGGCACAATACACCTTTACGAAGTCGATAAAGTCGAGTTTCACCTTCTTTCTGTTCGCATCTACGCCCCAATCTATGTCAAAGCTGTTCGCATCTTTATCGGTATTGGGTTTGTTGTCTACGTATCCGTAGGCAAATTCACGAAGTGTCCAAAAGATTGTACCTGGCTTTTGCGTGGCATTCTTAGGCAGAAGGCTACCCTTATAGGTAATTTTAGTTGGCATCCACAAGGGATAATACTCTTGTGCATGGTACTTATTTCTCTCCACTTTACCGCTACCACCCTTATTATCTGTCCACGGAATGTCCTGCATAGGTGCAGAGGTATAGGTAACTTCATAGCCGTAAACCACTCTGTTAGGCTTTTCATCATCGGCACTTCCACGCAGTTCGTACCACGGGTCGTCGGCAATGCCGTTGCGGTTAACGTCTTTCGACACCATTACAATACCAGGTTCGCTGTTTCCCGAAAAGGCGTTGCCCTCAATACATAAGTCTTTTTTACCTGCGATGTTGGCCACACTATGGTCGAAATGGAAAGTTACCGAACCGCCAAAAGCCCCAAGCGTAATCAGGTCGCGCTTGTTGTTGGCCAACATGTCGGTGCATTTCTGTGCCATCTTGGCTGCATCATCGCCTTTTTTGTATGCAGGCATCGTGTTTACAAACTGGCCAGGAGCAGGCGAATAGTCAACAACTTTGTAGATGTATTGACTAGGCGTACCCTGCTTGAAATACTGTTGTGCGGTGGCCTTTGCGCCTATAAGCGTTAAAGCAACCACGAAAAGTAAAGCTTTCTTCATATTATGTGAGTTTATGAGTTTGTGAAGTTATTGTAGTTATTGAGTTGATGAGTTTGTGAACATGCGAGTTATTGAATTTATGAGTTTGTGAGTTATTGAGCTTATAAGCTGTTTAGTTATTGAGTCTTTGAGTTTCTTAGCGCATGAGTTTGTGTGTTCAACGATTTAAATACACAAAACTTATTAGCTAAAACCTCAAAAGCTCGCTACTTATATACGAATGTGGCATGCCCAGGAAGGTCGCCTGTTTGCACAGTGAAATCGTGTGTCCCATCGGGTTTAAAGTGCAAAAGGCTGCCACTCGAAACGTAGTTCTTTGCATCCATTAGGTAAAAGTCGCGTTCAGTAGGGTTCACTATGATGCCATAAGGCATCGTGATATCCTTGATTTGGAGAGCAGAAAACAAGTTGGTTTCGACGGTTTGGTGAGTTCTGACGTTTATAAGTCCATAGCTGATGGTGTTTGTAGCGGTGGCACTGTTCCATGCCGAGCCATAATAATATAAGGAGTCGCCAACGATTGAAAGCCCCGAAACGGGCGTGTCGATGCTGTCTATCACCTCGTAAAGCTGATTGTGCCCCTTGTAGAGCCAATAAATGCGCGATGGAACGTCGTTGTAGTTTCCGCGCGATGTTACCCAAATTTGCCCATAATGGTCTACTTGGCAGTGGTGCAAATTAAGTCCCACCTTTATTTTCCTTATCTCCTTAAAGGTGGTAAGGTCTATTTCGCTCAGTGTGTTGTCGTAATTTGGCATACGATAGCCTCCACTATTGGCTACATAAAGCTTGTTTTCGACAATGCAAAGTTCTTCGGGCTGATAGCCAACCACCACCGAATCTTTCTTTTTAAAGTCCACCGTGTCTACCTTATACACCATTCCCAAGGGCGCATCTTTATCTAACTTCACGGGTCCTACATACGAAGACACGTAGGCAAAGCCGTCTTTAAAAGCCAAATAACGGCAGTTGGGTATATTAATCTGCGTTATTCGCTTGCAGCTATCGGCCGTGGCCACTTCCACCTTGTTAGAAACATTAACCACAATCCATAGCTTGCTGCCATATATTTTGATGTCGTTGCCCACATCGCCCAATTCTTTCACCACGTTGGGGTTGCGTTCCGAGTAAATATTACGGTGGTAATGCACCGTTGGTTTGTTCTCGTCGAGGTCCAAAAAGTCTATCGATGCCTTGTTACTCCCCATGTTACCCTCGTTCAATACATACATGCCCACGATGTCGCCACGTGTGGGTGCCACGCCCGTGTCTTGGTTTTGAGAGGGAATGATGTAGAAGTCTTCGCGACACGAACTAACCATCGCGAGTATCAGGCATGCGACATAGAAGATCGAAAATCGTTTCATTGTTGTTGCGGACGTTAAAGGGTGATGTCTATTGAGATAGCATAGTTGCGCTTGGGCATGGGATAATTCAGTATCACATCGTAGTCTTGGGCAAGCAGGTTGTTCACTTCTACCGTTAGTTTGCACCGAAGTTTTTGCCAATTAAAGGCGTAAACAAGCGAGAGGTCACTGGTGTACCATGCTGGCATGTAGTTGTATACGATGTTTTCTTGCTGGTTATATCGTTTGCCGGCATAGATAAAGCTGTAATTCAGTTGCCATTGCTTGTAGTTTGCACCTACAATGGCCGAACCGCTATGCCAAGGAATGTAGGGTATTTGGTGCTTGTAATACGAGTCGGAAGGGTTGGTTACGTCCCTTGCCTGCTGATAAGTGTATTGCAAACGCCCCGTAAACGAAAGCTCAGGCGAAGGTTGCATGGTTGTTTCGGCTTGCAGGTCGATGCCTTTGATGTGCACTTTGCCGAGGTTAAGCATGGTCCACCTAAACTGTTGACCTTTGGGATAGGCCACAATCTTATCGCTTACGATGTTGAAATAGCCGTCTACTTGCAGCCTGAAACCACGTATTAAAGATGCTTTGTATGTTTTTTCCCACACCGCTCCCACGTTATATTGCACTGCCGTTTCGGGTTTTAGCAGCGCATTGCCAACCTCGGTGTAGAACAACTCGTTGAAAGTGGGCATGCGGAAACTTTTCTTGGCAAAGGCGCGAAGCGAAAATGCCTTGCTGGAAAAGGGATAGAGGTTGACAAAGAGGGCAGGGGAGAGCACGCTGTGGCTGGGCTTGTCTACCATTGTGCGTGTGTGGTCTTTGACGAATGTACCCAAAACCGATGCTTGCAGTTTGAGGTGACGATAGTCAATGGCTGTGGCCAGCGAGATAAAGTTGCTGAAACGATGGGGGAAAACAAACAGACGAGCATCCGAATCGAGCTTGTTCCACTTGAAATCGTAACTTAAACTGACCGACCAATTGGGCATCAGTTCCAACACATTAGCCGTAGATAGATATATTTCTTGCTGTTTGTAGGTGTTGTCTACGGGCAGTTGGGTTGGGTCGTTGTTGATGTAGTGCGTGTGATAGTAAGCGTATTTGGCCAACCACTGCGTAGAAAAGGCATCGGAGAAACTTTTTTGGAAACGCAATTGGGAGAAGTGATTGTGGTCCGACTGCCTTTCGCCGCGCCGCCAAACATTGTTAACAATGGCTCCTGGTATTCCGCGTTGCGAATTATAGGTGTAAGCTTTCCAATTCCACATGCCGTGGTCTATCACGCCATGCAGGTTTGCCTCGGCCCTTAATGCCCAAATGTCTCCGTTTTGGCGTATGGCTGTGGTGTCGTAAGCCACAGAGTGGTCTTGGTTGTGGCGCAGATAACGAAAGCGATACTTGCCACTAGACGTGAGATAGCCCACACTAAGCGAGGTGTTAACGGCTTGGCTGAGTCGGTTTTCCCATAAACCCGATAGCCGATAGGTGTCACTAGAAGCGCAACCAGCCTTGAATCTAAGGTTAAAGGGCTTGTTTACGTCGAAACGAGGCGTGCGTGTGCGGATATAAACAGAGCCTGCATTGCCGAAATCGCTTGCAGGTTGGAAGATGGCACTTTTCTGTCCGTTGTATAAAGTAATCTCCTCTACGTTGTCTAACGATAGTTGTCCAAGGTCGATTTGTCCGTTTTGGGCATTGCCAAGCTCAATTCCATCGTAGAAAATACCGAGGTGGTTGGTGCCCATACTACGTATGTTAACCGTTTTCAGTCCGCCAACACCTCCGTAATCTTTTATTTGCAGTCCTGAGAAATAGCGTAAGGCATCGGCCACACTGTGTGCGTTCAGCCTTTCAAGCACGGCGCCATCAAGCTTTTGCGAGGGAATAACCTCGCGAAAGGTGTTTTTAGACACGACAACAACCTCGCGTACATGTTGTACCGAGTCTAATGCCAACTGCCGTTTTGTATCCTGACCATGAGCAGATGCAGCGAAGAACAACGCCGCACAAGCCGAAAAGAAATGTACGCTTTGCATATTTCAAGTTCTTATCTTATAACCTTTCCTCGAGGTTAAATTAAAGATAAATGGCAATGGCAGGTCTTCTGACTTTGTAACCCGGCCACAAACGCCTTCCCGAATTTCCCTTGACGGAGTTCAGTGGCGCAGTGTTTGTGGCCAGTAAAGGTTACTTACAGCAGCGGGACTGTTCGGGATTTTCACCCAATTCCCTTTTAATCGCTCGTAAACGAACCTATTGCCTAGTTGTGCAAAGGTAGTGATAATATATGGAATATGCAAGCATGATGTGCAGCGAGCTTAGTATGCGCACAGGCAGAGCCACCAATTAACTCGCCCTCACACTTACGTCTCGCCACGAAAACGCAACATTAGTCTTGAAAATAAACCCTATTTACCCTGTTGCTGATGCCCGTAAGCACCTCGTAAGGAATGGTTTGCAGCGCGTCAGACAACACCGTTACGGGCAAGTTGTCGCCGAAAATCTCCACACTATCGCCTTCGTTACAGTCTATCCCCGTTACATCTATCATGGCTACGTCCATGCAGATGTTGCCAACATACTCTGCTCGCTGGTTGTTCACCAAGCAATGGCCGTTGCGGTTGCCCAATCGCCTGTTCAATCCATCAGCGTAGCCAATGGGTATGGCCGCTATCACGCTATCGTGTTCAATCGTTCCGCGGCGCGAATAGCCCACAGTCTCGCCAGCCTTAACCTTGTGCAGTTGCAGAATTGTAGTGCGCAGCGTACTCACATTGTTGATGATTGCGTTGTTTCGAGGGTTAATTCCGTATAGACCTAGGCCCAAGCGGCACATGTCTAACTGACGTTGCGGAAAATGTTCGATGCCCGCTGAGTTGTCGATGTGGCGCAAAATATGGTGTTCGAAGGCGGCCTGCAACATCTTGCTGCCTTTATCAAAACATTCAAACTGCCGTTGCGAGAAGTTGTCGAACTGGTCGGCATCAGCCCCAACAAAGTGCGAAAACACCGATTTGGGTATCAAGGCGTTTTGGTTATGCAGGCGTTCTATCAGTCGCGGAACATCTTTTTCGGGGTCGAACCCTAGGCGATGCATGCCTGTATCCAGTTTGATATGCACGGGAAACCCCGTTATACCCTCTTTCTCGGCAGCCTTAATGAGAGCCTCCAATAGGCGGAAACTGTACACTTCGGGTTCCAAATCGTAGTCGAACATGGTTTTGAAAGCCGTCATTTCGGGGTTCATTATCATAATGTTGCTGCTTATTCCGTTGCGTCTTAGCGTTGCTCCTTCGTCGGCAACGGCCACGGCAAGATAGTCTGCACGATGGTCTTGCAGGGTCTTTGCAATCTCTACGGCTCCTGCACCATAGCCGTCAGCCTTAATCATACACACCAACTTGGTATTGGGGTGCATCATGGCACGATAATAATTCAGGTTGTCTATCATGGCATTGAGGTTCACTTCGAGGGTAGTTTCATGCACTTTCTTCACCATGAGTTCGGTTAATTGGTCGAAACCAAAACTTCGTGCGCCTTTAAGTAGCACCACTTCGTTGCGCAATCCCTTAAAAACATCGCTGCGTATGAAATCTTCTACCGAGGCGAAGAAATGCCGTTCTGCCAACCTGATGCTTTCTTTGTTGGCGCAAATCTTCGGTCCGATGCCGATAAACTTCTGCACGCCGCGTTGTTCGGCCAAGCTCGATACCTCTTTATATAGTTCAGCATCTGGCAGTCCGCTTTGCAAAATGTCGCTCAACACTAACGTTCGCTGCTGCCCGTTGTGGTCGGGGCGGCGGTTCATAAAGTCGAGAGCAATGTCCAGCGAGTTGATATCCGAGTTGTACGAGTCGTTGATGAGCGTGCATCCGTTAAGTCCTTCCTTCACTTCCAGTCGCATAGCCACGGGTTCGAGCCGTTTCATGCGTTCGTCTATGGTGTGCGCATCAAGTCCAACATGCAGGCAGATGGTTGCACATACAACAGAATTGCACACCGATGCATCATCAATGAAGGGCAACGAATAACTTGCAGGCTGGCCTCCTTTATATATATAATGTATGGTGGTGTGCGTGGGTTGCTTGTCTATCTTAGTTACAAACATGGCTGCATTGGGACTTTTCGTAGACCATGCCAGGCGTTCGCCTTTGTTGTTCGTTTCGTTCAGCACGCGTGTCACCAAGTCGTCGTCGGCATTATACACCATTACCTCGGCTCCTTCGAATAGTCTTAACTTCTCGCGACACTTCTCTTCGGGCGTGGCGAAGTTCTCTTCGTGGGCCGAACCAATGTTTGTCAGCACCGCAATGTTGGGTTTGATGATGTCGTGTAAAGCCTGCATTTCGCCCTTTTGACTGATGCCCGCCTCGAAAATGCCTAATTGCGAATGGCTATTGAGCAACCAAACAGAGAGCGGAACCCCAATTTGCGAATTGTAACTGCGCGGACTTCGCGTTACAACCATTTGCGGCGAGAGCAGTTGGTACAGCCATTCTTTCACCATTGTCTTGCCGTTGCTGCCCGTTATGCCCACAATGGGAATGTTGAAAGCCTCTCGATGGCGTTGGGCAAGGCGTTGTAAGGCCTGCCTGGTGGACCTAACACACAAGAAATTGGCATCGCCGAACAACTCGGCGGCACGTGCTGGCACTTCTTCTACCACAAAGCAGCGCACACCGCGGCGGTAAAGTTCGGATATATAGTTGTGTCCGTCGTTTCGGTTAGACCTCAAAGCGAAGAACAATGTCTCTTCTGGAAAACAGAGCGAGCGACTATCGGTGAGCACAAAGCTGATATGCGCCTCGGCATTGCCTAGACGTTGCGCCCCGATAAGCGTTGCAACCCTTTCAATGGGATATGTCATTATCATTTGTACTTTTAAGTTGGTGCAAAGGTAGTGCAAGTTGATAAAACAGCAAAATAAATATAACAGCTATTTGGAGAATAACCTATGACAGGCCATTTTGACGCCTTTTGACGTGCCTTTGTGAATGGTTATCCAAGGTGTTTGCCAATAATTTGTTCTGAAAGTTTGAATGCGTAAAAAGTGTTACATGTGCCACTTTCCCTTTATAAACGGCATATTCGGCTGAATGCCTAAACTACGCATCATACTTTTTCACTATAATTGTAGTTATTTTTTTACATGAAAGCATGTGTGTTATGTTTTTTTTATTTATCTTTGCCCACTGATAGAAAGAGATATTGATCATCCGAATAAACTTAACAGAGAATATAATCACCTCGAATGCCATGTTAACTTATGGCTTGTAGGGGTAAAATTAATCATTAAAAAACGATAGAGAAAATGAAGAAACTTTTCTTAGTGGCCGCTTTTGCCATGGTAAGTGCATTTGCATCTGCACAGTTTGCTGTTGGTGTTCACACCTTGTATGGTACAGAAGTGTCTAATCTGGGTATCGGCGTAAGGGCTCGTTACGACATTAACGAGCAGTTCCGTCTTGATGGTAACTTTAACTACTACTTCAAGAAGAATGGTTTGGAGTTTTGGGACATTAACGCCAACCTACACTACCTCTTTAACATCACCGACAGGTTCTCAGCCTATCCACTTGGCGGATTGGGCTTAGTAACCGCCAGTTCGACCATTGAAGTAAGAGATCCATTTACAGGCAAAGTGTTGTCGAGTACTTCTGAATCGAGCACTAAGCTTGGTTTTAACTTCGGTGGCGGTGTAGATTTCGCCCTCACAGACGACCTATATCTAAATGGCGAAGTGAAATACCAAATTATTAGTGGGTACAACCAAGCCGTGATGAGCGCAGGTATCGTTTACAAATTCTAAGTTTTAAGCCTTAGACTTTAATAAAACTACAAGGCCCGGAAGGTGTTCGTTCACTTTCCGGGCTTTTTGTGTGCAATGATGTTCAGTAGCTTATTCGGCGGTTGCAGCTTGCTTTTGTTTCTTCATTTGCCTACGATGCTCGATGGAACCATAAACATAATAGAACACAAAAATGCTCCATGCCACCACCATCATGAAGATGAAAGTGGTGAGAACAATCGACCCAATGAGCAGCGCATTAAAATAAGTGGGCAGTCCTGATGGGTCGTTCATCGTTAGTTCGCCTAACAACGACGATGTTCTAGCACCCAAGAGAATAAAGGTGGGCAAGAAAATAATCGTGCCAAGGCATACAGATGCCAGCACTGTAAAGAAGGTTGTGCCAATAAGAAGGGCTCCACCTCTTACTCCCGACACGTAATAGGCTATCAGGTTGCGGCGCAAACTACCATTTGGAGAGAGCAAGTAGCGCATCTCGGCATACTTAAAGGGCACCATTATCAATGCCATGAGCAACAGCCAGGCAACAGTTACCCCGCAAACAAGCGTGATGAAGTTGGCGGTAAAGGGCTTTCCTAGGTGGCTCATCACCACCATTCTAACCACTACAATGCCTATGGCCATTAATATAAGGTAGACAATTAGCTCTACACCTACGATGGCTAACGAGCGGCGAAGGTTTTGTTTCAGTCCGCTTTCGCTGACAAGCGTTATCACCGAGGCGAAGAAATAAGCCCACAAACCAAGGCTAACCACCCACGTACCAATACTTCGTACATAAGATAGGATGGTAGGAGAGGGGCTGCCTAGCGAAGTGGCAGATATTTCTTGCAGTGCAAAAAAGCCAAACAATGCCGTCATGATGGCAAAGAGCAAGGCTGGCAGCCATGTACCCTTGATGGTTTTGGCGAAGTTAATGCCTAGCAAATTGTTGGCTGTCTTTATACAGCTAGATAGGCTCCTGTCTTTAATGAGTTCGGTTTCCATGTTTATATCTTTTTTAAAGGGTTTCTTATTTAGTTGACGAGTTCTCACGTTTACAAGTTGACGAGTTGACAAGTTGACGAGTTGGCGAGTTGACAAGCTCATGAGTTCACGAGTTCTGGTCGGCGAGTTGATGAGTTGATGAGTTGGCAAGTTGAGTAGTCTAGTTAACAAGTTGGTA
>ERZ772986.2182-NODE-2182-length-10798-cov-6.517081_pt1 | contig 10798 bp, 8 predicted proteins | sample MGYA00511898_ERZ772986 | MGnify/ENA primary metagenome ERZ772986 (study PRJEB29015, sample SAMEA2737934) | human oral metagenome | biome: human oral; feature: human-associated habitat; material: dental | place: China | collected 2148 ... | reverse complement strand
AGCTCGGCGAGCATGACGATCTTGTTGTCCGGGGTGAAGCCGGGCAGCACGCGCGAGGCGTGCATGTCGTCGATGAGCTTGCCGCCGAACTCCAGATAGAGCTTGCCGCCGAACTGGGCGCGGCGCTCGGCGATGCGCGCCGACTGCATGTGCAGGTACTTGTCCCGGTCGAAACCTGTGCGCATGCGAGCTCCCGCCTGAGTCGAGGGGTATCGGGCTCGGCCGGGATCGTGCCGGCCCGCAGCATTTTAGCGCCGTCCGACCAGTGTCGTCGTACCGACGGGTGCGAGTCGCTCCAGAGGACGGACGTGGCGCACGACGGCCGACGACGTCGCGAGGGCGCCCCCTCAGCACGAGGGGGCGCCACCTCTCCTGCCGTCGAGGGAGCGCGTGGCCACTCGAGCGAATTCGAATGAGACCGACGGCGCCGGACGGTCGGACTCTCAGAGCGCGGCGACGCGCCTGGCGAGCTTGGACTTGCGGTTGGCGGCCTGGTTCTTGTGGATGACGCCCTTGGAGACGGCCTTGTCCAGCTTGCGGGAGGCCTTCCTCAGGTGCTCCTCGGCGGCCTCCTTGTCACCGGCGTCGATGGCCTCCCTGACACGGCGCACGTAGGTCTTGAGCTCGGACTTGACTGCCTGGTTGCGCAGACGGGCCTTCTCGTTGGTCTTGATGCGCTTGATCTGGGACTTGATGTTCGCCACGGTTGGTGAAGCTTTCTTGATTCGAGTGCGGTCGGTGGCCGGAGAGGAGGGTTCGCGCACACGGGCCGACGAAGAGTGCCGGAAGCACTCGGCGGATCCCGGTCGCCGGACCCCGCAGCCGGCCAGGCCAGAGGTCCAGAAAGGCACTCTAGCACCCGCCAGTGCCGCGGACCCGGCCGGGATCTGCGGCACTGCGTGAGGTGCGTCGCCTCGTGCTGTCAGCTGTCGGCGCCGGCCAGTCCGAGCTCGGCTTCCATCTTCTCCAGCGGAATGTCCTTGGTCTCGGGCATGACGGTCAGCACCCAGACGAACTGCCCCAGCATGCACACGAAGAACACGGTGAACGCCCAGCCCCCGCCGAGCCCGCCGGCGATCGCGGGGAAGCCCCAGGAGATGACGGTCGCGAAGAACCAGTGGGTGAAGGATCCCAGGGCCTGGCCGCGGGCGCGGATGCGGCTGGGGAAGATCTCGGAGATGAAGACCCAGATGACCGATCCCTGGCCGAAGGCGTGGGCCGCGATGAACACGAGCAGACCGCCCAGGACGATGAAGGAGGAGCTTCCGGCGAGTTCCTGGGCGTCCCCCGCCAGGAAGAACACGGTGGCGATGGCCCCCAGGGAGACGAGGTAGCCGATGGAGCCGACCACCATGAGCCGGCGCCGTCCGAACTTGTCGATGACGGTCAGCGCCGTCATGGTGGCGACCAGGTTCATGGCGCCCACGGCGATGGAGGACAGGAAGGCCGTATCGTTCTGGGCGCCGGCCATGCGGAAGATGTCCGGGGCGTAGTACATGACCGCGTTGATGCCCGAGAGCTGGTTGAAGGCGGCGATGGCGATGGCGAGCAGGATGACCTTCCGATTGCGCGCCACGAAGAAGGGGGCGGTGCCCAGCGAGCTGTCCTCGCGTATCGCGCGCTGGATGTCGGCGAGCTCGGACTCGGCCTCGTCGTGCGACCGGGTGAGCCGCGCGATGATCTCCCGGGCCTCGTGGTCGCGGCTCTGCCCCAGGAGCCAACGGGGGCTCTCGGGGATGAACAGGGCGAGTACGATGAAGATGACGGCCGGAACGGCCTCGACGCCGAACATCCAGCGCCACGCGACGGAGTAGTCGAAGACCTTGGCCAGGACGAAGTTCGACATGTACGCCAGCAGGATGCCGAGGACCACGTTGAACTGGACGAGGCCCACGAGGCGTCCACGCAGGCGGGCCGGGGAGATCTCGGCGGTGTAGATGGGGGACACGACGGAGGCTCCACCGACCCCGACCCCGCCTATGAATCGGAAGAGCATGAACAGGTACCAGTTCGAGACCAGAGCGGAGCCCAGGGCCGAGACCGTGTAGAGGATGCCGATGATGCCCAGCACCTTCTTGCGCCCGAGGCGGTCCGCCGGCCGGCCGGCGCTCATCGCGCCCACGATGGTGCCGATGAGGGCGGTGGCCACAGTGAAGCCGAGCGAGAACTCGCTGAGATGGAAGACCTCGCGGAGATTCTCCGTCGTCCCGGAGATCACGGCCGTGTCGAAGCCGAAGAGGAGGCCCCCGAGTGCCGCGACCACGGCGCTGCGGATCACCAGGGAATTCGTCTTGTTGCGTTGAGAGGAGGAAGTGGATGCCGTCATTGGCCGTCGTCCTTCAGGGATGTGGAAGGATTGAACCCTGCGTCTAAGACTATGACGCAAGACACTACCAGATGGGGGAGCGGATGGCGAGGCGGACGCCCGCCGTCCCGTGGGTCGCGCGCGCGGCCCACTCCCGGCGAGGGCGCCGATGAAGGCGCAGGGCCGTGACGACCCCGTCGAAACCGGGATCGGTTCAGCACGTTCGGACCCACGGACCCGTCGACGCCCGTACGGGCCTTCACCGGGGGGCGGGGCGACGGGCGGCGGCCTTCATCACCTCCACGAACTCGCGCAGTTCGGCCGTCGTCGCCTCCAGCTCGGCGTCGCGAGCGGGCGAGCCGGGGTCCGTGGCGAGCAGGGCCGGGGCGTGCTCCTCGATGATCCTCACCGTCGCCGATCCGGAGATCGCCCCGTCCGCCCCGGCCGCGATCGCCTCGGCGACCTGGTCGGGCCGCGAGATGCCGAATCCCAGCATGACCGGCGCCGCCGCGTCGGACCGTAGCCGTGCCACCGACTCGGCCAGCCCGACGGTGGAGGCGGCCTGCTCGGCGCCCGTCACGCCGACGCGCGAGACGGCGTAGACATAGCCTCGCGAGCACCCCGCGACCGCGTCCAGCGTCCGGGGGGAGGAGAACGGCGGGGCGATGTACACCGCGTCGATCCCCGCCGCCTCGGCCGCGGCGGAGAAGGCCGGCGACTCGCGAACCGGCACGTCGGGCAGCAGCACGGAGTCGATGCCCGCGCCCGCGCACCGGGAGTAGAACTCCTCCAGCCCCACCGCGAAGGGCACGTTGCCGTAGATGAGCATGCCGATGGGCAGCCCGGGGTGGCGCCCGCGCACGCGGGCGACCACGTCCAGGCAGGCGTCGAAGCCGGCGTCCGCCTCGAGCGCCCGGATGTGGGCGCGTTGGATCGTGGGGCCGTCGGCGACCGGGTCGGAGAAGGGGATCCCCAGCTCCAGGGCGTCCGCGCCACCGTCGATGAGCGCCTCGATGACGGCCTCGGACAGGTCCGGGGAGGGATCGCCCACCATGACGAAGGGCACGAAGGCGCCCCGACCGTCGGTGGCCAGGCGCGCGAACATCTCGGGATAACGGGACACCTCAGCTCTCCTGCCTCGTCAGCGGCAGGTACTCGGTGCGCCTGCCCATCTCCTCGACCATGACTCTCGCCCGTGCCACCGCCGAGTCGGGGGAGAACGATCCGCCCGACCGGGCGCGGACCTGGTCCAGGTCCTTGTCGCCCCGCCCGGACAGGCACACGAGCAGGTGGGGCGCGGGCGCGTCCGACGGCGCGGCGCGAGCGATCCTGAGGGCCTGGGCCAGGGCGTGGGCGGACTCCAGAGCGGGGATGATGCCCTCCCAGCGACTCAGCAGCCGGAAGGCCTCGACGGCCTCGTCGTCGGTGACGCCGACGTAGCGGGCCCGCCCGGTGTCGGCCAGCCACGCGTGCTCCGGGCCGACGCCGGGGTAGTCCAGACCCGCTGATACGGAGAAGGACTCCGCGACCTGTCCCTCGGGGGAGCGCATGAGGTAGGAACGGGCCCCGTGCAGGATGCCGATGGTGCCGTTGTTGATCGGGGCACCGTTGCGGGACGTGTCCAGGCCCTCGCCGGCGGGCTCGACGCCGATCAGGCCCACCCCGGCGTCGTCGATGAACTCGCTGAACATGCCGATCGCGTTGGACCCGCCGCCCACGCAGGCGATGACCTCGTCGGGCAGGCGCCCGGTCAGGGCGAGCATCTGGCCGCGCGCCTCGCGCGAGATGCACCGGTGGTACTCGTGGACGATGGTGGGGAAGGGGTGGGCGCCCGCGGCCGTGCCCAGCAGATAGTGGGTGGTGGCGAATGAGGCCGTCCAATCGCGCAGCGCCTCGTTGACGGCGTCCTTGAGGGTGCCCGCGCCGGAGGCCACGGGCACGACCCGCGCCCCCATGAGTTCCATGCGCTCAACATTGGGCGCCTGGCGCACCACGTCCGTGGCCCCCATGTAGATGGTGCACTCCAGACCGAGCAGTGTGCAGACCATGGCGGTGGCGGTGCCGTGCTGTCCCGCCCCGGTCTCGGCGATGATGCGGGTCTTGCCCATGCGCTTGGCCAAGAGCGCCTGCCCCATCACCTGGTTGCCCTTATGGGCGCCGCCGTGCACGAGATCCTCGCGCTTGAGGAAGATGCGGGCATTCCCGTGACGAGGGAGGTTGTGCAGCTCGGTGACGGGGGTGGGCCGCCCCAGGTAGCGGGTGAGGAGCTCGTCCAGCTCGGCGGTGAAGGCTGGGTCGGCCTGCGCCTCGATGAAGGCGTCCTCGAGCTGGTCAAGGGCTGGCACCAGCAGCTCGGGCACGAACTGTCCGCCGTAGGCGCCGAAGTAGGCGGGAAGCCGAGGGTGGCTATGGCCGGCGTGCTCACGCGCCTCCCCTCCGTGCTCTGCTGCTGTTGAACCCGGCGCCGTCGGGGCGGAACTGCCCTCAGCAATGGGTACGTCCTCGTCCTCGGGCTCGAGGCTCCGGGCGGTCCTGCTCCCGGCTCCTGCGGCCGGTGAATCGGGCGAACCATCGGGCGCGGGCACGGTAGTGGCGAGGCCCCGGGCAACCGCTGCGGAGTCTGGGGCGCTGGACAGCGCCGAGCCGACGAGCAGGGCGTCGATCAGCCCGGCCAGACGGCGCACGTCTCCAGCCGTCTCCACGCCCGACTCGCCCACCAGCACCACTCCGGGGGGAGCCAGGGGCGCGAACTCCTCAGTGCGAGCGATGTCGGTGGCCAGTGTGCGCAGGTCGCGGTTGTTGATGCCGATGACGGCGGCGCCCAGGCGGGCGGCCCGGTGCATCTCCTCATGGGTGGAGACCTCCGTGAGGACGTCCATGCCCAGTTGCTCGGCGAGTTCAGCCAACTCGGCGTAGACGTCGTCGGGAACCACCGACAGCATGAGCAGGATCGCATCCGCACCCAGTGAGCGGGCGGCGAGCACCTGGACGGGGTCGACGATGAAGTCCTTGCACAGCACCGGGACGTCCACCACGGCGCGCACCGCCGCCAGATCGTCGAAGGATCCGTTGAACCGGTCCGGTTCGGTCAGCACCGAGACGGCCGAGGCCCAGGGCGTGTAGGCCCGGGCCAGCGCTGCCGGGTCGTAGGCGGAGCGAAGCGTGCCGCGCGAGGGCGAGGCGGCCTTGCACTCCATGATGAGAGCCGGCTGGGGCGCGGCGCTCGCGCCGCTTCGGGTGCGCAGGGCTTCGGCGAGGGAGCGCTCCGAGGGGGGCAGGTCCGCCTGCCTCAGGTGGCCGAAGCGCTCCTGCATCTCCGGGATGCGCCGGCGGCGCGCCTCGACGATGGAGTCCAGGACCGTGCCCGACACGATCAGGCGCTCGTCGATCCTCCGGCGCTCGGGGCGCCCGTCCGCGGAGGTGCCGGGGCCGGTCATCGGACCTGCTCCTGCGCGCCGGCGGTGCTGTCGGTGCTGTCAGTGTTGATGGCCGCTCGACGAGCATCCGTGCTCGTCGCTGGGTCCTTGGTCACCGGTACCTCGGGCACCTTGGTCATCGCCTCCAGATGCTCGGCCACACGACCACTGGCCAGTTGCTCCAGAGCCATGCGAGTGCCGTCGGCCAGATTGTCGGCCGGTCCCGCCAAGTACAGCAGTCCGCCGGCGTTGACGGCGATCGCATCGCGGTGGGCGGGCTCGCCGCCCCCGGCGAAGACCTCTCGCAGCAGGCGGGCGTTCTCGGCCGGCTCCCCGCCGAGCACGTCGGACAGATCCCAGCGGCGGACTCCCAGCTCCTCGGGCGTGATCTCATAGGCCTTGACGCCCCGGGGAGTGGCCTCCCGCACCACCGTGGTTCCGTGCACGGCGATCTCGTCGGTGCCGGCGCCGTGGACGACGAGGGCGCGCTTGCGGCCCAGGCGCACCATGGCCTCGGCGATCATGTCCAGCATGGCGGGGTCCCACACCCCCATGAGCTGGTAGGTCAGGTGGGCGGGGTTGAGCAGGGGGCCCAGCACGTTGAAGATCGTGGGGGTGGCCAGCGCCCTGCGGATCGGCGCCACGTGCTTCATGGCCGGGTGGTAGGCCTGGGCGAACAGGAAGGTGAAGTGGTCACGGGCCAGGATCTCCACCGCCTCCTGCGGGCTCAGGTTCAGGGGCAGGCCGAGCGCGGCGATGACGTCGGCGGCCCCCGTCCGCGAGGAGACGGCCCGGTTGCCGTGCTTGGCCACCGAGATCCCCATGGAGGCCGCCACGATCCCGGCGCCGGTGGAGATGTTGATGGTGCCGGCGCCGTCGCCGCCGGTCCCCACGACGTCGACCAGCGGGAAGGTCACCTCGGGGAAGGGGCGGGCGGCGTGCCGGAAGGCGCTGGCCGCCCCGGCGACCTCGTCGGCGGTCTCCCCGCGCGAGTGCAGGGCGGCCAGGAGGGCGGCCGTCTCGGCCTCGGACAGGTCGCCGGCGCCCAGGGCGGCGAAGACGACGCCGGTCTCGTCCTGGGTCAGCCGCTCGCCCTGGATGACGGCGCGCAGCAGGCGGTGCGCGTCCTCGGCGCCGGCCACCGCTGTGCCGGCGGCGCCCGGGGCGCTTTCGGTACTCATGGCGTTGTTCTCGGCGGGGGCGGGGGTCATATCTGTTCTCCTGATGGCTGGGTGGGTGATCGGTGACGGGTGTGGGGGAGCTCGGCGCCGTTCGGGCTCAGGCCGGGCGGGCGCCGGCGAGGTCGTCGGTGAGCGAGCGCAGGATGCCCGGCCCGTAGGGGGTGAGCACCGACTCGGGGTGGAACTGCAGCCCGACCACCGGGGCGACGGCGTGGCGCGCGGCCATGACGACGCCCGTGCCGTCCGCCTCGATGGTGCGGGCCAGGCAGGTCAGCGCCTGCGGCAGCTCGCGGGTGCCCAGGGAGTGGTAGCGGGCGACGTCCAGGGGCCCGCCGGCCAGGGCGGCGAAGGCGGCGTCGGCGCGCCCGGCGGCGGTGACCTCCACGCGCACCGAGCGGCCGTGGACCGGGCCGACCCGGCTCACGGCGCCCCCGCAGGCCTCGACGATCGCCTGGAACCCCAGGCAGATGCCGAGGGTGGGGACGGATCCGGCCAGCGCCGCCGCCACCAGCTCCATCAGGCAGCCGCTGGTGCGCGGGTGCCCGGGCCCGGGGGACAGGCACAGGACGGGCCGCTCGCCGCGTCCGGCCTCGGCCCGCGTGGGCTCCAGGGCGCCCAGCACCCTGGCGGCGGGCACCGTGTTGCGGTAGACCTCGATGCCGGCGCCGAGCACGGCGAACTGGTCGACGAGGTTGTAGACGAAGGAGTCGCGGTTGTCGAGCAGGACGACGCGCATCTCAGGCCTCCCTTCCGGCGGTGGCGGCGTCGGCCCCGGGGGCGCCGGGTGCGCTGTCGATGACGAGCGCGGCGCCCTGGGCGGCGGCGATGGCGGCGAGCACCGCGCCGGCCTTGTGGACGGTCTCGGCGGCCTCCATGGCGGGCACGGAGTCCGCGACGACGCCGGCGCCCGCCTGCACGAGGGCGCGGCCGCCCGACACGAAGGCGGAGCGGATGACGATGCAGGTGTCGAGCTCGCCGTCGCCGCGGATGTAGCCGACGCTTCCGCCGTAGGAGCCCCGGCGCACGCCCTCGGCGGCGCGGATGAGCTCGGCCGCTCGCAGCTTGGGGGCGCCGGTGAGCGTGCCCATGGTCATGGAGGCGCGGAAGGCGTCCAGCGCGTCCAGGTCGGGGTCGAGGCGCCCGGAGACCTCGGAGACCAGGTGCATGACGCGGCTGTAGCGGTCCACGCGCAGCAGGTCGTCGACCCTGCGGGTGCCGGGTGCGCTCACCCTGGCGACGTCGTTGCGGGCCAGGTCCACCAGCATGACGTGCTCGGCGACCTCCTTGGCGTCGGTGCGCAGCTCCAGCTCCAGGCGGACGTCCCGCTCGTGGTCGAGGCTGCCGTCGGGGTTCAGGCCGCGCGGCCTGGTGCCGGCGATGGGGCGGATGGCGACCCGCCCGGTGGCCGCCGAGTGCAGCAGGGCCGACTCGGGAGAGGCCCCCAGCAGCTCGAAGCCCGGGGCGCCGACGTAGAACATGTAGGGGCTGGGGTTGGTCTCGCGCAGCCGGTGGTAGGCGTCCAGGGCGTCGGGGCAGGGCAGGGTGAAGCCGCGGGCGGGCACCACCTGGTAGACCTCCCCGGCGGCGATCGCCTCCTTCATGGCCTCGACGACGGCCGCGTAGTCGGCGTCGGAGCGGGTGGGCACGGCGTGGAGGACCGGGCGGGGCGCACTCGCGGGGGCGTTGGCCGACCGGTCGGCGCCGGCGGGGCCGAAGTCGTTGATGGCGGCGGCGAGCGCGTCCATGCGGACCGCGAGGCCCGCGGCGTCCACGGAGGCGCCCACAAGGGTGGCCTCGCGCGTGGGGTGGTCGATGACCAGGATGATGCGGGCGTCGTAGAAGAGGTAGTCGGGACAGGTGTTGGCCCCCATCGCCACCTCGGGCAGGGCCTCGAAGGTCGCCAGGTAGTCGAAGGCGACGACGCCGGCCACCAGCGGCAGGTGGGGGTGGTCCACCTCGGCGCCCGCCAGGACCCGCAGGGGCTCGATGGTGGAGCGGGCGGTCAGGCGCGCGCGCTCCTCCAGGGAGCCGTCGTCGGGAGCGGTGGGGATCGACAGCGTGAGGGCCGCCGGGCTCTCCGGGGAGGCGGGGGCGTCGGCGGTGACGTGCTCGCCCAGGGCGGTGCGCAGGCGGGCGAGGGCGGCCTCGCCGTCGGCGGCGGCCCGGGGCAGGGCCTCGACGACGACGGCGTCCCCGGTGCAGGTCAGCCGGGTGGAGGCCTCCAGCACGGCGATGGTGGTGCGCGAGGTCTTGGTGGCGATGTCGGCGCTCTCCAGCAGGACGGCGTCCACGGGGCGGCGGCCGCCGGGGGCGTCGTCGGCCGTGGCGACAAGACCCGCCCGGATGAGGGAGGCGAGCAGCGGCCCGCCGTCCCCGTGGTAGCGCACCGGGCGCGTCAGCACCGTCGGTGCTGTTGGTGGAGAGGGAGCCATGGGGTGCCTTCCTGTCGGTGCCACCAGGACCCGCCTCCGAACACGCGAAGAGCCCGCCTGATGGCGAGCTCTGTCGTTCGTGCTCCGCTCACACGGCGCGGGTGGCTCGCCCGTCGGGGAGCCACCACCACTGGCAGGTGCAGAACGCTGTCACGGGGTCGAGGGTAGCGCGCGGCGCGTGCGCCTCCAAATCGCCGGTCCGCATATGAGACGGCCGGGGGCGCACGCGGCCTGGTCCTCGGGCCGGCCCGCGCTCAGCGTCTGCGACGCATCACCACTATCAGCAGCACGATCGCGGCGATGAGCAGGACGAGAACCGGCCAGTGCCCACCGGTCTCCAGCCAGGCCAGGATCACCGCCATGCCGACAGTGCCGTAGATCAGCGCCCACACGACGCTTCCCACGGCCACTGCCGGAAGGTACAGGCGCAGCGGCATCCGCGTGACGCCGGCGGAGATCTGGACGAAGGTCTGCACGCCTACCGTCAGAGCCCCACCGCTCGGCCATGGCCTGGGCGCGCTGGTAGAGCGGGGAGTCCAGCAGGTCGGTGAAGCGCGATATGGAGGTGCCGGCGACTATGGCCCGGCCGATCCAGTACGCGCCGTTGGAGCGCATCATCGCCAGGCACCAGAATGCGAGCAGGGTCCAGCCCACGGGGAGCTCGAGGAGACGGTCCATCACCTGGGTCAGGCTAACCTCACCCGGAGGGCCGAGACGATCCCGTCGCGGGCCTCGGCCGCGCCGGGTCCGCGGACCCTCAGCCCAGGTGCTCGCGCACCTCGTTCATGTCCTTGTCCCCGCGGCCCGAGAGGTTGACCAGGATCAGCGGCTCGCCGTCGTCGGACCCGGCGCGCTCGCGGTGCTCGCGGGCCATCTTCAGGGCCTGGGCGACGGCGTGGGCGGACTCCATGGCGGGGATGATGCCCTCGTGGCGGCTGAGCAGGCCGAAGGCCTCGACCGCCTCCGCGTCCGTGATCCCCACGTAGGTCGCCCGGCCCGTGTCGGCCAGGTGGGCGTGCTCGGGGCCCACCGACGGGTAGTCCAGGCCGGCCGAGACCGAGTGGGAGGGCAGGACCTCGCCGTCGTCGGAGAGCATGACGTAGGAGCGGGTCCCGTGCAGGACCCCGGTGCGCCCCGCGCAGATGGGGGCGCCGTGGAAGGGGGTGTCCAGGCCCCTGCCGGCCGGCTCGACGCCCACCAGGGCCACGCCGGCGTCCTCCAGGTAAGCGGCGAACGCGCCGATGGCGTTGCTCCCGCCGCCCACGGCGGCCACGACGGCGTCGGGCAGGCGGCCCGCCCGCTCGACGACCTGCCGGCGGGACTCCGCGGAGATGACGGACTGGAGGTAGCGCACGATCGTGGGGAAGGGGTGCGGGCCGGTGGCCGACCCCAGCACGTAGAAGGTGTCGTCCAGCTGCTCGCACCACTGGCCCAGGGCCACGTCGATGGCGTCCTTGAGGCCTG
>ERZ772986.2179-NODE-2179-length-10803-cov-15.562988_pt1 | contig 10803 bp, 6 predicted proteins | sample MGYA00511898_ERZ772986 | MGnify/ENA primary metagenome ERZ772986 (study PRJEB29015, sample SAMEA2737934) | human oral metagenome | biome: human oral; feature: human-associated habitat; material: dental | place: China | collected 2148 ... | reverse complement strand
AAAACTCCCGAAGAAAGTGGAGCTTAGATAATGTGCAGCCTTTTAGGATTCGTAGTAATGACAAGATCACGCAAGGCTTCACACATGCTGAGCTGGACTTTGCGTTTTACTGCTCTCCTCCACCGGGCTTTTCGGATATTTGCTACCCAGAACTCAAGCTCAGCACCAATGAAGCCCAACCTGTAGCATTTTGCCTAAGCTCCAAAACCCGCCCAACGCACCCCAGGAGCCCTGGCTTTCTTGGGAAGTGGAGCTTAGGGCATCTACTACCATCATTCCCAAGAGACCCACAACAGAAAACCACCCTGCCGCACGTGTGCTGAGCTTGAGTTTCGGGATTATGGAGCTCTGAAGCACCCCGGAATAATCAGAACTCAAGCTCAGTAAAAATGAAGCCAGACCTAGAGCATGCTCCTAAGCTCCCATTCCCGCCCAGGCAACCCAAATCCCCAAAATCTCTGGAAAAAGTGGAGCTTAGCAAATGTACTGTATTTGATTCCATGATTCCATCCATCCACTCCCCACTCCACATTTTATTCTACTTAATAGGCGTGAAGACCTATTCACACCTATTATCTATACCATAGGTTGCCAACAATATTGCTTCGCTGTATGGTCTAACTCATCAACTAAAAATACTGGCCAAAAGCCCAAAGAAAGGACGAACCGTGCACAACACAATCACGATGTCAGGTATTGCAAACCTGGCACACGTGGCACGTAGCACGGTTTCAATGTGGCGCAGTCGATACAACGTATCCAGCGACATCCCTTTCCCCACCCCTATCAATAACGACCCACACCAACCCCTCTTCGATGCCCATAATATTGGCCATTGGTTGGTATCCACCAAACATGGACACAATCCTGAGGCGATAGCGGACGCCCCGTTCTATTCCACATCTTTTGATTTCATCGTAGAAACTCCTGCCAAAGCTATTGAAGCAGCCAACCTACTCACCAACTGGGACAATGTTCCTCCCAATTCTGAGCTCACACCATCTTTAGCAGCACTCATCGAGGCCGGTTATGGCACTCTCCCCGTACTGGAACGGATTACTGATCGGCTTTGGGAAAAGAACAAACATAAATTGAGCAAGGATGCGATGACAGTTCTTGTCACCACGCTTCAACAAATCATTAATGCTCGCTGGGTTGATGCATCGCATCCGCTCACGATCATTCCATGGGGTCCTGGCAGTATTCCTCTGATCGTACAATTAGCACGCTCTCATAGCGAGAATTTCCCTTGCCGTATTTCCGAGCAACTAAATTCCGGCGATAGCACCGCTCGTGCTATCGCATGGAAGGAATTGGAATCCCGGAACATCACGATAACCAAGGATTTCCCTACTGATTCCCTCATCGTGGCAGTGTGGTTAGATTACCCGAACGATGATGCGTCTTTCTTCAATGCGTTAGACGATCAACTTTTAAATCTTGACGCAGATGGCACGATGATCCTTATTGCGCCATCAAAACTCCTGCTTGATAATACAGATCCGTCTATCACCAGGGCACGCAGTAATTTTCTCTCGAACACGGCAACAGGTTACACCGCACCGTTGCGCTATACTGCCCGGCTACCCAAACATTGGGCGGCCAACTTGGGGAAGCGTCAATTAGGGATATGGATCTTCAAACGCTCCACCTTTCCCACCGGAAAAGCTTTTCCAGTGGTCATTGCGGAGCTTTCCGGCATCTCGAAAGCAGATTACAATGCTGTTGCTTCTGATCTAGCTACTGCGGCGTTATATGCTGATGAACTGGGCAAGCATAATTTTGTGCACGCTAATATCACCACATCAGTGAAAGCATGGCGCAAGAACATTGTTGCGCTAGACAGCGTAACCAATAAGTCGCTTCTGCATGCTTCCCCTAAACTGCACGCTTCCCCAGAGGGAAACATACTTGGTGAACTTTGGTTATTGGCTGAGCGTGCACAACTCTCTTTCGTGGAAAACCTCCCCCTGGAGGACAACCCCCATAAATCCCCCAGCCGTCTCCGCATCAGCTGGCGGAAAGCAACCTCTGGGAAAGATCGAGTCATCCAGCTTATTCCAGGAAGCCGTCTCCCTGATGGGCGATTAACCGACACCGGACCCGCAACTGTGACCATCATTGGTAAACCGGAATTGCACGGCAACACAACAATGGGTAACCGCAGGATCAACCGATTGCACCTAGAGAATATTAACCACAACGCCAAACTAACCCAACCCGGTGACGTGGTGTTTATCAAGAATTCCACGCATCCAATCGCTTGGATAGATTGGGAGGGCGGACATGTTGTTCAGACTCCAGCGCAAATTGCACGATGCAAAACAAAACGGGGACGCAGCCAAGTTGATCTGCCTCTAGTTGCTACCCCATTCTTCGTGGCCAAATCCATCAATTCCGCTACCTCTACGGATCCGCACTCTTGGCATGTCTCATTAGTCCCCAAAGAACTTGCTCCTCTACTCCACACCATTCATAAGGAAGTCAACACACAACGAATAAAATTCCAAGAACAATTAGCCAGCCTGGAGAGATTCGAAGAGTTATTCGCTATTTCCTTATCCAATGGTGATATCCGCACCGAGCTTCCAAGCGCACTAAAATACGCTAACTAGTACCACCCCGAATCTAACGTTAAATCAGAAAGACACCAAAGAATACTGATGACTACTGCAACAACCATGAAAGAACTCAAGGACACACTATGGAAGGCCGCGGACAAGCTTCGCGGATCTATGGACGCATCCCAATACAAGGATGTCGTGTTAGGGCTGGTATTTCTCAAATATGTCACTGACGCTTTTGAGACCCGCCGACAGGAAATCCGCGCGGAGTTAGAGGAAGAAGGCCTCGATGAGGAATTCATCCTGGAGGATTTAGAAGACATTGATGCCTATCTGGAAAAGAACGTATTTTGGGTAGCCCCAGAAGCCCGCTGGTCGTACCTACAGCAGCATTCCAAAGGCAAGACGGCTGAACCAGGTTCTGAGGCAAAGTCTATTGGCCGGCTCATCGACGAGGCCATGCAAAAACTCATGATCGATAACGAGTCCTTATCTGGCACGCTACCAGTTATTTTTGGGCGTGATAACGTGGATCAGCGCCGCCTTGGCGAACTGGTCGATATGTTCAGCTCCACCTATTTCACCGCTGATGGTGCGGAACGCGCCCGCGATCTCTTGGGCGAGGTGTACGAGTATTTTCTGGAAAAATTCGCCCGCGCCGAGGGGAAGCGTGGCGGCGAATTCTACACCCCACGCCCCGTAGTTCGTACTCTGGTTGAAATCCTGGAACCCACCAAAGGCCGGGTTTACGATCCTTGTTGTGGTTCCGGCGGTATGTTCGTCCAGGCGGAAAAATTCCTGGAGACCACCACGCATGACCCCTCCGCTATTGCAATCTACGGCCAGGAACTCAACGAGCGCACCTGGCGGATGGCAAAAATGAATCTGGCGATCCACGCCCTCAACTCCAAGGGCTTGGGTGAACGCTGGGGAGACACTTTCGCCCGCGATATTCACCCCAACATCGCCATGGATTATGTGCTGGCCAATCCCCCATTCAATATCAAGGATTGGGCACGCAGTGAGGAAGACCCCCGTTGGGTATATGGTGTTCCCCCGGCACGTAATGCCAACTTCGCGTGGATGCAACACATCATTTCCAAGCTAGCAGCCGATGGTGAAGCTGGTGTCGTCATGGCTAATGGCACTATGACGTCCAAGTCTTCCGGCGAGGGTGATATTCGCAAGGCCATGCTCGAAGATGACATTGTTTCGTGTGTCATCGCGCTGCCCGCGCAACTATTCCGCGGCACCGGCATTCCGGTCTGCGTGTGGTATTTCGCCAAGAGTAAAGCCGCAGGCAAAAAGGGTTCCATTGATCGCACCGGCCAATTTTTGCTTATCGACGCCCGGGATCTCGGACACATGATCGACCGCACCGAACGCACATTCAGCAATGAAGACATTCACCGCATTGCTAACACATTCCGCACGTGGCGCGGTCGCCCCTCAGCCGAGGGCGTATACGAGGACGTCCCTGGTTTCTGTAAATCTGTTTCTCTGGATGAGATCCGTGCTGCTGATTATGCTTTAACCCCTGGTCGGTATGTTGGTTTCGCTGAAAATGAAAAGGACACCGAGCCTATCGACGAGAAAATCGCTCGCCTCACCACAGAGCTAACTAACGCACTAGACGAGTCCGCCCGCCTAGACGCAATTATTCGTGAACAACTGGGAAAGCTGCAATAAAATGAGATCTTGGAATAGCATCACCTTAGGAGAAGTACTCCCCTTCAAATATGGCAAGAATCTCCCAGCATCAAAACGTACTCATAGTGGCGAATATGATGTTGTTTCTTCAGCCGGCATCATAGACAGTCATGACACTGCATTTACCACCGAACCATGCATAGTCATTGGTCGAAAGGGAAGCATTGGCTCGCTAACCTATTGTCCAGATCCAGTCTGGCCAACTGATACAACGTTTTATGTAACTGGTACACCATACTGTGATTTACGTTTCGGATATTATGTCCTGCAAACACTACCACTAAATCAGATGAATAATGACAGCGCAGTACCAGGGCTTAACCGAAACGACGCAGAATCTTTAGCTTTTTCCCTTCCTCCAGTCTCAGAGCAAAAAACAATAGCTAAAGTACTAGGTTCCCTAGATGACAAGATTGCAGCTAATCAACGTACGATTCAATCTGCTGATTCACTCCGTAACGCCCTATGGGACAAACTACTCAAAACAAACACGGAATCCTTACCCTTAAGTTCTCTTGCAGAATTTATTAACGGTCGTGCCTTCACAAAAAATGCCACCGGTACAGGCAGGGTAGTGGCCAGAATCGCTGAACTAAATTCAGGCATTGGTTCCAACACGGTATTTAATGACATCGAGGTACATCAAAATCATGTCGTGCTTCCTGGTGAGCTCCTATTCGCTTGGTCAGGAACGCTCATGACCAAACGGTGGCCATACGATGAAGCTATTGTAAATCAACATATTTTTAAAGTGCTCCCTATCTCTAAATTTGACTTATGGGCTCTTGAACTCATCATTCAATCTCAAATCCATTATTTCCAAATGATTGCAGCCGGAAAAGCTACAACCATGGGGCATATTAAACGGGCAGATCTTGATAAAACTGTAGAAGTTCCAACATCAATACCCGATAAATTAAACATGCTTGGCAACACATTATGGATGCTTGCTACACAAGCCGAACAAGAAAACCAAACCCTGGCCCGCACCCGTGATGAGCTCCTGCCTTTATTGATGAGTGGGAAGATCACGGTTCGGGACGCTGAGGAGGCTTCGGCAGAGGTAGGCGTCGACAAGCATGAGGTGGAAGAATAATGCTATCCGAGGCGGACTTGGAAACCTGGATGCTTGACGAACTAGCCGAACTAGAGTGGGAAAGCGTGCCCGGCGCCACATTAGCCCCGGGATCAGGGGAGCGCACAACCTGGAACGACATTGTGCTTCACGGCCGCCTGCTCCAATCGCTACGCAACCTCAACCCTGGAGTGCCAGAAGCATACCTGCAACAAGCCATCACTGAGGTGATTACCCCGAAGTCGCAAAGCGCCATTGCGGAAAACGAACGGCTGCACGCAATTCTGGTACACGGATACAATAGCATCGAATATGTGGACCATGACGGGCAGATGCAGCGGCCTACCATTCGTTTCTTCTCGGAGGAACCCGACCGAAACAACTATGTGGCCGCAAACCAGATAACGATTCGGAGTCGGGATCATGAGCGCCGATTCGACATCGTGCTCTATGTGAACGGTCTGCCGCTGGCCATTGTGGAGTTGAAACGGGCGGGCTCTGCCACAACCGTTGAAAACGCCTACAACCAGCTGCAAACATATGTCAAAGAGTTTCCCATGGCGTTCCGGTTCGCCAACATTGTCGTGGCATCCAATGATGTAGATGCCCGCTACGGCACACCGTTCACCCCGCTTGAGCACTTCGCACCATGGAACGTGGATGATGATGGGTGTTTGGCCCCCACCGAAACTGATGGCGGCATCACAACCAAACTCGAACTGCTCATCTTCGGGTTGTTTAATGTGGAACGGTTCGGGCAGCTATTCACCAACTTCACCGCATTCGATGAAACGCCCGGTGGTCTTGTGATGCGCATAGCCAAGCCACACCAGTATTTTGCGGTAACCAAAGCGGTTGCGTCCACAGTAACCGCAATGACAGGTGATAAACGCGCCGGGGTTGTGTGGCACACTACGGGTGCCGGCAAATCCATGGAGATGGAGATGTACACCGCAAAAATCATGCGGCATCCAAAAATGGGCAGTCCCACCATCATTGTGTTGAATGACCGAACCGAGCTTGACCAGCAGCTTTACGACGCATTTGCCGCATCAACGCTGCTGCCCGAGAATCCCACCCGCATTATGTCCCGCGACATGCTCCGCCAGGAACTATCGACGCGTACCTCCGGTGGTATTTACTTTTCGACGCTCCAAAAGTTCGGTCTCCAAGACCACGATGGTAGCCATGAGGAGTCACACCCACTGTTATCCGAGCGGCGCAATATTGTCGTGATAGTAGACGAGGCGCACCGTTCCCACTATGGTTTCGGCGACACCAACGCCGACGGCTACGCCCAACACCTGCGTGATGCTCTGCCGAATGCCACAATGCTGGCCTTTACCGGTACGCCGTTAAAAAAGTGGGACCGGGATACCCGCAAAGTCTTCGGTGACGACATCGATGTATACGACATGAACCGGGCAGTCAGTGATGGTGCCGTGGTTCCTGTGTACTTCGAACCACGACTCATTCCCCTAGCGCGTATTCCTGGTGTTACTGACGATGACCTCGATGATGCGGCTGAAGAAGTACTTGATGGTCTTGACGAGCTGGAGCGCGACCAGGTGCAAAAATCTGTCGCAAACCTGGAGCTCATTTATGGTACCGATGATCGGCTAGACACACTGGCTGATGATTTGGTGCGGCATTGGGAGGACCGTCGAAGCAATATGAACGAGTTTATCGGCGGCCCCGGCAAAGCAATGGTGGTCACTGCTACTCGCTCCATTGCTGCACGCCTGTATCAGAAGATCATAGCGTTGCGTCCTGAATGGCATGATGATGCCGATGATAAGGGAAAGATTAAGGTCATCTATTCCGCTTCCCCATCGGACTCGGAAGAGCTCAAAGTACATATGCGGCGCCCAAGTGCATTGGCTGCGGTAAAGAACCGGGTGAAGAACCCAGACGATGAGCTAGAGATCGCCATCGTGCAGGGAATGATGCTTACCGGTTTCGATGCCAAAGCGCTTCACACTCTCTATGTGGACCGGCCGCTCAAAGATGCCCTTCTCATGCAAACCTTGGCCCGGGTCAACCGAACCTACCGTAATAAGCAAGACGGGTTGTTGGTGGCTTATGCCCCATTGGTGGAAAACCTCAAGGCTGCGCTGAAAGAATTCACCTATGATGCCAGTGATGCGGGTAAGAAAGTCATTGGACAGGATATTGAGGAGGCATTAGAGCTCAGTCGGGTTTTTGTTGCCGAATTGGATGAAATCGTCGGAACCACATGGCGGGATATCGAGCAGCAACAGGGGAAACGTGATGCTTTGCTGAAGGTGGTGGCATTCCTGCGTTCTCCTATCAGTCCCAACAACTATGATCCAGAAAGTCCTGACGCCAGGCCGCTAGCGATGAGGTTTAAGAAGCAAGCCGGGAAACTTGCTCGGGCTTGGGCGCTAGCTTCTGGTAGTGATAATTCTTCTTCTTTACGTCCTGATGTGCAGTTTTATTCCGAGGTAAAAATCTGGCTGACCAAGATGGAGGCTGCCGACCGGCTGGCCAATGGGCAACCTATCACTGATTCGATAAGGAATGCCCTAGGCAAGCTGGTTATTGATTCCACTGAATCCACGGGTGTTATTGATGTTTATCGGGAAGCAGGAATAGACATCCCTAACCTCCAGGATTTGGATGCGGAAATCTTCAAAGAGGAAACGGATGTATCACGAATTGCTTTGATGATTGATGCTCTTCGTCGTTCATTGCAGCAGGAAGCCCGGGAAGCAACCGGAAATAATGAGATTCGTTCCAAACTGTTTTCCGAACGCATCACCGACCTAATGAACAGTTACACTAACAAGCAGCTTACCTCTGCCCAGGTCATTGCAGAACTTATTGAGCTGTCCAAGGAAGTAGTTGCGGAGCGCAATCGAGGCGATACTTTCACACCTGCACTGAGTAATGATGAGCTAGCATTCTATGATGTTGTGGCACTCAACGAATCCGCAGTGGATGTGATGGGTACGGATGTGTTGGCTCAGATTGCCCGTGATCTTGTGTCTGCTATGCGACGGGATACCAGTATTGACTGGACCGTCCGGGAAGATGTCAAGGCCAAGTTACGACGAACAATCAGGAAGCTGCTTCGTAAGTATGGTTACCCGCCGGACAAGCAGAAAGAAGCCGTAACCGAGGTGCTCAACCAAATGGAACGATTCGCGCCACGGTACGCAGAGGAGGCGAAGGGATAACTACCATACCAGACAAAACAATCCAAACATTTACACTTCCGTTTAATGAAAGGCATTGATAATGGCATACAAAGCACTCGTACTGAATCTACTTATTTCGGCACCTGGCGATATCCCTCCAGAAAGTTTAACAACCATCAGGAAAGCAATTAGCCAGTGGAACTGTAATTATGGACAACAATTTAGCCTCAACGTGTTGCCCATCTCATGGACGGAACATGCGGTGGCAGAGTTCGGCGATCGACCTCAAGCATTACTCAATAAGCAGATAGTCGATGATGCGGATCTTGCAATTGCATTATTCCGGGATCGGCTTGGAACGCCAACCGGTGAAGCAGAATCTGGCACAGCTGAGGAGATCAAGGTTCTTGCTGAAGCTGGCAAACAAATCGCAATATTGGTTGATAGTAGCCCACGTAACCCGCTAACAGGACCAGCTCTTAAAGAACGACAGCGTTTAGAGGATTATCTAAGTAAGCTATACGACCAAGCACTAATTCTAAAATATGCCGATAATAGCGGTCTCATCGGGCATATCAATAACTTTCTGAGCCGTTCAGCCAGCCAATTCCAGCAAAACGCTGAACAGGCAAAGAAAGAAACCCCACATGAAAATGGTTTTGATCCATCCGAAGGAGTTTGGCCAAGCGCAGAAGTACACGAACGTGCTGTATCTGATAGCCAGGGACGAATAAAGACCAAACGAAAATGGGAACTAGTGTTAAACAACACCTCGCATGGCCCCGCTAAGAATGTTAATTTTGTTTTTGAGGGACTTTCCCCAAATGCATTCTTTGAGGTTATACGAAAAAAAGGACCAATAGGGACAATCCCCCCAGAGCACGAGATCCGCTTTCCCTTGGTGATTACTTCGGGATCGCCAAGTATGGTTGAGTGCATTGTGAAGTGGACTGATGCAAAAGGTAATCGGCGAACAACTCAATCCACTATTCATATATAAGCAGATTATGGGTCCTTACTCCCAGCAGTATCAAGGCTGGGAGCAGCGGGTTTCCTTGAAGCTTATTCAGTTGCTAGGGAAGTGTGGTTCAGCTTCTCAAGGCGCTAACACATGACCGCTCTCTGGAGGCAAGAAAAGCAAGACAGATAACATGTTCCTAACGAACTTCTCTTCGAAGAAGAATGGACCAGGGTCCCCCTCCCCTACTCCGCTCGCACCCCGCGGAGGTAGACGTCGATAAGCCATTCACGTTCTTCGGGTAGGTCAAAGAAGGGGGTGTCCGGCAGGGGCCGCGTCACTATAGCTAACCCAATCTGGAATTGCAGAACAGTCATGTCGGGGCCAACGAACCCGGCGGCCTTCGCCCGATCCAGCACTGCTTCTGCCTGGCCCAGCACGTGGGCACGTATCGCCTTGATCTGCTCGACGATCTCTTCTATGCCGGGGGTCTCGACCATGCGCATGGCAAATGTGGCGATCTTCTGCCGGGCAACTGCATACGCATAGTTCCGCCACGCCTGCTCGGGGTCCGCGTCCCAGGTTTCCAAGCATTCCGCTATGGCAGCCTCCGCCTCTTCCGCGGTTTCTTGCACAATGCCCAACAGCAGTTCTTCCCTGGTGGGAAAGTTGCGGTACAGGGTGGCGATGCCCACGCCGGCGGTTGACGCAATGGTGCGCAGGGACATGTCTGACCCTTGTTGGGCGATGAGGAATCGGGCGACCCGGAGTATTTCTTGTCGATTTTCTTGTGCATCTTTCCGCATGACGTGCAGCTGTCCTTCCCAGTTTTCTGCAATGAGCTCGGTGTTTCTCGTTATGCTTGCATTTTACTATACGGAGCGTTATGCTCCAGATAAAGCGGAACGAAATGCTCCACTAAAGATAGTTTCAAGACATTGAAGGAGACCATTCCATGTCCATCGCAACCGCGCCCACCAGCACCAAGGTAATCGCCGACGCTGCCAACGCCGCCAAAACCACCACGGTCAGCAAGCAATATCTCAAGCTCACCGGCCTCATCCTGGGTTTGAGCACCATTCTGCTGCTCATGTTGTTGTCGTTTGTCACGCCACTGCTGAACTCCGGGGCGAAGGATTTGCCGCTCGCGGTCGGCGGCCCCGACATGGTGACCACCAAAATCACCCAGGGTCTGGAGGCCAAATCCCCCGACGTCTTCGCCGTCACCAGCTACAGCACCGCCGAGGAAGCCACCGAGGCCGTGCGAAACCGGGAGGCTATCGGCGCCATCACCGCAGGTCCCGACGGCATCACCATTGTGACGGCCAGCGCCGC
>ERZ772986.2174-NODE-2174-length-10814-cov-2.227995_pt1 | contig 10814 bp, 10 predicted proteins | sample MGYA00511898_ERZ772986 | MGnify/ENA primary metagenome ERZ772986 (study PRJEB29015, sample SAMEA2737934) | human oral metagenome | biome: human oral; feature: human-associated habitat; material: dental | place: China | collected 2148 ... | reverse complement strand
ACCGCAGCCGAGGTCATTTCCGCAGCTGGAGGCACCGCGCTCCTTCTTCCGCCCTGCTTACCGACGCCCGTCACCGCCTTCGCCGTCCGCGCACTTCATGCCGATGCCGGGATCATGATCACCGCATCCCACAACCCGCGCACCGACAATGGATACAAGGTGTACCTGGGCGGACGCGTCGCCACTGGGGTCGCTGATGGAGTGCAAATCGTGCCGCCTGCCGATGCCGAAATCATGGCGTGCATTACTCAGGCTTCCCCAGCCGACCAGATCACACGTAACGCGTCGCGGGTAGAAAAGGTGGATGTGCTGCCTGCGTATCTTGAGAAGGTTGCTCGGCTTGGCAGTTCGCCGCGTGACGTGCGCATTGTTCTCACCGCCATGCACGGCGTTGGCGGCGAGGTGGCGCGGCAGGCCCTGAGCCTTACGGGGTTTAACGACATCCATGTGGTGGAAGAGCAATTCGCACCCAACCCGGACTTCCCCACCGTCGCTTTTCCCAACCCGGAGGAACCCGGCGCGCTTGACCTCGCCATAGCGCTGGCCCGTGACGTGAATGCCGACCTGATCCTCGCCCTTGACCCCGACGCAGACCGCTGCGCCGTGGCCATTCCCACTGGTCAGGGGAACTGGCGGCAGCTTTCTGGGGATGAGACCGGGTGCTTGTTGGGGGATTATGTTGCTGGCCGGGTTGAGGGTGGTGGCGTTAGGGCCGACGTGCTGGCCAGCTCCATTGTCTCCTCCCGCCTGCTCGGGGCGATCGCCGCAGACCACGGGTTGGAACACCGCACCACGCTCACCGGATTCAAATGGATTGCGCGACTACCTGACCTGGTATTTGGTTACGAGGAAGCCATCGGCTACTGCTGCGACCCAGCACATATACGCGACAAAGACGGCATCACCGCCGCCGTCACCATGGCGCTACTAGCTGATAGCTTGCGTATCGACGGCCGCTCCATCCAGGACGTGCTGGACAGCTTCGCCGACCGCTTCGGCCTGCACGCCACCGCCCCGGTAACGTTCCGGGTTGAGGATGAAGGTCTCATCTCTGCGGCGATGCAGCAGTTACGCTCAACGACTCCTGCTGAACTTGCTGGTTCAGAAGTTGTGTCAGTTATTGACCTGAATGAAGGCTACAACGGGCTTCCGCCCACCGACGGACTCATGCTGTTCACCGCAGCCAACGACCGCGTGATCATCCGCCCCTCCGGCACCGAACCGAAACTCAAATGCTACCTAGAAGTCATCCTCCCAGGCGGCACCTGGGAGGAAGCACACAAGCGGCTCGACGCGATTGGCGAGGAGCTGCGTGGGGTTATTGGGTTGTAGAGAGGTTATGGTGTTCTGCAAACCTGAATTTACCCAGGTGAACGACACGAAGGGCGTCGCTAAGCAGCATGCTTCACAGTTCCCGGCGTGCGATATAGGCATCGCCGATGGGAAAACCGTGCCGTGCATAAAAACGCTGGGCGTCGATATCCGGGGCGTCAATTCCAATAGTTAACTCACCCGCACCACGAGCCTTTGCCTCACTGATTACGTGGCCCAAAATATGGCTGCCGTGGCCGTTATCGCGCCACTCCGGCACGGTGTATAGCTCATCTAATGTGGCGATGAGGCTGTTTGCCCATACGTCGGGACGCAGCGTAACCAGGCCAAACGCGATGATAGGGTCACCGGCCACAACCACATATGCAAGGTCACTGGATAAAAGTTCATGAAGACGACGAGTAAGAAACTCCACGCCTGGGGAAGGCTCGTCATATTCGCGGTTAAAAGCGTCCAGAAGCTGGGCAATGTCGCCCACATCACGCACCGCGGCAAGTCTTGTGTTTGGTAACGACCCCATAGCTCAACTCATACACAACCTCCAGTTTTTATGCCAGAATGACCGCATGAACACAAGGCGAGCATTTGCGCAGGTAGACGTTTTCAGCACGGAACCGTTCATGGGAAATCCGGTGGCAGTTATCCTCGATTCCGACGGTTTAACCGGCGAACAGATGCAGCGTATTGCGCGCTGGACAAACCTGTCTGAAACCACGTTCATTACGCCCGCTACCTCGCCTGAGGCCGACTACGCACTGCGTATTTTCACGCCGAATAGTGAAATTCCTTTTGCCGGGCACCCCACGCTTGGTTCGGCACACGCGTGGCATGAACAGCACCCTGAGCACACCGCTGACCGCATTATTCAGCAGTGCGGTGCTGGGCTTGTTGAGATCCGCACAATCAACGGCCAGTACTTTTTCAAGGCCCCTGACACTATCCGCAGTGGCCCGCTATCCGACGCCGAACTCGATCACCTCACTGCAGGGCTCGGCATTACTCGCAAGGATGTTGTCGCGCACCAGTGGGTGGACAACGGTCCAGGTTGGGCGGGTATTCAGCTCGCCAGCGCCGCGCAGGTCACCGCTCTTGAACCCAACTTCAATCTACTTAACGACGCCCTGGTGGGCGTTGTGGGTCCGCACCACACCGGCAGCCCCCACGCTTTTGAGGTACGCGCTTTCGCCCCTGGAGTTGGGGTACCGGAAGATCCGATCACCGGTAGCCTCAACGCTTCGCTTGCGCAGTGGTTAATCCGGGAAGGCACTGCACCCAGCACATATACCGCGACCCAGGGCGGCAATCTTCACCGCGCCGGGGTGGTCACTATTACCACTGACGATGAGGGCGCGGTGTGGGTTGGGGGTGCTACCACCACGATTGTGAGCGGTGAGATCGTCCCCCTAATGTGACTGCACCGATAAACAAGTATTGCTCCACGCGCCACTGCTGATTCATTCTGATTAAGGAGATTAGAAAAGGCAGGCATAACAATGGCACAACCACACAAAGCAAAGGCTAGCTACGGGATTGACGGACCGATCGTACCCGCAGCGTTCAGCATCGGGGCCATCATATTCATCATCTGCGGCCTGATATGGTCACCGTGGTTCTACATTGGCGCAGTCTTATCTGCCGTCCAGGCGGGATTCTATTTACACGCCACATTTCGCGGAAAATTCGTGGTGTGGGATCGCGTATTGAACGACATTCCTTTTCAAGGAAACGAAAAGATATTGGACATGGGATGCGGCCACGGTACCGTCCTTATCGCCGCAGCACAACGCATTCCCCATGGCACAGCAACTGGCATTGACCTGTGGCGTTCCATTGATCAATCAGGAAACTCCATGGACGCGACACTACGTAACGCGGAAATCGAGGGAGTTGCCGATAGGATCACATTGGAAACCGCCGATATGACAGCTCTCCCCTTCCCCGACAATTCCTTTGATGTGGTTGTCTCCAGCCTGGCCATTCACAATATCCACTCTGTTGAAGGCCGCAAAAAGGCAGTTCACGAGGCATATCGCGTGGCCAAGCCAGGTGGCCACATCATTATTGCCGACCCATTTAAAGCCAGAGAATACGGCCCAGCACTCACAGAAGCCGGCGCCACCGATACTCACACCCGTTCAGTCGGATGGGAAATGTGGTGGTCCGGCCCTTGGTCGGCGACCTATTTTGTTACCGCAACAAAGAGTTAACGGTGAGTTATCGACGCCGCGTTCCCCGCGCGGCGTCGATAAGCGTGCTGATTAGAGTTCTTTGCCTGGGTACACGCAGGGGCCAATACTCACGGAGTCTTTGCTGATCAGCGGTGAATTCCCATAATCATCGGTGTTGCGTTGCACTCGGGAACTGATCAAGACAAGTGGATGGCGCTGCACAATTTCCTTCCGGAAAGTCACCTTCTCGCCCTCGTTTACCCAGCGGTCCACCACTGCGATTGGCTGCTCTTGAAGGTTGTATATGTCGTGCAGAACCACATGGTAGAAGGCAGCTTCTGGTGCAGTGAACTCAAAATTGAAAATGCCATCGCGGCCTTCGCATTTTGTTGTCGCCTTGTAGCCTTTGCCCAAAACGGCCTCTGACTGTTTGTTGGCGTCAGGAGCTGGAGGCGTGGGGGCTTCAGACGTGGGTTTTTCTGCAGGTTTTTCCGAGGGCTTGGGAGCCTCAGGCTTGGAGGGCTTTGAGAAGCTGGAGCTGAGGTCTGATGACTGGGCAACGACGGGGGTTGCAAAGCCAACAGTTGCCGCGACGCCAGCGAGAAGTGCGCAGGTCATACGCATAGAAAGTCGTGTAGACATTGATGATTCCTTCTGTTTGAGAAACTAAGAATCATCATAGCCGTAGATGTTATTTTTATAAAACTAGCATGAGCCTAGATTCAACCCACGCCGCAGTACGCTTTCGCCGTATTATGTTTTCCCAGCTTATCCACAGTATCCCTACGGTACGCACCATGCCTGGTGGGTGTAGCCCAGAGTCAGCTCAAGGCGAACCCCACTGACCATTTGATTTGAACCACCGACCCCTTGGCCAATGTCACGCCACCTTTTGGAATGCTCGCACACCCCTCATACGTCAGGCCGCAGAAGTGATAATAGCAAGCATGATGCATTGCGACAAGGGAGCATGAGGACTGATAGCGTTAGGTTCATGTGGGCTGCCTACAGCGCTTTCTACCCTCCAGAACTACGAGCGCAGATAACGGCGCCAGAGCACACGTGGTGGCCCTGGCGCGGAAACCATGTGCATGTTGCATGTACCCACAACGCTGATGCCCACGCGCGCGTCCTCGTTATTCACGGTGCAGGTGGACACAGCGGTGCGCTATGGCCTATCGCCAGCCTCATCGCAGCACAAGGAATCGATGTTTCCGCCATTGATTTGCCGCTCTACGGCCTCACAAAAACACCACATCCGCAGGACATTCGTTACCAAGACTGGGTGAATGTGCTGGTTGACTACATTGATGCGCATTCTGACAACCGCCCGCTCATTCTCGTCGGAGCAAGTATCGGTGGCTTGCTTGCCAGCGAGGTGGCTGCACAATCCAAGCATGTTCACGCTGTTGTAGCCACGTGCCTTCTCAATCCCCGGACATGGCAAGCCCAAGCGCATATGACCACATTTGGTCCTTTCGGGGTGCTTTCCGGACTAGTGGCACCACTCGCTCGCGGCCCCATCACACGCATCATGATCCCCATGCGGTGGGTCGCGAACTTCAGACGCATGAGCCGCAATCCACAACTTTCGGCGCTATGTGCTCGCGACCCCCTCGGCGGAGGAGCACAGATTCCACTAGGATTCCTCGCATCATTTCTTCGCTACCAGCACACCCCACCAACCGTGCCTGTCCACCTCGCGCACCCACAATGCGACGCGTGGACGCCTCTGCACCTCAGCATGGATACACTCGCCACCATGCCACAACCTGCAGGCTGCACCCTACTCCAAGAATGTGGGCATTTTCCCATCGAAGAACCCGGGGTAAGTGAACTTATTAACGCAGTCATGGCCGCCACCCAACTACCCTCGACACCATGACCCCCAACGCAGACTTCAACCGCTCCCTTGACCAGGCCCTCAACCTTGCCCGCAACGCTCGCCACGTTGAGGTATTCACCGGCGCGGGAATGAGCGCCGAAAGCGGCCTGGAAACCTACCGCGATGACACCACTGGCCTGTGGGAAAACGTTGATCCGCAGGCAATGGCCTCCATTTCCGCTTGGGTGAAAGACCCTGACCCCATGTGGGCCTGGTATTTATGGCGCGCCCGACTGGCCCACAATGCCCAACCGAATGCGGGGCATGAGGCGTTGGCCCGGTGGGCGTCGATAAGCGACGTGCATGTGACGACCCAGAACATCGACAACTTGCAAGAACGCGCGGGGTCGCCGGAGGTGACGCACCTGCATGGCAGCCTTTTCGAGTGGCGATGCACCATCTGCGCCCGCCCCTACCGCAACGTTGATCTGCCGGACGAGCCCGTTGAACGCCTCACGCCGCCCGACTGTCCGCTGTGCGGAAACCCGATCCGCCCAGGTGTGGTGTGGTTTGGGGAGGCATTGCCGCCGCGCGAGTGGGCCACCGCCGAGGAAAAAATGACCAACGCGGACCTCGTGGTAATTGTGGGCACCTCCGGCATCGTGCAGCCCGCAGCATCACTGCCGATTATCGCCGCGGAACTCGGCACGCCAATCCTGGAAATCTCCCCCGCCGCCACCGAACTCACCCGGCTCACCAGCGTGTCCTTGCGATCCACCGCCGCGACCGCACTGCCACTGCTTATCGACGCCCTCGGGGGCTGAGGTTGGCGGGACGGGCCGGGTTTCCGGCACCATGATCTATCCTGAGCGACATTTTCATGGACCACGGTTTTGTACCGTAAAGTTTGCTTATCTCCAAGCTGGAAAATGGGGTGTTTTTGTGCTTGGGGATAAGCAAACTTTGCAGCGAGCACCTACTAGCAGTTTTTAGGGCGCTTTTCGCAGCCAATGCCGTCGTGATCACGGTCGAGATGCGGACCGTAACCTGGAGAACCTGCATACACAGGTGCATCACCGGCAGTCCAGGCCGCGCAGCAGTTGGGGTACGCGCCCGCGCTGTTCTGCTGTGTTCCAACGAGGTTCTGCACCTGGGCAGGTTGGACCGGCGGAGCTGGGGGTTCCGGCGTCTCCGGTTCAGGCGTGGGTTCCGGGCTTGCTTGCACCAGCTCCGAGACAGGGGCAACCACCTCGGATGTGACTTTTGTTGTTGTCGTCGTTGAGGTTGAGGTTCGCCGGGTTGTTTCCTGCTTTGATGTCGTGGTGGTCATCACAGACGTCGAGGTCGCGGGAATAGGTACCGAAGTCCCCACAACCTCATGGTCAGGCGCTGGTTCGACGAGTGCCATTCCCACGATTGCTGCAACCACGGCCGCCGGTGCCACAACCTTCCAATGGCGCTGCGCGGGAGCCGCACTTTGACCAAAGAAACCACGCTGCTGTTCTTTTGCCCGCTGCATGTCTTTGTATTCGCAGATAAACCACCAACCAGCGGGTACAAGGAAGCCCGCCGACACAAGAAACATGGCGAATGCTTGCCCGAAACCAGATATGACCAGTATTCCCAGGGAAGCGAGAAGCAGCAGTCCACCAATGATCACAGCAATGATGGATACTGCTGCCTTGAACACACGTCCAGCGGTGCTGCGCTGCGGTTGTTGCGGCGTTCGAGGTGGGAGGGGTGGGATGGGTGAGTATGAGGTGGGGTATGTCATGATCGACACCGTCCTTAGGCTTTAGGTTTTGCCCACAAAGCAAAATCTTAGGTTTTTATTTGCTTTCTATAAATATAAATAGCGCATACCAAAGTCATATTTAAGTTAGTGGGGAAGTACTACCTTCTTTAGGGGTCAACCACAAGCGCAACGGACCACCGCGACCCTGGTGGGCGTCGATAAGCGCCGTCTAGTAATGCGCGAGCTAGTCGGGGCGAATGCCCTTCAGGAACACATCAACCAGCCACGTTTGCCCCGGTTGAGAATCAAGAACCGGCAGCTCTGGGAGCGGGCGAGCAATGGTGGCGAGGCCAACGTGGAAGCGCTCAATGGTCATATCCTCCGTAAGCAGGCCCGCCTCTTTTGCGCGGTCCAGAACCTCGGCCGTGCGCTCAATGCCAGTGCGGCGAATCTCCCGAGCCCGATCCACAATCTCCTTCACCTCTGGTGTCACCACAATCTGCGAAACCAAGGCATTCATCTTAAGATTCGCAAGTGAGTGAACAAGGTTCTGCCACGCCGCCTCCGGGTCGGCATCCCAGGACGCAACGCATTCGTCGAGAAGCGCCTCCACCTCCCCCGCCCCCTGCTCAACAAGCCCAAGAATAAGGTCGGCGCGGGTGGGAAAATTCCTGTACAGCGTGGCAATTCCGACCCCCACCGTCGAGGCAATAGTGCGCATGGATACCTCCAATCCATGCTGCGCAAACAACAATCGCGCGACCCTCAGTATTTCCTCGCGGTTTTCCCTTGCATCCTTGCGCATGCCCTTTCCCTTCTCTCTGTACGATCTCCCGCACTATCGCCCGGCATCATGCCCGTTACCCTGCGTAGTTGCATTCTACTATACGGATCACTATGCTCCATTTAAACGGATCAAAACGCTCCGATTCTGGTTGGAATGTGTGATCCGCAGACACAACTGAGCAGACAAACCTCAAGAAAGGACGCAAGAAGATGACCGTCACCACAACCGACCAAGCAGCACAGACCATCGCAGCCGCGAGCACCCAAACACAAGGCAACACCACCAGCACACAAGCTGACACCCCCACCAAGCAGTACCTCAAACTCGCCGGATTAATACTCGGCCTGAGCACGGTACTACTGCTCATGCTTCTTGCCTTTGTCACGCCGCTACTCAACTCTGGCGCCAAGGATCTCCCCCTCGCCGTAGGCGGACCGGAAGCCGTGACCACCCAGATCACGCAGGGGCTACAGGCAAAATCGCCCGACGCCTTTGACGTAAGCACCTACAGCACAGCCGAGGAAGCCACCCAGGCAGTGAAGGATCGGGACGCAATCGGCGCCATCACCGCAGGCCCCGAAGGAGTCACCATTGTGACAGCAAGCGGCGCAGGCTCCCCCTACGTCCAGCTTCTCAAGCAAATGGGGGCCGGCATGGCAGAAAGTGGGCAGCACGTCAACTACGTCGATGTCGCTCCGATGACCGCAAAAGATCCCACCGGCTCGGCGGTGACCGCTTTGGCTCTGCCCATGATCTTCGGTGGCATGGCATCCGCCGTCGTATTTTCTAGGGTGTTCAAAAACTCCCGCGCCAAGCAACTCATCGGTGCTCTTGGCGTAGCCATCCTCGGTGGACTGGTTGCCTCCTCAATACTCTACTTCGGTTTCGACGCCCTGGAAGCTAACTTCTGGCCCACCACCGGTGTAATCATCCTGGGCATCGCCGCCATCTCCACCACCGTCCTCGGCCTGAATTCGCTGCTCGGGATCGCTGGCCTGGGTCTCGGCGCCGTCACCATGCTGTTCATCTCCAACCCACTGTCCGGCATGGCCACAGGTATGCATTGGCTGCCCAGTCCGTGGGGTGCCATCGGCCAATACCTGCCGCTTGGTGCAGCCGGAACAGCCCTCCGCTCTTCCGCGTTTTTCGACGGCGCGGGCATGACCAACTCCGTCATCGTCCTGCTTTGCTGGATCATCGCCGGCATCACACTGGCCGCCGTCGGCGCATGGCGTGCACGCCGAACCAGGTAGGTTGTGTGCACTGAGCACTTAGCGACGCCCGCCCTGCCGCAGCAATCCCCTTTGCTGCGGCAGGGCGTTTCTGTATGGGTGGGTCGTTGGCGTCATCGCGAAATGTGCGATCACAGGGTTGCGGGATCATTGAGGTGAGTCTTGCCCTTATTCATCAATGCCTCATAGCTTGCGTCATGTAAAGAAGCCGCCGTGCCACAAAACACAACCGCAATAAAAACACTCAGAATATAAACCGACTCTGCCTGCTCACTGTACACGCTGAGCACATTGGGCAAGAACATGAGCACGGGCAGAGTTTCAGATATTCTCAACCACACATGCAGCCTTGCACTCGCCTTGAGAATCTCTTTGTATCGCGCCTTACCTAGACGCATCCAAAGGTAAGCATTCGACCCAACAACCAACGTTAACATCAGCAGAGCTCCACCATAACCGCAATACACTCGCCACATGTCAGAAAAAGCTGTTATTGGTAAATTTGCAGCAATAGATATACCCATCAGGATGAGCACACTATTTCTTAACAGGACACAACCCTTATAATCTTCCTTCACGCCGTCCGAAAGCAATGTAGAAAGCGCGCCGTAATCATTCAATTCACCAAAGTTAGGATCCCCCTGTTCAACTGCCCGAATGACATGAATTCCCAGCTCAGCATCTCGAATTCCCATAGCATCAGCAGGATTATTCATCGTCGCCATAAACGCATTATACTCTGCCAACTCCTCCGGACTTAAACTCGCCACCGCGCTCGAAGCATTCTTCTCAACGGCTTGCGTGAGTGCATTTTTCATAAAAGAATTAAACATACGATCACGCGAGTTTGGTGGACGATTGTACTGCGCAAGAGCTTTATCTATCGCCTTCAAGTCTCGATCCCTCGGAAATTCACTCTTTGCCTGTTCAAGTCTAGTTTTTGCTTCATCGCGCCTCCCCGACATGGCCAATAGACCAATCCTGAGCTTCGCCAGCAAGAATGAATCAGCATTAAGCGATTCAGCCCTACTCAACACCCTTTCCGCGTCACTATAAAGTTGCCACAGTGTCAACCCTTCCGGGTTACTCTCCGATCCACCATCGAAAGAGTCAATCATGCGCAGGATAAGATTGACAACGACAAAATAAAATTCAACCCTACCCGGATCGTACTCTATCGCTTTATAAGCGTATTTTAGCCCAGTCCCATAATCAGAAAAGCCAACCACACCCGAACGAACCTTAAGCGGGAAAACCGCAAGATTAAAAAGCACAATCACATCTTGAGAATCCTGCCGTGCCACCTCACGCACTAGCCTGAGCATTTCAGCTTCGCCAACCTTCGCACGCTGCAATGCTTCGTCATATTTACTATTAGCAGTATCGACAGTTGCGCAACTTTCACGCCGATACGCCTCCGCCGCCATCAACAGCCAATAAGGATGCGAGTGATATTTCTCCGGCATTTCCTGAAGTACTTTGAGGGATTCCCTACCGTCCGTTTCGCAAAGAAGATGGTAGGCTGCCCCCAAACAGCTATCTAGCACTGCATCCATGACCTCACTATACCGCTTTTCACCATCACAGAAATCAAAACCGATACAGAATTAGATTATCTGCTAAACAAGGAACTTCTGGAAGGAAAAACTACAGCCTTCTCTTCATGCACTCAGTCCAAAAAAGAGTGAGACGAGGTGGAATAGTTCATGCGGGCCGCAGGCATTGATAAGCTTTC
>ERZ772986.2169-NODE-2169-length-10832-cov-4.276236_pt1 | contig 10832 bp, 8 predicted proteins | sample MGYA00511898_ERZ772986 | MGnify/ENA primary metagenome ERZ772986 (study PRJEB29015, sample SAMEA2737934) | human oral metagenome | biome: human oral; feature: human-associated habitat; material: dental | place: China | collected 2148 ... | reverse complement strand
CCAGCGCTTCATCCGGCATTTCGCCAGCGTCGATATGCCCGCCCGGCAGACCAAACCCCGCATCACCCCAATGCCGCATCAACAAGGTGCGTTTGCCGTCACTGCTATACAGCGCCACTTTTACGCTAACTTCGTGTCGATCATACATTACCTCCAGTATATCCGTTTCGCTATGATTCGACAATGTATTCGTGCTACAGTAGAGATATGAGTGGTCATCCTTCCTCGCCCGCCATACCTGGAGTTAACCTGGGCGGTTGGTTGGTGCTCGAACGATGGATGACGCCAAGTGTATTTGCCGGAACAGACGCGACCAACGAATATGAATTATCTAAAACCGCAGATGGTCGAGCGCGCATCCAGCAGCATCGACAAACCTTCATCCAGGAAGCTGACCTCAAATGGTTAGCGCACACTGGCATACGACTACTGCGGCTACCGATTGGTTATTGGGCGCTCAAGGATCAGCCACCGTATCTATCAGCAAAACCGCAACTTGATTGGCTGATGGACATGGCTCGGCACTATAACTTACAGGTTCTTCTCGACCTCCACGCCGCGCCTGGTGCTCAAAACGCCAGCGACCACAGCGGTAGTGGCAATACTGGCAATGTTCAATGGTATCAACGCGCCAATCAGCAAAAGACCACACAGATACTGCTGGATATCGCTAGTGAATACGGTGAGCATCCAGCGCTGTGGGGTATCGAACTTCTCAATGAACCGTTGGTGACAACACGACGCGAACGATGGCAACTGTGGTGGTGGACACACAAAACGAGCCGGAAATTGCGCAGTAAATTGCCGCCTCATGTGCACATCGTGGCGTCTGATTGCTACCAACCAGCCTGGTGGTCGGGACGCGTCGGCTCTAACACGCTGGATATACACCATTACCAGTGCTTTTCCGATGCGGATAATCAAGCGACATCGCTAACTCATCACCGTCAGATGCTTGACCAACGGTCTGGCGAGTACCGCGATTATGCCCAGCAGCAGCCACTGATCATCGGCGAATGGAGTGCTACTTTGCCGCCAGGCATTGCTAGCGACGACACCGAATACGCTCACTGCCAATCGCAACTTGCCGTACCAGCAAACGTCGATGCTTGGTTTTACTGGAGCTACAAAACTGAGAGTCCCGGGGCTTGGAACTTTCGTGATTGCCACGCTAAGGGATGGTTTGACGGTATGCTTAGCTCACGGTAGATGGTATAATGAATATATGTCTTTTCCTAAATTAATTTATAGTATCGCAGTCCTGGTCATCATTGCCTGGATATTGAGCCTGGTGTTTCGTCTTGCTGCCTGGTTGATCAATGGGTTGCTTTACGTTGCAGTTCTGGTTGTTATCATTGGGCTTATCTCACAATTTATCAGCCAGAAAAAGCGGCAAAAATAATTTACCTGTCTCTATAGAATAATCACGGCAGTTTGTTCTGCCGTGATGTATCTTATAACCCTAATTCTCGTAACTGTGCTGGATCAACCGTTGACGGTGAATCCATCATCACGTCAACGCCAGAGCCGTTCTTTGGAAAGGCCAAGGTTTCGCGGACGTTCGTTTCGTCGATGAGCTCCATGAGGATGCGGTCAACACCAAAGGCACAACCAGCGTGCGGCGGCGCACCGTATTTGAAGGCGTTGAGCATAGCGCCAAACTTTTCTTCGACATAACTTTCGCTAAAGCCGAGCAGGTCAAACACTTTGTATAGCACCGCTGGGTTGTGGTTTCGCACACCGCCAGAGCAAATCTCGTAGCCGTTCATCACCATGTCGAATTGGTCAGCCACGATGGCCAGTTTGTCGGCATCGGTCGTCGCCGACTCTAGCGCCTGCAACCCGCCCTTTGGCATACCAAATGGGTTGTGACCAAAGTCAAGCTTCTTGCCATGATCATCCCATTCATAGAACGGAAAATCGATAATCCAAGCCAAGGCTACCTCATCCGATTTTTTCAAGTTGAAGTGAGTGGCAAATTCGTTTCGCAGACGGCCAAGCACGGCGTTGACGACTGGGCGAGTGTCAGCGCCAAAGAAAACTGCGTCACCATCAACTGCACCAGTTTTTTGTTGGACCGAAGCCAGCTCTGTTTCGCTCAAGAACTTGGTGATTGGTGATTTCGCCTCGCCATCTTGGTAGGTGATGTAGGCCAAACCGCCCGCACCTTCGCTCTTGGCAATATCAGTAAACTGATCGATCTGCTTGCGGCTGAGACTGGCGCCATTTTTGACGCAAATCGCCTTGATGCACTCAGCGTTTTTGAACACGCCAAATTCGGTACCCGCAAACACATCAGTCAGATCAATCAGCTCCATGCCAAAACGCAGGTCCGGCTTGTCCGAGCCATATGTCTCCATGGCATCGCGGTAGGAGATCCGCGGAATTGGCTGGCCGTCGCCCACTGACAGATCGCTCAAATCCAGCAATTTTTTGCCAGCAAACTCAGTCGCTAGCTGCTGCATCAACGGCTCAACCTCTTGGCGGACCTCCTCGCCATCCTCAACGAAGCTCATCTCCAAATCCAGCTGGTAAAACTCACCATAGAGTCGGTCAGCTCGCGGATCTTCATCGCGAAAACACGCCGCCAACTGGTAGTAGCGCGGCACGCCGCCGACCATCAATAGCTGCTTGAACTGCTGCGGCGCTTGCGGCAAAGCGTAAAACTTGCCTTCCTGCAAGCGGCTGGGGATTAGGAAATCACGCGCGCCCTCGGGGCTAGAATTTGCCAAAATCGGCGTCTGAATCTCGATAAAGTCGCGGTCGTCCATGTACTGATGCATCCGCCGGTACATTTCAGCGCGTTTTTTCAGCATGTCCTGCATCTTCGGACGACGCAGGTCAAGGTAACGATACTTAAAACGCAAGTCCTCGCCCGCTTGGTTTTCCTCGGCAAATGGTTGGATTGGCAAGGTTTCGGCTCGGTTTAAAATCTCCAAACTCTCCACCACAATTTCCACATTACCGCTGGCGATATTTGGATTTTTCAGACCCTCGCCACGCTCTGTCACCACACCGCTGGCACGAATCACAAACTCATCGCGCAAGCTCTCCGCCAAACGAAAGGTCTCCGCCTGCTCAGGATTAATCACCAGCTGCACCAAATCTGTATAGTCACGCAAATCAATAAAAATCAGTCCGCCGTGATCACGCCGAGAATGCACCCATCCCGCCACCGTGATCATTTCCCCAATTTTATCAGGGGTATTTATCGCCAAAATCCTATTTTTCATATCTGTTATTATAGCACGACTTGGAAAGTTTCCCCAGATTTAAACATCACGGCGAGTCTTTGTTGGCGTGTTATTCTTCTGTGGATTTGTCGCAGCTGCCTCTCGCAAATCTCCATAAACATCGTATTCATCAATAATCTTTCGCCCCAACAAAGCCTCAATTACGTCTTCCAAACTCAACAAGCCAACCGTTTCTCGAAATTCATTTACAACAATAAACAAGTGGTGTTGCGTCTTCAAAAACGCAGCCAACGCATGTTGTAGAGTCTGATTCTCGCGAATATAATAAACATCTCGACTCATTGCTGCTTCAGCACGGTGGGATTTTATTTTATGATCAATTGTCAGCAAATCTTGAATTCTCAACATACCAATCACGTGATCAATATCGCCTTTAATAACCGGAAAACGACTATAGCCTTTTTTATGAAGATCGTCGAGCACTAGCGGCCCAAGAAGTTCATCAGCCGACACTGATTCAATCATACTCCGCGGCGTCATCACGCCCTCAATTTTCATGTCATTAAACCTTAATCCATTAGTAATAAATTTCTTTTCATCGGCAGAAAGAACCCTGTCAGACCGTGCTACCATTTCCAGCAATTCGTCCTTTGACTCAATTACATAATCATCGTTAATCACTGGCGCAACCGAACGAATTAACGAAAATAATGCTTGATGTTTTTCAATCGTCACTAAAATAAACGGCTCATATTTTTCGTATAATTGCTGCGAGTATTTTTGCCACAAACGAATCCGCGCTATTGCGCCAATCTCAAGAGCCACCACCACCGACAGCATCAACCCAATTGCCCAATGAAACAAATTGACGCTAATCACCGTTAAGACAACCAGACATAAAGATGCCATCACGCGCTGTAGGGAAATAATATCTCGTAAGAATTTTCGTTGAAGCAGAGATAATTCGGCTTTTTTATCACCTGTGTTGCTACGCCGTCTTAGTTCAAATTGACTATGCGAAGACAGCTTTGGCTGGACGCCTAAAACCACTAGCAAGACTACCAGAAACGTCACATATCCAAAAATTAGCACAATCGTCATGGTTTTATTGTACCGCACTTCATGCTATACTGACTAGAGTAAATGGAGGTCAAATGAACAAGAAAAGTTGGATAATTTTCTCGATTATCGTGGTAGCAATTGTTGGTGGAATGATTTATATCTCGACGCAAAACCGCCTGGATGTAAGCGACATCAATAACGAAAAATTAAATAAAACGATCAGTGCGGAATCCAGAAATGGCGATATTGCCGACCATGAATTTGGCAGTAAAAGTCCTAAAGTCACCATCATTGAATACGCCGATTATCAGTGTCCTGGCTGTAGTACCGCTGGACCAAAAGCCGAGGAAACTGCCAAAAAATATAAAGACCATGTACAGCTAATCTTCCGTAATTTCCCAATTGCCAATTCTCACCCAAACGCCCGAGCCGCCGCAGCTGTAGCTGAAGCAGCTGGATTACAGGGCAAATTCTGGGAAATGAATAAGCTACTGTACGCCAATCAAGATGCTTGGAAAAATGCTAACGCCGCAGATCGCGATAACGTTTTTAGGTTGTATGCCGAGCAGCTGAAGCTTGATCTAAACAAGTATAAAACCGACATTGCCAGCAGTAGGGTTAAGCATAAAATTGATTTTGATATGGCGCTAGGCCGCAAGCACGGCGTTGCTGCTACACCAACTTTCTATATTAACGGGAAAAATACCGAAATGGATAATTCAGGATCGATTGAGGCAGCTGTTAAGGAAGCTCTGAAAAAAGCTGGCGTCGAAATTAAAAATTAGCCGATTTCATAAAATACCAAAATCCCGCTCCGGTGCCTTGGAGCGGGATTTGTTTATAGTCGTCCCTATTCTACTGTGAGAGCGACTGCACGTTTACTGTGCTATGTATGTTTGCCATTCGGCAGGCACCACATCCACTGCGATCTTTTTGCGCCTAGAAGACACAAACTTGATTGCTATTGGCATGTGTTTTGTACTCCTCGTACTTATGTGCAGCCCCACGCGCTTCGACCTTTATTACTTATTTATCAGCAATTTAATGCTTCGGCGCGAGACACATCAATCATGGTATCAAACGTCAATTAGTACGTCAAGCAAAACTCCACCACGATGTTTATTTTTAGATATTAGAATAAACGGATTCGCTTAGCTATAAACATAACTAGCAGAATTAATAGCACTGTAAAGCCAGTAATGACTGGGTAAGCCCAAGGTTCTCCTTGAAACGGCAAAGCAATATTCATGCCATACATACCATAAAAAACGTTCGGAATCGCCAAGAGAATGGTGATGGCCGTTAAGACTTTCATTCGTTGATTTAAGGTATTATTAGCGACAGTTGAATAGGCATTCTGAATGCTGGAAATAGTGTGAGTGCTGGAGCTAATCGCTACAAGAATCTGTCGAATGTGCAAATCAATATCCCCTAGTGCCTCTAAATCACGCGTTTTAAATAAATGACGCCGATTTTCCATCAGCTGAGCAATCACCCGCGACATCCCCTCCAAGCTACTGCGATATTCGTTTAGCGTATCTTCAATTGCTACAAATTTAATAAAATCAGAATTCTCAACTTCACGACGACTTAATCGCTGACGAGCATCACTAATTTTCTCCGTCAATAAATGAACACGCTGCTCGTACTGAGAGATAATATATGCTAAATTAGCTGCAAAGATTCCCGCTGGGCGCTCAGTGGTACTAAATAGAAAATCACTAACCTCCAAAGGCGAAAATTTAGCATGTGGCGAGATAGTAATATAATGACCACCACTAATCGCGATTAAAAACGGCACTGTTTTACCAGAATCAGTTCGCCCAAACGGTATACGAGTAAAAACATATCCGATACCATCATAAAACTCCGCCCGAGGCAACTCATGAATATCTAAAATGTCACGAACGATATTGACGGACAACGACAAAGCTTTCGCCACCCGTGACGCATCAAAACTTCCGCCCAAATGAATCCAGCCACTTTTATGCATCCGATTCACCTGCACCAACTTTTCAGTCAGCGACCTGCGCTCAAAGTAACCCACCGTCATGAGTAAATTATAGTATAAATGATAAAGATTGGCAATTAAAGCTTACGCTTATCGTCGGCGCAAAAAATAATAACCAACAACAAATGCTAGGATGATGCTGACTCCAGTAATTGCCCAAAACATCAGCGGGTTGTCATTACCAGGAACCGGCACGTTCATGCCGTATAAGCCGGCGATCATCGTCGGAATAGTCAGCGCCACGGTGATTACCGTCAGCAGGCGAATCGTTTCATTCAGGCGCGTATCCATCACTGCCCGGTAGCTATCGCGAACATTGGTGATGGTTCTCAGAAGACTTTTACAACGCGCAATCACCTGCTCTAAATCAATCGAGATATCTTCAACGTCTTCCTTATCGTCAGCTTTCAGGCGAAGTTTTTGTGTGGCTAGTAGCCGCTCAATCGCCCAATTCATCGGAATAAGTGCGTCCAGATAATCATTTAATTTACGTTCGTATTCCGCCAAAGTCGCAATATCTTTAACTCGCAAAGTATGAATACTATCGGTAGCAGCACGCATTTGACGATTAATGGTCGCCACTCGTCGCTGATACTGCATTGAAATCGCCTCAATCATCGCCACCAGCAGCTCAATTTGCCTATCAGTCCTAAGATGCATTTTATCAATAAACGGCTGCCACAATCTCCCCAGACTATCCCGCGATAATGTCACAAGATAATCTTTATTTAAACAAAACAAAATCGGCGTGGTAAAATCATTAAAATCATCATCAGTGTCTGGCAAACGAGCAATTAAGTACGTCCAGTCGTTATCAAACTCAATACGCGGCACTTCATGCGGATCAAGTGCGTCACTGATCAGATCCTCATCTAGACCAAGCATCAGTAATTGCGATATCTCCTCCTCGTGTGGACGCTCACAGCGTACCCAAGAACCTACCCGCAAGAATTCCTGCGGACTAATCACCGAGTCGTTACTGGTAGAACGGAGATATTGCAACATAGTTTTATATTATAAAATAAATGCCTAACAAACACAAGAAGCTCCTGCTTTATTACGAGGAACTTCTTGCTAGAAATGTTATGATTGGACGCGCGTACCAGCCGAGCCGTTAATTGCTTCGGCAGTTTTTTCTAATGAGGTGATAATTGCCGTACGGCCAGATTTACCACTTAAAAACGACAATGCAGCCTGGGTTTTCGGCAGCATGGAGCCAGCTGCGAATTGCCCGTCGTCAATATGTTTTTGCATTTCGGCCACCGAAATTTCGCCAAGCGACTGTTCGTCTGGTTTGCCAAAATTGATTTTAGCAGCATCAACCGATGTCAGGATCAATAGCGTATCCGCATCCAAAAGATCCGCCAATTTGGCCGCGCCAAAATCCTTATCTATCACTGCCGCTACGCCTTTTAGCTGCCCGGTTTCATCCTGCAGAACAGGAATGCCGCCGCCGCCAGTTGATACTACAGTAACTCCAGCGTGAACCAGCGCCTTAATAACCTCAGCTTCAACGATTGTCTGTGGTTTCGGCGAAGGTACAACGCGCCGCCAGCCACGACCAGCATCTTCTTTCACCGTATAGCCACGCTCGCTGGCGACAGTTTTAGCCTCCTCTTCCGAATAAAACGGGCCAATTGGCTTGGTTGGGTTTTGGAAAGCTGGGTCGCTTAAGTCAACAATCGTCTGAGTTATAACACTTATAGCACGATTATTCATTTGGTTAACTGCAAATGCATCATGAAAGGCTTGTTGTAACCAGAATCCAATTAAACCCTGGCTCATGGCGCCAGAATCTTCCAAAGGTAAACTTGGCACGTCGGCCGTGTTGATTGCCTCTTCGTGCAGGACGATATTGCCGACCTGCGGACCATTGCCATGAACAATCGCCACATTATGACCCGCCTGGATAAGCGGCAAAAGTTGACGAACTGTCTCATCGGCCACCCGCTGTTGCTGCTCAGATGCGGCTTCGCCCTGCCGTTGCAGGGCGTTACCACCGAGCGCTACTACAATAGTACGCTTCTTATCCATCTGCTACAGCGCTCCAAAGATTGCAATAACCGCAACGCTAATAATCGCGAATACTGCCATGATTGGTGCGGAGCGTTTTAGCCAGTCGCGATACGACACACCCGCCAGCGCCAAGCCGCCCATCAGAGAAGCGATAGTTGGCGCCATCATGTTAAGTAGACCTGACGCTGTAGCAAAGGCTGCCACCATGACTTCTTTACTTGAGCCAACCAGGTCGGCAATTGGCGCAATAACTGGCATAGTTGCTGCCGCCAAACCTGATGATGATGGCACGATGAATGACATTGGCAAGTAGAACAGATACGCCAGCACACCAACAACGCCACCGCCAGCATCTTTCAGAAGTGCTTCACCCCAGCTGATAATGGTATCCTGGATCTCACCGTTAGTCATCACGACAGAGACTCCCGTTGCCACTGCGATGATCAAAGCAACTGGCAAGATATCCTTCACGCCATCAATAAAGGTGTCGACCGGGAAAATACCTTCTTTCTTAAACTCTTTATAGTAAATTGCGGTAATAACAATTGTTGAGATTAAGAATAGCGCGGTGATTTCATTAAAGTACCAGTCACCAAAGGCTGCGCTGTGCACTACGCCAAATACTGCACCGATAATTGGCAACTCTGAAGCCCACTTAAACAGGTCGGCGAATAATGTAATTTCCCAACTTCCCCAAGGAATAAGCGAAAGGACCATCAAGATAAATGTGATAGCGAAGACACCCATGACGACTTTTCGTGGACCAGTAAATTTCGGCACATTCGTCATATCCAAGGCAGCTGTAGCTGGCTTATAACGAACATCTTCTTTATATTTACCAGCTTTCACCTTTGCTGCGTAACGCATAGTGAAGATGATTGCTGCGATCAAACACAGCACCAAAATGATAGACATTATTGGGATAACATTGCCCAATTTAATATCAGCAGTCTTTGCGGCAACGCCAGTTGAGAATGGATTAATGGTCGAGCCAAGCACGCCTGTACCAGCACCGAGCACGATTACCATCACACCAGTCATTGCGTTATAGCCAGCAGCAATCATCATCGGAATAACTAGCGCGTAAAACGCCACAGTTTCTTCCTGCATGCCGTAAGTTGTACCACCGATAGCAAATAGCGTCATCAAAATTGGAATGAGCCACTTTTCCTTGCCCTTCATCTTCCGGAGTAGTGCGCCGAGAGAGGCGTCAAGAGCACCGGTTTTCATGGTAACACCCAGGAATCCACCAAGCACCATGACGAAAACAATCACGTCAAGCTTGTCGGACATGCCTTTAATCGGCGCAGTGAAGACGTCCCATAAACCTTGTCGATCATGCTTATCGACTTCAGTCTCTTTACTATCCTTCTTTTCCTTGACAGTGCGATCTTTATTTACTACATGATACGACCCTGCGATACGATTGCCATCATCATCTGTCTTATAAAGACCTGATGGGATAACCCATGTTAATGCTGCCATGATAATAATCACGACAAACAGAACAGTAAACGCCGATGGTGAGCGGAGCTTCTGCTTTGCTTTTTTAATTTTTTCTACCATTGCCTCGGAGCCTCCTTCACTCCCTTATTACGACAACAACTACAACGTCAAAGCCATGACGGCTTTAATTGTATGCATACGATTTTCCGCTTGATCAAACACAATCGAATGTGGCGAACGGAACACCTCATCCGTAACTTCCATGGAATCTAGACCAAAATCTTCCTGGACCTTCTTGCCAGTAATTGTCAATGCGTCGTGGAATGCTGGCAAACAGTGCATGAACTTAACTTCAGGATTCCCTGTCAGGTTAATCATGTCACGATTGACCTGGAAATGGCGCAATTGGTTGATGCGCTCAGCAAATTTGTCTTCCTCACCCATTGACACCCAAACGTCAGTGTAAATAACATCAGCGCCACGCAAAGCTTCTTCGAAGTTGTCGGTGATGGTTATACGTGCATGACTTGATCTTGCGAAGTGATGAGCCTTATCAACCAGAGTCTGCTCTGGATGTAGTTCACGAGGTGCCAAAATACGGAAATCAATGCCCATTTTTGCCGAACCAATCATCAGCGAGTTTGCCATATTATTGCGGCCATCGCCCACAAATACCAGCTTGGTACCTTTGAGCTTGCCTACATGGTCCTCAATGGTCATGAAGTCAGCCAAAATCTGTGTCGGATGGAATTGATCAGTCAATCCGTTCCACACTGGTACGCCGGCATGCTTCGCCAAATCCTCCACAGTCTTGTGCGCAAAGCCGCGAAACTCAATACCGTCAAACATCCGCCCAAGTACCTTAGCGGTATCTTCAACTGTCTCCTTCTTACCCAATTGGATATCATCTTTACCGAGGTATTCCGGCGCGATACCGAGGTCGTTAGCTGCCACCGTAAAGGCGCAGCGCGTGCGGGTCGAGGTTTTCTCAAACAACAGCGCCACATTTTTTCCCTCATGAATCCGATGCGGCACACCAGCATATTTCAGCCGCTTATATTCACGCGCCGTATCCAGTAGTAAACGAATTTCTTCCGCCGTGT
>ERZ772986.2167-NODE-2167-length-10834-cov-4.567307_pt1 | contig 10834 bp, 9 predicted proteins | sample MGYA00511898_ERZ772986 | MGnify/ENA primary metagenome ERZ772986 (study PRJEB29015, sample SAMEA2737934) | human oral metagenome | biome: human oral; feature: human-associated habitat; material: dental | place: China | collected 2148 ... | reverse complement strand
AGCCGTTCCAGCCGCTGTCGCGCAGGGGTTGGAACACGGATTTGGTGTAATCGCCACCCTGACAGGTAACGATGATGTCCATTTTTGCCAATTCGGCAACATCGTTGGCATCCAACAATGTTTTGGCTGCCTGACCGAAATCAGGGGCAGCGCCGCCGACGTTGGAAGTGGTAAAGAAAAACGCTTCGGGAATGTGGGCGAAGTCGTTTTCTTCTTTCATACGCTGCATCAAAACCGAACCGACCATGCCGCGCCAGCCGACGAAACCTACTTTCATGTGTTGCTCCTTGAGGAAAATCGTTAACAAAATTATGTATTGCGTAAAGGAAGTGTTTTAACGCCGTCTTAAGAAAATGTAAAGTTCTTTATCGGGATTTCTTTAAATATTGGCGTTTTTGGTGTAAGGACGGTAGAATCGGGGTCAGTTAAGAACAATTATCAGGAAGAAACATGGAAGAAAGAAATAACTATATCGGTGCGGCCGGTGTCGGCAGGTCTGACATTCAGGAAATCGAGGTAACGGTTGCCGGTGCCGGAGACAGGATACTTGCGGCCCTGTTGAACCAATTGTTTACCTTTTTAGTTTTGTTGGTGCCGTTTGTCGGACTGATTATCTTCGCCGTCAAGCATGAAGGCAGAATCGGCGACAGTGAGGAAATATTCGGACTGTTGGCAGGTATGGCATCGTTTTGGATCGGGTTGGTCGCCATTTTGGTTTATAGCGTCGTCCAAATCTACTATATGAGCAGGGATGGGCAGTCATTAGGTAAGAAAATTATGAAAATCAGGGTGTTGAAAACTGACGGACGTAATCCCGGTTTTGTCGGTACGGTTTTGGTACGCGAAATCGCATGGTCGGTTTTGGTTGCCATTATTGCCGCCATTATCGGTCTTATAGCAGGTGAAAACGGAGAAAGCGCCATCAACCTGCTGGCATTTCTTGCCAACTTTGTCCTGCTCTTTATGGTCAAACGCGACCGCCGCACGCTCTACGATATGCTGGCCGATACGGTTGTCGTCAAATTGCCGCCGCGCCGATAAATCGCTTTTTTGTGTTAAAATCAGCACTTTCCAACATAGGCCGTCTGAAAACTATTTTTCAGACGGCCTTTCGACACGCTATTGATTCCATGAAAAAACATCTGTACCGCATTACGCTCGTCAGTATTGCCGCAGCCATTCTTGCCGCCTGCCCGAGCAAAAGCATTAAAAATCTTCCCGAAACCGACACCAGCGTTATCAAAGGTCCTGACCGCCCCACCGGTACGCCTGATCCCATCGGTACGACAGTGAGCGGGGGAGGAGCAAACTACACCGTTGTTTCCTACAACGAACTGCCGCACTGGAGCACCCAACACTTCGCCAAAAGCCTGCAATCTTTCCGCTTAGGCTGTGAAAAACTTAAAAACCGCCAAGGCTGGCAGGACGTTTGTATCCAAGCCATGCAAACGCCGGCGCACCATTTCCAAGCCAAACACTTCTTTGAACGCTATTTCACCGCATGGCGCGTCGATAACGGCGGCAATCCTGCCGGCACCATTACCGGCTATTACGAACCGGTCCTGCACGGCGACGACAAATCCACGAGCCAATCCCGTTTCCCTATTTACGGCATTCCGAACGATTTTGTTTCCGTTCCGTTGGCTGCAAACTTGAGGGGCAGCAAAGCCACCGTCCGCATCCGCCAAACCGGCTCAAACAGCGGCGTCATCGACAACAGCGGCACATATACGGCCGACTTGTCCAGATTCCCGATTACAGCACGCAGCACTGCGCTGAAAGGCCGTTTTGAAGGCAGCCGTTTCGTTCCTTACTACACCCGCAGCCAAATCAACGGCGGCGCGCTTAACGGCAAAGCGCCGATTTTGGGTTATGCAGATGATCCGGTCGAACTTTTCTTTATGCACATTCAAGGTTCAGGCCGTCTGAAAACGCCGTCCGGCAAATACATCCGCGTCGGATTTGCCGATAAAAACGAACATCCGTATGTTTCCATCGGCCGCTATATGGCGGACAAAGGCTATCTGCCGCTGGGTCAGACCAGCATGCAGGGCATCAAGGCCTATATGAAGCAGAACCCCGGCCGCCTTGCCGAAGTTTTGGGACAAAACCCAAGCTACGTCTTCTTCCGCGAGCTGACCGGCAGCAGTGATTCCGGCCCGGTAGGCGCATTGGGTACGCCGTTGATGGGCGAATACGCCGGTGCCATCGACCGTCACTACATCACGCTTGGCGCACCATTATTTGTCGCTACTGCCCACCCGACCACTCAAAAAGCCCTCAACCGCCTGATTATGGCGCAAGATACCGGCAGCGCGATTAAAGGCGCGGTCCGTGTGGATTATTTCTGGGGCTATGGAGACGAAGCAGGCGAAGTGGCCGGCAAAATGAAAACCACCGGCTATGTATGGCAGCTCCTGCCCAACGGCATGAAACCGGAATACCGTCCATAAAAAGTGGTTTAAAAAAGGCCGTCTGAAACCAAGATTCAGGTTTCAGACGGCCTTTTTATTTTCTATAAAAATGCGGCAGGTTTTAAAAACCTGCCGCGGTATGGGGACATACAGCTCGGACGGTAAGCCGGGTTCTGTCGCGGACAGTCATTCCTCTAGGCACATCATTGCTGGTGTGCTCAAGCAACCTACCCGAACGCTCGGCGAGCAGCGTCATCGCGTTCTGTTTGGTCTTGCTCCGAATGGGGTTTAGCCTGCTGCGCTTTGTTACCAAATGCACGGTGCGCTCTTACCGCACCTTTTCACCCTTACCTGTTTTGCCCGAAGGCAATCATCGGCGGTATTGCTTTCTGTTCCACTTTCCGTCGCGTTGCCGCGCCCGGCCGTTAGCCGGCATTCTGCTCTATGGAGCCCGGACTTTCCTCCCCGTATGCCTTACGCGATACGCGGCGACTGTCTGTCCGACCTGTATGAGTCGCGGATTATAGCACAGTCGCCATAAGGTTCAGACGGCCTAAATATTTATTTTTTCTTTTTAAATGCTATTTCGGTTAAACCCAATTCCTGTGCTTTTTTGCGGACTGCGGATTCGGGCATTTCGCGTGCCAGGCGGCTGGTGCAGTATTCGGTCATGGTGGTGGCGCAGGCTTTGAAGTTGCCGGTAAAGTCGCTGGCGGCACTCAAAAATGGGATGAGGCGGCCGGCCATGATTTCTTCGGCCGGTGCGTCTGTTTGGGCGGATACGCGCCCGGACTCGACCGCCGAGAAAATTTGTTCTGTAAAGCGTCGGGCGAAGTTTTCTTCTGTTTGGCAGTCTTGAAATGCAGTGTTTTCATGTTGGCAGACGAGGGTAACTTCGCCTTCCGCTTCTTGCAGCGGTTCGGCCAAATCGAGTTTGAGGGTTTGCTTGTCGGTTTGCAGCCAGGCGGTGCGGCCTTGGGCTTTGATGATTTTGCCGTAAACGCCGATGGCATCGTTTTTGGGGATGTTTTTCTGTTCGGCAAGTTGTTGGGCCGAGAATAAGGGGGCTTGTTCGGCAAATGCGCCGCCGGTTTCGTGTTTGAAGTAGGCGGCGAGGTCTTGTTTGATGAGGGCTTGGGTCAGCAGTTTTTCGCCTTCGGTCAGGCGGTGTGCGAAGCCGTGTGTTTTTGGGGAGGATGCGGCATCTGTGGTCTTGGTGTCCGGTGTGCAGGCGCTTAGGAATAAAAGCAGGGGAAGGATGTATTTCATGGTTGGTCTCTCAACAGGCTGTCTGAACATATGGTTTCAAACGGTCAGCGTTGTTTATCGATAATGATAAACCCGGCGCGGATAGACGGGATAAGCCGGATGGTTGTGAACGGGCTGGCTGTCTTGGTAAATGACGGTCGTTCCCGGCGGGGCGTTGATGGTTACGGTTTTGTTGATGGTGGTTTGCGAGTGGACGGGCAGGTCCAAGACGGCGGTGCGCCCATATGGAGTCTCGGTATAGACGCACGCGCTCAGCAAGAGGGTGATGCTCAGGGCCAATGCCTTCATGTTTCAGACGGCCTTATTTAAGCAGGTTTTTCAAGGCCAGCCGCACGCCTTCGCCGACTTCCGTGCCTTTAGGAATGCCTTTGGTGGCGGCTTTGGCTTCGCGTTCGTTGTAGCCGAGGGCAAGCAGGGTGTTGATGATATCTTGGCTTTCGTCGGCAACGGCAACAGGGGCAAACAGGCCGTCTGAAACGGTATGGGATACAAGTTTGCCGCGCAGTTCCAATACCATGCGTTCGGCGGTTTTCTTGCCGATGCCGGGGGCGGAGGATAGGCGTTTGACGTCTTCTTCGGCGATGGCTTGCGCCAGCTCGTCGGCATTCATGGCCGACAAAATGCCCAATGCGGTTTTGGCACCGATGCCGCTGACTTTGACCAGTTGGCGGAAGGTGGCGCGTTCCTCGGCTGAGGCGAAACCAAACAGCAAATGCGCGTCTTCGCGGACGACAAGCTGGGTGTAGAGATGGACGGTTTCGCCAACGGGGGGCAGGTTGTAGAAAGTCTGCATGGAAACGTCGGCTTCATAACCGACGCCGTTGACGTCGATAACGACCTGCGGCGGATTTTTCTCAATCAATTTGCCTGTGAGCCTGCTGATCATGGTGTTCCCCTGTGATTAAAAAAGGCCGTCTGAAACCTTGCAATCGGGTTTCAGACGGCCTTGTATTGTATCAAACTTCAGCGGTAACGCGGACGAAATCAGATGGCGGATGCCAGGTTCAGATGACGGGCGCGTTCGCCTGCTTCGGCGGCACGTTCTTGGCTGCTGAACGGACCCATTTTGACAACGTATTCGTAGTTGCGTTTTTCAAGCATGACTTTGCTGTCCGACGGCAGGCTTTGTGCGGCTTGGTTCAAATAAGCCTGTGCTTCGCGTTGGGTACCGAAGGATTTCAAATCAACAAAAAATTCTTTGTTGTTTGGGGAAATAATGGTTTGAGCGGCGGTTTGGCCGGGGATGATTTGCTCAACTTTGACGTTGGCCGAGCCTTGGTTGATGAAACCTAATTGTTGGGCGGCGGCTTTGGAAACATCGATGACGCGGTTGCCGTGGAAAGGGCCGCGGTCGTTGACGCGGACGATGACGCTTTTGCCGTTTTGCATATTGGTCACGCGTGCGTAGCTGGGAATAGGGAGGGTTTTGTGGGCGGCGGAGAGGGCGTTCATATTGTAACGCTCGCCACTGGAAGTTTTACGGCCGTGGAATTGGCTGCCGTACCATGAGGCTTTGCCGGTTTGGCTGAAAGAGGAAACTTTGGTCAGCGGCGTGTAGCGTTTGCCGGCAACTTTGTAACTGCGGTTGGCAGAGGGATGCAGTTTTTCGACTCGGACCACGCTGTCGGCGACGGCGGCATTGATGGAAAGGACGCCGATGGTGGCGGCGGCTAAGGAAAGGAGGGTTTTTTTAGTAAAAGTCAAAACGGGTTCCGTTCTTGAGTTGATAACGCAGCGGTTTCAGACGGCCTGTTATACGCCGCCGGCAAAACCGTTTTGTCGCCATGCTTCAAACAGAATGACGGCGACGGTATTGGAAAGATTCATGCTCCTGCTGTCGGGCATCATCGGCAGGCGGATTTTTTGTCCGGCAGGCAGGCTGTCGAGAACTTCGGCAGGCAGGCCGCGCGTTTCGGGACCAAACAGCAACACGTCGCCTTCGCGGAAGGAAACTTCGTCGGGGCGGGTGGAGCCTTTGGTGGTCAGCGCGAAAATACGGCGGCCTTCGAGTGCCTTGAGGCAGTCTTCGAAATTCTCATGTACCGTCAGTTTGGCAAACTCGTGATAATCCAAGCCCGCGCGTTTCATTTTGGACGAATCCAGAGGGAAACCAAGCGGCTTGACCAAGTGCAAATCAGCACCGGTATTGGCGCACAGGCGGATGATATTGCCCGTATTGGGCGGGATTTCGGGTTGGTACAAAACTATGGTAAACATATAAATCAATCACTTATAGAGTGGCATAATGCCGAAATGTTCCATGGGTGTCAAAAACTTTAAGCTATTTTTTCATTGGCGGCCGCGCCAAACTCCAGCAAAAAATCTTACCTGCGCCTGATTTTTTCAGCGTTTTCGCCAATTCGTTTAAAGTCGATCCGGTGGTGAAGACATCATCAATTAACAGAATATTACACGCCTTCGGCAATTCGGCTTTGATTTTAAATGTATTCTTGATATTTCGCAGACGTTCGTCGCTTTTCAGCGTACTTTGCGGCTCGCCGTGCCGTCTGAAAACCGCGTGGCGCGGCAGCAGTATCCAGCCGTAGCGTTTTGCCAAAATATCCGTCAACGCCTCGCTTTGGTTAAATCCGCGCTTCAGCCGCCGCTCTTTGCTCAAAGGCATGGGCAGGACGAAATCGAAGTGTTCCGTCGCCAGCCAGCTGGGTGCGTTTTGGCTCATCAAATCCGCCAACGGTCGGCTCATGCCCAAATCGGCCAAGTGTTTCAGCTCGCGTATCATGCTGCTGACGGGCGGTTCGTAATACAGCGAGGCCCACATTCTATCAAATGCGGGCGGCTTTTTCTGACAACTGCCGCACACTGCCCCGCCCGCGACATGGCGGAAACACAAAGGGCAGCTTTGTGCCGCGTCGATAAAATATTCCGTCAAATCGTTTGCGCAGCCTCGGCAAAGGCCGTCCGAAACGGAATCGTGGCATAATACGCAACGTCGCGCATTGAGCTGTTTCAAACTGCGCCACCAAGAAAGAACATTCATGCCACACTCCGCTAAAAAAGTTTATCTGATACACGGTTGGGCGGCGAACCGCCATGTATTCGACGATTTGATACCGCGCCTGCCTGCCGATTGGGACGTCCGCGCACTTGATTTGCCCGGACACGGCGATGCGCCTTTTGCCGAACCGTTTGATATTGCCGCAGTTGCCGAAACCTTCGCCGGACAAATCGACACGCCGGCACACATTCTCGGCTGGTCGCTGGGCGGACTGGTTGCCCTGTATCTGACCGCGCTTTATCCCGACAAAATCCGATCGCTCTGCCTGACGGCAAGTTTTGCCCGATTGACTGCCGACACGGATTATCCCGAAGGTTTGGCGCAACCTGCCTTGGGCAAGATGGTCGGCGCATTCCAGCAGGATTATGCCAAACATATTAAACAGTTTCTACAACTGCAACTGCTGCACACGCCGAATTCCGGCGAAATCTTAAACCGGGTGCTGCCCGATTTGGCGCGTTGCGGCACGCCTTCCGCCTTACAGGCCGCGCTTGAAGCGGTCAACCATGCCGACGCGCGTCCGCTGTTACCGCTTATTCAAACGCCGTCATTGCTGGTGTTTGGACAGAAAGACGCCATCACGCCGCCGCGCATGGGCGAATATTTGCACCGCCATTTGAGCGACAGCGAGCTGGTCCTTATCGACAAAGCCGCCCATGCGCCCTTTTTAAGCCACGCCGACGAATTTGCCGAATGTTACCGCGGCTTTGTTGAGAAGGTCGTCTGAAAAATATCTTTGATAACTATATTACAAATAATTAAAATGCAATTACATTGCAATTTAATAAGTTTTATCTTTAAATTTTATCTTAAAGGGACTATTAAACATGACTGGAAAGACTGTTTATTTTCGCCTACCCGAAACCGAACAAAAACATAAAAATTCTGTAACACAAGAAATGCTCGGGAAAAGTATTTCCCGTGCTTTTCGTTCCTACAAAGCGCAATTCCCTCAATACTCAAGCAAAGAATATGAGACTGTTGCAAAACAGTTTTGCGAAGATTTCTTCTTAGCCGATGAAGCAATAATTGCTAACTTTGCCAATCTTTCTTTGCAAGATAATTCGGAAAAAAAAATTTCTTTATCTATTCGAATTTCTTCCCATCCTGTTTTCAATCAACATATTCCTCATAACATCGCGGTAGCAGTTATCGGATATTGTCCGACAGCAACTGGTAGTCCTGTTTTTATTCCTGAACGAGTATTTCTCACACATGGAGGAATGGATGCGACTGCTTATGAAAAGCAAGTTGAAACTCATTTTTATCAGTTACAGGAAAATTCATATCCTCCTCGCAGTCAACCTAATTTGCTTTACTCTGATTTTACAAAATCCCTACCGGCATATGCCGCTAAAACTAAAGAACGCTTGTCGGGTTGGTTAGACTTTTTGACCTTTAAAAATAAGTTAATCAAACACAAAACTCAGGGGTTACGATACCTGAATTGGCAGTTCAATGAAGAAACGGGACAGGTACACTTTTTAGTCATTGCGGAAGATGAACAGGTATTGAAAAAAGCACGTGCCGCATTTAGCCGTCAAAACCTGCATGCTTTTAAAATAGAAACTTCCGATCAACCCTTCCGTTTTTTACTGCCTCAAAAAGACGCCTCGCGTGTGGAGAGTGCTTTCTCACAATTAGGGCAACTTGCGAAAGACGGTGTCAAAATTATCCAATTCAACCATTCAGATAAAGCCAAGGTGAAGGCTTGTGAGAATTATCGTAAAACGTTGCAACAAGAAAATGCGGGGGAAAAAAATCAATTTGATTTCAGCAAAGCGGTATTTGCCGATGTTTTTGTCGATATTTCCGAAGAGTTGAACAATAAAATTTCTCAATTTGAAGATAATACCGATTCAGATAAGCAGGACGGTAATCAACATTCCCGCCAAGATAAAATTGATCATTTGTTCCGAAATCTTCCCAAAAACGGTTTCTTGTCTATTTCTTTAGTCGGCGATTTAGCGTTGATTGAGCGTCATCGCCGAGCGGTAAAAAACCTGCAACAAAATGAAGGTTGTTATGCGCCGTATCTTTCAAGTTATCTGTTTGATATTGAAAATGCCAACCGGCCGAACGAGATTCCCGAAATTACCGAATGGGAAAATAAAAATCTGAATGACAAACAAAAATCTGCCGTACAAAAAATGCTGGCGGCACCTGATATATGTTTGATTCAGGGGCCACCGGGAACCGGCAAAACCACGGTCATCGCCGAGGCCTGCCTGCAATTTGCCAAGCGCGGAGAAACGGTCTTACTTGCAAGCCAAGCTCACGACGCATTGGATAATGCTTTGTCGCGCCTGCAAAACCATCCTGAATTAAGGGCTGTCCGTTTGGCAAAAAGTGCCAACCGCATTACGGAAGAAGGCAAACAATTTACCGGCGAAAGTATATTGAGCAAACATTATGTATCGTTGCGCAATTATGTAGCCAAAGAATACCTGCAACCGTTTAATGAGTTGTCAGCTGAAACTGAAAAACTGCGCGAATGGTTACAACAGGCTGAATTTGTGGCACATGATTTGCAACAGCTTCGTGCAGAATACCGTACCAATCAAGGTCGTCTGAAACAAGCAGAGCAGGCACTTATCCAAGCCAAAATTGAGTTTGATGAACAGCAGGATATTTTCAGACGACATAGCCGCGATATAGAAAACATTGCACTGCTTATCGACTTACTCAATGAGAAAAATTCCGGTGAAGCCTTGCGTAACAGCAATTTTATTTTACCCGAAACACTTTATCCATTGGCAGAACACCTTACTAACCTTGAACATCTGCATATCAGCCAAAAGTTTTCTTACGAGCGGTTTCTTGCCGAAAGAGAAAACCAAGCTGCCATTCTTTATAAACTGATTCAACTTTATCAGCGTATTCAGGCAGTTTTGCCGAAAATGGAAGCAGATTTAGCACGATTGAACGGTGGCAATGGCACAATGGGGGCAGATACGAAAACCCTGCTGGAAATAGAACAGTTACAACAGGAAATCGATGAAATCGCTGATCAAATGGAAAATGACGACAGCAATGAACTTTCCGCCCTATGGAAAGAAAAACGAAAAGCATTGCGCCTTTTGAAAGAGAAACCGTCGGACGGTCTAAATCTCGAACCTTACCAAATTTTTAATGATGCAGAACGCTTCGCACAAAATAATCCAGAAATACTCAAACCGCTGCTGATACAGCGCGTTCAAAATCTAACCATATTCCAACAGAAATATCAGACATTGGTACAAGCCACAGTTTGGGATTTGAACAATCAGTTGCAAGGCTATGATTTGCAACCGCCAAGTGATGAAAGCGTACGGGAAAAGCAGGCCGATCTTGAAGCATTAAAAGAGGATAAGCATCAAATTACCGAACGTGGTCGTCTGAAAAAACAACAGGCAGCACAAATACTCACCGATGGGGGATTTTCTGCCGAAGCAGACTTTTTGAAAGAATTTGCCGAACAGCAAAACCGCTTAAACGAATTAGAAAATAACTTGCAGGATCTACAGACAAAAAACCAGGATTTCATGCCTTTATTCACCCGTTGGCAGGAAATCTTGAAGGAACCTGAAAAAAGAGCGGAAAAAGATTGGAGCGAGCTGGAAAAACCGTTTGTGGGAAGTTGCAATCTGGTTGCCATTACCTGCAACGAAAACGAGCGGACACTAACCGATAATAATTTTGACGGTTTTGATGTAGTCATTATCGACGAGGTCTCCAAAGCCACACCGTTGGAAATGTTGCTGCCTCTTATGCGCGGTAAGAAAGCTATTTTGGTGGGTGACCACCGTCAATTGCCGCCGATATTCAATGAAGCCGACGGACTGACATTTGAAGATGAGGTCGAACAAAACGAAGCACAGGAAAACAAGCAAGATTCCGATACGGATTTGACCGAGGATAATTTGCATAAATTCGAAAAAATGGTAACGGCAAGTCTGTTTAAAGAATTGTTTGAAAAGGCACCGGAAAGTTTACGCGAACGCTTAAATATTCAATTTCGCATGCACCCTGACATCATGAAGATGATCAACTACTTTTATGAAGGGCAATTGACTTGCGGCAATCCGGAGGCCGAACGACCTCATGGGATTGAGTTTAAAGGACTATTGTCCAAAAAAGACCATGTGCTGTGGAT
>ERZ772986.2166-NODE-2166-length-10844-cov-6.163314_pt1 | contig 10844 bp, 4 predicted proteins | sample MGYA00511898_ERZ772986 | MGnify/ENA primary metagenome ERZ772986 (study PRJEB29015, sample SAMEA2737934) | human oral metagenome | biome: human oral; feature: human-associated habitat; material: dental | place: China | collected 2148 ... | reverse complement strand
CCATGAGCAATCTTGCAAAAAATACAATCTGCCATTTGATTCACTTCCTTTCAAGTTATTCTACAGGAATAATTCGATAAAAAGTGTAGGTTTGTCAATCATATGTTACACAAGAGAGAAGCAGAGAAAGATTCTCACGAGGAGACTTCTATCCGAGAGGACGCATAGGAAAATTGTTATACGCCCTGTTTCGCCTAGCAAGATGCATCAAACAAGTAAAACGTATGCGTCGCGTAAAACTCCTCGTTGTCCTTTCGTTGTGAACACTCTGCTTTGCCATTATCTATTGTAATCCTACACAGATATAATTTTATCGAAATGTATGCGACTTTTCAACAGTGAAAAAATAAGATATAAAGATTTTGTCTTCGTTTTTTGACTGATACAAGACTATATCTTTATCTAATTGATTTTTTGACCTTTTAGGTATATAATATTTATATAAACTAAAAGGAGGGACGAACAATGAGAATGCTGTTTCGTAAAGAGTATAAGACAATAGCAGAAGACCTAAAGGTACTTTCCTACTTAGTTAAGGGAAACAACTGTGGCTCAAACAGAGAGAACTATATCAGAGAGAAGCACGAAGAGATTGTGCAAAAAGAAACAGAGCTAAACGCTCGTTTTAAAAATGAGCTTGGATCAAACGAAAACCATAACTTTATCGGCTTCCTACTCGACGGCCTTCCGACCTTGAGAGATCTGAATAAGTTTATATCGAAAGGTGAATCGCAGCTTCCAGTCTCCTTGACGGATGAGCAATATAAAAAGATACGATACGCAGCAAGAAGGTTCGCGTCTTCACGGAGGCGCTTCACCAATTACTACAACCGTTTTTTTGATACTCGCGTTGGAGACTCCAACTTTATATTTAGCGAAGACTTCCGCGAACGCTATTCTGTCTTTCTGAGCGATACCGAAGCATTCGAAGAAGAGGTAGAAGAAATCACTGGAAAGCCGGTCGTGAAAGACACGACTAGCTTTCTTGACTGGATCCCGACAAGAGAAGAAGCAGAACAGCTCATCAATTCTTGAGCCATTTCCACGCCTCTTTCAAAACCTCTTCGAAATCGGGTTCTGTTTCGAGCAAGTCGTACAACTCTTGTTCGTAATAAAGCCTGCTTTCAAAGAGAACGACAAATAAAACATCGCTCCCTCTCATCGGAGAAATATAAAATATGACACTTCCCAAACCCGTGCGCTGATACGTGAAGATGATCATACTGTCTATGGAGATTCGGGTTATCTCGGTGTGGAAAAACGCGCTGAAGTTCGGGAGAACCCAACTTTTTCTAGTGTGGAGTATCGTATTGCCAAAAGGCCTTCACAAAATCGCATCACGAGGACGTATGCAGGAACGAATTGGGACAGGAAGATCGAACATGGGAAAGCGTCGGTTCACAGCAAGGTGGAGCATCCTTTCCTCATCGTGAAGCGGCTGTTCCATGCGGGCAAGACAAGGTATCGAAGCCTCAGGAAGAACCTGCTCCGTTACTATCTGCTCTTTGCATCGGCGAATCTCGTCATGTGTCTGCGGACGGGAAGGCAGAGAGAATTTTGCTTGACAATGGGATAAGTGCGCACCTTTTCCCGAATTTCTCGCTCAAACGGGAGACTCAGGAAGGGGCAATTGGGATAGCGTTGCATACTCTTTTGCACTGTAATTTGTGCCTGAGATCCAGGTGGTTGTGATTATCCGTTATTTTTCAGCGATTCCCTTTCTATCCGGCACCACATGATGGACAAAGTACCATCCAATGTTTTCCTGATTCGCTCTCCACATAATGATTAAAATCGTGTTTAACCAAATCAGTACCACAGGATAAACAATGTGTCTTGACCCAAAACGCGTGACATTTTCTGCATCGAAGATGGTACTTTTTGTAACCATTCTTTGTATGCAAGACTTCTTCACCTACATCCGTAGAGCCACATTGCCAACATTGGCTCCAAGCCCCAGCATAATCCTCACAAAGCATTTGAAAAAAGGCTTGTAAGTGTTGGCGCGACTGGTTAAAACCTTCTGACTCATTGTTGCAACCGTTTGGCACTATATAAAATGAACCGATTCTACACATTTCAGGGTGCGCATAATCTTTATATCTATCAAAACGGTGTAAACCCGATTCTTCGTTATCGATTATCGATTGTGTCTCACCAAATAAACTCTCACAACGTTTGTCATGGTTCGCATCATAGGTAACATATTTACTCATTCCCTTTTTGTCGCTATGAGCAATGAAGGCAGCATAAACAGGTACACCTACACGTGACAAACGTTTGAAATATTTTTTATAACACACATCGTTCATATCGAATTTCCACCAATATGTGTGATCCTGTTGATTAACCACATTCTCCGAACAACCATCCATTGCAGCGTAATCCCTGTATTTAGCATCAAGAATGAAATACAGGGTTTTTTCGTTACAGGAAAGGCGAAAAAGAAAATCTGGCTTTAACTCATCTGCATGTGGATCTTGTGCGCCTGCACTAACCCCCACGGATTCTTTTACAGGTGTATCATAGTAGATATCGAGTTTGAGATCATGAATTCCTTCGTGATGCAAGGAAATACAATTTGATTTGGTCATGTTATCCTGTTGAAGAAAGTTACGTAATATCCTTGAAGGTGACGCCCCTCTAGATTTCCACCCCTGAGCTATAATAAGATGTTCTAATATCTTTGCAAGAATCCAGTATTCATAGAGTTTATCAAGTTTTTCATGTATGATGAATTCGTCGGTTACCTCTAGTGTAAAATCATATCGCTTATCCATATCCAACAACAGTTTATAGGCAGCATTGTAATTCTTGTCGTTTGTAAAAATCTGCGTCATTTTCCACGGTGTTGACATGTTCGATTTTGGTGACAAGTCAGCAAATAATCTGGAGTTTTGCAAATCCTCTATTTGCTGTCGTATCCTATCAATACGGGAGTGGTTCACCTTTCGCAGATAATCTTCGCTAGGTGTGTTCTGAAGAACTTGCCATTGAAATTCAATACTCTCCATTTGACCATATGTCAATGAGATATTTTCGAAGTCGTTGGAATAGAACTTTGCAATTCCATATGCAAAGGATATACGATCACGAGTTGTATTTGATTGAATATACTGGCTTTGTTTATAAGAGTGCACAAATTCTGCAGAAAACAATTCCTTCTGTCTATCCAGCTGTTCTTTGCGTAATCTAGTTTTTTTCACATACTCATTCCACATAGCTAAAATTTGATTATCTTTAATATTCGCCCACATAGCTAAAATTTGATTATTTTTAATATACTCCCTCAGTATTTGACGCATCGTTCCTATCAAAGTGGATCTTTGTGCTTTAACTCCATCAGACACAATGGATAGGCTATTCGTTTGTCGTTCAAAAAAATTCAGTAGTTGTCCGAGTCTCTGTTTTAGAAAACGATGCTCATATATATCTAGACTCTTAGCGGCTTTGGAAGTACGATAATATTGCTTATAAGGTTGTTGTATGTATTGCCGCAATATATCTTGGTCAATATGATTCAGCTGATGGAGTTGACAGGTGTGCAATTTTGCCCGCAAAGCGAAATGGGGACGCATTTCCATACATTTAAACAACCTGTCTAATTCTATTACATCTTGCTCTATATCATCCAACATACGTTCCCAAAGTTCAGTAGCAGTCACACGCTTCAGATTAACTCCTAGTTTACTGGCACTGTTCATATCTTCCTTTTTCCCTGGGCGGAATTGTAATAGTTGACGATCTATACAAAGTATTTCACCTATCATACGCTGGAACTCTTTTTTCTCAAAAGAAGAAGGCCAAATCGTCAAATTCCACGAAAAAAGAACCACTCCATCATTATCCCTAAGCAGCAGTTTTGTATTACCGGGTTGTACTGAGCCAAGTGTTGCACCTGCCAAGGTGTTTTTTGGGCGAAATTCTCCCTTTACTTTTTTTAATTCTGGCATATCAAAATATAGACCTTGCTCATCAGGACCGGCAAATTTATGAAAATCTTTCGTATTGTTGCTCGCAGTATAACCAAAACAGTATTCTGTAAGTAATTCATCACCTTCTGGGCAAAGCTGAAAAGCCGGTACCGCAAAATATTCAGGTGAGGCATGTCCCTTCCAGCGATAGTGGGTTTTTGTTTCTAATAATTCACCCGGGGCATAAGACTCTTGATAGGGCAACTTATCATCGTAGTCTGACATTGGAATTTTGGCAACTTTAGTTACATTACCAACCTTTATTTGCTCCGGTGGTAAATAAACCAAATACATTTTTAGGCGCATGTCATGACCTCCAGAAATCAAGTTCGTCCTCATTTTTAGATGAAATGGATTGCAAAATGCCGTTGCTCATGGGTAAATCACGGCACAATCCCTTGAGGTTATCAATGTGTACATCCCAGTTTGTATCCGTCCGTTGATCATACCTTATTCTTGGCAAAACCAGTGATGCCACCAAACAATCCCAAATCGCTCTTCTTCCCATAACATTTTCCCATGTAGGAAAATCATCCGATTCCATAAAAGCTGTCATGCGACGGCTTAAACCTCCATCTATAACTCTATTTATCTGTTCCATGATACTTTCCAATGGCTTGGAAAAATCGTCATTAACAATGGGTTTATATTCCTTTAATGGTTTGTATGTCAAAGGCAATTCGGTGTCAATATTTGTCGGCTCTATCCTTGGCTGATGTTTCAATCGAACGATATAAGAACGGTCAAGCACTTTAGGACTAAGGTCCAGTGTGGTTTCGTCCTGATTCAACGTTCCAAAGAATTTTATATTTCGTGGAATTTCCAAAATGTCTGGGTAGTGAGCAAACATCCCGGCTTGCCGGCATAGCTCCAGAAAGTATTTTCGTTCACTAACAGAGCTTTCGCTAAGCTTGTCCTTATCGTATATTACAGTTGGCTGACCATTCTCATCCAAAAAAGCATTCATTCGTAACTCTCTGGCCATATCCATACGCAAAGTACTACTGTAAAGCCGAAGAATTCTTTTCTGTGGATCTTGTTCCTGAAGAACACTCAGAAATTCTGCAAAGTAATGCTCCACATGAGCCAAATTCATCTCATCCAGACAAATAAAGTACATTTTTTCTGGATGTTGCTTCGCTGCTTGACAAAATTCCAATAATTTGTCTAAAAATGGTGTAGCAGAATATGTCTTCTCCAATGGATTATAATAACCAATCAGGTCACTTTTATCAGACCAAACGGACTGAACGGGTATGATAGCAGCATCTGCAAATCCAAATGATTTAGCAAGATATCGTACCAAACTCGTTTTTCCTGTTCCTGGTCTTCCTACAAGTAGTAACAATTGTTCGGTTTCCAGTCCAAGATAAGTATTGCGCAGAATATCCTCGGAATAGTCCAAGTGATGTTCGTTGTGCAAATGGTCTTGAAGATACTTTATGGCTTCTTGAAAATTGTCTGCCTCGTATTGATTTTTTTGAGACTCATCGTTTACGATGATCGGCTCAAGCAATTTATCTATTGGCACATGATATGCTTTGAGAAATGCCTGTTTTCTCTTTTGCTTCTCTATTTCATGCCGCAGTTCAGTTAAGCTCTTTTGCGCATCGGCAATTTCTCTAGCTGTTGCCTCCTCTATTTCTTTCTTATGATCGGATAATTCCTGTTCTAAACGTGCCATTCTTTGCTGCCGTTCGTCAGATATTTCTGTTTCTAACGAGTCTCTCCTTAAATACAATTGTTCCAACTCTGCCTTTTTCTGTTCAATTTCTACTTTTTGCTCATCCAATTGCTTGCGAAGATGTCCCATAACGATACCGCTATTGAATTGCGGGGCACCATTTGCATCTTGTTGATAATTTACACAAAGGTTAAGAATGCCATAATCTTGGCAATAACGTTCCAAAAGATCAACATTTTTATCAATAGAATTAATGCTTGTGGTAAAATAATTTTCCCTATCAATTTCCCTTTGTTCTTTTACAATCTCTAAATTACAGACCACCCATTCTCCCTTGTGAATATTGCATTTTTTTTCAAAATCAGATATGGTTTCATAACCGCTACGCCGAAATTCGGAAAGGCCAATGCCAATTTTGTAATATTCTTTATCATCAAACGGAGCGAACTCAATAGCAAATCCATCCTCACGCAAAAAATACTTTGCGCTTAATTTTATGCATGTTTCTTGAATACTAACCACCTGAGCATATACTTTACGTGGGCTGTGATTGCCGTAAAAGCTATCAATATATTTTTGACGTTCCTTATCGTTTAATTGCAAATATTGCTTCTCATCGATTTTTTGAGGAAAATCAATATGATATATCCCTTTTGTGGTATCCCCAAAATCCTCGGTAACATCTAGAGTTTCCATGACTTACACTCCTTATCTGATAAAAATTAAGTAAATGAAATCACAAAATAGGTATACTGCCTGCTATCTGCAAATACAAATTCACATTAGAATCTTCAGTCGAAGTTTTGCTCAGGCTAGTAATCTTTTCAATAATTTTATTGTTGGTATTTTTTTCCATCTCATCGTAAAATGCATTGAACTTTTGAAAATCTTCTTCAAATGGAGTAACTTTTTTCTTAAGTTTTTCCTTGTTAGTTGATCCCAACAATCCCTCATATTCTGCCTTCATAGCAAGCCTTGCCATATAATGCGGCAAATTCCTCGGGTTGCTATCCGTAGCAGAAATAGCATCTTTATAGTATGTATACGCGGCTTTGGGTTGCATAATAGCTTTGCAAGTAGCAATCCGCCATAGAATGATATTCGTTGGATACTCATGGCTGTCGGGGATAATATCCCCTGGCGGGACTACATTCCATGCGCTAAACATTTCTTTTCCTAAGATAATGTCTTCTTTAAGCGCCGCTGCCATGAGACTGGTGTAATATAAAATCCCGAATACAGAGGCATTTTTATCCTTACGGAATATACCCAACAATTTGGCGGGAGCAGCATCTTCCAGTCTATATGCTTTTCCTAACCAAGCCAAGGCTTCCTCGAAACGACCGTCTAAATACTCGACCATGGTCCGAGTCAGATACTGGCGTTCTTTGTCAGATTGACGATGGAATTGCTCAATCGCTGCATCCGAATCTATCCGTGCCAATGCCAACTGCTCTTTTGATTCATAGGAAAGGTAACATCTCGCAAGCACTCTTGATCCAAGCACCTTCCCCAAAGTGATTGATTTTATTCTCTCGCCAAATTCTCCCAATTCATCAATCATTTTTACAACGGAAATTGCATCGGTCAGTATCTGCTCTAGCTTATCTAAGTTGTCAATAGCACCCTGAAAATCAAATGTGTTTTTTTGATGTTCTGCCTCTCGCAATTTGTATGACAGATAGTAGTCTAATGTTTCCCACGTAGCAGGAAGCTGGGAAAGTTTACTACGACATATCTTTATTTGCTTCTCCGACTCGTCTAAATCTCCCTGATGTGTCGCTGTAGTTAGCCTAAAAAAGTGCAAATCAAACTCAATCTCTGGTGAAAGCAATCCCTCTTTTTCCAACAATGGGTAAAGTCTTTTATCGAGACGCTCCATAAATTTATTTGCGGTTTCGTAGTTTCGCATGTCAATCAGCACTTTGGTGAGATTGGATAAGATTTCTAACTGCACCTTGCTACTCGCGGTACCTAAGTGCTGTAACTTTTCAATAATAAGTAGGTTAAATTCGCCAGTATATCGCTCTTGAAGTTCATCAAAATACTCGCCGTACCACATATAAACCGATTCTGCCCATCGATTGCTTGCCAGATATGCCTGTATTGTTTCCCATCTACTGTGCTCCACAACGTTAAAGAAAAGATGTTTCAATGCGCCAACTCGTTCCTTTTGCTCAGGGGACAATGCAGAAAACCCGCCACGAAAAGAATAGTTGATGGCATCTGCCAACATAAGAAGTGCAGATTCCCTTGCACTTCCCCATTGAAGGGTGTAACGAATGCGCTTTCGCTCATTTGGCGTTATCTGCGCCATTCGTAGTATGATTCGTTCTTGTATTCGCTCGATATATTCGTCATCTTGTATAGGTTTGATAATGCCGCTCTTTTCTTTCTCCTCCACTTGAATCCTAGTGGCGTAAGTGATGTTTAGTGAAATATCTCCCTTGTGATTTGCCAACAGGTGATACATCAACTTGATTATTCCCTCGGCAAAAACATTCAAGTAGGTAATATCTGAATTCACGATATTGTTACCACGCCCATTTTTGAATACGACCATCGTCGCATCATTATTTTGTAGATTTTCCAAGAAGCATATGTTGAATTCCGAGATGGTGGTGTTATTTTCTTCCTTTGCATGAAATCTTTTGGTATCAATCTTGGAAAAAGCGGGGTTCATAGCCTTTGTTTTGGCAAAGACATTCTCTGCCCATGCTTCACTACATTTTTTATTCATCAAATAACCAGCTACTATGGAAGGTCGTCCGTTTTTACCTAATTCTTTGAACTGCCCACTTTCGTCCAGATATAATTCGAAATAATTCATCGCAACCCCAACTTCTACATGCTGATGTTTAAAACTTATCAAGTACCGAGCTAATCCACAATCTCAACGCGAAAGTGTATAAGTACCTTATTTTGCTTAAGGAATCGCTGAAAAATAGCGGATAATCACAGTCATCTGGTTATCAGGCACAAATTACAGTACAAAAGAGAGTGCAACGTTCCCCCAATTGCCCATTCCCCTCGTCTCCCTCGTCTGAGAGTCCGAACCAGATCTGCAGGAGGTACATACGCAACATTGTCTCAAGCGGGATCAGTTCCTGCCACACTCTTTCTGTACGTAGAATGGTGTAATGAGTTTTATCCATTCGTTCCAAGGAATGATGAACCCATGGCTTCCAGAAAGGCTTCGCGTCGTGTGGTTCTCTTGCGGCTTGCGTATTCCATATCCGTAAAGGTCTGCTGTACCATGATTGTGCTTCTCTCTTTCGTCGCTCTCTTGTTTTCTCTATTGTAAGCTGCAACGCAGAGACGTACAACAAAAGAATTTATCAGTGTTTCCCTAAAGTCTCCTCACCCCATTGGGGACAGGCTTCACCATTCACGCCATGAGCGTGACTCCCCCCATATATCATACACTCCAAAACATATGCGTCCATGCTGCATTCGGCTCGAATAAGTAATCATACACCTTGCAAACTATTATAGTGCCATTCAACTCAAAAGCATTTCGATACCATTTCGACAAAAACCTGCTGATACCTGCAACGCTTCATTGTAAAATGAAATCGGACACATAAAAATAGAACATACAGAATCGATCTGGTAAAATATCTTTGCCCAAACACCACCAGGAGGTTCTGTATGTCCCATACTCATTCTACCACAAAACACTGTACATTCAAACACCTAACCGCCTATCAGCGTGGGCTGATCGAAGCGATGCCTCGCCTTGGAATCCCTAAGGTGAAAATTGGCAAAGACCTCATAATCGCACGCTCCACCCTGCTCGGGCATGGTGTAATGGGATGGTACAATGGGGTTGTCGGCAAAGATTGTCGGATATGGAAGCGTTCCCGAGAGCCGTACTTGTGTCCCCCTCCCTCCAAAGTAAAACGGGGTGTTGTACGAAACAGAAAAGTCTTCGTACAGCACCCCATATTTCTATGCGTCCAACATCTTTACTTCCGTCCCTGTATCAAGAAGGAAGAGATAAGATTCTTTGACCGGTTTGCCAAGGATGGTCTCCACGGCGTCGCAGTAAAGATCAATCTGGAATCGATAGCGCTTCCGTGCTGCTGCGGCGGAGATTTTACGGTCAGTCTTGTAGTCGAGCAAGATGTAGTCACCATTTTCCTCCTCAAAGAGAACGTCGATGATGCCCTGCAAAAAAATCTGATCGTCTTCATCTGTTGCTTCTGCATAGTAACGATGTGCAGGAAGAAGTCGGCCAAAGGGGAGTTCGCGATAGACTGCCTTTGCCGCACGCATACGCCGCCCCAGTTTTGAGGAGACGAATGTCCATATGTTCCCGACATCGATGATGCCTCGCTCTGCCTCCGAGAGAATTCCCTTTTCGGCGAGTTGGTCGAGCTGACGCTCGATGGCGGAGATGTTTGCGATATCCGACAGGTCGAGCTGCTGCATGACGGTGTGCATCGCCGTGCCGCGCTCCATCGGCGTTAGATGCTCTCGTTCCGATGAGCGCAGGAAGCGTGGCACTTCCCATTCCTGCTGTGTATCTGCCGAATCCCCAATAGCCGGCAGGAATGGAGTGATTGGCTCCTCCTCGGCTGCCTGCTGACGCTTAAGCTCGGTGACGCTGGTCTTGGCGTGGATCTGCGCTGTTCCGCGCAGATCATATTTCCAGTTCAGCACATCTGCAACACGGTCAGCATCCTTGCCCGCCGGGAGTGCTTCATCGGCGCGGACGGCAGAAAGAACGCTGTCTTCCTTTTCCTCTAACGTATTCTGCGGAACGTGCACATCCTCATGCGGGAGACGCAGATCAAAGCGCGCCTTTTCATTTGTTGGCAGGCGGTGAACAATCTCGTCCGCATCGTCGAAGAGGACAGCTCCGTCGGGATGGCGCATCAGGGCAAGTGCAATCCAGTCGAGATAGCATTTCGCGCCGAGAATAGCCTCCTTTGGAAATACAGTGTCTTCCGTCTGTGCATATTTGAGACAGTTCTCGCGCAGCTGCTCCAATGCGTCCTTGCCCGTACGCGTGATGTTCAGCGTGCCCGTCAGGATGAGCTTTTCCTGTGCGCGTGTCATGGCGACGTAGAGAATGCGCATCTCCTCCGCCATCGTCTCGCGCTGAATGACGGCTTTGATCTTCCTTCGTGACATGGTATCGTATTTCTGCCGTCCGGTCATGCTGTTCTCATAGACACGCA
>ERZ772986.2164-NODE-2164-length-10855-cov-10.060741_pt1 | contig 10855 bp, 6 predicted proteins | sample MGYA00511898_ERZ772986 | MGnify/ENA primary metagenome ERZ772986 (study PRJEB29015, sample SAMEA2737934) | human oral metagenome | biome: human oral; feature: human-associated habitat; material: dental | place: China | collected 2148 ... | reverse complement strand
GACGTTGCCGAGGGCGAAGCCGATGTAGACGTTGCCGAGGGCGAAGCCGATGTAGACGTTGCCGAGGGCGAAGCCGGCGTCGCGGAGGCAGATGCAGACGGATCCGTCGGCCGCACCGGTGCGCGCGGCACGAGGACCACGGCCTGGGAGGCGTTCGTCTCCGGCTTCGTGTCGCCCAAGGCGCTCGCCGTGGTCCGCACCGTCCGCCGCACCGTCTGCCGGACCGTCGGCGTCGCGGAGCGGCTCTCCGACCCCGGCTGGGCGCCTTCCTGCCGGGTCATGCCGAGGACGCCGTCGACGCCTATCCTCACCGATTCGCCCTTGGCGATCGAGGGGACGGTCCCCTTGAGCTTTCGACGCGCGGGGTCCCAGGCGAGATCGGCCGGGCACCGGGTCCCGCCGTTCGCCGCGCCGGTCACCGCGCACGTGGGCTTGACCTGGTCTCTGATCGCCACGCCGGAGGGGATCTGCGTCTCCACCGCAACGTTCTCGGCCACGCCGGCGGAGTTGGAGATCACGGCCGAGATGCCCAGGGGCGTCCCGATCTCGGTGCCGGATTGCCGGACGTCGGTGGCGGTGGAGACGTCGTTGCAGGCGATGTACCCCTTGACGGCGTCGCTCGTCCGCGAGGTCAGCGGCTCCCCCGCCTTCGATTCGACGCTCGCGCTGTTGTGGGCTTCGATCTTGGATCCTCCGGCGCACTCCACCCGCGAATTGACGACCACCCTGAATCTGATGTTGGACTTGGCGGGCAGGAGGACCTCCCTCGCGTCGATCACCTTGCCGTTCACCACGTCGAAGGCCTTGCCGTCGGCCCATTTAGGGCATCGGGCCTGGCCCCTGGAGCTGAGGCAGGAGACCGTCGCCGTGCTGCGCTCGCCCGTCGCGTTGACGACCTTGTACGCGTCGCGGAGGGTCAGGAGGAGGGACTTGGCCCCCGGATTGTCGAGGCTCAGCTCGTAGTGGCGGCCCTGCCCGGTGGCGACCGTCTCACTGCCCTGCTCTTTCGTGACGGTCACGGGCGAGGTGTCCGACGAGCAGTCGCGGGAGGCGATGTAGCCCACCCTGCTGTCGGTCGTCTGCCCTCCTACGTCCACGCCCTTTCCCTTGCCGACGAACACCTTGTTGGTCACCGTGATCTTCTGCCCGGCCGTGCACTTGGCCTGGGTTCTGATCGTCACTTTGATGACCAATTCCGAGCGGGCCTTCAGCGCGACCCTGCGGTCGAAGATCACCCCGTCCTTGACGGTGAAGGCCTTGCCGTCGGCCCACGTCGGGCACGCGTGCCGTCCCGCGCATTCGACGGTCGCCGTAGTGGTGTCGTCGGCCGCGCCGTCCAGGCTGTAGGTCATGAGCAGCCGGGCGTCGGGAACCGCCACGAAGCCCCGGTTCTCCACGTGCATGGTGTAGACGCGGTCCTCGCCGGGGGCGGTGGTCTCCTTATCCTGCCATATCATGGTGAGGATCGATGTCAAGGGGGAATCCAACGTCACGGTGTCGGACGCCCGGTTGGAGGACGGATCGGAGTCGGCGACTCCGGCGGGAGGGGCGACGGTCGCCGTCCATCGCGTCGAATTCACGCTCGGGAAGACGCCCGAGATCCCGACGGTCGCGAACTTGCCCGGAGCGATGCTCGGGATCGTCCCGCTCATCCTCCCGCCTGAGATGACGACGTCCTTGGCGTCGCCGGCCACGTACTTCAGTTTCGTCGGCGCGGGGTCCATGGCGAAGGCGAAAGTCGCGTTGTTCACCGTGCCGGATCCCCGGTTGTAGATCCTCATCCCGTACTGGAAGGTCGCGGTCTGCACTCCCCGGGTGAGGGACCAGTACACGCCCGGTATGAACATCTCCACCGCCAAATCCGCGGTGTTCGAGGCGGCGGGGGCGCCCGTCGCGGTGGCAGCGCTCGCAGGCGGCGCTCCGGTCGCATTCTGCGCGGGGGCGCGGCTCGCCGTCCCGGTCCGCGCCGTCGCAGACGAGGGGCTCGCGGGCGTCGCGGGCGAGGGGGTCCCGGAGGCGGTTCCGTCCGCGGCGGGCGGAGTCGGCGTCGCCGGAGGGGTCTGGGCATGCGCGACTCCGGAAAGGGCCGTCAGCCCGAGGAGGGGCATCGCGATCGCCAGAGTTCTCGCCAGCCGTCTCGCAACGCCGCGGCGGGCGGTCTTCCGCGGCCCTTCCGGTCGGGGTCGGTTCGTCGTGTCGGACATGGTCATGCCGGGCCTCCGTGGGTGAGCGACGATTCCAGCCGTGGACTTCCGCGCGTAAAGGGGCCGCGAAGGAGGCTGGAATCCTTCTAAGAAAGCACACAGGATCCCGGATCCGCGGGCATCATTCCACGGGATGAATGCGACGCCCGCCGAACGCGACCGTCGGACGAGTGCGCTGACGCGCCCGGCCCCGTTCACCCCGACGGGTTCGGGCGTACGCCCGCCCAGGCCTGACTCCCGCGAACTCGGGGCGGGAGCCAGGCCTACGCAGGCGTCGCTCAGACGGGCGCGCTCACGAGCGATTCCGACGGTAGTAGGCGATCAGGCTGGCGGTCGAGGAGTCCTGCTCGGCGAGAGCCGCTTCGTCGCCGCCGATCGCCGGGCCGAGGTCCTTGGCCATCTGTTTGCCGAGCTCGACGCCCCACTGGTCGTAGGAGTCGATGCCCCACACGCATCCCTGGACGAAGGTGATGTGCTCGTAGAGGGCGATGAGCTGGCCGAGCACGGACGGGGTGAGCGAGGGGGCCATGATCGAGGTCGTCGGCTTGTTCCCCGGGAAGACGCGCGCGGTGACGATCTCCTCGGCGGTTCCCTCGGCCCGCACCTCTTCGGCGGTCTTCCCGAAGGCGAGGGCCTTGGTCTGGGCGAAGAAGTTGCCGAGGAACAGTTCGTGCTGGTCCACCCCGTCCTCGCCCACCAGGGGGTGGGTCGGATTGGCGAAGGCGATGAAGTCAGCGGGGATGAGCTGGGTGCCCTGGTGGATGAGCTGGTAGAAGGCGTGCTGACCATTGGTGCCGACCTCGCCCCAGAAGACTTCGCCGGTCGTGGTCGTCGCGTCGGATCCGTCCCAGCGCACGCGTTTGCCGTTCGACTCCATCGTCAGCTGCTGGAGGTAGGCGGGGAAGCGGTGGAGGTACTGGCTGTAGGGGAGGATCGCGTGGGTGGCGGCGCCGAAGAAGTTCGCGTACCACACGTTGAGCAGCCCCATGAGCAGCGGGACGTTCCTGTCGGCCGGGGCGGTGGCGAAATGGAGGTCCATGGCACGCAAACCGGCAAGGAAGTCGGTGAAGTTGCTCGGGCCTATGGCGATGGCCAGCGATGTGCCGATGGCGGAGTCGATGGAGTAGCGGCCCCCCACCCAGTTCCAGAAGCCGAAGGCGTTGGCGGGGTCGATCCCGAACTCGGCGACCTTCTCCAGATTGGTCGAGACGGCGACGAAGTGCTTGGCCACCGCCCCCTCGGCGTCGACGCCCCTGGCGGCCAGGGCGTCGAGGAACCAGGCGCGGCAGGCCTTCGCGTTCGTCAGGGTCTCCAGCGTGGTGAAGGTCTTCGAGGCGACGATGAACAGGACTGTCTCGGGGTCCACTCCGCGCAGCTTCTCCCCCGCGTCCGAGGGGTCGATGTTCGATATGAACCGGCATTCCAGGCCCTCTTGGACATAGGGCTTGAGCGCCTCGTAGGCCATGACGGGGCCGAGGTCGGATCCGCCGATGCCGATGTTGACGATCGTCGTCAGCGGTTTGCCGGTCACGCCGCACCACTGCCCCGAGCGTATCGCCTCGGCGAAGGCGTAGATCCGGTGGAGGACTTCGTGGACGTCCCCGACGACGTTCTGGCCGTCGACGACGAGGTGGTCTTCGGCGGGACGGCGCAGGGCCGTGTGGAGCACGGCGCGGTCCTCGGTGACGTTGATGTGCTCTCCGGCGAACATCGCCGCCCTGCGGGTGGTGATTCCCGTCTGTTCGGCGAGCTGGAGCAGGGCGGCGAGGATGTCCTCGTCGATGTAGTTCTTGGACAGGTCGACGAACAGATCGGCGGCCTTGCGGGAGTAGCGTTCGGCGCGTGCGGGATCGTCGGCGAACCTCGCACGGAAGTCTGCGTTGAATCTATGGAAGAGTTCGGTCAGTCTCGACCAAGCGGGAGTCTGTGTGGCGTCCACGGGTGCGGTCATGATGAATCCTTTCATTCGGATGGGAGCGGCGCCGCCGGAGGGCAGCCTCGCGCCTCTCACCCCATCCTAAGGCGAACAGCGACGGTATATCGCCGAAATGTCCTGTCCGTCATATTATCCGCCTCCGAGGCCCCGCGCGGGCGGCCCACGTTGTTCATCCGCTGCGCCACCGAGTCGATAGTAGCCGAGGGTGCGCATCATGAGCGCCGGCCCGTTGACACGGGGCCGAGGGCGTGTCTCCGGCGTCTCTCACAGCCTCGCACCCGCGCTGGGCAGCGTGAGGACGGCGACCGTGCGTCCGGGGATCGTCACCGTCCCGGTGGCGGCGTCCCACACCGTCGACTTGACGACCGGGTCCGTGCCGTGCGCCTGGATCGGCGAGAGCCGATAGGCCTTGCCCCTGCCGCCCTCGATCGTCTCGACGATCGGGCGGGGCGAGGCGTTGAAGACCACCATGACCCCGTCCAGGGCCGGGTCCAGATCCTCCCCGACGGTGTCGTCGACGACCATGACGAGCAGCCCCAGCGTGGCGTTCGGGCCCGCATTGGGGAAGGAGACCTTCTGCTGGATCGTCTCGGCCTCCCCGAGGGTGAACAGCGGCGTGCTCCTGCGCAACGCCAGGAGTTCCAGCGCCTGGCCGTGGGCGGCGGCGATGTCCTTCGCCCCCGGCTTGTTGGCGGGATTGGCCAGGTAGGGGGACATGGCCTGCCACCGGCTCCGGTTGTCGCGCTCGGGGGGCAGTCCGACGCCGAAATTCGACTCCTGCCCCGTCCAGTTGATGGCGTTGAACCAGTCGCCGGAGTTGTAGGAGTTGCGGTCCATGGACTTCGAGCGGAGCAAGTCGGTTCCCGCATGCCAGAACGCGGGGGACTGCCCCAGGGTCACGGTGGCCAGCGAGACGGTGTTCATGCGCACTCGGTCCTCCATCGTCGAGTTCGCGGGCATCTTCCACATGTTCAGGTCGTAGAGGGTCTCGTTGTCATGGGCATCCACGTAGTTGATGGACTCGTACGGCTGGCTGGCGTAGCCGACCACCTGGCCGTTGAAGTAGATCTCCGACCCTCGCCTCACGGTGCCGTCGCAGGCCGTGAACCGATAGTCCCGGAGGTTTCCGGCCAGCCCGACCCTGATGACGTCGGTGAAGAAGCGCAGCTGGACGGCGTCGCCTCCCGCGATGCCGTTGGGGTCGGTGACCAGGCCGTTGCCGAAGCCCTGCGTGTCGTTCTTCCCGTCGGACTGCGAGCCGTGGACGGCGTCGCGCAGACGGTCGTTGAACGTCCCGATCCCCGTGCCGTTCATCGCGCCCTGCACGGACGGCGTGAAACGCGAGCCGTTGGCCGTCGTCCCGAACGACCACCCCTCCCCGTACAGGTACATGCTCTTGCCGTCCACGCCGTCCTCTTCCATGGTCAGGCCGTCCAGCGCAGCGCGGATCCTCTTCATGGACTCGACCGAGGTGAACTCCATGAGGTCGAATCGGAAGCCGTCGATCTTGTAGGCCCTGGCCCACGTGAGCAGGGAGTCGATCATGAGGTTCTCGGCCATGACATGCTCGGTGGCGAACTCGCCGCAGCAGGGGCTGGTCAGCGTCTGGCCTTCGTATCCGAGACGGTGGTAGTAGCCGGGCACGATCTTCTCGAAGACGGACTTCGCATCCTGGCCGTAGGCGTAGGTGTGGTTGAAGACGATGTCCTGGACGACCTGGTATCCGGCCTTGTGGAGGTTGCCCACCATCTGGCGGTATTCGGCCGTGCGGGTCCCGCCGTTCGCCTTGACGGCGTACGATCCCTCCGGGGTCGTGTAGTGGAGGGGGTCGTACCCCCAGTTGAAGGCGTCCACGTCCGCGACCTTGCCGACGGCGGCCTGCTGTTCCTGCGAGTCGGGCGCCGCATCGGCCGGCACGGCCGCCTTCCGCTGCTCGGCCGGGTCCTCGGGCACCGAGCCCATGTCGTAGGTGGGCAGAAGGTGCACTGTGTTCATCCCCGCCGCCGCGAGTTCGCGCAGGTAGGCCATCCCGGCCGAGCCCTCGACGCCGAAGGCCCCGTACTTGCCCCGCAGCCGCCGGGGGACGGTCGCGTCCGTGGCGGAGAAGTCGCGCACGTGCAGCTCCACGATGGCGCGCTCGGCGAAGCCTCCGATCCGCGGAGCGGGGGTGTCCGCCCACACCTCGGGCATGTAGCGCTCGTCGGCCAGATCGAGGACGACCGATCGCTTGGAGTCGATGGTCAGCCCCACCGAGTTCGGGTCGGTGACGAGATTGTGCTGGACGGTTCCCGCGATCCCCCTCTGGGCTTCGTCTCCGGGGGTGACGGCGGTGACGGGGATGTAGACCTCGACGTCGTACAGGTAGGGCTTGTCCCTCCAGGTCGGCCTGCCGGTGAGGGTCCACGAGCCGTCCGATTCGCGCCTCATCGGATGCTCGGTGTACCTCTCCGAGATGGGGCCCCTGTACAGGCGGAGCGTGACGGACTTGGCGGTGGGCGCCCACAGCGCGAACGAGGGGACGCCGCCGGCGAAGGTCACGCCCTGGGGCCTCAGGCGCGCCGATTCGGCGTACATCGCGTCGAGGATCCGCGCCGTCTGGAGCGAGGAGAAGGCGACGGGCCTGCCGTCGGGGCCACGCTGGAGGACGACGACCTGCCCCGTCAGGAGGGCTGCGGCGTCCACGGGTTCGGCGAAGCCCAATGCTCCGAAGTCTTCGCCGTCGAACGTGTAGGCGCCCGTTAGGTAGGGGTCGAGGGCCTTCTGCCCGGAGGTGATCCCGCCGTCCTTGACCAGCAGCTCGACCGAGCCGTCCGCTCCCGTGACCCTCTCCCCGTCGAGTTCGATCCCCCCTCTGGCCGCGTAGTACAGCCTGTACGTCGACCCCTGGCGCGTCGGCCAGGCGATCGTGTCCTCGTCGAGCCAGAACCCGATGGCCTGGCCTTCTCCGATAACCGTCATCCTCTTCTTCACCTCCACCGTCGAAACGTGTGAGACGCATACCCTCGAATGTGTCCGATATGCGGCAAATACCGCGAGCTTACCCGGTGCGTCCGACGGATGCGCATTGCGCATCCCACACCCCCGCGCGGGGGAGACATCTGCCCCATAGGTGCCACCTTCCTAGGCTTCGGGCCCACACCCCCACACGGGGAAGACATCCCACACGCCTATCCAACGCCTGAAGCCGCGGAGAATTTCCGGCCGGGCCGTCGGCGCCCGGCCGAGTCGAAGCCGGGGCCGGCCGCGGCTGCGCCCCTCGCGTCGACGGGAACGGCCCGCACTCGACGGCGTCCTCTCGGCGATGTCAATTCACCGGTCCCCGCCCGACGTCGGGTCTCGGGCGCCCCTCGTGCTCGCGACGCGCTGCGAGAACGTCGTGTCCGCTCGCCGCGAACCGGCCGCCTCGGCGGAGGCGGACCCGGGCGGCTCCGGCGCCAGCGACTGCCCTCCCCTGCCGACGCCGCGGTCGTGCGCGACAACGTCGTGGGCACGACCGCCTTGTCCGGCGCCGAAGGGACAGACGGCGGCAGACACAACAACGGGGTATCACGATGGATCCATTCACCTGCTTGAGCCCGGAGCAGCCTCATGAGGGCCGGCGGCGCGGCCGGCGATGGCGCCGAAGCGGACCTCGACGCCACGCCTGCGGGCTCTGCCGGTTTCATGGATGAAGGCCGCGAACTCCTCCTTCATCCCCGGATGGGGGTCAAGGCGAGTGAAGTCGGTGACCCACCGCCGTCATCGGCGATGCTGCCGTCGTCGAGCCGTCAATGAGTAAATAAAGGAAGCTATCCATTCCATATCCGCCGGGTGCGCGAATCAGGCGTCTACTCTCGTACAGCCGGATCTTCGCCTGAGAATCGATAATCAATTCTACTTTGTGACTATATCAAAGCAAATGTCACTTATATAACATAAATTTAAATTAAAGTTGATGCGACCAGCATTTGTCGCACCGACTTTGATTCGACGATGAATAATTTTATTATCATTTTCAACAAACAATAAACGATTTATTATATATTGTAATCGAAAACAACATTCATAGTCAGGAATGTCCATTCAGTTTTCGAAAACTGTGAAAATTGCTTGCTGCATCGGAATCCGTTCCTTTTATTATCGTTCTGGCCCGTTCAGTTGCAGTTCTATAATGCATCAGACGCTCGACGATAGTCTCCCGACTATCCTGAAAAGCCGTGGCTGCAGACTCGGCTTTCGCACTTAGGCCCGAATTCACCAGCCCATCCTCTGAGGCTCTGATGGCGTTTTCGCCGTCAATGCGTTCGACTTGTTCAATAGCCGCGTCTGATTTCCATAATATGGATTTTACAGTGGAATCATCATATCGTAGGATATTCATTTTATTTCCCTTTCTTTAGAATTATTATTTCTAATAATAAATTTTATTTATTATTTGGAGCCCATGCTTCAGGAGGCTCATTATTATCATGTCTCCCTGTAGTTCGCAGTCTTTGAGGAATATTTTCAGTGCCTTTGGGCCATTCATCATAAAGTTTACCTTTAACGCATGGTGTACTAATTTCTATCAAAGTATTTTTTTGATATCCAATAGAAATACTTGCACCTTCTGGATGAGAGAATACTGCGGCAGATCCTCCAGGAAGACTATTGTCAGGCTTTGGAGAGTCAAAACCATATGGTTGAGCCATTTCATACATCTTTTTTAACGCATTTTCCCAGTTTTGTCGAATGAACGGACCTGCGTAAGCTAGACGATAGGTCTCAGATATATAACCAGTGGGACAGTCGATATCAAAGTTTTCCTGCACCTGTGCCTGAACGGACTGTGGAACCCACTCTCCCACACCGAAATCACGTGTCAGAACATTGTAAAACGACAAAAGAAGGTTAACCGTTCTATAACGTGCCTCCACTATGGATAAACTGCTTGTATTTGCATGCGTATGTCTATCAGTTATATATTCATCTGATGTGTTCATACAGCTTCCTAAGAGTGATAATATAAAATATATTGCAATCAATTTGAACAGTTTCAGCTGCATATAGTCCCTCAGTTCTCTGGAGCGGCTATTCCATTACCAGCGAGAATATTCGCTATATTATATGCAGAAGTACGGTAATGGCCGTCGTCTGTTTTATTCATGTACTCTGAATGTCCATGTGATCCGGCGTAGACTTCACCTGACGGACTCTTCCATTTCTCCGTGCTGAAATGCTCATAATCGACGTTATGGTCTGGAATAGAGCTTGGCGGGGTATTATGCCAGGCCGATCCCGCTACCGGATCGCCTCTGGCACCACCAATGAAAACATGCCCAGGAAGCATGTTGAGGTTGGAATTACCTCCTTTTCCGAATTCTGGGGGGCCGAAAGCGGTATATCCATCGGGAGCCGTCGTTCTATTAAGAGCGTATGCACTCAATAATGATCCATAAGAATGACCCGTGACAATCATGTGAGGATCACCATTATGCGTTGTTTGTATGCCATCACATAATTTAGAGAGTTTTTTCGCACCAGATTTCGCATGTTCATTCGATAAGACAGATCCGTCAGTGTTAAAAAGCGTATCATTCCAATTAGGTACATTATAATTCAAATTATAGACAACAGCAACATTTTGATTATTTTTACCGGATCGTGTCAATATCTTTTTTGAAAGATGAAGTATATTATTCATATCTCTTATTCCTCCTCCCCAATTGCCATTTTTTCCAAATATATTCTTGTCTACTGTACTATTCATCCCCGGAGTATGAACCATCACATGATCCGCATTTTCAACGTCTCCTACTCCCACAATTGCACGTAAATTGGCTTTAGATGAGTCTCTGAAACCTATAAACAAATAGTTGAACGATTTTTGATTGAGAAAAGTGTTGATCTCCTCATCGCTGATTGGAATAGAGAAATTTTTTGTAGAATATCAAACGGTTGTTTCATATCACTCAATTCTGTCAGTCTTTTTTCTTCATTCAATGTAAACGGAGGTCTACCTTTTCTCATAATGAGTCCCATTTCATTATTAATTGATATATATTTATTTCTTAAATACATAATATTAGATTTATGACGATCATTGCATGGAACTCCATCCAAATTCCTTATCCAATCAGATTTATTCTTAATAACATCTATTTGCTCCTATATAGATCTAGAAGTCCACCAATCGTTAACTTCTTCTACATCCCATGACGGATTAGGCTTTTGGTTCCAATTCAAAACTGAAACTTTAATATTTTTTGCTTTTTTATTGAGTTGAATAATTTCACTATACACATTATCAACGAACTTTATTATATCCTTTGCTTTCCTTATGCATAACGCGACCATTGCATTCAATTTCTGATTCGCATCGGAAATCCCTTCCCAAAGATTTCTTCCACTCTTATAAATATGATCAACATTGATTTTGTAATTTTAATCTGCGTCGTATACATTGCCATCTGCTGTGAAGTGACCTCCAGCGGCGCACACTGAATTGAATATATCATTTGCCTCTCTGGAAAGTTCTTTGACTGTCTTTGAAGCCTCGGCCAAATCAGATTCGATTTTATGATATTCCGAGTAGAGGTCCATGGCGTCATCCGCTATCGCGCGCCGAGTGCGCATCTCCGATTCCGCGAAAACGCCGGAGATCTTGGAATTATTGACGTCTATGAGCTCGTCGTTAACGAATTTTGTACTTGCCGGCCGCGCAGTGAAAGTCGAAACTGGCCTTTTCAAGCCCTTC